>ERZ506988.644-NODE-644-length-9529-cov-7.95651_pt1 | contig 9529 bp, 10 predicted proteins | sample MGYA00512884_ERZ506988 | MGnify/ENA metagenome assembly ERZ506988 | reverse complement strand
TATAATATAAGTGCAGAAAACGATTACATAAAGAGAAAGGTGTGATCTTATGAAAGGCTTTCGTTATCATCGTGAATTCTGGATGGACTTCCATTTCTGGCTCTTGGTCTTGCTTATAGTAGCTGTGGTTATGACGATGCAGGCTCCGCTTTCGGTAGTTAGCCTCGCTTATCTTGCTTTTGTAGGGATTTTGATCTTGCTGCAGGTCTTTCAACCGCCTGTATCGACGCGTCAGTATCCAGAAGGTAGCTACCATTTCAATTGGAGCTTCTATCGCGATACTAGACTGTATATCGATCTCTTTTTATTAGCAGGTCTCTTGGCAGGCCCAATTGCTTCATCGGATATGGTCTATTGGATCTTGCTTGGAGCCGTCGTCGGCTCTATTGGCTTTGTATTTATCGTAAAGGAAAAAGCGACTCAAAAGATGGCCTAGGTAGATGATATGGTGTCAGTATTATAGAGTAGAAATACTTCTTTAGAATAATCAAAAAAACCAAGAAGGATGAGATTTATCTCATCCTTCTTGGTTTTTTAAATAGGGAGACCATATTATGATTTTCGAGAACGTTGACTAGAAAGCTTTTTGTTTTCCCAGTAGCTATTAAAGACAATTTCCTTTTGTTCACGGCTTTTATTAAGGAAATGGGCATAGATTAAATCGACCACGATGAGGAGTGGTAAAATCGCAGAGATACGATCGATATAGGTACTACTAGGAAGGGGTGCGGCTGGTAACACTTCTGTGAATCCTTGGTGGATGGCAGCGGGGTTAGCGGTCACAAGAACCGTTTTAGCCCCTTTTTCTTTCGCATTCAGAAGACTGTCTGTAATGGAGTTTGTGCCTCCTGACAATGAGAAGCCGATGACTAAACAAGAGGAATCGAGAATACTAGTCGTCCAAGCAAAGCCGTCTTGATCAGTCAGGGCTTCACAAACAACGCCTAGTCGCATAAAGCGCAATTTGATTTCTCGAGCGACTAAACCGGAACTACCAATCCCGAAGAAATAGACTCGGTCCGCTTGATTGATCAGCTCAGCTACCCGATCCAATTGGGAATCTTTTACCAGACTTTCAGTGACGTTGCTGATATGGTGGTAGCGTTGCAAGACGCTGAGAGTGAGTTCGTCATGTTCTTGCACTTGTTTTTGATTTTTTGTTTCCTCATTAAAATGATAGACAAACTCCCGATAGCCGGAAAAGCCACATTTTTGAGAGAAACGCGTTAAAGCTGCCTTTGAGACATGGAGTAGCTCAGTTACACGAGAAGAGGACAGAGAGTGCTGTCGTGCTTCGGATGATAAAAAATATTGGGCAATGTCGCGTTCCATATCCGTTAACTCAGCTTCATGGCTGGCGATAATGGTTCGTAAATCTTGATCTTGTTTCACAGCAATCCTCCTTTCTCACAGGATGAAATAACAGGATGCTCCTATAATATATTACACATTATAACATGGAGACACCCTTTTATTCAAGTAAAAGCAAGTAAAATACATTGAAACTAGTATCAGTATTTAAAGGGTGAAATAATAATTTTAAAAGTGCTCAAAAGACTAAATTTACTTTCAGAAATAGAAGGCTAAAAATAGAGATCATAAAATTGTAGCTATAAGAAATAAATAGGAAAGTAAGGTAATGTTGTGAAAGAACCCATTCTCATAGCTTGATAAGAAAGAGCCTTTATAAATAACATAAAGTATTTGTATAATAAATAAAATAGGTATACAATAAAAATATAGGAATTACTAGGATTTTTTAGAAAGTACTTTCTAATTATAGGGAAAGTATTGAAAATACATATTTAAAGTATTATGATTAATGGTGTAAGAGCTTACAAACTAAAAAAAGAAGCAGGTGATTAAATCATGGAAGAGTTACGGCATAAGCTGATTGTTTCGTGTCAAGCTCTACCAGACGAACCATTGCATAGTGATTTTATTATGGCTCGTATGGCAGTAGCTGCCGAGGAGGGCGGAGCATCTGGAATTCGCGCCAATTCTGTTGTTGATATTGCAGCGATTCGAAAAGCGGTGGATTTACCGATCATTGGGATCATAAAACGAGATTACGTAGATGCAGATGTTTATATCACGGCAACTATGAAAGAGGTAGATGAACTCATGACGGTTCGTCCGGATATCATTGCGATAGATGCCACAACCTCTACACGACCAAATGGCGAAAGCTTAGAAGATTTTTTCCAAAAAGTAAAGAAAAAATATCCGGATCAATTGTGGATGGCAGATTGTTCTACTATTGATGAAATGCTTACGGCTGACCAATTAGGTTTTGATTATATTGGGACAACATTGGTAGGCTATACCAAGCAAAGTAAGGGCGATAAAATCGAATCAAATGACTTTGAAATTATTCGCAAAGCTCTTAGTAAACTATCTCATCCATTAATTGCAGAAGGTAACATCGATACCCCTGATAAAGTCCATAGGGTATTGGAGTTAGGTGCCTATAGTGTTGTCGTAGGTTCAGCTATTACACGTCCACAATTAATTACAAAAAAATTTGTAGAAGCAACAAAATAAAGAAAGAGGTTTCCAAATGACAAATACAAATTTGAAGAAATATGAAGGTGTTATTCCAGCGTTTTATGCTTGCTATGATGAAAATGGTGAAGTGAGCCCAGAAAGAGTACGTGCTTTGGCTCAATACCATATTGATAAAGGAGTACAAGGGGTTTATGTCAACGGATCTTCTGGAGAATGTATTTATCTTAGTGTTGAAGATCGTAAGCTGATTTTAGAGAATGTAATGGCGGTCGCTAAAGGAAAACTAACTGTTATTGCCCACGTCGCATGTAACAATACCAAAGATAGCGTTGAACTTGCAAAGCATGCTGAAAGTCTTGGAGTAGATGCTATTGCTGCTATCCCACCTATTTACTTCCGTCTTCCTGCCTATTCGATTGCTCGCTATTGGAATGACATGAGCAAGGCTGCACCAAATACAGATTTTATCATTTATAATATTCCGCAACTGTCTGGTACCACCCTCACACGCGACCTGTATGCTGAAATGCGCAAGAATCCACGGGTGATCGGGGTGAAAAATTCATCTATGCCAACACAAGATATTCAAATGTTTGTAGCTGATGGAGGAGATGACCATATTGTCTTTAATGGACCAGATGAACAGTTCATTAGTGGCCGCGTTATTGGTGCAAAAGCTGGAATTGGTGGTACTTACGGGGTGATGCCTGATTTGTTCTTAAAATTAAATGAATTGATCAAAGAATCCGATTTTGAAACAGCTAAAGAATTGCAATATGCGATCAATGATGTCATTTATAAGATGGTCAGTGGTCGAGCAAATCTTTATGCAGTGATCAAAGAAATTCTCCGTCTAAATGAAAAATTAGATCTTGGTTCTGTAAGAGCCCCACTCGAACCCTTGCATGAAGAAGATCTGGCAATTGCAAAAGAAGCAGCAGAACTTATTCAACAAGCACGAAAAGAATTTTTATAATAAATAAAATCAATATGGAGATATGTTATGGGCACAACAGGATTTACAATAATTGACTTAATTATCTTGATTGTTTATTTACTTGTGGTATTGGTTGCAGGTATCTATTTCTCTAAAAAAGAGATGAAAGGAAAAGAGTTCTTTAAAGGAGATGGTTCGGTTCCTTGGTATGTTACTTCGGTATCCATTTTTGCCACAATGCTCAGTCCGATTTCCTTCTTGGGACTCGCTGGTAACTCTTATGCAGGTAGCTGGATTTTATGGTTTGCTCAATTAGGGATGGTTGTAGCTGTTCCACTGACAATTCGTTTTATCTTACCTATCTTTGCACGGATAGACATCGATACGGCATATGATTACTTGGATAAACGTTTTAATTCTAAAGCACTTCGTATTATTTCAGCACTCTTGTTTATTATTTATCAATTGGGACGTATGTCTATCATTATGTACCTCCCATCAGCTGGTTTATCAGTATTGACAGGAATTGACATCAATATTTTGATTATTTTGATGGGTGCAATTGCAATTGTTTATTCTTATACTGGTGGTCTAAAATCCGTATTATGGACAGACTTTATTCAAGGTGTGGTTCTGATTAGTGGTGTCGTTGTAGCTTTATTTGTACTGATGGCTAATATTAAAGGTGGCTTTGGTGCAGTAGCAGAAACATTAGCAAACGGGAAATTCCTTGCTGCAAATGAAAAACTTTTCGATCCTAACTTGCTTTCAAACTCCATCTTCTTAATTGTGATGGGTTCAGGCTTTACAATCTTGTCTTCCTATGCTTCATCTCAAGATTTGGTTCAACGTTTTACTACAACACAAAATATTAAGAAACTTAATAAAATGTTGTTCACAAATGGTGTCTTGTCACTTGCAACTGCAACAGTCTTTTACTTGATCGGTACAGGCTTGTACGTATTCTATCAAGTACAAAATGCAGGTAGTGCAGCTAGCAATATCCCTCAAGACCAAATCTTTATGTACTTTATTGCATACCAGTTACCAGTAGGTGTCACAGGTTTGATCTTGGCAGCGATTTATGCAGCAGCTCAATCAACTATTTCAACAGGTTTGAACTCTGTTGCAACTTCATGGACATTGGATATTCAAGATGTCATTTCTAAAAATATGTCAGACGATCGTCGTACGAAAATTGCACAATTCGTATCTCTAGCAGTAGGTTTATTCTCAATTGTTGTTTCCATTATCATGGCTCATTCAGATATTAAATCTGCATACGAATGGTTCAATAGTTTCATGGGACTTGTACTTGGTCTACTTGGTGGTGTATTCATTCTTGGTTTTGTTTCTAAAAAAGCAAATAAACAAGGTGCTTATGCAGCGCTGATTGTATCAACCATCGTTATGGTATTTATTAAATACTTCCTTCCTCCAACAGCTGTTAGCTACTGGGCATATTCATTGATTTCAATTTCTGTATCAGTAGTTTCAGGTTATATTGTATCTGTTCTTACTGAAAATAAAGTATCTGCACCTAAATATACAACGATTTATGATATTTCAGAAATTAAAGCGGATTCAAGTTGGGAAGTTCGTCACTAGTCACTAATAGAAAAGAGAAAATAATATGATTATTTCTGAACAATCTGATTTTAGACGATATGCTTCTGTCAATAAACATTTTTCAAAAGTCTGTGATTTTTTAGAAAATACAAATTTGACAGATTTAGTTGATGGAAAAATTGATATTGACGGGGAAAATGTTTTTGCAAATTGTATGACTTATCTAGCTGATGGAGTCCCAGGAGATATTTTTGAAACTCATAAGAAATATTTAGATATTCATATTGTTGTTGAAAATACGGAAAAAATGGCAGTAACTTCCCCAGTTCGTGCTCAGTCACGTGTACCTTTTAGCGAAGAGAAGGATATTGCTTTTTACGATAGCAAAGACTATCAAATTGTTGAATTGCTTCCAGGGAATATGTTGGTGACTTTTGAAGAAGATCTTCACCAACCAAAGATTCATTGCAATGATGAAACTGTTAAAAAACTTGTTATCAAAGTTTTAAACGAGGAAAAATAAAATGAAAAAAATATTAAACAATATGTAACCTTAGGTACTGTATTGGATTGATGTTTGAAAAATTTGATTCATGGTATCGTAATGAACTTCATATGAAAAATGTTGTACCATATATAACATTTAAGATTGAAGATTTGAAAAAGAATTAAAGCTGAAATTTAAAAATATATAGAAAGAGAATAAAAATTATGGTAAATTACGGTATTGTTGGAGCTGGATATTTTGGAGCTGATTTGGCTCGCTCAATGAACAAAATTGAAGATGCAAAAGTGGTTGCGGTATTTGACCCAAATCATGGAGAAGAAGTTGCTCAAGAGTTGGGATCAGATGTTTGTGCAAGTTTAGATGAACTTGTAGCACGTGAAGATATTGATTGTGTGATCGTAGCTTCACCTAGCTACCTTCACCGTGAACCTGTTGTGAAAGCTGCTCAACATGGCAAACACGTATTTTGTGAAAAGCCAATTGCATTGTCTTATGAAGATTGTAAAGCCATGGTTGACGCATGTAAAGAAAATAATGTTATCTTTATGGCTGGTCACATCATGAACTTCTTTAATGGTGTACACCATGCTAAAGAATTGATTACTCAAGGTAAAATTGGTAAAGTTCTTTATTGCCATGCCGCTCGTACAGGTTGGGAAGAACAACAACCAACTGTATCATGGAAGAAACTTCGTTCTCAATCTGGAGGACATTTGTACCACCATATTCATGAATTAGATTGCATTCAGTTCATCATGGGAGGGCTTCCTGAAAAAGCGACAATGGTAGGAGGCAATGTATATCATAAAGGTGAAAACTTTGGTGATGAAGATGATATGCTCATTGTAAACCTAGAATACTCTGATGATCGTTATGCTGTTTTGGAATATGGTAATGCTTTCCGTTGGGGTGAACACTACGTCTTGATTCAAGGAACTGAAGGAGCTATCAAACTTGACTTGTTCAATACTGGAGGTACTCTTCGTGTTAAAGGTGAAGGAGAATCACACTTCTTAGTACATGAAACTCAAGAGGAAGATGATGACCGTACAGCTATCTATACCGGTCGTGGTATGGATGGAGCAATTGCGTACGGTAAACCAGGAGTACGTTGCCCATTATGGTTACAAACATGTATTGATAAAGAAATGGAATATCTACATGACATCATTAAAGGTGGAGAAATTACAGAAGAATACGAAAAACTTCTCAATGGTGTAGCTGCTTTAGAATCAATCGCTACCGCTGATGCATGTACTTTATCAGTTAAAGAAGATCGAAAAGTAAGTCTTTCAGAAATCACAAATGCTTAACTATTGTAAAACAGAATAGTAAATTCTTGTCATTTTATAGGCTATTGATACGATAAGAAAATAAGGCCCTATTTCAATGAATAAGAGCAATCAGAAGATGTTGCTTGCTATTTCTAAGAAGCCCAGGTTGAATTCGAAAGGAGTTCCAGTATGGAATTAGTACAATATAAAGATGCAGTGATTGCACGGGACATTCAACACCCTGCACTCAAGAAAGTTGTAGATTATTTAAAAACACATGATGTCAGTCAAGATGAAAAAGGGACACATTCAGTCTCTGATGATTTCTTTTACAATGTGATTGAAATGGAAACAACGGATGAAGAACATCGTGTATGGGAAAGTCACCGAGACTATTATGACGTTCATGTTCTATTCGAAGGAAAAGAACGAATCTCATATAATTTTCTGTCCAATATGAACTTGGAAGATTATGTGAAAGAAGAGGATTGGCAACAAATGTCTGGCCATTCGATGTTTGATATTCATTTTACACCAGGTGCCATTTTATTATTAGATCCAAATGATGCGCATAAGACAGGTTTGAAAGTCGATCAGGCTCAAGATATTCGCAAGATAGTATTTAAAGTGCGGTTATAGCGCGCATTATTCATTCTTTTCATTCCGAGCGGGAGAAATAGAACAATTTTTGAGAGAAGGATCTTGTTATCTAGTCACTGTTTTCTCTCATTGAGTGGATCGAAAGGTCCTATAAGATGATGGATGTTCTCATGAATTGTTAATGGAGGTTGGAGACTATTCCCAGCCTCTTTCCCCGTTTTTAGAAGATGTTGTCAGAGTGGAGGAGAAATGGTTACATTAGAAAAAAGTATACAACCTGTTATTGAGTCAGTCTATGAAAGCTTAACAGATTTAGAAAAGAAAATAGCTGACTATTTTTTATCTGATCATGTCATGCAAGATGATTTATCTGCAAAATCAGTGGCTAAACGATTGTATGTTTCCCTCTCTTCTTTGACAAGATTTGCTAAGAAGTGTGGATTCACAGGATATCGTCAATTTGTTTATGAGTTTGAGGAGTCAAATCAGGACATTCAAAATGTTAGTCGACATATTACAAAAAGTGTCTTATCTGATTATGGAGAGTTGTTAAATAAGACTTTTTCTTTGATTGATGAAGAACAGTTCTTGCGTGTTAGCCGGATGTTAGACAAGGCTAAGCGGGTTTATATATACGGAATTGGGAGTTCAGGTCTTGTAGCTCGTGAGATGGAATTTCGCTTTATGAGGCTGGGAATGATTTGTAAGGCTATTACCGATGACCATATGATACGAGTAAATGAAGTCATGCTGGATGATGAGTGTCTGGTTATTGGAATTTCGTTATCAGGTGAGACAAAAGAAATTCTGGATGCTGTGTATCAAGCAAAGCAAAAAGGTTCTAGGACTGTTCTAATAACATCGAAAATAAGTGCGTTTTTAAAAGGGCGGTGTGATGAACTGGTGTCTGTGGCAGTAAAGGAAAGTTTGCCCCAAGGTACGCTTATATCACCACAATTCCCAGTCTTAGTTGTAGTCGATATTTTTTATGCCTATTATGTTGACTTGGATAGAGAGAGAAGGAATCATATATTCACTAATACACTTTCGGCCCTCAATTTACATAAAACGGAGGATGAACAATGAATATTTTAGGGATCGACATTGGAGGTACATCTATTAAGTCGGATGTATATAATGAAGATGGCAATGCTTTGGGACATTTTTCAGAACAGAGAACCGATATATGCCATGAGAACCAAACAAATGGTATACTGGAGCAAATTTGTGACCTCATTGCCGGCTATCAATCTATTATTGATCTAGATGGAGTTGCCATTTCGACAGCAGGTGTTGTCGACAGTCAATCAGGGAAAATCGTATATGCAGGTTACACCATTCCTTCCTACAGCGGTACAGATTTTTTAAGTGAAATTCAAAAACGATTTTCTATCCCCGTAACAGTAGAAAATGATGTCAATTGTGCCTTATTAGGAGAAATGTGGAAAGGTGCGGCCAGAAATAGTCATTCTACTGTTATGATTACAGTTGGAACCGGTATTGGTGGTGGTATTTTCGCCAATGAACAAATCTTATCCGGGCACAATTTTACAGCAGGTGAAATCGGATATTTGCCGATTGGTAATGCCGATTGGCAATCCTTAGCTTCTGCGTCAGCCCTCGTTCATATGTATGAGGAAGCATCCGGATTGAAAAAACAGACCGGTAAAACTTTTTTTGAAGCAGTGGATAAAAGTAATCCAGTTGCTTTGAAGGTCTTGAAAACATATGTTAATCATCTATCGCAAGGGTTAGTAACCATTTCTTATGTCTTAAATCCAGAAAAGATAATTTTAGGAGGCGGCATTTTTGCGCGATCAGATGTTTTGTTGCCACTGTTGAAAAATGTATTGCAACATGCTATTCAGGACCAACGATTTTTACCGCGAGAAATTGTAACGGCTACATTAGGCAATGAAGCTGGAAGATTAGGAGCAGTAGCAAAATTTTTAATGGATCAGGGGAAGAACTTGTCTTAAAAAACGGTCGTTTTAGGAGTGATCGATCCCTAAATCCCCGAACAAAACTATGTAAAATATGGTATAATTTAAGATAATTGTACTGTTGTTGGAAGAACAATAGTTGAATAAGGAGGTGTGACGATGTCGAATGCAACACTCGAGATGATGCAAG
>ERZ506988.637-NODE-637-length-9651-cov-5.3614_pt1 | contig 9651 bp, 7 predicted proteins | sample MGYA00512884_ERZ506988 | MGnify/ENA metagenome assembly ERZ506988 | reverse complement strand
TTTCCCTACACGACGCTCTTCCGATCTAAGAGAGAAATCCTCTGTTATAAGAAGAAATCTAGGAAGTGAAGGGCTCTCATTCCATCTTTCAATCCGATACACAATAGCTTGACCCCTGTTAACTTTAACAGGGGTCAAGCTATTGTGTAGTTAGTGTATTTTAGAAGTTAACGATAATTATCCCATTGATTTTTTGCACGCTTCCTTGAGCAGGCCAATGTGGCATAGATTGCGCGACTTTTTCTGCCTCCTTCTCTTGCTGGGCGTTTGGTAGCGCAAAGCTATAACCTTGGGTTCCCATAAATTGATTCTTGATCGAATCTCCATGCATTGTACTGAATGAAATTTCCATCACGGATCTACCGATGAGATCTAAATCATTACTCTTGTAAGTATCTGCATTGCCAGTGGCAGTATGAGTACCGATGTAGACAACTGGTTCTGAAGGATGCTCTGTATTAGCAACCTCTCCGATACGCTCAGCAAGTTGAGCGGCTAATCGTACATCTTGTTCGTAAATAACTTGTTCTGTGTAGAAAATTCGATTTGAGACTGAACCTTGCACGAAACCTACAGAAAATAACAATATCCAAGATATAACAGCAACAGTCTTAGGTGCACGTAATGTTGATTGAGTTGCAATTTCATAGGCAGTCATGAAGAAGAACCCGAAGGTATAAGCATAAACATACTCAGTACGAATGCTTGATATGCCACCTAACAAGACGTTCATTAGCAATGGAGAAATAAAAAGGGGTAGTGCAATAAGAGCAACTGAAGCAGGGGTTTTCTTTAGTATGAATCTAATCCATAATCCAATAAGGACAAAGGCGGCTAAGCATGTAAAAGCTACAGAATAATAAATTCTTTCGCCCAAATACATGCTTTGAGCATGGTGAATAATATTTCTTGCTATAACTCTGAGCCCATCTTTTCCCCAACGTATTTGGTCTTTCACATAGTCACTTGTTTCTGTGTGATAGTAGAAGAGCGCCAGTTTATTGACAAGAGCATACAGAAGGTATCCCAGAATACATAACACGGCTGGGACAATAATAAAGTTACGAATAGAATGTTCTTGCTTTCGAGTATTCTGTTCCGATTCGTAGAAGTAATATACAAAAACCATCGCTACAGCTGAAATGAATAATGACAATTGTGCTGTATAAAGGCTAAAAGCAGCGCCAAGAAGAACTACTGCTGCTAAATAATAAATTGTAATAATTACTTTCTTATCTAGTTTTAAGAGATTTGAGAATAACGGATCTATCTCTAGCCGTTTCTGTGTATTATGGCTAGTTGATAACAGGAAGGATGCATTAACATAAGCCATCACTGCAAAGGCGGTTATAGTCATACCAATGCATACGGAAGGAGATTGCAAAAGAAAACCTAATTGTTCAGCCATAACAGGAGAAACAAAAATAGGAATTGCAAAAAAGGCAATATGCCATTGCTTTTTATGGTGTGAAATCTCATAAAATACATAACCCCAGATAAAAACTGTAAGGGCGAAGAGAACAACAGTTAAGAAACCAGACAAAGCATTGTTATACCAATATGTTCCGGCTATTTTTTTTAGCCAAACAAAGCCGTAACGACTTAATTGAATCCAGGATTTGTAGAGTGCATCATGATTTTGAATAATCGCTTGGGTGTCAATAGAGAGAGTATTAGAGAATAGCTTTTGCCCAAAAGATGCAAGGAGAAATAGGAGCGAAAGCGAAAATTCCCAACGAATAGTCCATGCATAACTTTTAAATCCACTCCATGAGTAGTGTGCAGGACGGCTAACGCCTTCGCTGATTTTAGGTACGGAATGCGTGTTCGTTGTGTACGTCATTGATATTCTTCTTTCTTCATTTTATGAAGTGTTCATAGAGGAGTCATACACTGGTATAGTTATTTTATTGATTCTAGCGCACACTATGGGAGTATTTATGTTATTACCGCAGACTGACGGTGTGAATCGTTTGGGAATTTTCTTTTTTTACGATGGACAAGGTGTGGTAGATGATTATGTATCTACATTACTCGCGGGTTTTCAGCCATTTTTCGCGGACCTTACTGTGGTAGTTAACGGCAAGCTCAACGACGAAGGAAAGGCTAAACTTGAAAAGTTTTCCCACAAGATTATTGTGCGTGAAAATAAAGGCTTAGACGTATGGGCTTATAAAACAGCACTTGATAGTTACGGCTGGGATAAGCTAGCGGATTTTGACGAAATTGTTTTATTTAACGCCACAATTATGGGGCCAGTTTATCCCCTTGCTGAAATGTTTAACGCTATGGGGCAGAAAGACTTAGACTTCTGGGGTATTACAAAATTCCATAAAGTAGATGGAGATCCTTTCGGATACAGTCCTTTTGGCTATTTGCCAGAGCATATTCAGTCACATTTCCATGCATATAGGAAATCTTTGCACACATCGGAGGCATTCAAGAATTACTGGGATAACTTGCCAGAAATTAAAGACTACACACAATCAGTAGGAATGCACGAATCATTATTTACTAAGCGCTTTGCTGACCTTGGTTTTACATGGGATGTATATGTAGATACCTCAGATATGGAAGGCTTCTCTTATGGACCTGTGACTTTTGCGGCTAAAGAACTCATTGAAAAAAAGCGTATGCCTATTTTCAAGCGTCGTTCTTTCTTCCACCCATATTCTGATACGATGACGCAATCTGTTGGCACAGCAGCGTTAGATTTATTTGAATATTTGCGTGATTATACTGACTTTGATACTGATCTTATTTGGAAAAATGCACTTCGTAGTATGAATATGGCCGATATTCATAAGAATTTGCATTTGGATTTTGTGCTTCCAGACCAGCTACCTGTACCCTTACCAGAGGACAAAAAATATGCTCTCGTCATGCACATATATTATCCAGATTTAGTTGATCAAACCTTACACTATGCTTATGCAATGCCAGAAGGATCAGACCTCATTTTAACGGTGGGATCCCAAGAGCTCATCGATTTACTTACTGATAAGACGAAAGATATGCCGTATAACGTAGATATTCGTCGTATTGAAAATCGTGGTCGAGATGTCTCTGCTTTCCTAGTAGGAGCTGGAAAAGATTTAATAGCATACGATTATGTAGCTTTCATGCATGATAAGAAAGTAACGCAACTGACTCCCGGCACTAAGGGTGATGGTTTCCGTATTAAATGCTTTGAAAATATGTTAGCGTCAAAAGCATACGTATCACAGGTGATCCATTTATTCGAGTCTAATCCGCGCCTCGGTATGGCTATGCCTACGGGACCAAATCATGCCGAGTATTTCCCAGGCTTTACCTTTAACTGGGGGCCGAATTTTGAAGGCACAAAGAAATTTATGGAAGACACACTCTCCATGAAAGTGCCATTAGATGGAGGTAAAGAAGTTGTTGCTCCGTTAGGCACAATGTTCTGGTTTAGACCTGAAGCGCTGCATGGTTTACTCGACCGTGATTGGAATTACGAGGATTTCCCTGCAGAACCTAATGGCATTGATGGCACTTTATTACATTTTATTGAACGTGCATATGGTTATGTACCTCAAGCTAACGGTTTTTTCACAGCGTATATCTTCTCCCAACGATTCGCGCGTGTAGAGATAACCAATCTGGAGTACGAAGTACGCGAATTGACAAAAGCAATTTCTAGCCCATGGATTCGTCCTGATTTGTATCAAACAACGCAAGCAATTTATGGGGGAAAAAGTTTCCGCGGTCATCTACGTACTTTGGTGGTGCTTAATCTTAAGCGAATTGCTAAGGCAATTCCAGGTGTACGGGGCATTGCTCGACGCTTGTATAATCAGCGTAAACGACGCCAAGCGAAATAATTGAGGAGAGTAGAAGTGAGCCAAACAGTGCAACCACGCCGACCACGGTTATTTTACCTAGATGCTGTGCGCGCTTTTGCAGCTATATTGATTGTTATTACGCATTTTAATAATCCTTTTTTGGTAACTCGTCCAGTTTTTGCAAACTCGCCATTTGGAATTTATATTGGAGGATTAGGTGTTTCCCTATTTCTGATTATTTCCGGTGCTGCACTCATGTACACGCAAGGAGATAAGGAAAAGCTTAATCTGAGAACTTTTTACTCTAAAAGAGCATTAACGATTTACCCTATGTTCTGGATTGCTTTTCTAGTGGCGAACCTATTCCATTTGTGGCGTAGTGGATGGCAATTTGGGCAAACCCCATGGTGGAGAATAATTTTCTCAGTTTTTGCGGTGGATGGTTATGTTGCTAATATGCATGTGTCTACTTTCTACACTCTAGGTGAGTGGTTCTTAGGTTTTATTCTCATTTTTTACGCAATCTTCCCGCTACTTCGAGTAGGAGTGAAAAAATATCCTGTACCAACTGCAGTTATTGTAGGTATTCTTTATGTCGTGACTATTCTGAGCAGTTTTACTGTTCTGCAATTACCTCAAGATTTACTCTTGACTGTGCGTCTTCCTGAGATTATTTTTGGTATGTATTTTGTGCGTTACATAAAGCACGTATCACATGCTGTGGGTGTTGGTTCTATGATCTTCTTGATATTGCAACAGTGGAAAGAGTTCTTGTCTGGGCCATTAGCAGTTACCTTTGTAGGAATTGCATTCTTCTTAGCACTTGTATGGCTCTGCCAGCTTATTGGACAACCATCGAAGGTTATTGAATATCCAGTCAACTGGGTATCTAAATTCTCCTATGCGATTTTCCTAACGCATCATGTAATTATTGTGGATGTATTCGCATTGTTCTCCGACTATATGCACTGGTCTCAATTACACATATACGGTTTATTCCTGTTTGATTACGTGATTATTGCTATAGCATCCGTTGTTTTGTTCTACGTAGAAAAGTTTATTGTACGAGGCGGAACGGCAATAGGGAGTGTTCTCACTAAGAGTTGACCATAGAAAATACAAATTGAGGCTCAGTAATCCATATGGATTACTGAGCCTCAATACAAAGAAAAGGAGTTACGCTTTATGCCCCAAGAATGTCATGAATTTTAGTGGCATCTCCCCACACGCCTGGAGAATCATAAGGGCGATCTGGGAAAGCACCATAGTCGAGAATAATACTGAGATTATTATCGTGAATATACTGTTCTACGCGGTCAGCCAAACTCATTGGCTGACCAGTGCAACAATTAATAACGCCATTAATCTTATTTTGACCTACTGTTGCAGCGATTTGACGCGCTAGCTCATCTACATCAATAAAGTCATATTTATTCTTACCAGTAGTGAAAGGGAACTTGTCTTTTCCCTCGTGAGCAGCCTGATATAGTTTGGAGAAAATGGAATTACCATGGACATCATCTCCAACAATATAGTAAGCGCGAATCCACTGGAAAGTGGCATCGTAACGTTCAGCTAGACGTTTCGTAGCTTCGCGTAGAGCATTTTTGGCAATACCGTACATGGAAGCGGGGGCGCATGGTGTATTTTCATCGATGGCGCCCTCCCAGTAGCCGACTTCGTGCATCGAGCCCATTACTGCAATCTGCTTCAAACCTGCATCCAGCAGAGTTTCAATAAATGAATAGTGGCTGGAAAGATCTGCTAAATGAGCGTCAGAGTCATGCTTAAAGCCATCACGCCATGCCATATGAAGGCACACATCTGGAGACCCTAACTTTTCAAAAATGTTATCCTGCGATTCAAAAAGATTAAACTGAATCTTTGTCGCCCTGTCGTCAATTCCTTCGGTGCGAATATCTGCTGCAACAACATCATGTCCTGCATCCAGAAGTGCAGTTACTACATGACGTCCAATGTATCCGCCTGCTCCTGTAACCAAAATTTTCTTTGTCATAATCTCCTAGTCTAGCAGTGGTATATGTACCTTGAGCTAAACTATATAAAGTAAAGTTGCGTTTTTACGCAAAATCTACAGAAAGGTTCCCTGTGGCAGGTACTTCTGAAATTGTTTCACAACCGGGTAGGAGTCGGGGCATTTTCGATGTTTCGCGCTATCGTTATCTACTTGATTTACTTGTCCAGAAAGAAGTGCGGGTGCGTTACCGCGGATCATGGCTGGGCATGGTGTGGACGTATGTGAAGCCTCTTACGCAGTTCATTGTTTTTTATGTTGCCATGGGAATCTTCTTAGGTATCGGGCGTGGAGGCGGTATACAAAATTACCCCGTCTATCTTTTTGCAGGCATTATTGTCACGAATTTCTTTACAGAAGCTTTTATGAGTGGCACGATGAGTGTTGTGTCTAATGCGGGGCTGATTAAGAAAATATATATGCCTCGAGAGCTTTTTCCTCTAGCGTCCTTACGCGTTTCTTTAGTGCATTTCTTTCCTCAGTGGTTGGTTCTCGTTGTGGGTTCTATTCTTCTGGGATGGAAGGCAGACTTAGCGGGTCTTGTAGTGGCCTTAGTTGCTTTTATATCTTTAACTATGTTTGCTTTTGGTTTGGGTCTCTTCTTTGGCTCCATTAATGTTTTCTTCCGAGACGCCCAAAATATTACTGATTTAGTCGCTATGGTTGCAATGTGGTTAGCTCCTAGTTTCTATACGTGGTATCAAGTGGCAAGTCAAGTTCCAGGGTGGGCGTTCCAGATATATATGGCAAATCCTATTGCTATTGCTGTTGAGGCATTCCATCGTGGTTTCTGGTGGGGGGCAACAGACGGAAGCTTTACTTTTGCGCATGGTTGGACAGTGAGTTTAATTGCCAGTCTAGTTATTTCTATGATTGTGCTCATTATTGGTGAAATAACATTCCGTAAGCTTGAAGGCAATTTTGCCCAGGAAATGTAGGTGATAGTAGTGGCAGATAATGTACTTCCTGATGATGTATCTGTTCGTGTATCCGATGTATCTAAACGCTTCCACTTTCGAGTGAATCGTTCAATTAAAGAAGCGATTGTTAAGGCTTTTACGCCAAAATCGAAGCGTCGTCCTAACGAGACTTTTACTGCTTTAGATCATGTTAATTTTGATATTAAACGTGGTGAAACCGTTGGCTTGATTGGTGTGAATGGCTCTGGAAAATCCACTCTCCTTAAATTAATGTCGGGTGTTATGCAACCTGATGATGGTGAGGTTCTGGTGCGTGGCACTATTGCAGGTTTGATTGAAGTGGGTGCAGGTTTTTCGCCAGATTTAACAGGTCGCGAAAATGTTTACCTCAATGGTGCGATTTTAGGAATGTCTAAAGAAGAAATCGACGCCAAATATGATGACATTGTCGCGTTTAGCGAGATTGAACCTTTTATGGATACAGAGGTTAAGTTTTATTCCTCAGGTATGTTTTTGCGCTTAGCTTTTGCTGTTGCTGTACATTCTGATCCTGATGTGTTCTTAATTGATGAAATTTTAGCTGTGGGGGATGAAGCTTTCCAGCATAAGTGCATTATGCGATTAAAGGAGCAGCAAAAGCAAGGTCAAACCATGGTGTTGGTTTCTCATAGCGAAGATCAGATTAAGGCGCTTGCGGATCGATGCATTGTGATTTCTAAATCGCATCAGATTTTTGATGGTAAACCTGATGAAGCTTTTGAAGTAATGCGCGCGCATCTATAAATAATCAGTTAGGATAGAAATTATGAGTGAACTGTTTGAGCCAAAGCACATTATCGTCACCGGTGGCGCCGGTTTTATTGGATCTAACTTCGTGCATTATGTGGTGAATAATCATCCTGAAGTTCATGTGACTGTTCTGGATGCGCTTACTTATGCAGGTAATATCGAAAATATTGCAGGGTTACCAGAAGATCGCGTGACATTCGTACACGGTAATATTTGTGACGCAGAATTATTGGATAAGATTGTTCCTGGTGTGGATGCTATTGTGCACTATGCTGCAGAATCACATAACGATAATTCCATTGCAGATCCGGAACCATTCCTCAAAACAAATGTTGAAGGTACCTACCGTCTACTGGAAGTAGCTCGCAAGTACGATGTTCGCTATCATCATGTGTCTACTGATGAGGTGTATGGAGACCTTGCCTTAGACGATCCTGCAAAGTTCACTGAGGAAACTCCATACCATCCTTCTTCGCCATACTCGTCAACAAAGGCGAGCTCCGATTTGCTTGTACGTGCATGGCATCGCACTTTTGGTGTGCGCGCTACAATTTCGAATTGCTCGAATAATTACGGGCCATACCAGCATGTAGAGAAGTTCATTCCTCGCCAGATTACGAATATTCTTACGGGTGTGCGCCCTAAGCTCTATGGTGATGGATTGAATGTGCGCGACTGGATTCACACAGAAGATCATTCGTCTGGTGTGTGGACCATTCTTACAAAGGGACGTATCGGTGAAACTTACCTCATCGGAGCCAATGGTGAGAAGAACAATATTAGCGTTCTTCGTGAAATCCTTAAAGCTATGGGTAAAGATGAAAATGACTTCGATCATGTAAAAGATCGCCCAGGTCACGACCGTCGCTATGCTATTGATTCGACAAAGCTTCAGACTGAATTGGGATGGGTTCCGCAGCATACTGATTTTGCTGCAGGACTCCAGCAGACTATTCAGTGGTATATTGATAATCCGCAGTGGTGGGAAAAAACAAAGGAAGCTACTGAGGCACGTTACAAGAAGCAGGGCCAGTAAGGTCTAGGGGAATTACGCATGGTATTAGAATTTTCGAAAGAGCTCAAAGCGACACAAACTAATATTCCGGGTTTAGTTGTTTTTGATTTACCTGTACACGGCGATAATCGTGGATGGTTTAAGGAAAATTGGCAACGCGCCAAAATGACAGAAATAGGTCTGCCGGATTTTGGTCCTGTACAAAATAATATTAGTTTTAATACCATGCGTGGTGTAACTCGAGGTATTCATGCAGAGCCTTGGGATAAATATATTTCCATTGCTACCGGTGAAGTATTCGGTGCATGGGTGGATTTGCGTCCTGGTAAGAGCTTTGGTGAAGTATTTACCACTCGCTTAGACCCATCTAAAGCTATCTTCGTGCCACGTGGTGTGGGCAACTCGTTCCAAACATTAGTTGATGGCACTGCTTATACCTATTTAGTCAATGCTCACTGGAGTATGGAGCAGAAAAAGACTTATACCTTTGTTAATCTTGCGGATCCAGAATTAAACATTCAATGGCCTATACCGTTGGAAGAGACTGAGCGATCTGAAGCTGATTTGAATCATCCTATGCTTAAGGATGTTATTCCCATGATGCCTAAGCGCACACTGGTATTAGGATCTCGTGGTCAGTTAGGCACCTCTATTTCTAAATATGTTCAAGAAAAAGGTCTGACTGGGTACGAGTTTGCAGATGCAGATACATTTGATATTGCAGATTCAGCAGCCTATGAGAACTATGATTGGGATTTATACGGCACCATTATTAACGCAGCAGCATTTACCTCTGTAGATAAAGCTGAGACTTCTGAGGGGCGCAAAGCTGCGTGGAGAGTTAATGTGGCTGGTGTTGCTAATTTAGCCAAAATAGCAGCTGAGCATAAGATTACCCTCGTTCATATTTCCAGTGATTATGTATTTGATGGAACAAGAGAAGAACATAACGAAACAGAAGCTTTTTCTCCATTGGGTGTGTATGGTCAGACAAAAGCTGCAGGCGATGCGATTGTATCGAATGTTCCTCGCCACTATATTGTGCGCTCTAGCTGGATTGTAGGTGAAGGAAAGAACTTCGAGATC
>ERZ506988.615-NODE-615-length-9892-cov-19.97_pt1 | contig 9892 bp, 6 predicted proteins | sample MGYA00512884_ERZ506988 | MGnify/ENA metagenome assembly ERZ506988 | reverse complement strand
AAATCAGCGTAGTAGAGCCCACTCAACCACTGCGTCTTGCTCGACAATCCAAAAATAATTGAGAGGCTAGGATTTTTGTCCCAGCCTCGTTTTTTTCTTGGATCAATTTGAAAAGAAGCGGACCGATCTAAGAGAGGTTGGATGGATGAACACAATGAAAACTTTATGAAAATTTCACTATTTCGGTTGACAGTCTTGAAAAAAAGGAGTAGAATAACCCCTGTTTTATGAAAAGAGGCAGGGAATTCCCGGCCTCATGATCTTTTTTCAAGGAGTTTTTTATGTTTTCAACATTGAAAAAATGGTTTATTGGCCGTCCGTTGAAATCTGGTGCAGAAGGTGAAGGCGGATTGCTTGGGAAAATGCAGGCCTTGGCCATGCTCTCTAGTGACGCGCTTTCTTCTATTGCCTATGGTCCAGAGCAAGTTATCCTGGTCTTGATGACCGTTTCAGCGGGAGCCATTTGGTGGTCTATTCCGATTGGGATTGTGGTCCTGGTTCTCCTAGCCAGTTTAACGATTTCTTATCGCCAGGTCATTCATGCCTACCCTCAAGGGGGAGGGGCCTACATGGTGACTACGGAGAACTTGTCTCCCAAAGCGGGTTTGATCGCTGGTGGTAGTCTCTTGGTTGACTACATGCTGACAGTAGCAGTATCTGTGTCTTCCGGTGCAGATGCCATCACGTCAGCGATTCCATCTCTTCATCCTTATAATCTTCACATTTCCATTTTGTTGGTCTTGATTTTGATGCTGATGAACCTTCGGGGGCTACGCGAATCAGCGACATCGTTGATGATTCCGGTCTACCTTTTCATTGTCAGTACCATTGCCTTGATCGGCTATGGCGTGATCCAAATCTTGACGGGTCACTTGGCCTATAACGCAACTGCTCATGTGGGTCAAACCATTTCAGGGGTTAGTGTCATTCTCTTATTGCGGGCCTTTACGAGTGGATCCGCTTCCCTAACAGGGGTTGAAGCCATCTCCAATTCGGTTCCTTTCTTTAAGAAACCAAAAGCAAAGAATGCAGCCTCTACCTTGACCATCATGGCTTTGATTTTGGGGATCATGTTTGCAGGGATTACCTTCCTCAATTACTGGGTGGGTGTCGTTCCGGCAAAAGGGGTAACAACTCTAGCCCAAATGGCCCAAGCCATCTTAGGGAATTCCCCAGTCGGACAAGCCTTCTTTTACGTCTTCCAATTATCAACAGCCTTGATCTTGGCAGTTGCGGCTAATACCGGTTTCTCAGCCTTTCCAATGTTGGCCTTTAACATGGCTAAAAATAAATACATGCCACACATGTATATGGAAAAAGGGGATCGTCTGGGCTATTCTAATGGGATTTTGACCTTGGCGATTGGTGCCATCGTTTTGCTCTTGATCTTTGATGGGCAAACAGAAAGCTTGATTCCGCTTTATACCATCGGGGTCTTCATTCCTTTTGCCCTTTCTCAAACAGGGATGGTGATCCACTGGAAACGCCAATATCAAAAAGGATTTCTTAAGTATTCGCTTGCCAATATCCTGGGGGCAGCCATCTGTTATGGGATTGTCTTGATCCTCTTATTATTCCGTTTGCGTGAGATCTGGCCCTTCTTCCCTATTATTGGTCTCTTGCTTTGGATGTTCTTGAGTATCCGTAATCACTATGATAAAGTTGCAGCCCAATTGCGCTTGGGAGGTAAGATTGAAAAGACAAGTTATGCGGGCAATACCGTGATTGTCCTTGTTGGGAATGTCACTCAGGTAAGTGTGGGAGCTATGAGTTATGCAAATAGCCTAGGAAACGATGTTATAGCTATGCATGTCTCAACGGAAGAAACCAAGGTTAAAGACGCTGAGGTAGCAGAAGAATTTAAGCGTTATTTCCCTCATATTCGCTTTGAAAATGTCATGACCAGTTACCGGGATATTATCCAGCCAACGGTTGAATTTGTCTCAAAAGTAGCTGAGGAGGCCAAGGAAAAAGGCAACACCGTTACAGTCTTAGTCCCTCAATTTATCCCTAAAAAACATTGGCAAAATATTCTCCACAACCAAATGAGTTTGAAATTGAAGTATGCACTTCGTTGGCATGAAGAAGTGGTTGTGGCAAGCTATTCTTACCATTTGTCTGAATAAACACCGTATATAGAAAAGATGTCTGCTTGAGCAGGCATCTTTTTGGATTTTCTTACACGAAAAAAACCACTCGAAAGTCTTGTAAGATACAGCCTTGATCTTGAAAAAATGTTTAAAAAATGCTAGAATAAAAAGAACATTTTAGATTTTGAAAAATTCAAAGTAAGGAAAAAAATGGCAAATTTATTAAAAACAATTATTGAAAATGATCGAGGCGAAATCAAACGCCTTGAAAAAATGGCTGACAAGGTCTTTTCTTATGAAGACCAAATGGCAGCTTTGACGGATGACGAATTAAAAGCGAAAACAGTTGAGTTTAAGCAACGCTACCAAGATGGTGAGTCTTTGGATGATCTCTTGTACGAGGCTTTTGCAGTTGTTCGTGAAGCTGCAAAACGGGTTCTTGGTTTGTTCCCATACAAGGTTCAGGTCATGGGGGGAATCGTCCTTCACCATGGTGACGTTCCAGAGATGCGTACAGGGGAAGGAAAAACCCTGACAGCAACCATGCCGGTATACTTGAATGCCTTGTCTGGCAAAGGGGTGCACGTTGTCACCGTCAATGAATACTTGACAGAGCGGGATGCAACAGAGATGGGAGAACTATACTCATGGCTTGGCCTTTCAGTAGGGATCAACCTTGCAGCAAAATCTCCAGCTGAGAAAAAAGAAGCTTACCTCTGTGATATCACTTACTCAACCAACTCAGAGATTGGTTTTGACTACTTGCGTGACAACATGGTTGTGCGTGCAGAAAACATGGTTCAACGTCCATTGAACTATGCCTTGGTCGATGAGGTAGACTCCATCTTGATTGACGAAGCGCGTACGCCGTTGATCGTTTCTGGTCAGACAGCTTCTGATACGAGCCAGCTCTATCACATGGCGGATGCTTATGTGAAGACCTTGACAGAGGACGATTACATTATCGATGTCCCATCTAAAACCATCGGTTTGTCTGATTCAGGAATCGATAAAGCAGAAAGCTACTTTAATCTTGAAAACTTGTACGATATTGAAAACGTAGCTTTGACTCACTTTATCGACAACGCCCTTCGTGCCAACTACATCATGATTTTGGATATCGACTATGTGGTCAGCGAAGATCAAGAAATCTTGATCGTCGACCAATTTACTGGTCGGACCATGGAAGGACGTCGCTATTCTGATGGACTTCACCAAGCGATTGAAGCCAAAGAAGGTGTTCCAGTTCAAGAAGAAACCAAAACATCTGCATCGATTACTTACCAAAACCTCTTCCGTATGTACAAGAAGTTGTCAGGGATGACAGGGACAGGGAAAACCGAAGAAGAAGAATTCCGTGAAATTTATAACATTCGCGTGATTCCAATTCCAACCAACCGTCCGATTGCCCGTATTGACCATCCAGACCTTCTCTACCCAAGCTTGAAATCAAAATTCAAGGCTGTTGTGGAAGATGTCAAGTCTCGTCATGAAAAAGGTCAACCAGTCCTAGTAGGTACCGTTGCCGTTGAAACCAGTGATTACCTTTCTCAATTGTTGGTTCAAGCAGGTGTCCCTCACGAAGTTTTGAATGCGAAAAACCACTACAAAGAAGCGCAAATCATCATGAACGCTGGTCAACGTGGTGCTGTTACCATCGCGACCAACATGGCCGGACGTGGTACCGATATCAAGCTTGGTGAAGGTGTTCGCGAACTCGGTGGACTTTGTGTCATCGGGACAGAACGTCACGAAAGTCGTCGGATCGATAACCAGCTTCGTGGACGTTCAGGACGTCAAGGGGATCCAGGTGAATCTCAATTCTACTTGTCTCTTGAAGATGAATTGATGCGCCGTTTCGGTTCTGAACGGATCAAAGCAGTGCTTGATCGCTTCAAGTTGAGCGAAGAAGAATCGGTGATCCGTTCAAATATGTTCACACGTCAAGTAGAGGGTGCACAAAAACGGGTTGAAGGAAACAACTACGATACCCGTAAACAAGTCCTTCAATACGATGACGTGATGCGGGAACAACGGGAAATTATCTACGCTGAACGCTATGATGTTATCACAGCTAACCGTGACTTGGCACCTGAAATCAAGGCCATGATCAAACGGACCATCAAACGGATTGTTGAAGGGGCCAGCCACTCAAGCAAGGAAGAACGCGTTGAAGCGATTCTGAACTTTGCCAAATACAATTTGGTTCCGGAAGATACCATTTCTGAAAGCGATATTGAAGGAAAATCTGACAAGGAAGTTATCGATTACTTGTATGCACGTGCAGAAGAAATCTATGCTAGCCAAGTAGCGAAATTGCGTGACGAAGAGTCTGTGCAAGAATTCCAAAAAGTCTTGATCCTTCGCGTGGTGGACAGCAAGTGGACGGACCATATTGATGCTTTGGATCAATTGCGAAATGCGGTTGGACTTCGTGGGTATGCGCAAAATAACCCAGTGGTAGAATACCAATCAGAAAGTTTCCGTATGTTTAACGATATGATCGGATCGATTGAATTTGATGTAACTCGTCTCATGATGAAAGCCCAAATTCACGAACAAGAACGTCCACGTACGGAACACAGTATTTCAACAACTGCGACTCGCAACATTGCAGCGCAACAACAAGATATTCCAGCAGATATTGACTTGTCACAAGTGAAACGCAACGATTTGTGCCCTTGTGGTTCAGGTAAGAAATTCAAAAACTGTCACGGACGTAAATTTTAAGAGCTCCTCTGAATAGAAAGAGGATGGGTCTAGCTAGCATAAGGAGGCCGTATGGTATTCATTACGAAGAGCAATAAGATTGATGAGCAAGAGATCACTTCGCTTTACCGCTTGGAAGGTCCAGCCTTGGAGCGCAAAGAAGCGCGTGATCGAGAATTGGAAGCTATTATCAAAGGAGAAGACCAACGGATCCTTCTTGTGATCGGGCCTTGCTCTTCTGATAATGAAGAAGCTGTGATGGACTATGCCCGTCGCTTGGCAGACTTACAAGAGCAAGTCAAAGATCAGATTTTCATTGTGATGCGGGTCTATACGGCTAAGCCTCGGACCAATGGGGATGGCTATAAAGGCTTGATGCACCAACCAGATACACATGCAGCACCAAGCTTTGTGGACGGTTTGAAAGCGGTCCGACATCTCCACTACCGTGTGATTACAGAAACTGGTTTGACAACTGCGGATGAGTTGCTTTATCCAGCAAGTCTTCCGTATGTTGAAGATTTGATTTCCTATCATGCCATTGGAGCGCGTTCGGTTGAAGACCAGGAGCATCGCTTTGTATCAAGTGGAATCTCTGCTCCAACAGGCATGAAGAATCCAACATCAGGAAATCTTTCCGTCATGTTTAATGCGATTTATGCGGCCCAACATCCCCAAAATTTCTTGTTCAATGCCCAAGCAGTGGAAACATCAGGAAATCCTTTGGCCCATGCGATCCTTCGCGGAGGCTTGGATGCAAGTGGTAAGAATATTCCAAATTACCATTATGAAGATTTGCTAGCGGCATCAAAACGCTATAGCGAAATGGGCTTGCAACATCCCTTCATCCTGGTGGATACCAACCATGATAATTCTGGAAAACAATTTAAAGAGCAAGTACGCATCGTGAGAGAAACCATGATGAACCGTGCTTGGAATAAAGATTTAGCATCCTTAGTTCGTGGTTTCATGATTGAGTCTTACTTAGAAGATGGCCGTCAAAATGAACCGGTGGTTTATGGTCAATCCATCACAGACCCTTGCCTGGGTTGGGAAAAAACACAGGCCTTGGTCAAAGAAATTGCAACGATGAATAAATAAAAGGCAGGGGCGGAAGGAGTGATTCTTTGGCCCCTTCTCTTTTGTCAGTAAAGAGATATTGAGACAACAAATAAGGATAAAACAAGATGATCAAAGGACATGGGATCGATATTGAATCGATCACTGCGATTGAAAAAGCCTATCAGAAGAATACCCGATTCGCTGAAAAAGTCTTAACCGAGGCTGAGCGAGAGCGCTTTGAGGAATTGTCTGGAAAACGGAAGATGGAATATTTAACGGGCCGATGGTCCGCCAAAGAAGCCTTTTCGAAGGCAATGGGAACAGGGATTGGACCGGTTGGTTTTCAAGATTTAGAGATTTTAAATGATGCCCATGGAGCTCCCTATTTTTCCAAGTCTCCTTTTTCTGGGAAGGTATGGATTTCGATCAGTCATAAGGGAGATCTAGTGTCGACCAGTGTCATTTTGGAGGAAGAAAATGAAAGCAAGTAAACATAGACCAACTGTTGCAAGAGTCGATTTGGATGCCATTGCCTTTAATGTGCAACAAGTCAGTGAACATATTCCGAGTCAAGCCTTGAAATATGCAGTCGTCAAGGCCAACGCCTATGGTCATGGGGTTGTTGCGGTGACCAAAAAATTGGCACCTCAGGTAGATGGTTTTTGTGTTTCCAATATGGATGAAGCCCTTGAAATCCGTGAAGAAGGCTTGCAACACCCTCTTTTGATTTTGGGAGTTGTGCCAAGTGAAACAGTGAATCTAGCCAAAGAGCATGACATCCGCTTAACGGTGGCTAGTCTTGCTTGGTTGGACCAATTGCTTGGACAAGAAGCAGATCTTTCAGGATTGAAGGTCCATATTAAGGTGGATTCAGGAATGGGGCGGATTGGATTCCGAAGGATCGAAGAGATCAAAGAGGCTGAACGCCTCCTCTTAGCAGCTGGAGCTGAGATTGAAGGGATCTTTACTCATTTTGCGACAGCAGATGAGGCAGATGATCGAAAATTTCAAGCGCAATACCAGTTTTTCAAAGAAGTATTGGCTGCTCTTGAAACCCTTCCTCCCATTGTCCATGCGAGTAATTCTGCCACCTCTTTGTGGCATGCGGATACGATTTTCACAGCTGTGCGCTTGGGAGATGTCATGTATGGCTTGAATCCGAGCGGTTCTGTGCTAGCCTTGCCTTATGAAATCAAGCCAGCCTTGAGTTTGGTGAGTGAGTTAGTTCATGTGAAACAGTTAGAAGCTGGTCAAGATATTGGCTACGGAGCAACCTATACGACAGAAGAACCGCAATGGATCGGGACGATTCCTATTGGCTATGCGGATGGTTGGATCCGGGAAATGCAAAATTTCCATGTGCTGATTAAGGGGGACTATTGTCCCATTGTTGGTCGCGTTTCGATGGACCAGGTAACGGTTCGCCTTCTAGAAGAATTGCCTCTGGGGACCAAGGTTACCCTGATTGGACGAGAGGGCGAGAAAGAAATCACGGCAACAGAGGTTGCAGATTACCGTGGGACCATTAATTATGAAGTGGTCTGTCTCTTGAGTGATCGGATTCCTCGTGACTATACAGGTGAAGAATAAGAAGAAGCAGGTGGGATTTTCCCGGATGGACCTGCTTTTTTATAAAAGAAAGGAGGAGAAATGAATCTACACCAACCCTTATCCGTACTGCCTGGAGTCGGTCCAAAATCGGCGGAAAAATTTAAAAAGTTAGGGATTAAAACCTTAGAAGATCTGCTCTTGTATTTCCCTTTTCGCTATGAAGACTTCAAAACGCGCAATGTTTTAGAGTTGGAAGATGGGGAAAAAGCCGTCATCTCTGGGGTGGTAGCAACACCAGCCAATGTCCAATATTATGGCTACAAACGAAATCGCTTGCGTTTTTCGATCAAACAGGGAGACCAGGTCATTGCGGTTAATTTTTTCAACCAACCCTATCTAGCAGACAAAATTGAGGTTCAGCAGACAGTGGCGATTTTTGGGAAATGGGACAAGGCCAAAGGCAGTTTGACAGGGATGAAACTCCTGGCTCAAGTGGAAGATGATTTGCAACCGGTCTATCGAGTGACGCAAGGAGTCAGCCAAAACAGCCTGGTGAAATTGATCAAAATAGCGTTTGACCAGGGTTTGGACCAGCTTTTAGAAGAGAATGTACCCCAAGTCTTGCGGGATCGTTATCAACTTATGTCTCGTTCCCAAGCAGTGCAAGCTATGCATTTTCCTAAGGATCTGGCAGAGTACAAGCAAGCCCTTCGCCGGGTAAAATTTGAAGAGCTCCTCTTTTTCCAGCTGCAACTCCAAGTGCTAAAAGAAGAAAATCACGATGCCAGCCAAGGGATTTCCTTGGCCTGGAATCCAGAAAAATTAGCAGAACGAAAAAAACAGCTTCCTTTTGAGCTAACGCAAGCTCAAGAAAACAGCCTGAATGAAATCTTGACAGATATGGCCTCTCCTTATCATATGAACCGCCTCTTACAAGGGGATGTGGGAAGCGGGAAGACAGTCGTGGCCGGTCTTGCTATGTATGCAGCCTTAAGCGCTGGGAAGCAAGCTGCCTTGATGGTTCCAACGGAGATTTTGGCAGAGCAACACAAGGAAAGCTTGCAAAATCTTTTTCCAGATTTGCCAATTGCCCTTCTAACAGGAGGATTAAAGGCGGCTGAGAAACGAGAAGTCTTAGAAGAGATCGCCTCAGGAACTGCTCAACTGATTGTGGGGACACATGCCTTGATTCAAGAGGGAGTTCACTACCAAGATCTAGGCTTGGTCATTATTGATGAACAGCACCGTTTTGGGGTTTCCCAGCGCCGTATTCTTCGAGAAAAAGGACAAAATCCAGACGTCCTGATGATGACGGCTACCCCTATTCCCCGGACCTTGGCTATTACAGCCTTTGGAGATATGGATGTGTCCATCATTGATCAGATGCCTGCGGGACGCAAGGAAATCATCACACGTTGGGTCAAGCATGAGCAGTTAGAAGTGGTCCTCGACTGGTTGGTAAAAGAGCTCGCAAAAGGTTCTCAAGCCTACTTTATCTCTCCCTTGATTGAGGAGTCAGAAGCACTAGATCTGAAAAACGCCCTTGCCCTCCAGGAGGAGTTAGAAGCCTTCTTTGGTCAGCGGGCGCGCGTTTCTCCTCTTCACGGGAAGATGAAAAGTGAAGAAAAAGATGCCATCATGCAGGCCTTTAAAGAGCACCAAGTCGATGTTTTGGTGTCTACGACCGTTATTGAAGTAGGAGTCAACGTACCCAATGCGACCGTTATGGTCATTATGGATGCAGATCGGTTTGGTCTTAGCCAACTTCACCAGCTACGAGGCCGGGTTGGTCGGGGAAACAAGCAATCCTATGCTATTCTAGTAGCCAATCCTAAGACAGATAGTGGCAAGCAGCGCATGAAAATCATGACAGAGACGACCAATGGGTTTGTTCTAGCGGAAGAAGATTTGAAAATGCGGGGTTCAGGTGAAATCTTTGGAACCCGTCAATCTGGGATTCCAGAATTTCAAGTGGCTGATTTGGTAGAAGATTATCCCATTCTGGAAGAAGCGCGGAAAGTCGCCAGCCAGATTGTAGCCACGCCAGATTGGCGTGAACACCCCGATTGGCATTTGCTCTCGCTTTACTTAGAAAAGAAAGAACATTTAGACTAAAATATAAAAAGGGAGTAGAGTGGAAATTCTTTGGATTCCACTCTACTCCCTTTAAGATTGTATTTTACGGGCTTTGTATCTTATTAATTGAACACGGGCTGCGGATTGTGTCAAAAAGATGAATCCTCCTAGAATCTTTTGGATTCTTCGTCGTATTCCCTATTTTGACTGTATCCGCTACGCCCTTTGTATCTTATTTTACCCTTCGATATAGTCTTTGAGTTCTTGTCCTTTTAGGCCGGCATTGAGGGCGATGAGGAGTTTGATGCGCGCTTTGGGGGCATTTAATTCTTTGATGAAAAAGACACCTGCTTGATGGAGTTGGACGCCTCCTCCTTCATATGCGTAGACGGGTTCAGCGATTC
>ERZ506988.605-NODE-605-length-10007-cov-4.87389_pt1 | contig 10007 bp, 8 predicted proteins | sample MGYA00512884_ERZ506988 | MGnify/ENA metagenome assembly ERZ506988 | reverse complement strand
GCTCTTCCGATCTTATTTATTCGACATTAGCAGAAAACATCCTCTTATTGAGAAGAAATTTCTTTTATCCGCTGAAATCTCGGCTAAAGCCGCATAAAAAAGCCGGTGAGATTTATGCCCCACCGGCCTGATTGTGTCACTGTTTATTAAATTTACGCCTTAATTATTTGGCAGCCTCTTCGGTTTTTTCTTCGGTTGCTTTAACAGCTTTTGCAGTTTTGGCAGCCTGTACCTTTACAGCAGTAGCAGGATTGCTCATCGGTACGCCGATAGAGGTTTCCAGTGCTGTCTTGGAGGTATTGTAATCATACAGAGCCTTAGTATAGTTGGTCTTAGCCTGAGTCAGCGCAACCTGAGCATCGAGAACGTCAGTATTGGTGCCAACGCCGGACATATAACGCAGCTGAGCGATACGGTAATCCTCATCAGCCTGCTCTACAGCCAGCTTAGTGGTGCTGATGCGTTTTTCTGCTTCGCGCAGTCCCAGATAATTGCTGCGGACATCCAGATTTACAGAGTCCACGGTATTACGGTAGGTTTCCTCAGCCTTTTTCAAATCAGCCTCGGCACCGTGAATCTTGGACAGAGTTACGCCGGTATCGAACACATTCATTTTTACATTAATACTAGCATACCATTTAGTTCTATTGTCGCCTAACCAATGATCTGATCCTAAAGCTTGAGTAGCACTTGCACTAACCTGCGGCATATGACCGCTGCGGGCAACCAACAATGCGCCCTTGGCAGCATCCACGCCATATTTAGCCTGCATCAGCTCTGGGCGGTGCTCGGCAGCATAAGCCAGGCAGTCATCCATGTTTTTATCATAAGCATTATAAACAAGCAGGTTATCAAGCTTCAAGTTCGTATCCATCGGCAGGCCGACGATTTTGTTCATATTCGCTTCGGCGACCTGATAGGCATTTTCTGCCTGAATCAGTGTCTGCTTAGCGTTGGCCAGCTCCACCTGAGAGCGCAGCACGTCAACCTTGGCTACCACGCCAACATCATACTGTGCCTGAACATTTTTCAGATGGTCCTCCAGACGGGTAACGGATTCCGCGCTGAGCTTTTGGATATTATCTGCCTGCAGCATATTAAAATAACCGTCGGTAACGGTAGAACGCATTTCGTTATAGGTGCGTTGTACGCCAACCTCATTGTATTGATAGTTAGCCTTAGCCTGTTTAATGGTACCGCTCAATTTACCACCGGTAAAAATTGGCAGCGCTGCAGTCAGTGTGTTAGAATGCGTATTTGTAATGTTCTTAGGCGCATCATTATTACCGCTACGATTACTATCATGGTTAGCAGTGATGCTGATACCGCGGCTCTGGCGGGCAGCGTTATAGCTTGCACGTGCACTGTCCAGCTCGTATTGGGCAATGCTTACAGTCGGGTTGGTCTGGAAAGCACGCAGCATAGCGTCATCCAGGTTTAAAGCAACAGTTTCGCCGGCAAAAGCACTTTGGCTCAGTGCCATGGTCAGCGCTGCAGATAAAAGCAAGAAACGTTTTGTTAATTTATTTCTATTCATCCGAAAAACCTCCATTTTCTAAAACTGACTAACCAGTCAGTAGTAAAATTATATATTTATTTAGGGCTGTTTGTCAAATATTTTTTAGAAATAAGTACGCACACCCATATAAGTATTAGCTTTATTACCGCGCACATCCATGGTTTCGCCGTAAAGCGACAGGTTATCATGCAAACGGAATTCGCCGCCCAGACGCACCTTGAGATCATCAAAGTCATATAACTGGGAATACAATCTGAAATCCCTGCCTAAATCGTAGCTGGCGCCGACCCCGAAGTCACCCTGCATCGCACCCATGCTGAAGGCAGCATTGCCGTACTGACGGCCTACGAGAAAATCAAATTTATTGGCATTGCCGATGTCATAACCGCCCATATAAAGGAAGGTATCGTCTGCCGGGTGCAGCGTTACACCTAAGCTGCCGCGCCAGTCGCCGCCCTTGGCGGCAAAGCCGGCGTCAGTCGAAACCTTTGCCTCGGTGAGGGTTCCCAAAATCCTGTTGGCACGCTCACTCGTTTCCTTGACGTTAACCAGCGTTTCCTTCAACGACTTTTGTGTCACGGGATCCTTCGCTACCGTTTCCAGCACCTCGACGATGTTTTCCATACGCTGGCTGGTGTCCGCCATATTCTGGGCAATCGCAGCCACATTCTGGCCTGTCTTGCCGTTATTGTCCACACCGGCCATAATGCTTTCGATATGCGCCGCCGTGCCGTTCATGCGATGGCTCAGCTCATTAATCTGATGAATCATCGACGTAATATCCTGTTGGTTGGCCACTGCCACATCAGCCATGACCTTCGTGAAGGTATTCATGTTCTCGGCGATGTCATTCATATTTTTAAAGCCGGATTTCATGGACTGCTGTACTTCCTTGTCGCCAAAAACATTTTCAAAGGCATTGGCGATATTTTCCATACGCTTTACCAGATCACCGGAGGAAGCAAAGAATTCGTCCATACCGCCGCCGGGAACACCGTTAATCGTGCTGCCTTCGGCTACATAACCCTGTCCCTGCTTGGCAGGAGGAATAACGCTGACAAATTTTTCGCCCATAATACCGTCAGAGGAAATCGTAAAGGTTGCTCCCTGCGGTATTTTGATATCGTCGTTGATTTCTGTGATAACCTCTACCTTATCGGGTGCCACATTGATTTTTTTGACCGTGCCTACCTGCACGCCTGCATAGCGCACAACATGCCCAGGCATCAGTCCGCTTACCTGAGGATAGTTAATGCGCAGCTCATAGCCTTTTTTGCCAAAGCTGAAAGCACCCATAAAGGTAATAATGCCGGCCAGCACCACCGCGCCGCCTAATGCAAAGGCACCTACCTTAACCTCACTGCTGCTCATCCTTCTCCTCCTCTTTCAATTCCGTACCGTTAATAAATGCTTTAACGATAGGATTAGTGCTGTTTTTTATCTCCGCAACCGTGCCTATCTGCACAATGCGTCCATTATATAGCATAGCGATACGGTCTGCGGCGTAATAGGCCGATTCCATATCGTGTGTTACCAAAACCGATGTTACTCCCAGCGTCTGCTGAGTTTTGCGTATCAGCCTGCTGATGGTCATCGTCATTACCGGGTCCAGACCTGAGGTAGGCTCGTCATAAAAAACCATCTGCGGCTGCATAGCCAGCGCCCGCGCCAAACCGACGCGCTTTTTCATACCGCCGGAAAGCTCTGCCGGCAGCATGTGCTGCGTATTCGGCATGCCTACCATCTCCAGCAGCTTGCCGACACGCTCCTGTATTTCCTCCTCCGGCAGCTTAAAGTGCCGCCGCAGGCCAAAGGCTACATTCTCGCCTACGCTCAAAAAATCGAACAAAGCGGAATACTGAAAAACTACGCCCATATGCTGGCGCAACCCATCCCATTCATCCTCGGTGAAGGAGCTTACCTCCTGACCGTCGATAACAATACTGCCGGAAGTAGGTGCCAGCAGTCCTGTCAGCAGCTTGATGATGGTACTCTTGCCGGTGCCCGAGGGACCGATAACCGCCAGCGTTTCGCCCTGACGTACATCCAAATCAAGATTATCAAGAATTACCTTGCTGCCAAAGGCCATTTTAAGTTGTCGGAGCTGAATCATTGCTTCGTTTGACATTCTTCCGACTCCTTATACATATAAAACGATTGAAAGAAAATAATTGGTTATAAACACCAGAATAATTGAAAGCACTACCGAGGCCGTAGTCGCCAGACCAACGCCCTCAGCGCCGTTCGGCGCGTTCAGGCCCTTATAGCAGCCCACGATAGCAATTATCGCACCAAAGACACAGCTTTTGACCATGCCGCCAAATACGTCATAGAACTCTGCCAGTGTCCTGATAGAATTTTCATAAGTAAAGCTGCCGATACCGGCGTAATAATGCGCCACAACCCAGCCGCCGACATTGCCGATAAAGTTGGCAAAAACCACCAGCACGGGCATCATCAGCACCAGCGCGATAAAGCGTGGTACCACCAGATAGCTCACAGGATTGGCAGCCATAACGCGCAGCGCGTCTATCTGCTCGGTAACCTTCATCGTGCCAAGCTCCGCCGCAATCGCCGCACCTATACGGCCGGCAACAACAACGCCTGTCAGCACCGGCACCAGCTCACGCGCCATAGCGATAGCTACAATGCCGCCTACGGAAGAGGACGCACCCAGACGCACGAACTCCTTTGCCGTCTGCACGGAAAAAACCATACCGGTACAGAGAATCGTCATCATTACAATCGGCAGCGAGTCTGCTCCCAAAAGTGCCATCTGACGCACAACCTCCTTGCCATTGGCGTCCTTCAGATGACGCAGCGTAGCTAAAAGCAGCAGCGTCAGCTTGCCGCTGGCAGCACAGAAGGCCAATATTCTGTTACCCATTGCTTCACAGATAGATTTCAGCATTTTTACATCCTTATCTTCAGCTTTTTCTACATAATCATTATACCGCCAAATTATGGCGAATGTATGACACAAAACAGCCATACCGATACAGTAATATGAAAAATTTTGTTAAGTGAACGGAAATATCACTCGATAAAATTACTTGTCAACGGTAAGCACGATTTCGCTCTCGCCATCAATAATGAAATCAAAGGGATACTTCTGCTTGAACGGAGAGCCCTGCAGCATACCCGCAAGGCCTGCATCGTTAGCAGCAGCCTCCGGATTCGGCGGCTGCATTTGTCCCATCGCCACATCAATAATCAGCTCATTATTCTTGTCCGCCGTATTTACGCTCTTGATATAATCGCTGAGCTTGTGGCGTGTTTCCTTTTTCTTGGCAGCGGGAACACCCTCGGACTGCTGCTTGCGCAGCAATTCGATAGCCCAGGCCATGCTGCTGCCGCCGCGCACGTTCAGTGCCAGCTTGCCGCCCGGATGATCCTTAGGCACCTTGAAATAAACCGTCTTGGTAAATTCTTCGCCACGGTAAGGCTTCATAGTAACATCAATGGCTACCTTATCACCGGGCTTAACCTTGGCGTTCTTGGTGCGCACGTTAAGAATTTCCGCTACCTGCACCGCATTGCTGACCTCTGCCTCTACATTAATGCCGTAAATCTGCACAGGCTCGAATTTGTTCTGCATCAGAATCGTTACAGCCTCCGTCAGCTCCGCATCCAGATTTTTCAGCAGCGCGTCATTGGAATAATACATATTTTCGCGGTCAATCGTCAGCATTTCCTTCTTGCTGTCCACGCCGGTAATGGTAAAATGCAGCTTGGCCGTACCGCCGCCGTTGCGGTCCACAGTCTTGCTCACAGTATTGACTACCGCCGCATCCACCATCGAAGGCACCAGCTGCTCATCGTCAATCAGACGCATGCGCATGCTGTTGGCCTGTCCGCGGCTGCTGTCGTTAACCGTAACAAACATCGGAATAGAAGCAGGCTGCTTGCCTACTACACCGCCGATACCGCTGGAACGGTCCTGCGTAATGCTGCCGATAGCTTCACCCAGATTGCCTACCTTATAGCTGCTTTGCAGGTTAGGAACTACGCCCAGCACCCACACCTTATTCATAAAGAAATTGCTGCTGCCGCGCTGCATAAAGGGATGGCCGAAGGCCAGAATCTTACCGCTGTCATCGGTCCAGGTAACAGTACCGAGAGCACCCAAAGTCATATCACCCTGCATCAGAGCAACACCGACACTGCTGCCCGGCTCCAGCGGCTTATCGCTGGAAGCGCCTGTGCCGCCGCTGTTGACAGCAGTCAGGCCGAAGGGCTGCAACTTCTCCTGCAGATATTCCATGCCGTATTCCGTAAAACCGCCTGCCATCAGCGCCGTTCCCTTAGGAATCCAGTCTGCCGGCAGCTCTCTCGGTTCGTCCAGCAGCGGCAGCATTTTGCCGATCGGTGTCAAAAAGCAGTAATGCGGGTCGTTAAAGGTCTTGCCGAAGGCCACAGCACCGACAAGTCTGCCGTCTACATAAACAGGACTGCCGCTCATGCCCTGAGCAACACCGCCTGTCTTTTCAATCAGATCGCCGTAAAGGCGCACAAAAATATTATATCCCATAGCTTCACTGCCGTTGACACCTAAAATTTCTACATTGAAGGTTTCAATAGTATCACCGCTGATAACGGTTTTGCCTATGCCCTGCATACCTGCGCGCAGATCACGCACCGGCATCAGAGGAACATTGGCGGCAGCTGCTGTCAGCAGCTGGCAGCAAAACAATAATGCTAATAAAAATACTCTCATACTCGCTCCTAAAAATAAAATATTTACCGGTCCGCTTCCGGTATTTTGCTCTATAATACTACAAAAACCGGCGGCTAAGAAGCTCGCCGGTTTTCTTTACCGTTATTCACTAACCTTAGCTACAACCTGCTGTGCCTCAATCTTATCACCCGGTTTAACCAGTACCTGGCTAACCTTACCTGCAGTTGTAGCACGCGCAGCAGCAATACTGCCGCCAGCTATAGATTTTACCTTTACCAGAATGTCACCCTGCTTAACCTGGGTGCCCTCCTGCGCCAGTCCATCGGCAACTACAATACCGCTGACAGCGGCGCGCTGGTCAGTCACAGCAGCACAGCCAATGGCAGCAAGTGTAAAGATGCCCAAAGCGGCAATAGTCAAAATCACTATTAACTTTTTACCCATGTGACTCACCTCATTTCAGATATATTTCTCTAACATAAATTATACAGCCTCAGCAATATTTTGACAAGTGAACAGACTGTAAACAGCTCTTAAATAAAACATTATGAAAATCATCTGCAGTTAAAAAATTGCCGGCACATAATTTTTTACGCTTTTTTTACCTATCCTACCCGAAATCACCCTTTTGGGTGGGGTGCAAAAGCATTTTTTTGGCTATAATATAAGCATCAAAGGATAAGTTTCCACATCTGGAAAGGAGATGTTGTTATGAAAATCAAAAATTTTGCTATCGGAGCACTGGTAGCAGCAATGCTCTTCACCGGCACATCTGTTATGGAGGCAGCAGTATATAATACCTCTGCAAGCAGACTCCCTACTAAGATTGACTCCCACTGCGGCAGAACAGAAGCCTTTCTGCTGAAAAATACCCGCTTTGATGTAAAGCATACCATGACCGTAAACTATGCTGAGGATTATGTCGCTCCCTGCTTCAGCCGCAAGGGCATCTACATCAGTGATATGGAGGCCAAAGCTATTGCCTTCGCTGCCTTGCAGATGTATGATGTGCAGCAAAACAGTAACGGCGCCACAGTAAGCTTCAGCGCCAAGGGCGAAGCCGATTCCGGTGACGGTGATTACTGGCTGACTACTATTTATGACAACAAAAAATATATCAATGCCTTTATCAGTACCTACGATGAGCTCCGCACCGAAAATGCACACTCTATCCCTGCCAGCAAAAGCTATGCTCAATACGGGGACAGCATGTCTGCCGAAAGTTTGCAATACTCCAATCAAAGAATATCCAACCTCTACAGCAAATTTGAAAACATGGACAGCTATTGGGCTCCCGGCGTAAAACTGGTTTTAACCGGTGACTATGTAAACTTCCGCACCGCCCCCTCCACAGGCAGCAATGTAATTGATTCGCTGATGTCCGGCGAAGAAATAGCACCGTTAGAAGGCGCATTCGAAGCCGAAGGCCGCCAATGGTGGAAGGCTATTAACGCTCAAGGCGAGGTTGGCTATGTAAGTGCAGATTTTGTACGCGTAGCCTGCTAAATAAGCATTAAGGAAGTATCACCAATGCTCAAAAAACTTTTAGGTTTAATATTCAGCGTCTGTCTGATGCTAAGCTGCAGCTTGGCAGCTGCGGCGCCTGCGTCCGCCCTGTTCGGCAACGCCAGATATCTCATCTGCATCCACAAGCAAAGCTACCGCCTTGACGTCTATCAGCAGGGTGTGAAGGAAGCAGTCTGCAGCTATCCTATCGCTGTTGCCAAAAACCCCGGCGACAAGCAGTACACCGGTGACAACCGTACCCCCACCTCCTGGGGCAGCGCAGCAGCAATTCCGTCCTACTACACAGGTGCGGCAGTCGGCGTGCCTTCAGCGCAGGTTCCCTTCCGCATCGAAGAGGTTTGCCCGGCGCATTACTGGATGCACGATTTCGGTGACGGCAAGGGCGTAATTGAAGGCGCCTACGGTCCCTGGTTCCTTTCGCTGGACACCGGCTGGATAGGCATAGGCATTCACGGCACGCATGACCCTGCCTCTATCGGCACCATGGCCTCCGAGGGCTGCATCCGCCTGCGCAATGCGGATATCCAAAGCCTGAAGGAGCTTGTCTGCAGCGATAACGGCGGCATAGGCACAGGCGTTATCATCACCGAAGATTAAACTGAATCACAACAAACAAAACAAGGGGCGGTCACAGCTAACGCGTGACCGCCCCTTGTTTTTTTATTTTGCCTATAAACCAGCTTATTTGATGAACAATCCCAGACCGATGCTCACCAAACGCTCGCGCCCGTCCGAAGGCTTGTTGACGATTTTGCCGTTGATGACCATTTCACTGCTGCCGCCGCCATCATAATTGACAGCGCTCACCGCACCCAGCTTCACAAAATACTGCGCCAGCTCCGCGAGCGTCATGCCTGCGGAAGCACTGCTTCTGCCGTCAATAACAAGCATTAAAAGCGTGCCGTCCTGCTTCAAACCGATTGCAGTACGGGGCGCTCTGCCACGCGCTATATCGGGAGCCATCTGCTCCTCCGCCGTGCGCACATTCACCCTGCCGTTTTCTACCAACAGCGGACCGCCGCTGACAACAGTCGTTGCCGCATCCGCAATGCTGCTGCCCAGGCTCTGCATGAGCATTACATGGTCGCCCAGGCGCAGGCCTGCCAGCGCAGCCGCATTTGTCCCATGACCGGAAAGCACTACGCAGCCCGGCTCCAAAGGCATGTTGCCTGCTGTAGAAACAGCAACAACACGGCCGTTTTTGATTTTTACCTCACGCCCGTACTGATTCGTTTTGGTCGAGGTAGCGTAATAGGAATTAAACAGCACCAAATCATTGGCAATGCGCGCACGGTTCATGCCCTTCAGCTGCAGCACTTTGCCGTCAGGCAGCGTTACGCTGCCTGTGTAGGCAATGTCGCGCACAATCTTCTGCTCGTTGCCCTGCACTACATAACCGCTGCGCGGCGTAGCATCCATAGCGACAAAATTGCCCTTATCCTTAACGTTGCCGATAACCCAGCCGTCGGTATCAAAATACGACGCGTTAATGGCAGCCACAAGACCTCTTTGTGCCGCCTGCGCAGCTAGGCTGCCGCGTCCGTTATACATGCCTGCGGCAGAAAACGGTCTGAGCTCCAGGTGTGCAGAAGGCGCAACGCTCACCAGATAGCTTACGATTGGTCTGCCGTTCAGCTCCTCCTGCGCATAGGTATAGGTAACGCCGCCTGCCAACTGCGTCGTTGTTTTGCTGATAGGAATGCGGTAAATATCCAGCACCAGACGGTCAGGATTTTTCAGGTTATACAGCTTGTACTGGCAATCCTTCGTTAAATCGATAACCACCTGAGCCTTTTTCTTCTTTTTGGCAGGTACAGTGATGCTTTTAATCACCGCATCCTGCTTAAAGACAGGCTTCTGCGTCAGCGCTGTGCCATCAGGCAAGGTAACCACCAGCTGCAAGCCGTTTTTTTCGGCAGTATATTTAACAGGCTCCCTGCTGTCAAACACCAGACGTACTCGCACAGGACTAACGCTGCTGCGTACCGCTGTAACGGGAGCGGCGCTCGCCGCAAGCGGAGCGGCACACAGCGCAGCCAACATAAGAACAGAACATATCAGTTTTTTGAAATTCATATTCAGGACCTCTTAAAAGAAAAACAAAGGCAGAAGGAAGAAGAATGCGTTAGAGCGTCGTAATCCCCCTCTCCGTCATCGCTGCGCGATGCCACCTCTCCCCAAGGAGAGGCAAAAAGACTGGCATAACACTCTAACGAGCAATTAATATATCGTGCAAGGAATAGCAATTTTAGCAAATAAGTGTCCGGAACCATAGAAGCAAGG
>ERZ506988.569-NODE-569-length-10376-cov-5.33882_pt1 | contig 10376 bp, 10 predicted proteins | sample MGYA00512884_ERZ506988 | MGnify/ENA metagenome assembly ERZ506988 | reverse complement strand
CCTGAATCATCCGAGCTCACAACCTCAAACTGCGTTCCGTCCGGAACTGCAGGATCCGGGATTGGAGCGGCGACTTCAACTGGATCACCCTCGTTTACCGTTATATCGGTATATGTCGGATCGTATTTCTCTGTGTCCTTACGTACATCTTTTACCGTGATTTTGAACTTCACGAGATCAGACGACCCATCAGGGTAGATAAGCTTTATCGTCACAAAATATTCAGCATCACAATCAACCGAGGGGGGGGAAGTGCCACTCATCCTACCTGTATCAGGGTCTACACGAAAACCTTCGAGACCCCCATTATCGACAAGCCCAAACTTTGTTCCCGGCGGTATCTCCGTAGGTACTTCGCCCGCTGGCGTAACGGCAGCCATCACTACCCCACCAGTAAAGCTGGCAATTCCCGTAAGCGCCATTTTCACGCTTGCGACTGCAACACACAGTAGACGCATAAACTTCATTGTCTTTGCGGAAGTCATAGGTTCCCCCTTTCATAACTTTTCTTATACTTTAAGAACACTCACTTTGCTCAATATTTTCAGGCGTTTCGCGCCTTTTCTAAAACCTACAAAACCCTCGGCGCTGTTTTGTATTGATACACTTATCTCATGAAGCTCATGAAGATTCCAACGAAGGACTCGCTCATAAAAATAGCCGCGCTCGTAGCGCTTTTCTGGCTGCTGCCCGCGCTCACACTGCTTATTCCCGACGCAAAGTCGCTTATTATCGCACTTCTGCTTCTTATCTTCCCCGCACTCACGCTCGTTCTCGCTCTACAAGACGGTCTCACCCACGGCATCACGTTATGGTGGCTTCTCGCACCGGCCATCGGCTTCCTGAGCACGCTCTTCGTTTTCTACAACGACAGCGCCCTCATATACGCTATTGCCTACGCGCTTATCGGCTGCGTAGGCAATAGCATCGGTTCGCTCATTTATGCGTTAAAAACATGATTATTCAACCGCTCAAGCGCTTCCTCTAACAGCTGCGCGGGCAGCGCCACGTTCATGCGGATATGACACGGTCCGTGGAACGGACGTCCGTCTTGCCAACCGACGCCTACACGCCATCCGGCTTCCAATAACTCATCAATGCTTTTGCCGTACTTCTTACACCATGCTGTAGCATCAAGCCAGAGCATATATGTGCCCGCTGAGTTCGCGATACGGATTTCTGGAGCTACACGCGCAAAGAATTCGCGAGTGCGCTTAACGTTCGCAGCCAAAACCTCGTTCAGCTCGCGCACCCAAGCCGCGCCGTCCTCGCTGTACGCGCCAATCAACGCATGAACAGACAGCACGTTCGCGTCGTTATAGTGCGGCTTCCTGCTCTCTTCTTCCACTTTCGCGCGCAACTGATCGTTGTAAATAATGTGGTAAGCGCCAACAATTCCCGCAATATTAAAGGTTTTACTTAGAGCGTAAAGAGCTACCGTACGGTTGCGTGCATCCTCGCTGACTGATTGCGCAGGAATATGTGTGCGCCCTGGATGAATAATATCTGACCAGATTTCATCGGATACAACGATGCAATCATGCTTGGCATAAATAGCCATAGCTTTTTCGATTTCCTCGCGATGCCATACGCGACCTGTTGGGTTGTGTGGAGAGCAGAAAATCGCTACTTTTGCGCCACTTTCTGTCAGCACGCGATCCATATCGTCATAATCCATGTGATATACATTGTTTTCATCAGCAGTTAAAGTAGAATGCACAATCTTGTAGCCGGCAGCAGTTAAACAGCTCGTAAAACCGATGTATGTTGGCGAATGAACTAGAACAGCGTCCCCTGGCTTACAGTACGCAGAAACAGTGGAAATCAATCCTCCAAGCACGCCGTTTTCGTAACCTATATGTTTATCGTCAAGATTACTCACGCCATTATGCGAGCGCTGCCAATCTTTAATAACATCAAAGTATTTCTGTGGTGGCAGAAAATAACCAAAAATCGGATGCTCTAAACGTTCCTGAATAGCACTGACTACAGCCGGTGCAGTAGCAAAATTCATATCTGCTACCCACATTGGAATAGTGCTAAAACCTTCCTGTGGCGCCTTTGGAACACCTTCTATCTGACCAATTGCATCTACTGCAAGAGCATCCTTGCCATGACGGTCGTAAATAGTCGTAAAATCGAATGCCATTGCGTTCTCCTTTTTTGGTTTTTCTTACTTGTCTTAAGCGTACTCGCACGGGTGCAGGAGATAATACGTAACACAAAGGTTTCATTTTGTATACAAAACGTATACAACAGATATTATCTACAAGGAGGTTATTATGGCAAAGACATCAAATATCAACGTTCGCATGGAACCAGCAATAAAAAACAAGCTGAGGAGCTCTTCGGAAGTTTTGGAATATCAGTAACAGATGCGATTAACATATTTATTCACACATCATTACTTGAAGGAGGATTTCCATTCGCAATTAAACAACCCAGATATAACAAAGAAACAGAAGCCGCAATGGTAGAAGCGCGACGGGTTATGTCTGGAGAAATCCCAGCCAAAAGATACACAAGCATTGAAGATCTTCTTTCTGATATTGAGAATGAAGATGATTAGTAATGCTAGATATTATTGCTTCACCACAATTCCGCCGAGGCATCAAAAAGATGACAAAAAGGGGTGCGGATATGCATTTACTGGACACAATCCTTAGAAAACTCAGTAAAGGAATACCTCTAGACCCCCACCATAAGGACTACGCTTTAACAGGAAACTACAAAGGTTTTCGCGAATGTCACATCTAACCCGACTGATTACGTATATACGCCATCGATGATGAGAATCTTATTCTTGTAGCATCGAGAACAGGGACACATTCCAACTTATTCTAAAAGTGCCACAGTTAAGTTATGAGTAACCCAACGAAGCGTACATGGATATTTTTGTAGCTCTTGTAATCTCATACGGACTATTAGAACTGCTCAATGATTTTCTTCAAAAGCGAAGCGCCCCCGGAACTTTGATGTTTCTGCCGTTCCTCATTTTGTTTTTACCGATTGATAGCTTCCTTATTCCTTTTATTGATGGCTTTATGAACGGATTATGCTTCTGGTGGCTCGTAGTAGCAATAATAAGCGCTCTCACCATTCTGTGGATTTATTATGGATCCAACATGGTGCTCTTCACACGGCTTTATGGCGGTTTTGCACTTTTGGGATCAGCAGCAGGAACAGCACTTAGGCGTTTTATTCGCGCACGGAAACAGAAAAAATAAGAAAATGAAAAAAGGCTTCAGAACCATCTGAAGCCTTTTATTCGTACCCCCGGAGAGAATCGAACTCTCGTTGTCAGAGTGAAAGTCTGATGTCCTAACCATTAGACGACGGGGGCCAACTTGATTCATATTAACGACTACTCTTCAACTACGCAACTTTTTCATGCGCTCGGCGTGTCGTTATGCTTTATCAAGCTTTATCACACGCGCCGGTACGTAAAATCATGAATAACACGACCAGCGTCTAAACCTTTTTTCTCAAAATTAGTCAGAACTCGTCCCTCAAAACGTTCGGACTCACTAAAATCAGCGTGTGGTAACTGCGCAGCTAAATCAGCAGTACCCTTACTCACATGCTCAGTCGCCAAACTAACCGTTTTCTCGCCATCGTTCGCAAAATCCGCGCGAGCATCCATCACTTCATGCACATGCAAAGCGTAATCATCAATATCTGTAGCAATTCGCCAGACGCCATCATCCTTCAAAGCAGCATGCACAGCCTGAGCCAAACTATCTTGCACAATACGACGCTTATGATGCTTTGTTTTTGGCCAAGGATCTGGGAAGAAAGTCCACACTTCACTCACAACGCCCGGTTCAAAAGCGCTAAGCAATTCAGGAGCATTCACCTGGACCATGCGCAAGTTCCGCAACTCATTTTTACCCGCCATTAAAACCGTATGCGCCACGCCAGGGGTATACACCTCAACACCAATAAAGTTGTCTTGCGGATGAGCAGCGGCTGCGACCACAATATTTTCACCCTGCCCAGTTCCAATCTCTACGATTACCCGACCATCAGCCTGGAATCCTTCACCCCAGGCCTGAGCCAAGAATTCACGGGAAATACGCACAGTATCGGCAACTCCCAAAACATATTCGCCTTTATCTAAGCGAAGAACATAGTCATCGGCATACGTATTCCATGCGCGCTCTAAACGCGCATCCAAAGTGGACGAACGACGCACGAACGAAACTACCGAACGACGACGAGCATTATTGCGCTCGCCTTTTTCCATCTCAGTCATGTAGCACTCCATATAAATCAGAAAAATCTCAAGAAAAACACAACTTAGTCAAGCATAATATAGAATCCGCGCTATAATAAAAGTGTCATAAATGAACATGTACGCACATAAGTGCACATGTCTCTATACAACTCAATATTCAATGCAATTTAAGGAGCAATATGACTGTTCTTGTTACAGGCGGTTGTGGTTATATTGGCGCTCATGTGGTTCATGCTTTACACGAAGCCGGCGAAAACATCGTCGTTGTAGACGATTTAAGCTACGGCAAGTCTTCTCGCATTGGCGATTCTCGTTTGTACGGCATGGATGTATCTGCAGCAGGTGCAGACGCACGATTGGCTGAGATTTTACGCGATGAAAACGTGGATGCTGTGATTCATTTTGCTGCCCGCAAGCAGGTTGGCGAATCCGTTGAGAAGCCATTATGGTACTACCAGCAGAATATTAACGGTTTGCTGAACGTTCTGCAGGCTATGAAAGATGCCGAGGTTCAAAAGCTTGTCTTCTCCAGCTCAGCAGCAACTTACGGCGTTCCGCCAGTAGACGTTGTTCCAGAAGATGTGCAACCAATGGTTCCGATTAACCCTTACGGTCAGACCAAACTATTCGGTGAATGGATGGGTCGGGCAGCAGCTCAGGCTTGCGGCATTCGTTTCTGCGCTTTGCGTTACTTTAACGTAGCAGGTTGCGGGCCAGTTGAATTAGAAGATCCAGCGATTTTGAACCTCGTTCCTATGGTTCTCGACCGTTTACAACGCGGTTTAGCTCCAGCTATTTTCGGCGATGACTACCCTACTGAAGACGGCACCTGCGTTCGCGACTACATTCACGTTTCTGATTTAGCTGATGCACATATTGCCGCTATGCACTACTTAGACCGCGATGAACGCAAGTATGACGCTTTCAACGTAGGTACAGGTAAGGGCACTTCAGTTCGCGAAATTGTTGACGAAATTAAGAAGGTTTCCGGACTTCCATTCGTTGAAACTATTAAACCTCGTCGCGCTGGCGATCCTCCTCATTTGATTGGTTCCCCTGAACGCATTAATACTGAGATGGATTGGCATGCTCAACATGACGTGAAGGATATTGTTCAGTCTGCATGGGACGCTTGGCAGGCAAATCCAGCACATCATATTGATGTAGAAAACTGGACGCAGAAGAACTAGAAGAGTATGAATATTTCCTGATAATCTGCTTTAAAGACACGCCGAAAAACCCTAGGAATTACAAGGTTTCTAGGGTTTATTCTTATTCTAGGTTGCGCATATGCGAAAAGCTCTGTATATTTATCTCTTGGTTGCTAAAGCAATCGTGGCTCCGTAGCTCAGTTGGTTAGAGCGCCGCCCTGTCACGGCGGAGGTCGCCGGTTCAAGTCCGGTCGGAGTCGCTGGAATATTCAACCCGGTACGCCGGGTTTTATTTTTCCATGGCTCTGTAGCTCAGTTGGTAGAGCGTGCGACTGAAAATCGTAAGGTCACCGGATCGACGCCGGTCGGAGCCACCACGATAGCCCTCGTTTTCGAGGGCTTTTGTTTTTGATTTTTCTTGAGCACTGGACTATAGGGTTATACGACAAATATTGTTGGTGGGTTGTTATTCGTTGAGTGCGTTGACTTTTTAGCTCGACCATGTCAGGTCTGCCCAACTGATGGCTTATCCGTAGTGTTGGCGTTGAGCATGTTCGTGTTCGCTGTGGTGTATGGCCAGTTGTGTATACATGTTTGTGATGTGTCGACCGGCAGCATGATATGGATGAGTTGTGCTGCGGGTAGAAGACATTGTGTATGCATGTAACACCACCACACGCATGCTTTGATACGGTGGAGTAACAGCCAGTCACGATGCGTACGTAGCATAGCGCGTAGTCGAGCATTACAGCTTTCTATCTGGTTATTAAAAGCAGGAACAATTGCCTGCTTAGTCACCTCGAGGTTGAGGTAGGTGAACAGGTCACCTGCACATAGCCTAGCGTTGAGCATGTTACATGCTCTTACGAGACGCTCGTAAGTGTTGACGATACACGCCCATTAACCAGCACGGTTTTCTCGACAAGCATGTGTTTATACGTGGCGCACCAGGTGGTATAACAACCGATCCACGCGGCTTGTTGTTCATCATTGGTAATACGGGTAAGTTGTTGCGATAAAGCGTAAAGTTCTTGACCAGCCTTGAATCATTGGATTCCTAGTAGTACGCGATCGTACATTCGCACTGATACGAAAAAGACAGCGTTGAATTCTGGTATCAGACCATTGCACGTGGCATGCTTTAGCAAATCCTGCACCACCATCAGTAACAACCACGTCAAGAGGAGCGATACGTGCCAGTAATGCTTACCACGCGCCAGCATGCTCACTACAGGCTAGACGCCATCCCAAGATATGTGTCGGACTCATCACGATCAGTAAGACACAATCCCGGTATAAATATAAACCATCGACATGGATGACATAATGGACTTGATCAACAACGGGCGATAAGAACCAGTACATCCAGATATCACCGAAACAGCGTTGCAGGCTACGTCCCTTGCCCGGGTATGAGGATAAGAGACGATCAACCATAATGAAGTGTAAGAACGTGGTCAAATTCTTGGCATGTTTATCAATGCGTACACTCGTCGTGGTCTGACAAAACGAGCATCTGTATCGTGGGCATGGCCCTTTCTTTGTAGGATATATTCCCCAGGAAATCATGGGATGACCGCATGTTTGACATAATCGCATGGTCGTCATTTATCAACTCTAACCCGACTAAAAACCTCGAAAACACAAGACTGAACACGAGCTAAAACCAACACGATTTGCCCAACCTCACAGTTGAATCAAACCAACCCCAACCACCAACAAGCCCAACAAACACAAGCCAACACACAACAAAAACCAACACAATCTGTCGTATAACCCCATAAAGGGTGGGCACTCTCTGTAGTGAGACAATGCCCACCCTCATCTTGTATAAAACAGGACGTTCTCGAAGTCCCAAGAAACGTCCTGTTTATTAATATTTACCGCGCTTTAATGCGTCTGATCCAAACCTTCATACAGGGGGAAGTCATCCGCAAGCTTAGCAATGCGAGCGCGCAAGCTTTCGATATCTGCAGATTTTCCGTCACGCAAAGCGGTGGCAATAACGTCGGCAACCTCGGTAAACTCTGTTGCTCCAAAACCACGGGTAGCGAGTGCTGGTGTGCCGATACGCAAGCCGGACGTTACTTTTGGTGGTCGTGGATCCCATGGAACTGCGTTGCGGTTCACGGTTATTCCTACGGCGTCAAGCAAATCTTCTGCTTCTTGACCGTTGAGTTCGCTGTTACGCAAATCGACCAGAACGAGATGAACATCTGTTCCGCCGGTTACTACGGATACTCCGCTTTGCTCAACATCAGCTGCGTTCAAACGCCCAGCAAGGATTTTAGCGCCTTCGAGGGTACGCTGCTGACGGTTCTTAAACTCCTCGCTGGCAGCAATCTTAAATGCAACTGCTTTGCCAGCAATAATATGCATAAGAGGGCCGCCTTGCTGACCTGGGAATACTGCAGAGTTAAGTTTTTTGCTGAACTGTTCTGCATCGCGAGACAGCAACATACCTGAGCGAGGGCCACCCAAAGTCTTGTGAATCGTTGTGGATACTACATCAGAATATGGAACTGGGTTTGGATGCAATCCTGCTGCAACGAGACCTGCAAAATGAGCCATATCCGTCCACAAGTATGCACCTACTTCGTCTGCAATCTCACGGAATGCTTGGAAATCAATATGGCGAGGATACGCTGACCATCCGGCGATAATCATCTGTGGGCGCGTTTCGAGTGCCTTTTGACGCACCTGCTCCATGTTAATGCGGTATGTTTCTGGATCGAGCTGATAGGATACAGCGTTGTAGTTTTTTCCGGAGAAGTTAATCTTCATACCGTGCGTTAAATGACCACCGTGAGACAAATCCAACCCCATAACCGTATCGCCAGCGTTAAGCAGCGCGTGATACACAGCCGCGTTAGCCTGCGCACCCGAGTGAGGCTGAACATTCGCATACTGTGCACCAAACAAAGCCTTCGCACGCTCAATAGCGAGGGTTTCCACCTTATCTACTTCTTGGCAACCACCATAATAGCGACGCCCTGGATAGCCTTCTGCATACTTATTCGTAAGCACGGAACCCATCGCCTGAAGCACTGCACGAGGAACAAAGTTCTCTGAAGCAATCATCTCGAGGTAAGTTTGTTGACGTTCCAGCTCAGAATCAAGCACTGCGGCAACATCTGGGTCTACGCTTGCTATTGGATCGTTAAATGCTGTCATGCAGTTCTCCTCATTTGTGCAATGACTGGATGATGTGCGGCGGTTATGCCCACGTTTCTAAGCATACGCGAAACCCTCGTTTGACGCTTGCCTGATTCTCATGGCTCGAGAAGACTGTGGTTAGTCTCACAGGAGTTTTGCCATAAAAAGAAGGTGCACACGCAGAACTGCGCATGCACCTTCTATCTGGTTTTTTAAGCTAAAGCTTAGGAACGCTTACGAGCAGCCTCTACAGCGCGAGCTGCGAAACCAAGCACAGCAAGAACTACAGTTACAGTAGCTGCCATAACCGGGTTCACGCCTGTCTGTGAGAGCTTCTTAGCTGGCTCAGTGGCAGCAGCAACAGGCTTGTCTGCCTTCTTATCGTCCGACTTGTTAGCGTCAACATCGGAGCCGTTATTGTTATCGCCCTTGTTCTCAACAACGTGCAAGTCGAGAGAAGCTTCTTCAGCAGTTTCAGAAGCAGCGAACTCCTTGTAATCGCTAGCAATATTCGCCTGCTTGACGATCTCGTAACCGTCTGACAAAACGTAAGAGAGCTTGTAAGATCCAGCTTCGGAATCAGCAAGGCTTACGACATTGCCCTTCACAGCAGTAGGCGCAATTTCCTTGTTATCTTCCTTGTTTACCAGCTTGGAGCCAAGCTTATTAAGAAGTTCCTCGGTTACAGCCTGCGCCTGACCATCAACTGTTACAGCAACATTATAAGAAGCAGCAGTTGGCTGAGGAATTTCAGCGAAATCGATGTAAAGGTTCTGGGTGATTGTCGAACCATAGATGCGAACTGTCGAACCATCTTTAGGGAATGGCCCGCGACGATTACCAGCAGATTTACCAGAGAATTCATAACCTTCTGGGGTTGTGTATTTCACGATGTAGTTGCCCTTGGGAAGGTCGGTGAAAGTTACCTCATGCTTGTTGCATAAGTCGGTGTATATACTTCCTTGCTTTCAGTATTGGTTAAAGTAAGGCCGATACTTTCAACCTGCTCCAGAGTAGCAGAGTCTTTCCCCAGAGTACTGCAACAACAACTTTGCTTGCGATGGCTGGCTCACTAGGATTATCTTACACTGGTGGCACCACTGGATTAAGCTCGCGATCGGAACGAACCAAAATAACATAAAGGCGGCCACTATCTGCGTTATCGTCGATAGTCACTGCTGAACCTGAGGCAATAATGTTCTTATTAGGCAACTTCTCGTAACCATCAGGAATTGTGTACTTTAAGGTATAAGCACCATATGGAATAGTCGTAGCAACATATTTCTCGACGCTTTGGAATACGAAATTGTATGCCTTACCATCCGCACTCACTAATTGTGAATTCAACTAATCCTCCCAGAAGTTATCTTCTGCACTACCATTATTCAAATTGAGAACTACATCACGCGTTTTAACCTCATCGGTTGTTTCCGCTGGCACTGCCGGAGCAGCTGGTGTTGTAGACGTCGCTGGAGTATCCGTACCATCTGCAGCAAACGCTGCTGCAGGAGACATTAAGAGAGCAAGCGTTAAACCTGCTGCAACTATACTCAATTTTTTCTTCATACTTTCCCCTTCTCGAAAAGTTTTTCGTGCAAGCACTTTCCCTCAACCAGTACATCCCTGGATATGTCCGAAAAACAATAATGTTCTCAGTAAAAACAGTAAGACGCCTCACACATTACTGTGCAAGGCGTCTTAATTATTATTCCTTTTTTACTTACTTCTTCTCATAAGCAATCTGATTATCGAAATCATCATCCTTGGTTTCCTTAGACAGAACCAAGGAAATAAGCGTGAGCACAGAAGCAATAGCAAGGTATACACCCACC
>ERZ506988.568-NODE-568-length-10395-cov-16.3993_pt1 | contig 10395 bp, 10 predicted proteins | sample MGYA00512884_ERZ506988 | MGnify/ENA metagenome assembly ERZ506988 | reverse complement strand
GCTGGACACAGGAGGAAAAGGCGATGATTGATGAACGCATACGTATTCAAGAAAACTATGACATGACCATGGAAACAGCTATTGATGAAGCACGTGAAGAAGGCTTGGAACAAGGGATAGAACGAGGCCGTCATGAGGGACAACTAGAGTTGATTCACAAGATGTTATCAAAAGGTCTACCGTTAAAAGTTGTGTCAGATGTGACAGGTTTATCGCTTGAAGAACTAGAGGCTATGTTATCTTAAAACCAGCTGGACACAGGAGGAAAAGGCGATGATTGATGAACGCATACGAATTCAAGAAAATTATGACATGACTATGGAAACAGCTATTGATGAAGCGCGTGAAGAAGGCTTGGAGCGAGGGATAGAGAAAGGAATAGAGCGTGGACTTAAACAAGGCTTGGAACAAGGTCGTTATGAGGAGCGTCTAGAGTTGGTTCGCAAGATGCTCTCAAAAGGTCTATCACTAGAAGTTGTGTCAGATGTGACAGGTTTATCGCTTGAAGAACTAGAGGCATTGTTATCGTAAATTTTAGCTGAGTTAATCAATTTTTTGAAAGTGAGAGGCAGTTTTTGTCTCTTTTTTTATTTTTTGGTATTTAACATTTGTAACACTAAAACATTCGGAAAATAATACTTTGAAGCGTAAAATTAAAAAAGACTGTCAAACGTTTGACAGGAATCTGAGAAAATAGATTTCAGGTATTTTCAAAATTTAGTTTGACAGTTCTTACTAAATAAGGCTTTTTTGGACATGCTAATTTTTCCTGTCTTACATGTGACAGAAATCATCGTTTTGTGCGACATTTTTAGACTGTCATTTATAGGTGAATGACTGAACTTTCTAATATGACAATGTTGTTAAGGCCTTGTTAAAATGGCTTTCCTAGCCTTTTATTTTACTTTTTCATCCCTTATAATTTTCTTTGGTTTGTTTTCACGAAGATAAACAACAGCATTATCGACAATCGAATATGATGAAATCTCTATTTTCTCTTCCAACAGTGGTTTGGTTCTCAGATAGAGAGATTATGAAAAAAGTATCAGGAGAATAAAAGTGTTTAATGACAGTAAGACAAAACCAAAGTACAGCATCCGTAAATATTCCATTGGGGCAGCATCTTCCTTGATTGGGTTCATGGCTCTTGCCAATGGGCAAGCAGCTCAGGCTGACGAGGCACAATCGATTAGTGACTTGACGAATGCCTCAAATCAGGCGCAGGCCCCTCAAATGGCTTCAACAGCTCAGTTGGCGACTTCAGAGCCAACATCGGAGACAGTACAAGCGTCACAGCCTGTTAATATTATGCCTTCACAACCCCAGGTAACGACTGTTCAAGCAGCTGAGCAGACTCCGACCATTGATCAAGTGGTTGAGACAGTCACCTCTCAAAATCAAGAAACTTCAGCAAATGTCTTAACCAATGCGACTGAGGATCAAGGCCAAGGAAAGGAGTACAACACCGATAATTACGGTGCAAAGATGCCTTATACAAGCCATGAGGCTGAAAATGCGACTATTGAAAATGGCGCTACAATCCAACAGTCAAAAGATATGGAATCTACGGCTGTAGAGGCAACTAACCAAGCTTATGTCGAGCTTCCTAAAAAGGATGCGGCGGTTACCTTCAATGTCACAGAACCAGCCAACGCTTTGAATGTCCGCTATACGATACCCGATGGTGCATCAGGTCAGTTGGATGTGCAAGTTAATGGTTCAAGCGTTGGTAATCTTGATTTGTCATCCCACTCAGCCTGGCAGTACCTTAAAGGTGACCATGAGTATGATCAAGCCATTGACGGTTCAAGTGCCCGTTTTCGTTTTGATGAGACACGTCTCCTCCTCAAGGATATCCAATTAAAATCTGGTGATAAGATTTCTCTCGTTAAGAAGAAGGATGACAATGTCCCTTATGGTATTGATTTTATTGAGCTAGAACAGGCTCCAGCGCCAGTTGCCCAAAGTGAAAATAGTATCAGTATCGTGGATAAGGGTGCATCTGCTAATGATGATAGTGACGACACAGCTGCCCTACTTGCGGCTGTTGAAGAAGCTAAAGTCAGTGGAAAGTCTGTCTATATTCCAGAGGGACGTTTCAATTTTGATAAGCAAGTTAATATCGAAGCGGATAATCTAAAAATCTCAGGTGCCGGTGTTTGGCATACACAACTACACTTTACAAGTGACAAACGCTATGGTGGTGGTATTGTCTTTGGGCATAATAGTAACGGCATCGAGTTGAGCAATCTCTACATGGATTCCAACTTGACGTCTCGCTACAAGGAGGACGCACAGTACAAGGCTATTTCAGGAACGCTTGGTAAGAATTCGCACATTCATGATATCTGGGTTCAGCATTTTGAAGTTGGTATGTGGATTGGCGACTACGATCAGACGGGAAATATGAAGTATACGGATGGTCTTATCGTTGAAAATACTCGTATCCGTAATAACTTGGCTGATGGTATTAACTTTGCTCAAGGTACCAAAAATTCAACAGTCAAAAACTCTAATATTCGTGGGAATGGTGATGATGGTTTGGCAATTTGGTCAAGCATTTCAGATGGAACAAATGCCGCCGCCGAGGAAAATAATAAATTCCTCAACAACACCATTGAATCAGGCTGGCGTGCGGCTGGTATCGGTATTTTTGGTGGTAAGGGTCATGAAATCTCAGGAAACCTCATCAAGGACGTCTTTGCTGGATCAGGTATCCGTGTCAATACGGTTTTTGCTGGTCATAATTTCGACCATAATGATAATGGAATTAAGATACATGACAATACTATTCTACGTTCAGGAACAACTAATGACCTCTATAACCTCCACCGTGGTGCCATTGATTTCCAACAAGTTCGTGGGACTATCAAGAATGTCGATGTTTACGATAATAAGCTACTGAACACCTTGGCTGATCCTGTGATTACCAAGAATTTTGAGATGGGTGACAGTGGCAATGGAGAAATCCGTTTGTCTAATAATACGATAGATAACAAAGCGACGATTATTGGCAATGTCTCAGCAGTTTCTCCAACAAAACCTGAGCCAAAACCAGTTAATAATCCAGTCTCTGAAACTTCAGTTTCCGAAACGCCAAAGAGTGAAGTAAGTTCATCGGCCCCAGTTTCCGAAGCATCAACTAGTGAAGTAATTTCCAAGACCTCAGAATCAGAAACGTCAAAGAGTGAAGAAAGTTCAACCACTCCAGTTTCTGAAGCATCTAACAGTGAGGTTATCTCAGAAACATCCGTTTCTGAAGCCCCAACCAGTGAAGTAATCTCTGAGACTTCAGTTACCGAGTCACCAAAGAGTGAAGCCAGCTCAACAGCCCCAGTTTCCGAGTCTTCAACTAGTGAAGTGGTTTCTGAGACATCAGCATCAGAAACATCTAACAGTGAGGAAACTTCAGGAGCTTCATCTACGAGTCAGGTTGACGTAGTAATTTCTTCTGACAGTCCAGAAAAAGCTTCAACTTCAGAAAGTACACAGAAGGATCCAATAAGTGAGGTTTCTTCAGAAGTTATTGAAAAGGGCTCAACAAGTCAGATTGCTGTTAAAGTCTCTGAAGCACCAACTACAGCAAGTACATCTGAAGTTGTCAGCATTTCGCCAAATAGTCAGATGGCTTATAATGACGACCTAAAAACTCCTGTAACAAGTAGTCAGTTGACTTCAGAAGCCATTCCTTATCATTCTCTCTTGAATGCGAAATCAGTGGATATGATTGCAAGTAAAGTCATGGTGGTTATGGCATCTGAAACACTAGCCTCAGAAGCGGCAACACTTGCAAGCTCTGAAGGTGCTATCAAAGAGATTAACAGCGATTTGTCAGAATTGGCGGAAAACAAGAAGGATGACAAACCAGAGAATGTCGCACGTATTGATAAAAAAACTGAAGCTAGACAGGTAGCTAAGGCATCAGGTAGTCAAGAAAGCACTTCAAAAGAGCAAGGTAAGTCGAATACTGCAACAGTCCTATTCCTTGTCGGAATCGGTGCAGCATTAAGCTTATCGACAGTTTACCTTACTAAGCATGGTAAAAAAGTTAGTAAATAATAAGTAGGAAGTGTCCTCGAATGGGATGCTTTTTACATATGCCTAAAAACACCAACAAATCAAATGTCGTCACTATGTCAGAAGCAGACGCCATCTCCCAAGGTAAACGACACACAACTAAAGAATGATGAAGAGCTGGACAAGATGTCCAGTTTTTTTCGTAAAATGATTTCACATTTCACCACTTTTATCTGAAAATTTGATATACTGAGTCTATCAAAACACTTAAAAGGATAGTCATTTGAACTCTTTTTAAGTTATAAGAAAGGAAACTAAATATGATTTGGATTATTATCGCCATTATTGTTGTTCTTGTGATCTTTGTTATTGCAAGTTATAACGGCTTGGTTAAAAGCCGTATGCAGACTAAGGAGGCCTGGAGTCAGATTGATGTTCAATTGAAACGTCGTAATGATCTCCTTCCTAACTTGATTGAAACCGTTAAAGGTTACGCTAAATATGAAGGTTCAACGCTTGAAAAAGTAGCAGAACTTCGTAATCAGGTTGCAGCAGCAACATCCCCTGCAGCAGCTATGCGTGCCAGTGATGAATTGACACGTCAGGTTTCTGGCATCTTTGCGGTAGCTGAAAGTTACCCTGACCTTAAGGCTAGTGCTAACTTTAGTCAGCTTCAAGAAGAATTGACTAACACTGAAAATAAAATTGCCTACTCACGTCAACTTTATAACAGTGTGACAAGTAACTACAATGTGAAATTGGAAACATTCCCGAGCAATGTTATTGCTAAAATGTTTAGCTTTAAGGCTGCTGAATTCCTTGAAACACCTGAAGCAGAAAAAGCTGTTCCTAAGGTTGATTTCAGTGGATTAGGTAACTAATATGTTATTTGATCAAATCGCTCGAAATAAGAGAAGGACTTGGCTTTTACTTCTGGTCTTTTTCCTCTTGTTGGGTCTTGTTGGTTATGCTGTTGGTTATCTTTGGCTAGGTTCAGGTTATGGTGGATTGATTCTTGCCTTGGTTATTGGTTTCATTTATGCTGTGACCATGATTTTTCAGTCAACCAATCTTGTTATGGCCATGAATGGTGCACAAGAAGTGGATGAACAAACAGCCCCAGATCTTTATCATGTGGTTGAGGATATGGCAATGGTGGCACAGATTCCCATGCCACGTGTCTTTATTGTCAACGATCCTTCAATGAATGCTTTTGCGACTGGCTCTAGCCCTCAGAATGCTGCAGTAGCAGCTACAACAGGTCTCCTTGCGGTTATGAACCGTGAGGAGCTTGAAGGAGTTATGGGACATGAAGTAAGCCATATTCGCAACTATGACATTCGTATTTCTACCATTGCAGTGGCCTTGGCTTCTGCCATTACCATGTTAGCTGGAATGGCACGCAATATGATGTTCTGGGGTGGCGGTCGCCGTAGGAGTGATGATGATCGTGATGGAGGCAGTGGTTTGGAGATTATTCTTCTCATTGTTTCCTTAATCTCTATTATCTTGGCACCTTTGGCAGCCACCTTGGTTCAACTGGCCATTTCACGCCAGCGTGAATTTTTAGCTGATGCTTCTAGCGTCGAATTGACACGTAACCCACAAGGTATGATTAACGCTCTACTCAAACTTGATAATAGTGCTCCTATGCAACATCATGTAGATGATGCCAGTGCTGCGCTCTATATCAATGATCCTAAAAAGGAATCTGGTTTGCAGAAGCTCTTTTACACTCACCCACCAATTTCAGAACGGGTGGAACGCTTAAAACATATGTAAAAAAGAGAGACTGATGACACTTCTAAGGGTGTCTATCAGCCTCTCTTTTTAGATTGATTCGATATAAAGGTTACTAGCAATGGATTCTGGGATTTGGATGTCCTTTCCATCAATATGTAGTCGGTAGAGTTGTGTGAAAGGGTCAAAGCCTTCCAAGGTAAAAGGTGTTCCAATTTTAAGACCGACAGTCTTCAAATAATGGATTAGATCAATTTGATCTTGAACTCGACGAAGGACATAGTCTCCAGGAGCAAGGCCTTGTGTAAAAGTTTGGTTATAAAATTCTTCTATGAGTTGACCTGATTTGGGAATTTGCCCGCCATGTGGACAAGTTTGAGGATAATTGAGTAGGCGGTCAAGAGCATTGATGAAGTGATCAGAGACAGTATGCTCTAAAATTTCAGCCTCTTGATGAATTTGATCGCAAGAATATTGCAAGTGGTCCGCCAAAAAGACTTCGATAAGGCGATGTTTCCGATAGAGTTCAGCAACGTTGATTGTACCTGTTTCCGTTAGGAGATAGCCCTTGTCTTTATCTTTGATGATGAGGTCTTCTGAAATCAATTTTTTAATCATTTCCGTCACAGCAGGTGGAGACACCTCCATGCGGTTCGCGATTTCCTTATTAGTGATTTTACCTTCTTCAGTACCAATTTCATAGATACATTTGAGGTAGTCTTCTTTATTAGGTGTCATGTCTTTTCCTTTGAAAATAGTCTCACCTTAGTATAACAGATCTTTCAGAAGAATACAGAACATATCTCAGACAAGATTTTTACTGATTCAAGCCCTGGGCGATTTTATCCAGATTATATTTCATCATGTTGTAGTAGCTATCGCCGTTTTGCCCTTTTTTGGCAATAGAATCTGTAAAGATTTTTGCATAAATAGGAATATTGGTATCCTTAGCGACTGTTTTCATAGGGCGGTCATCGACACTAGATTCGACAAAGAGAGCTGGTACCTTGGTTTGACGGAGTTTTTCCACAAGTGTTTTGATCTGGTCCGGTGTGCCTTCTTCTTCAGTATTGATTTCCCAGATGTAGGCAGATGGTACTCCATAGGCTTTAGAGAAGTATTTGAAACATCCTTCACTAGTGACAATCAGTTTTTTTTCATCAGGAATGTTCTTAAAGGTCTCTTTAGCTTCTTGGTCCAGTTTACTAAGTTTGTTAGTATAGGTTTCTAGATTCTTTTCGTAATAGGTCTTGTTTTTGGGGTCCTTAGCAATGAGTTGCTTAGCAATATTTCGCGCATAAATAATCCCATTTTCCAGATTAAGCCAAGCGTGGGGATCCTCCTTGCCTTTTTCTGACTGACCTTCAAGATAAATCACCTCAACACCATCACTAACTGCAAAATAATCTTTGTTTTCTATCTTATGGGCATTTTTGACCAACTTAGTAAACCAGGCATTCCCACCAGTTTCTAAATTGATACCGTTATAAAAAATCAAGTCAGCTTGTGACGTCTTTTTTACATCTTCAGGAAGAGGTTCGTATTCGTGAGGGTCCTTACCAACGGGGACAATACTGTGGAGAGCGATTTTATCTCCAGCAATATTTTTGGTAATATCGGCAATAATGGAATTAGTCGTAACAACTTGTAATTTATCATTGCTACTGCCTTGCTTATTGCTACACGCTGCTAAAGCAACTACCGCTAAAAGTAATAGTGCTATTGTTGATAGTATTTTTTTCATAATATTTCCATCCTGTTATTTTATTGTTGATAAGTCTTATTCATGCCACTCTGTTTAGGGACGATGAAAAAGCTGATGAGAAAGAGAAGGGCAGATGTTAGTACAATACTTGAACCTGCCGCAATGTTAAAACTATAGCCGATAAAAAGACCTAGAACAGATGCTAGGGCTCCAAAACCTGATGAGAGGAGAATCATGGTTTTAAGGCTATTAGCATATAGATAGGCGGTGGCAGCCGGTGTGATTAAAAGAGCTACAATAAGAATAGTGCCAACACTTTGCATAGCAGTTACAGCAACCAAGGTTAGAATAACCATAAGTAAGTAATGGTAGAAGGTGACTTTAACTCCAATAGACTTAGCTAAGATTGGGTCAAAGGATGTCAGGAGTAGAGGGCGAAAGAAAATTGTTATAGTTGTTAGTACGAGAAGGGCAACGGCAATCGTTATCCACATATCCAAGTCTTGTACAGCCAGAATATTTCCAAAGAGAATATGAAAGAGATCTGTGGAACTATTTGCAATACCTATGAGAATAATACCAAGAGCTAGAAAGCTCGAAAAGGTAATACCGATTGCTGTGTCACTCTTAATAATGGAATTGCTTTTGATATAGGTAATTATAGTAGAAGCTAAAAGACCAAAGACGATAGCTCCTATGAAAAAATTAATACCTAAGATAAAGGAAATGGCTACTCCAGGTAAAACCGCATGTGAAATCGCATCACCCATAAGTGACATGCCTCTTAGAATAATAAAACAACCAACAGCCCCTCCAACAATTCCAATAACTAAAGCCGTTATAAGGGCGTTCTGCAAGAAGTGGAAATTTAGCAAACCGTCAATAAATTCAGAAAACATTTGCATCTCCTTTATAAAATAAACTGTTACCGTAGGTTTTACGGAGATTAGCCTCATTAAAAACAAGATTAGTAGGCCCGCTAGCAATCAATTTACGATTGAGGAGAACGACTTGGTCAAAATAATGAGGGACCTTGCTCAAATCATGGTGAACAATGAGAATAAGCTTGCCTTGTTTCCTAAGTTCTCTCAAGGTGTTCATGATAATATCTTCACTAACGGAATCAATCCCAACGAAGGGCTCATCCAATAGGAGGATATCTGCCTCTTGTAGAAGACAACGAGCGATCAGAACACGTTGAAATTGGCCACCTGATAATTGGCTTATCTGGCGATGAGCCAGATCATTTAAACCGAGTAGGGCTAAAGCTTTTGTGACCTTAGACCAATCTCTTTTAGATAGGCGTTTAAAGAACTTGGTTTTAGAATAGAGGCCTAGAGAGACGCACTCTCTGACAGTAATTGGAAAGTTAAAATCAATCTCTGCCTTTTGTGCAACATAGGAAAGATGATTCAATTGCTGACGAATAGGCTGTTTATTGAATAGGAATTGCCCAGAGTGAGGGATAATACCAATAAGTGCTTTAATTAGGGTTGATTTGCCAGCACCATTAGGTCCAATAATCCCAGTGATACTTGGTCCGTCTAGGTTTAAGGTGATATTATCTAGAGCTAATGTCTGTTGGTAAGACACATTAATATTTTCAATTTGAATCATTAGTTGCCTCCTGTTAATTAATATATCTTAAAATAAAAATTAAGTCAAGTGAATATATTAAATTAAGTATGATTAACTAAATCGTGTTAATTTAATGATCTTAAGGTAGTGAATGAGAGTACATTTTTATATCAACTATTCTAATCGGTCAGACTGTTTGATACTTTTGAGGAGGTAAAAAAGAACAGTATTTTCCACAATTTGTACTGTCTCATTCTTTTTTTCAAGAAATCATTTAATTTTTATTTTCGAAAACTAGTCATCTTTCCATATTTCTGGCATAATAGAGATATGGAATTTACAATTCAACGAATGACACGTATTGCCATTCTAACAGCACTGGCCATTGGATTACGGTCAGCTTTTATAGGGCTTCCCAATATTCAGCCTATAACAGCTATGTTTTTTGTCGCTGTCCTTTATTTAGGTTTGGTAGATGGTCTACTCATTATGGCTCTAACCATGGCTATCTCAGGCTTTCTATATGGCTTTGGCCCTTGGGTTTTTAATCAGATTTTGACTTTTGGAGTGTTGATGGCTCTTTGGAGTTTGATTACACCTCGAGTATCATTAGTTTGGCAGATTGTTTTGGTAACCATTTTGTCCTTTCTCTATGGTGTTTTAATGGATTATGGTTATGGTCTTCTGTTCAAGAGTGGCTTGACCTTCGTTATCTCAGGCTTACTTTATGACACTTACCATGCAGTATCAACACTGTTATTCTATCCATTTATCCAGTCTATTTTTAGGAGGTTTGTAAAATGAAAAAAATATTGTCATATATTGTTCTTGCTCTTTCTCTTGTCACCTTAGTTGCATGTGGTAAAAGCGAAGCAGCTAAGCTCACAAGAACAAGTAGCCAGCAGTCTCAGAGTCAAGGCAAGGTAACCTTGATTTTGAAAACAGAAAAAGAAAGTAAGAAGAAAGCAGTAAATATCCAAAAAGGTGATACTGTTCTTGATGTCTTGGAAGAAGTTTATCCAGTCCAAGAAAATGATGGTTTTATTACTGAGATTGACGGTATTTCTCAAGATAAAGACAAGGGCATCTATTGGATGTTTGATGTCAATGGCAAGTTAGGTGAGAAAGCCGCTAATCAACTTAAAGTTGAAAACGGTGATGAAATCAAATTCTACCAAGAGAAATATAATTAAGATTCTGGGCTCTGTTTCAGAGTCTTTTTTTAATAAAGTTCGGAAATAGGAGCAAGATGTTTTTCAAAAAAGTCCGAAGATTCCCAAAGAACTGATGATTTACAGAAAAAATAGTTTACTTTTGTTTTAAAAGTGATATGATAAAAGGGTACTACATAAAGT
>ERZ506988.555-NODE-555-length-10683-cov-5.71933_pt1 | contig 10683 bp, 8 predicted proteins | sample MGYA00512884_ERZ506988 | MGnify/ENA metagenome assembly ERZ506988 | reverse complement strand
CTGCCGTCAATCTCGGCAGGGACTCTCCGCCTCCGAAAGCCTGAAGCTTCGGGCCCTGCGCCCGCACGCCTTCCGGACGGACAGCCGTCCGTCCGCGTCACTCAAGCTTCTTTTTTCGGAGACACACAAAATGGAAATGATCCACTATATGGAGCTCATGATGGGCTCCTGGCACATGCTCGTCCTCTTCATGGCCGCACCGATGCTGCTCGCGGAGTGCTACGTCGTGAGCGAAATCCTTCTGCTCATCAAGCCGCCTCAGGGCGGCGCCCTCGCCGCCTTCAACAAGGCCTCGGCCTACGCAGCCGCGCTCGGCATCGCGCTCCTCTCGGGCTGCGTGGCCCTTCAGTTCTCGTCGGTCGTCGCATGGCGCACCTGGGTCGACGCCGTTTCGGTCCTCGCCTACGTGGCCGCGGGCCTTCCGTTCATCTACGTCGGCCTTCTCGAGGCGGCCTCGTCGCCCGCAGCAGGACGGCCGTCTGGAAGGGACGCTCGGCCGTCGCGGCGGTGGTCGTCTATCTCGTCCTCTCCCACGCCGCCATGGTCTTCGTGATGTTCGATCCCGTGCAGTTCGGCTGGCGGGCTTCGGACGACATGCACATGACGGACGGCGCTCACGCGATGCCTGAGACGCACGCAGGCCACGTCATTCACTGACGCAGGCCGCAAAAAGGCGCGGCGCGAAGCCTGCGGGCTTCTCCGCCGTGCCCTGCGTCCATGCGCGCGGATGCTCACGCTGCGGCCTGGAGCTCCTTCGCTCTTGCCGCAGCCTGTCTTCCAGCCTCGCGTCCCATCACGAAGCAGGCGGTCATGCCTGCGCCGCCGAGTCGGTCGCCGCCGAAAATGCCGCCCGCGCATTCGCCGGCGGCGTAGAGTCCGGGCACGAGGCCGCCCGAGGACGCAATGACTTCGGCCGCACGGTTCGTCCTGATGCCGTCGAGCGTCGTGTGCACGTAGATGCGCTCGGCTCCCCAGTAGAAGGGCGGCCGCTCGATCCTCTGGCGAAAGAGCCTCTTGCCCGTGCGTGCGTCGTACCCCTTGTCCGCCGCCCTGTTGTAGTCCTCGATCGTCCTCGCGAGCACGACGGGCTCGATGTCCATGGCGGCCGCCATCGCGTCGATCGAGTCCGACTTCCTCACGACGCCATTGATGAGCTTGACGCCGAGCGTCGCTCCCTTGAAGGAGCGGTCGTCCGTGATCACCCAGCAGCGCCTTTCGGGAAGCGACAGAATGGCGTTCGAAATCACGTTCCAGGGACTGTTCTCGTTGACGAATCGCCTGCCGTGCATGTCGACGTAGATGTCGGCGCCCTGATAGTCGAGCAGGCGTCCGCCCCAGAACGGAAGCGCCTGAAGGCCGAAGCCCGTCGTCACGAACGCGCCGTTTCGTCCCGCGCACGCGATGAGTTCGCCCGTTGCCCCATCAAAGACCGTGCCCGCCGGATTGGCGCTCGTCGGAACGTCGGGCGTGAGCAGGGGATTGATCTTCATGCGCGCCTCGACGTTGGCCGTGAAGCCCCCGCAGGCGATGACAAGGCTTCGCGTCCTGAGCGTTCTTGCGCCCTGCGGCGATTTCACTTCGACAACCCACGCATGCCCCTCGGGTCTGAAGCCCGTCACGGGCGTCGAGAGCGCAAGCCTGCAGCCGAAGCGCCTCAGGTGCGCCATGAGCGCAAGCACGTAGCTGCGGCCCGCCGAGTTGCCCGGCATCGCGTAGCTCTTGGCCTGCTTGCCCGAATACGCGATGAACGGTTCGCTCCAGAACACGCCGAGGCTCTCGAGCCAGTCGAGCACGCCCGCCGAATCCTCGCCGATCTTCGCGAGCACCGCCGCGTCTCCCGTGTCGCCGCCGACCTCGAGCGCATCCTCGACGAACCTGCCGAGCGTGTCGTTCGGATCGTGCGAGCGCGAGGGCGCCACGGCCGAAACCGAACCGCTCGAATAGATCGAATGTCCGCCCACGAGCGGCCCCTTTTCAAGAACCAGCACGTGGCCCGCGCCCGACTCCAGGGCTGCGGCCGTAGCCGAGAGCCCCGCCGCACCCGAGCCCGCGACGATCACGTCCCAGACGCCCGAGGCGCCCGGATCGAGCGTGTCGGGCGCGCCCGCGGCAAGAAGCCGGCCCGGCACCGCCGCCGCAAGACCCGCGCCCGCCAGAAGACGGCGCCTCTGCGTCATGACGCCGCCTCTCGTGTCCTTCATCATTTGCCCGTCCCCGCAAGGCCCGCCCTGTAGTCTGCAGGCAGGTTCTCGAGCCAGCGGTAGGCGTCGAGCGCGCTTGCGACGCCGAGCTTGGCGTAGGCGTTGGCCTTGTGCATCTTCACCGTCTCGGCGCCAATGCCGAGCCTTTCGGCAACGTCCTTGTTGGTGATCCCCTCGGCGGCGAACATGAACACCTCGCGCTCCCTCTGTGTAAGCGACTCGAAGGTCCTCCTGTAGTCGTCCGCCTCGGCCGCATCGCTCTCTGCGGCCATCGACTTCGCGCAGGCGCGCTCGACGGCGCCCGCAAGCGCAAGCGGATCGCCGCGCTTTTCAAGAAAGTCGGCTGCGCCGTACTTCATCGTGTGCACGGCCGTCGTGATGTCGCCGTGCCCCGTGAGGAAGATGACGGGCAGCGTGCATTTCGCGTCAAAGAGCCTGCGCTGAAGCTCCACGCCCGTCATGCCGGGCATGCGGATGTCGAGCACGAGGCAGCCCGGCCTCGAGAGGTCGTCGCGCTCGAGAAGGTCGGCCGCACCCGCATAGTCCTCGACCTGCCAGCCCATGGCCTTCAGAAACTCGCGCTGGCTCTCGCGAAACGCATCATCGTCGTCGACAAGCCTCACGAGCGGCGTCCTGATCATCCGCTTCATGCATCTTCTCCCTGTTCATTCACCTTCATGGTTTTCCTGCCTTCGGTGTCCTCTCCTGCGGGGCCTGCCGCGTCGATCTCGACCGTGGCCCGCACGCCGCCCTCGGGTCTTGCCTCGAAGCGCAGCGTCGCACCGTGACTGTCGGCAATACCCCTGCAGATCGTGAGTCCGAGTCCAAGGCCTTCCGAAATCTCACGGTCGGCCTCGCCGTCGAGCACCTCGCAGGCAAGACCTTCGGCGGTTTTTCGAAGACCTGCGCCGAGAGGACGGGCCCCGGATTCTCGACCGTGATGCGCCACCTGCCGTCCGCGACCCTCACGAGCTCGACCCCGACGGCAACCTCGGGGCCCTTGAGGCAGTCGAGGCGCCTCACGGCGGAGGCCGCATTGCGAACGAGGTTGAGGACGAGCACCTCGAGTTCGAGCGGCTGTCCGAAGACGCCCGCCTGGCGCTCGGCGACTGCAACATTGATCGGGACGCGGGCGTCGCTTCGCTCTTCGGCCCTGTAGGCCCTGACGGCGCTCTCAACGATGGCGTCGAGTTCGCAGATCGCGACGCGCTCGTGCTCGCGCCTTGCATACTTTCGGACCCTCGAGACGATGTCGGCGATCCTCGTCGCCTCGCCGTCGATGCGCGAGAGTGCATTGGAGAGCGCCTCGGCCGCCGCCGGATCGGCCACCGCCGCCGTCGGGCACTTGATTCTTGCAAGGGCGGCCCAAGTGCGGATCGCGCCTACGGGCGCATTGATCTCATGGGCGATCATGCCCGACATCTGCTGCACGACGCTTCTGCGCTCGAACATCGCGAGCTGGGTTCGCGTGGCGGCCGCGACCGCCGAAAGCCTCTCCTGCTCGGCCATCGAGCGCCTGAGGTCCTCGGTCCTGCGCCTCACGAGCCTGTCGAGCCTCAGCTCGTTGAAGATGAGAAACAGAAGAAGCCCCGCCGCCAGCCAGAAGGCGGTTCTGTGCCTTGCATAGAGCGCGGCGGGACTCATGTCCCTCAGATAAGCCCAGGGGCCGAGCTGCAGCTCCTTGAGAAGCGCGTCGACGCCTGCGTGGGAAACGTTGGTGAGCCATTCGGCGCCCGCAGTGTTCCTGAGGCTCAGAATGGCGATCGTCATGTCGCGCACCATTTCGGACGGCGCGTGCGGCAGTGCCAGAAGACTGATGTCGGGATAGAGCTCCGTCGAGTACCTGCACGGAATGACGGGCGCGCTCTTCGACTCCTCGCTCTCGAGCACCCTCAGGCCTGAGACGTCCGCGAGGCCCTCGTCGCCGAGCGTCTCGAGCAGACATGCCGGCACGACCGCCATGTCGGCCCTCCCTGAGAGAATGGCGCCCACGACGTCGGGATAGTCGTTGTTGCGGCGCACGACTCTGGCAAACAGCCGCGTGGGATCGATGCCTTCGCGCCTGAAGACGCGCTCGGCGGCAAGCCAACCGTCGATGGCCGTGGGCAGGGACGAAAAGACCGTGCGGTCCTTGAGGTCACGGAGCGTCCTGTAGTGCGAATCGCTCCTCACGACGAAGGCCGCGCCCACGGCGCGCTCGGCCTCAGCGAGCCCCTTGAGGCGCCTCGTGGCGATGCGCACAGAGGAGACGCCCGCGTCGAGCGGAAACACCGAACGCGCAAAGATGAAGTCGGGCCTGAGCCTCTCGAGCTGCTCCGCACTCTCGGCGGCCGCGAAGGTCGCCGTCCTGATGCGGTAGCCGCGCAGCCTCTCCTTGAGGGCGGCGATGGTCTCGTGGATGGTAAAGGCGTCGTACGGATTGACGAGCGTGTCGGGCCAGGCCACCGTCATCACGGGGCGGGTGTCGTCGGCGGGCGCCGTCAGGGACGGGTGCGAAAGCCCGTCCGGAGCCGCTCCGGAAGATCCCGGAACGACTGCGCCGACCGGGCCCGAAAGCACGGTCCAGAACAGCGCCGCAAGAAAACCCGCAGCCGAAAAACGCTTGACGTCGAGAGGATTCATGATGCTTCCGAGAGGAGGAAGAACCCTAGGGTTTACACTTACCCCCATGCAGGGGTAGGCGATTTTAGAAAACTCTAGCAGAATTTGGACCTGAAGCAGAACTTCATTTTCAAGTCCGCCGAAGAGCGGACCGCTCCTCGGAAAAACAGTTCGACCCAAACTTTCAGCATTCCAACGCGAACCTGCAACACAAGGACATCCACAATGGACCGCCGCTCCTTCATCACGAGCCTTGCCGCCGGCACCGCCGCTCTTGCGCACACGGGCCTTGCTCAGGCCAGCACCTTCGAAGCCTTCTCCAAGAAGACGCGTCCCGTCGACACCATGAACCGCATCGGCGGTTGGACGAACGGCAGCGTCGAAGTGATCGACATCAAGGGCGTGCGCATCGGCGAAGGTCGTCCGAAGCTCATTGCACCGACGACCTCCAAGACCGAAGCCGACCTGATTGCCACGGTGAAGAAGTTTGCGGACATGCCCGCGCTCAACGTGATCGAGGTCCGCATCGACTACCTCGGCAAGATTGATCCGAAGGACTACGCCCGCATTACCCGCGACGCCTATGCCGCCGCAGGCGACAAGGTCGTGCTCGTCACGCTGCGCAACGGCACGGACGGCGGTCCCTTCATCGCCGACGACGAATGGTACGGCCGCGTCTACGAGGCCGTCCTCACGGAAGGCCGCGCCGACATCGTCGACCTTGAGCTCTTCCGTGACCGCGCCATGATCGACCGTCTCGTCAAGCTTGCCCGCAAGCAGGGCGTCAAGGTCATCATCTCCGATCATGAATTCAACTTCACGCCCGACGAGGATGAAATCATCCGCCGCCTGATGCTCGAAGAACAGGCCGGCGCCGACATCCTCAAGATCGCCGTCATGGCCCACAGCCCCGAGGACGCCCTCGCGGTGATGAGCGCCACGGCCAAGATGCGCCACTACCACTCCGCCCGTCCGATGCTCACGATGGCCATGGGCCGTGCAGGCGTCCTCACCCGCATCACGGGCGAGGGCTTCGGCAGCGACATGACGTTCGCGAGCGTGGGCGGCAAGGCCTCGGCTCCGGGCCAGATCCCGGCCGAGGACTGCCTCAGGGTTCTTGAAACGCTTCACAAGGCCATGAACCCGTAAGGCTCCTCTTCCTCCTGCGGGCCTGCGCCCGCCTCCATCCCCCGGGGGCGCGGGCCCGTCTCCTTCGATCCGAAGGACAAACGTTCTCCTTTTTCATCAACCTACGACTCATCACAAGTTCAGGAATTTATTATGAAGAAGACTCTGATCGCCTTTGCAGTTGCCGCGGCCTTTGCGTCCGCCGCCTCCGCCGCGAGCTTCAAGGCCGGCACCTACACGGCCACCGCCCCCGGCATCCACGGCGACGTCACCGTCGAAGTGACGTTCACCGCCGACAAGCTCGCCGACATCAAGGTCACGAAGCAGTCCGAGACCGTGGGCATCGGCTCCAAGGCCGTTGAGCTCCTTCCCGGCCGCATGGTCGCCGCCCAGTCTCCCGCCGTTGACGGCGTGACGGGCGCCACCATCACCACCGAAGCCATCCGCAAAGCCGTCTCCGACTGCGTCAAGCAGGCCGGCGTCGATCCCGCCAACCTCGTTCCGCTCGCCGTCAAGAAGACCGGCGGCCAGAAGACGCTTGAAACCGACATGGTCGTCGTGGGCGGCGGCGGTTCCGGCATGTCCGCCACGATCCGCGGCCGCATGAACGGCATGAACGTCATCCTCGTCGAGAAGATGCCGTACATCGGCGGCGCCGCCATCTCCGGCGGTCAGGTCGTCGCCCAGGGCTCCAAGCTCCAGAAGGCCTTCGGCTCCACGGAAGACTCTCCCGAGTCCATGATCAAGGACTTCATGGCCAACGGCCACAACCTCAACGACCCGGCCAAGATCTCGCTCTACGCCAACAATGTCGGCGCCACGATCGACTGGCTGCATGAAAAGGTAGGCGTGAAGTTCATCCCGAACGACCTGCCGTTCCTCGCCGAGTACTCCCACCGCCGCGCCCTTGAATTCGAAGGCGGCGCAAAGACGATGGCCCAGCACCTTCGTGAAGTCATCGCCGGCAACGGCGCCCAGGTGCTCTACAGCACCCGCGTCGAAAAGCTCCTTCAGGACAAGGACGGCCGCGTGATCGGCGTTGAAGCCACGGACGACAACGGCGTCAAGTACACGATCAAGTCCAAGGCCACGCTGCTCACCACGGGCGGCTTCGGCAACAACAAGGACATGCTCGTCGAGCCGATCAAGTCCACGCTCTACTACGGTCCCGTCTCCTCCACGGGCGACGGCCACCGCATGGCCATGGAACTCGGCGCCAAGACGCAGCTCATGCAATACGGCAAGCGCTACCCGAACGGCATTGAAGTCGCGCCGGGCAAGGCCAAGTCCACCATCTACGCCAACGTCGGCGCCTTCGACCAAGCCGGCATTCTCGTCAACATCGACGGCAAGCGCTTCGTGAACGAAAAGGCCTCGAACCGCCACATCCTCGATCCGATGCTCCAGAACGCCAACGGCCAGGGCTACGTCTTCATGGACCAGAAGTCCTGGGAAGGCTTCTACAAGCGCCTGCCTGAAACGGGCGTCTCCCATGAGGATGCCGACAAGTACCTCGCCCAGGACGGCAAGACCGCTCCGCTCTTCGTGAAGGGCGCCACGGTTGAAGAAGTCGCCGCCAAGGCCGGCATCAACGCCGCCGCCCTCAAGGCCACCGTCGCCCGCTACAACGGCTTCGTCAAGGCCAAGAAGGACGCCGACTTCGACCGTCCGGTCCAGTACATGAAGGCCGAAATCTCCGCCGAAGGCCCGTACTACATCGTCGAGCAGCGTCCCCGCTTCGCCACCACGATGGGCGGCCTCTGCACGAACGACAAGCTCAACGTCATCACCAAGGACGGCAAGCTCATCCCGGGTCTCTACGCTGCGGGTGAACTCGTCGGCGGCGTGATGGGCGACGACTCCCCGGCCGGCGCCAACGTGGGCTGGGCCCTCACCTCCGGCCGTGTCGCTGCGGACGCCATCAAGGAAGCCGTCGCCAAGTAAGGGTCGACGAACCTTCCCAACCACTTCTCTTCCCCATCGGGGCCGCCCCGCAACGGCGGCTCCCGACTTCCGGGCCCGAAGCTCCCCAATCGGCTTCGGGCCCCTATTTTCGTCAGCGCCCCGCGCGCCGCCCTGCGCGCTCAATGCGCCTGCGCACTTCTGCCTAGGTTCGAACACCTACTGCCTTCCAAAATGCATTACGCCTACATACAATGCAAAGTGGAAATGTTTGGTTGGAGGAACGGACATGTCTTCCGATATCAGAATCAAATTGAGCGACTTCGACGCCGAGCTGCTTGCCAACATCGCCGAACGCGAAGGCAGGACGCCCGAAGCGGTCGTGCTCGAGGCCCTGCACGAACTCTTCTCCGAAAGGCTTGAGGAAAAGTCCTTCCTCATCTCCAAGGACGAGTTCGAGGCCTGTCTCGCCATTCTCTCCGAGCCCGCCAGGAAGGCGGCCGCCGCAGACTGACGCCTGACTGACGACACTCAGGATTCGCACCTTCCCGCCGCATCCCGGCTGCGCCGGCCCCTCGCAGCCCCGATCCATCCTCGTCCGAGCCGGCAGCGGATGCGGACTGTCTTTTTTTTCGTCTCAAAACAATCATGAACGCACGCGCACTCACGACCTTCGCCTGCGCCATCGCAGCCCTCGCCTCCCTTGGCTCCGTTCCCGCCGCAGCGGGCGAAAGACTCGACAACATCGTTAAGAACAACACGCTTCGCGTCGGCACGCCGGGCGACTACAGGCCATTCGCGATGAAGGAGGATTCCGGCTACGCGGGCCACGACATTGACGTCGTCAAGGCGATGGCCGAGGTCTACGGCTGGAAGGTCGAGTTCGTCCCGACCACCTGGAAGCAGATGGCGGCCGACCTCAAGGACAACAGGTTCGACGTGGCCGTGGGCGGCATCACCCGCAGTCCCGCTCGCGCGCTCACCGCCGACTTCCTGCCCGCCTACGCGCCGTTCGGCAAGGTCGCGCTCGTTAACGTGAAGATGAAGAACAAGTTCAGGACGCTCGACGACCTCAACCAGCCCGACGTGCGCGTCATCAAGAATCCGGGCGGCACCAACGAGGCCTTCGTGCTCGCCAACCTCACCCGCGCCAAAGTCTCGACCCATGACAAGAACTTCGAGATCCCGGGCCTCATCGCCGAAGGCAGGGGCGACGTCATGATCACGGAAAACGCCGAGGCGAAGCTCTACGCGAAGAAGGACAAGCGCCTCCACGCCGCCTTCCTCGAAAACCCGCTCACGCCCGTCAACTACATGGGCTTCATGCTGCCCGTCGACGACCCCGACTACACGCGCGTGATGAACTATCTCTGGGACCTTCTGGATCGCCGCGGCGAACTCAAGTCCATCGAGGCAAAGTGGCTTGATTGACGGCCAGACCGCCTTCGCAAGGTTCTCAGGGCCCGTCAGGCAGCCGCCTGCGGGCCCGTCCCCGTCCCAGTTCTCGGAAATCCCGATGCGGCGCTGCGGATCACTTGGTATCCTTTTGGAATTCGACTCAACCGCCCGGGCCCAAAGTCCGGATTGAAAACAAGGATTATCCATGAGCATGCTTGAAGAATACGTGCGCGACCTCGCCGAACTCGTCAACCGCGACTGCGGCACGACCAACTGTGCGGGTGTCACGTCCGCAGCCGAGGTGATGAAGCGTCACTTCGAATCGATCGGCTGGGAGGCCGAGCTCGTCGACCTGGGCCCGACGGCGGGCCGCGGCCTCATCTGCCGCAACAAGCCGGGCTCGACCGAATGCGACGTCATCTTCAACGCCCATCTCGACACGGTCTTCCCCGACGGCACGGCCGCCGCGCGCCCCTTCTCGATCGAGGGCACGACTGCTCACGGTCCGGGCTGCTCCGACTGCAAGAGCGGCGTGCTCGCCATCTTCTACGCCTGCCGAAACGCCCGTCCCGAAGACCTCGAGCGTCTGAGCGTCTGGTGCGTCTTCAATCCCGACGAGGAGCTCGGCTCCCGCGCCTCCAAGGAATGGCTCCGCGAGCTCTCCACGCACGCGAAGGCCGCGCTCGTCTTTGAAGCCGCGCGTGCCGGCGGCGAACTCGTGCGCTCCCGCAAGGGCTCCTCCAACATCCGCTTCACCTTCAAGGGCCTCACGGCGCACGCAGGCAACAATCCTCAGGACGGCCGCAACGCCAACGTCGCCGCCATGCGCCTTGCGCTCGCCGCCTACGAGCTCGACGACAAGACCCGCGGCACGACGGTCAATCCCGGCCTCATCCACGGCGGCACGGGCGCCAACATCATCTCCGACCACGCCGAAGTGACGCTCGACCTGCGCTTCTGGAACGACGAGGACGGCCGCGAACTCATCTCGAAGATCCGCGCGCTCGCCGAAAAGACCTGGGTCGAGGGCGTCACGCAGACCATCGAGCAGCTGAGCTACTCGCCCGCCATGCCGCTTTCCGAAAACACCAGGGCACTCGTCGAGAAGATCACCGACGCCGCCTCCGAAGCGGGCTTTGACGCCCGGTGGGTCGACGCCGGCGGCGCCTCCGACGGCAACCACATGGCCGAGGCCGGCATCCCCGTCGTCGACGGCTGCGGCCCCGCCGGCGGCGGCTTTCACTCCGAACGCGAGTTCCTGCGCCTTGAAACCGTCGAGGAACGCATCAACATGATCGTCAACCTCCTCAAGCGTCTCTGATCCTCAGAGCTCCATCAGGCGACGTCTGCGACAAAGGCCTCTGATCCCACGGATCCGGAGGCCTTTTTCCTGCCGTCTGAAATCGGATAGGGGTGAGGACTTTTGATCCTCAGCCCCTTCCACACCACCCAC
>ERZ506988.543-NODE-543-length-10891-cov-3.55297_pt1 | contig 10891 bp, 14 predicted proteins | sample MGYA00512884_ERZ506988 | MGnify/ENA metagenome assembly ERZ506988 | reverse complement strand
CTTGGCTTATAAGGGTGCAAAGGCTGAGGATGCAGGCAGCTGGGGCGCATGGGCTCAGCATGATATTATCGGCGATAAGCCGGTGCTTGAGTTTATCGGTCCGGACATAGAGAAGATTAGCTTTTCTATGCAGCTGCGTGCTGATCAGGGCATAAACCCGGCTAAGGAGCTTGAAAAGTTGCGAAAAATGCGCGATACAGGTAAATACTTTCCGCTAGTTATCGGTGGTAAATTAATTACAGATAACATGTGGGTTATCGAAAGCCTGGATGAAAGCGTTTCCTTCTGGGGCAAGTTTGGCAGCATTATGAGTGCTAAAGTAAGTGTAACGCTGAAAGAATACGCAGGAGGGCTGAAAGTATTATGATTTACGATGTTTTAGCTCAGCCAATGCAAGGCATTGATTTTGCCCCGGCAACCGAGGCTGCTGAAATCTTGCAAAATTTGCGTACAATAATTACCACTGCAAAATATTCTGTGCCGCTTGACCGCGATTTTGGCATTGATGCTGAGATGCTGGATGCACCCATCAACGTGGCGCAAGCAAGGCTGCAGTCAGAGATGATTACAGCCATAAAAAAATATGAGCCGCGTGTGGAGATAACATCAATCAGTTTTACCGGCACGGATGACGGCGTGCTGGTACCTAAAGTGCAGGTGAGAATAAAAAATGACAATGAATAAATTAGATAACCTGGCCGATATCGTGTTTGTCGATGCTGATGCTGACGAGGTTGAGAGCTATGTTATCGGCAGATACGAGGCCATTACCGGCAGAACGCTGGCAAAAGGCGACCCGGTCAGACTGTTTCTGCTGACAATAACAGCGCTGATTGTGCTGCTGCTCAACAAAATCAATGAGACCGGCAAGCAGAATTTGCTCAGATACGCGACCGGCGATAACCTGGACCACCTAGGAGCGCTGGTAGGCGTTGAGCGCATCCCTGCCAAGGCAGCCGTGACCACCATGCGCGTCAAGCTGTCTGCTCAGCTACAGACGGCAACAATCATCCCTGCAGGCACACGTTTTACGGCCGGGGACAATGTGTTTTTTGCCCTGGACGTGCCGATGCTCATCCAAGCGGGCACAACCAGTGCTGACGGCAGCGCTACATGCCTGGCAAAGGGCGAGCTGGGCAACGGCTACATTGCTGGCCAGCTCAAGACATTAGTTGACCCGGTGCCGTATGTTGACAGCGTGGCCAACATTACTACGTCTGAGGGCGGTGCTGAGGTTCAGGACGATGGCAGCTATCGCGAGGATATACGCCTTGCACCGGAAAACTTTAGCACGGCCGGTCCCGAGGGCGCTTATATCTACCATGCCAAAAGGGCGTCAACAAAGATTGCTGACGTCACTGTTTGGTCGCCTGAAGCAGGCAAGGTAGAGGTAAGGCCGCTGCTGGCTGGCGGGGAGCTGCCCGGTGATGAGATGCTGCAGCAGGTCAAGACTACCCTGGACAATAAAAAGGTGCGGCCGCTGACTGATAACATCAGCGTGCTGGCGCCCGAAAAGGTTGACTATACGATCAGCCTGACCTACTACATCGCCAGCGACAACAAGACGCAGGCAACGGCAATCCAAAACGCTGTCAATGCGGCCGTTGACGATTACGTCCTGTGGCAAAAGTCAAAGCTGGGGCGCGACATCAATCCGTCTGAGCTTATCGTGAGGGTGATGGCTGTAGGTGCAAAACGCGTAGCGGTAACAGCGCCGGTGTTTACGGCAACGACTGATACACAGGTGGCCGTCTGCGGCACAAAGACAGTTACGCTGGGAGGGATAGAGGATGCTTGAGCTTAAGGACAACGCGCTGCAACGCATCCTGCCGAGCTCCATCAGCAGCGACGCAACGGTCAAGGATATAGTGCAGGCCATCTCCGGCAGGCTGGCGCAGCTGGGTGAGCAGGCTGAGCTTGTCTTAATCCTGCCACGGCTCAAAAAGCTGCCGGAAGAAATCGTCGATGAGCTCGCATGGCAGTATCACGTCGATTTTTACGACGTGGCTGCTGATATCACAAAAAAACGTGAGCTTGTGCGTAAGGCCATTGCACGTCACCGCTACAAGGGCACGCCGGCGGCAGTCGAAGAAGTCTGCTCAGCCGCCTTTGATACGGCTGAGGTGGTTGAGTGGTACGAGTACGGCGGCAAGCCATATCATTTCCGTGTCCGTATGGTACAGGAATCCATTCCGGACGAGGCAGCGATGGCCGAGATGGTCAAGGCCATCAACAGCGCCAAGAACACCCGAAGCTGGCTGGACAGCTTAACTTTTTTATACCGCCCGGAAGGCACGGTATACGCTGCAAACGTGCTCTGCCAGCATAAAAAATTATTTTTCCGGATATGAGGGAGGTGAGCGGATATGCTATGCATTGAGTATGACGGACCGCACAAAAACAGGATAACCCTGACAAAAGGCGACAGCGCTACGCTTAAGCTCAAGCTGTACGATGCGCAGAACAAGGTTGTCCCGCTGTCTGAGGCTGACAGGGCTGTGCTGACCATAAAGCAGGACATAGACAGCGAGGCTGCTGTGCTGCAGATGGTTATCGTAGAAGGGCAGCAATTTGATTTTACGCCGGCTGACACGGCAGGGCTGCCCTGCGGCAAATATTGTTATGATGTACAGGTTACCTTGTCGGACGAAAACGTCTATACGGTAATCCCACCCTCTGAGTTTATTCTGACCAAAGGGGTGACCTGATATGCGCTGCGGCGAGTTAAAAGGCCTGGTTGTCCGTAAAGCTGGCCTTTTCGGGCGGTTGGAGAGCACCAAGGAGCTGCGCGGCGTTATCGGCTGCGGGATAAAAACAGTTGCTGAATACGCGCCGGAAGATGAATATCATGGTGAATACGAAACTGTATCCAAGGCCTTCCAGGACAGCTATCTTGAAACAAAAAATAAACGGCTCAGGAAAAACATACGAGTCAAAGAGATACCCTATTATGAGGCGAGCAATCCGTCCGACGGAGTTACCGTGTATATCGGTGGCGACGTCGAGATTGAGTAAACGGAGGTACAATAAATGTCAAATTGGGGCAAGCCGGTATTGACAAAGCAGGGGCTGAAGCTGCAGGCCAAGGTCGATGCCGGAAGTAGAATGCAGCTTACAAAGTGCATGCTGGGCAGCGGTACACTCAGCAGCGGGCAGAGCCTGGAAAATCTCACCGGGCTGATTACCCCGGTGCAGACGTTGTCCATCGCAAGTATAAGCTACTCGGAAAACAACGGCGCGTGTGTGATTACGGCCGTAACAGATAACAGTAATGTCAGCACCGGCTATTATCTGCGGGAGTTTGGTATTTTTGCGCGCGATCCGAATGACGGCGAAATCTTGTACGCCGTAGCGCAGGATGCTAACCCTGATTATATCCCGCCAAGCGGCACATCAGCTGTTGTCAGCCAGGAAATCGGCGTAGCGTTATCGTTTTCCAACGCGGTTAACGTTACCGCGCAGGTTAACACATCGGCTATCGCTACTGTAACCTACGTCAACAATTATGTAACGTCTGCTGTAGCGGACCTTAAGGATATGACCGGTGCGACCGCGGCAAGGCCCGGCGTACATGGTTTAGTTCCTGCTCCGGCAGCAGGGGCGACAAAAAACCGCTTTTTGCAGGCGGACGGCACATGGGCGGTGGTGCCTGACCTAACCGGTGCGACTACATACGCTGCAGGTGCAGGCGGCCTCGTCCCGGCTCCGGCTGCCGGCAACAACACGCGTTATTTGCGCAGTGATGGCACGTGGGCATCTATCACCGCCATGTCCGGTGCGACGGCTACCGTCAACGGCGCTGCAGGTCTTGTGCCGGCACCTGCGGCAGGCAGCAGCATCAGATATCTGTGTGCTGACGGCACATGGAAAGAGGTCGACCTTGACAGCGCCAAGACCAAGCTTGTCAAGTATTACTGAGGTGGCAACTATGAGATATAAGATAATGGTCAACGGCACCGCGTATAAAGCGCGATACGCCAACGGCAGCTATTTGCCGGATATCTCTAAATCGGGATATGCGTTCCTTGCCGTCTATTACGATAACAATCTGATGGCAACAGGGGAGCGTATCACTGTTGACGGCACCGTATATACTGTCACCTACGGCGTTACCATCGCTATACGTGGCGAGGCAGGCGCGAGCAAGGTGCTGTCCGTGACGTATAACGGTGTCACCAATAATGTATCTGTCACCTTTGACGGCGGGACGTACAACGTCACCTTTACGTCAAGCACAAAACGCCGGAGCTTCTCGGGTGAGGTTACTCCTGCCGATACGTATGCGTATATTGATGTTTCGGACTGCGCAACAGGCACGTGGACGTATACAATCACGACCAACAGTGCATCCAAAGAAGGCTCGTTCAGCATTCCGCTGCCGAACGCCAGGAAGCAGGAGCTTATTTTGGGCGAGTTTGGCGGCGTAGCAACGTTGACATATAAGGTCAGCTCCGGCGGCACAAGCAATTTAACGTCTTTGCAGCACAGCAGCAGCGACCCGACAACAACGATTACAGCCCATATTATATAGGAGGTAAAAAATGGCTCAGTCAACAACAAATCTCGGAAAGATACACGTCTTCCCATCAGAAACACTATACAATCAATTTAAAGATATTATCGCAGACAACGATTTAGCATTATTAAAAGACGATGGGGCGTACATCGTAGCAGCCAACCTTGCGCAGAACGGCTATGTTAAATTTAGCAACGGTCTAATTCTGCAGTGGGGATATTGCGAAAGTACAGGCACAGTACAGAAGCATTCTTTTGTGCTCCCCTTTGCTAAAGAGTGCTGGCATTGCTCGATTATCCCTTGGAAAACACTAAACAGCGGTTATTGCACTGTCGCTTATACAGTAAGCAAAGCCGAATTTGAATACTATTACTTTGAAACAACGAGGGTTGTATCTAATTGTTATATTGCAATAGGTGTTTAGCAGTGGGGAAGAAGTACCGACGCAACGCTTAATTTCTCTATACCGTTCCAGAAATTTTACTGTATTACTACGGCTCAGGAATCATGGAGCAGCGCTACCTTTGAGAACACATCTTGGATTGTGCGAACCAACAACTCTATGACATGGCCAACGCACCGAGGTACGAATATCAACTATATTGCTGTCGGGATGTAGCAGTGGGGAGTTGATTATGGTAGGGCTACCGCAAAGCAGATTAACTATCCGATTGCGTTTTCTAAATTTGCAAAAGTTGTAGCTGTCGACGGTTTTTACAATTCGACACGATACAGTAAATCAGTATTGTACGGAGAGCCGGCGCTTTCACATTTTAAATTCACCTACGACGCAGAAACAGACTTCGTCAACTGGATAGCAATCGGCGTGTAGCAGTGGGGAACTAACCAGCCATCGCCGATTACATTTCCATTAAGATTTGCATCAAGATGCCTTACCGTTGTGCCCCAGCTACAAGCTTCGGGTGATGGCGGTAACATGAGTAAAAACAGGGTATGTGTCACTGATTTAACCGCTAACGGTTTTGCTTTAGAGTATCCGCAAAGCACCTATAATTACATAGCAATAGGCATATAAATTATTTGCCAATGACTAACCACCACGCGCCATCCATAATCACGCCGGAATGCTCTATGTTGAAAAGTATAGACATTTGATTATTGGAGTAACTAACGATATATGGGCCCGTGCCTACATCAGACCTTACATTAGTCATGTGAAGTTGCGTACTGATTGCGTAAATTGTTTTGGTAAACGATATCGGGAAAACCGCAACTTTAGGAGTGTCGGAACGGACGTTGTTATGACTGACATATCCCCACTGCAAATTTAAAACCGACCAACATAGGGCGTAGAAAGGAAAAAACTATGAATGATAAAAGAGTAAATCAATACCTTATCCTGCCTAACAATGGGCAGAGAAAAGATACAAAATTAGCTGTAGAGTACAGCGAAGAACAAATCGCTGAGCTGCTTAAACAAGGCTATGTAATCGTCAACCATGATGATTTTAATAAACTGATTGGTAATGCTGACGGTGAGTACCTTATCGCTGATGACGGCGTTGTATATCCCAAGCCAGCACCGACCGACGTGGAACGGCTGGCAGCTGCTAAGCCTGCTAAAATCGCAGAGCTTAAAGCGGAGAGGGACAGCAAAGAGGTTGAGCCTATTACCTATAACGGCAACAGCTATGATTATGACGACAAGGCAAGGGAGCGCATCAACGCTGCTATCATCGCCCTTGATGTACAGACAGTCCAAGCAAAGGCAACAGCATCTATCGACTGGACAACCGCCGATAACAAAGATGTTAAGGTTACGGCTGACGATTTACGTTGCGTAATCGCTATGGTTGCGCAACGCTCCAACGCCTTGCACGTGGCGTATAGAGCCGCCAAGGACAAGGTAGAGCAGGCAACAACTGTTGCTGAGGTTGATACCGTTACATTGCAAGTCTAAACTATGCCAAAAAGGCTCAACCATGCGTGTTTGAGGGATGTTCCCGACATTTATGTCGGGGAGTAACAGGATAGCAACATTGCCAGCGTAGGCAGGGCATGAGGTTAACGGCATCGGCTGCAACGATACTAGCAACAGGTTAGCAACAATGTCTTTGGTAAAACTGGTGCTTTTCCCAAAAGACAACTATCGTCTTTGGTAATTTGGGCGGATTTTACCATTGTCATATCAAATCTATTGCCTTTTTAAGCTCATGCAGACTCTTATGAGTGTATACGCCTTTTGTCACGCCCTGCAGCGCATGACCTAGTATACGCTTGACCGCTGTATCATTAGCTCCTGCGTTGTCCAACAAAGTTGCGCAGGTATGACGGCATTCGTGGGGCGTATGGTGGCAGGACGTAGCTGTCATAACATTGTCAAAGCGTGTACGGAATCGGTGGTAAGAAATCTGTTCTCCTGTATCGTCGGTTATGAGTGTTTTTCCGTTATCCTGCATCCATTGTTGGAAGTAGGGGAGAGCTTTACGACTGATTGGTACGGCACGATTTTCGCCAGCTTCTGTCTTAGATTCACGGACTATAAAATAACGCTGTTTTAGTTTAACGTCACATTTTTTGACGGCTAACATTTCAGACGGACGTACACCGCTGTACACCATCATGACAACGACTTTTGCCCAACATGATAACGGTTCGTCACTCTCAGCCAATCGCTTCACGCGGTTCAGCTGGCGTGTGTTAAACGGCGATTTCGGATAGACGATTCTCTTTTTGTCTATGTCAATGTACTTGCTTATGTCTGCGCTGGCTGAGATAATTTCATATTTGACGGCATAGTTGTATAGGTTATGTAGTAGCTGACGGCATTTCTTTTGACTGGCATAGCCGATTTTAGCACGGCTCATGGCACGGATAACATCCTGCAAATCACTGATTTTGAGGGTGATAAATTTCTTGCCGTAGAGTGGCTCACAGTGCTTATAGGCAGCAGTATAGTTGGCTGATGTTGTTTTAGCTATTTTGGGGAAATGTTCTGCTGACCACAGTTTAAAAATTTCACTAAATGTTATCTCAGATGGGTTAAACAGTGACGGATTCTTGTTGTAGGCAATAAGATAAGCTAAAGCATCTTCGTATGTAGCATAATATCCAATAGGTTTTTGACGGCCGTCGATGTACTTCTTCGCCACGTATGGCCTGCGGCGATGCTCGCCGTAGTAACTGATTGAGCCAAAGCCGTTTGGCAGTTTTAATTTTTTCATTTTTTATCATCTCCTATATGTAGAGTATAGGACAGAACGGAGGTAATTTTTATGGCAGACAAAAATATTTCCAAGGTCGTATATGGCGGCAAGACTCTTATTGACCTTACCGCCGACACAGTAACCGCCGACAAGCTGCTGAGCACATACACGGCGCATGACAAGACCGGCGCCACCATTACCGGTACATGCACGTTTGATGCCGACACCAGCGATGCTACTGCAGCTGTAGCCGAGATTTTGGCCGGCAAGACTGCATACGTCAACGGCAACAAGCTGACCGGCACCATGAAAAACAACGGCGCCGTTACCGGTACCATCACAAAAAAAGCCGACAGCTACAACATCCCTATCGGTTATCATGACGGTTCCGGCAAGGTAGGCATCAGCTCTACCGAGCAAGCTAAGATTATCGCCACCAACATCCGTGCCGGCGTCAGTATTTTAGGCGTTACCGGTACCATGAGCGGCACCGAAGGTGCCAAAGCGCAGGCCAAGACGGCTACACCGTCCACCTCTCAGCAGACCATTCTGCCGGACAGCGCGCAGGGATTTAATTATCTTACACAGGTAACGATTGAGGCTATCCCTTACAATGAGTCCGACAATGCTGGCGGCGGCACAACCGTAACAATCGCTTAAAGGGGGCCTGCATATGGCGGTAAACAAGATTATTTATAATGGGGAGACTCTGGTCGACCTGACCAATGATACCGTCACCGCCGATGACCTGGCTGCCGGGGTAAAGGCTACCGGAGCTGACGGCAGGCCGGTAGTAGGACTGCTGCCTAAGGTTACCATCGATACGGAGCTGTCGCTGTCCTCGACAAATCCGGTCCAGAACAAGACCATAACAGCGGCGCTGTCCAACCTTGATATCGACATCGCGACAAACGATGAGATTGACATTGCTTTAAACCTTGCAGGCAGTGGAGATTTACCGACAGGCGGTGGGGTCAGCAGCGGCAGCAATTATATATTACCTACGGCAAGCAGTAGCACGCTTGGCGGCGTAAAAATTGGCAGTAACATCAGCGTGTCAGACGGCACTATCAGCCTTGCCAAAAGCAACGTGACAAGTGCTTTAGGGTACACGCCTGCTACTACCAACAATGCGTCTTTCACCGGCACAACAATGGTGCAGACGCTGACCGTCAGCAGTGCTCTTAATATTCCCGGCGGCAGTATCTGGATTGAGTAGGTGGGGTTATGAGTATTTTAAGCAAAAAATTATACGTACAAAAAACAGGCGGCACTGCCGTTGCCTGCAACATCTACTCAACCTCGGCGGAAGCCGGGGACAAAGCTCTGAGAGTAAGAGTTGATAACACTGACGGCTATATAGCCCTTAAAGCGACTGATGATGCCAACGCTACAGGCATGCGTGTAAAAATCGGTGATGTTATCTATGCTGTGGCGACCAAGCACGAGAGCGGTGGTGGCGTTGCTATCCCTTACACAGAAAATTATTGGACTGAGACTGGTAGTCACAGTTTTACTGTCCCGGCTGGCGTAACACGCCTTCGTATTGCTGTTTGCGGCGGCGGTGGCGGTAAAGGTGGTTGGGCATTAGGCGGTAATGGCGGTGATTCATCGGCGTTTGGCTTAACCGCAACAGGTGGTCGAGGCGGCTGGCGCTGGGGCGAAGGCATGGGCGGTGAGCCTAACGGCCTGGCATCAAGTGGCAATAGTATAACCAATGGCTTTTTGATGTCATTTGATATGACGGCTGGTACATACGGCAGAGGTGGACAATATAGCGGCTCTGGCGGTTATGCGAGCCAGTACATGGATGTTATCGCAGGGCAAACCTATACGATTACTGTTGGTGCATCTGGCGGCTCAAACGGTACGGCAGGATTCGTGCTTATTGCATATGGAGGTGATATTTAGTGGCAGAAAATATGATTGACCTTAATGGTCTTGTACATGTCTGGAGCAAGGTTAAGACGTTGACTGACAACTGCGTTAAGACAACAGACATTGCAACGGTGGCAACGTCGGGCAGTTATAATGACCTCAGCGACAAGCCGACCATCCCATCTGCATATACATTGCCGACGGCATCAAATACGGTTATGGGCGGTGTGAAAATCGGCAGCAACATAAGTGTATCAGGCGGCGTTATCAGCCTGACAAGGGCAAACGTAACCGGTTCTTTGGGGTACACCCCTCCGGTAAGCGACACAACCTATGCCAACGCGACAACGTCAGTCGCAGGCCTGATGAGCAGCACCGACAAAAGCAAGCTGGACAGCATAGCAGCTAACGCCAACAATTATATCCATCCTGCATCTCATCCGGCAAGCATGATAACCGGACTGGCTGCTGTGGCTACTAGCGGCAGCTATAATGATCTGTCGGACGGCCCGGCGATACCTGTTGTGGATGACAGCTTGTCCGGTGACTCTACCAATGCCGTGCAAAACAAAGTTGTGTATGGCTTGGGGCAAAAGTTTTTTAACCAGCTCAGCGCCTTGGCATCGGTAGCCAGGACTGGCAGCTACTCGGACCTTACCGGCACGCCCGGCAACGCCACGACATCTGCCGCGGGGTTGATGAGCGCTGCTGACAAGGCAAAACTGGACAAAGTCGATGCTGATGCCGGAAGCGTTAAACTGATAACATACAGTTAAGGTTCTTAAGCCGTCTTATACAGGACGGCTTTTATTATGTAATTTTTAGGAGGTTGAAAGATGAACTATAAACTTTTTTTTGATAGCATGGTAGGTGCAGGCAAAACTCTTTATACCGGTTGGAATTATAAGGCGGTAGCTGCTGCGATTATGGTAATCCTGCTCCACAAGCATGCAATCCTGTTCTATGCGTTTTCTGCTTTGGTTGTGTTGGACTGTTTGACTAAGTGGTTGGCGATTGCGCATGATTATCTGATTAAGCAAGGCAAAACAGCGCCAACCATTCTTCAATCGCTGATTGCCATCAAAGCGGCAAGAAGCGCAGGGCTTATCTCTTCTGAAGTTATGAAGCACCGTTTTTTAGGCAAGATTTGCATATATTTACTGTGCGTTATGGCTGCTGCCAGTGCTGATCTGATTATGGTTGAGCTTAGTAAGCCTGCATGGGCAGTGAGTACAATCATCGGTTATTTAACTGCGACTGAATTGTTGAGTATAGTAGAAAACCTCAACGCTGCTGGCGTTGAGGCTGAGATCGGAAGAGCGGCGTGTAG
>ERZ506988.531-NODE-531-length-11037-cov-18.6662_pt1 | contig 11037 bp, 9 predicted proteins | sample MGYA00512884_ERZ506988 | MGnify/ENA metagenome assembly ERZ506988 | reverse complement strand
ATTATAGTTCTTATGGGACTTTTTGTCTGCATTCAAAAAGCTCTATAATCTCTATAGTGATTTTACCCACTACAGAAATTATAGAGCCAAAAAAGTCAAGAGGGCCTTAGTAATAAGGCTCTTTTTCTGTAAAAATATGGTATAATAGAGTCAAATTTTGAATAGAGTGAGTTTTCTGATAATGAATAAATCTTATTTTTACTTGGTGATGAAAACGCATGAGTTGGAAGTACCATATACTGCTAAACTTCGACGAGTGCGTGTTCTTCTCCCCAAAAATTATGAAACAGATACAGATCGTTCTTACCCTGTTGTGTATTTTCATGATGGTCAGAATGTTCTTTATAGTAAGGAAGCATTTTCAGGTTATTCTTGGAAAATTATTCCGACTCTCAAGCGTAATCCGGATATTTCTCGTATGATTGTAGTGGCTATTGATAATGATGGTCCAAATCGTATGAATGAGTATTCTGCATGGAAGTATCAAGAATCTAATATTCCTGGTGTTCAATTTGGAGGAAAGGGAGTTGAGTATGCAGAGTTTGTCATGGATGTGGTGAAGCCTTTCATTGATAAAGAGTACCGTACTCTTTCAGACCGCCAGCACACTGCCATGATTGGTTCTTCACTTGGTGGTAACATCACTCAGTTTATGGGCCTTGATTATAAGGACCAGATTGGGTGTCTAGGTGTATTTTCTTCAGCTAACTGGTTGCATCAAGATGCTTTTGACCGTTATATGGATCGTCAAAAATTAGATTCTGATCAGCGTGTTTATATTTATGTAGGGACAGAGGAGGCTGACGATACGGACAAGACCTTGATGGCTGGTAATATTAAGCAGGCTTATATTGATTCGTCACTGAGTTATTATCATGATTTGATTGCCCGTGGTGTTGACTTGGAGAATATCAAAATTCACATTCAATCCGGTGCTGAACATAATGAAGAGGCATGGGCTGAGAATTTACCAGACTGTTTACGCTTTTTCGCTGAGAAGTGGGACTAGTCTTTAATGTCATAACTATTTAATAGCAATTTAGGAAAAGGATTTAAACTATGAATATCGAACATCTTAGCCACTGGAGTGGCCAATTGAACCGTGAAATGTATCTTAATCGTTATGGGCACGCAGGTATCCCTGTGGTAGTTTTTGCTTCATCAGGTGGAAGTCACAATGAATACTATGATTTTGGTATGATTAATGCTTGTGAACGCTTCATTGAAGAAGGGCGTGTGCAATTCTTTACACTTTCAAGTGTAGACAGTGAGAGCTGGCTTTGCGATTGGAAAAATCCACACGATCGTGCAGAAATGCATCGTGCTTATGAACGTTATGTGATTCAAGAAGCCATTCCATTCATCAAACACAAGACTGGTTGGTTTGATCCTATGATGACAACTGGTTGTTCAATGGGTGCTTACCATGCGCTTAATTTCTTCTTGCAACACCCAGATGTTTTCAATAAAGTAGTAGCCCTTAGCGGTGTTTATGATGCACGTTTCTTTGTTGGTGAATACGGAGGAGATGAGGCTATTTACCAAAACTCACCATCAGATTATATTTGGAATCAAAATGATGGTTGGTTTATCGATCGTTATCGTCAATCTGAAATTGTTGTGTGTACAGGTCTTGGTGCTTGGGAACAAGATGGTCTTCCTTCTTATTACAAACTTAAGGAAGCTTTTGAACAAAAGAATATTCCAGCTTGGTTCTCTGAGTGGGGATACGATGTAGCCCACGATTGGGAATGGTGGCGTAAACAGATGCCATATTTCCTTGACAACATGAACCTATAATTTTCTTATCTACTGAGTAACTAAAAAAGAGGAATCAGAAATGAATTATATTGTTATTTCACCTTACTATCCACAAAACTTCCAACAGTTTACTGTTGAACTTGCTAATAAGGGAATCACTGTTCTCGGTATTGGTCAAGAGCCTTATGAACAATTGGATCAGCCTTTGAAAGATGCGTTGACTGAATACTTCCGAGTGGATAATTTGGAAAATTTGGATGAAGTGAAACGTGCAGTTGCCTTTCTCTTCTATAAACATGGACCAATCGATCGTATCGAATCACATAATGAATACTGGTTGGAATTGGACGCAGCCCTTCGTGAACAGTTTAATGTATTTGGTGCTAAGCCGGAGGACCTCAAGAAGACAAAATACAAATCTGAAATGAAAAAGCTTTTCCAAAAGGCTGGTGTCCCAGTTGTACCAGGTGATGTGGTTAAGACAGATGCGGATGTGGATAAGGCTGTAGCCGAAATCGGACTTCCAATGATTGCTAAACCAGACAACGGTGTCGGTGCAGCTGCAACATTCAAACTTGAAACTGGGGACGATATCAATCATTTCAAGGCTGAGTGGGATCATGAAACAGTTTATTTCTTTGAAAAATTTGTAACTTCAAGTGAAATCTGTACTTTCGATGGTTTGATTGACCATGATGGTAATATTGTTTTCTCAACAACTTTCGATTATGCCCACACTCCACTTGACTTGATGATTTACAAGATGGATAATTCTTACTACGTTCTTAAGGATATGGATCCTAAGTTACGTCAGTATGGTGAAGCTATTATCAAAGAATTTGGTATGAAGGAACGTTTCTTCCATATTGAATTCTTCCGTGAAGGTGATGATTATATTGCAATTGAGTATAATAATCGCCCTGCCGGTGGTTTCACTATTGATGTTTATAACTATGCTCATTCTATTGATTTGTACAAGGGTTATGCGGATGTCGTTGTTGGGGAGCCTTTCCCAGCATCTCACTTTGAACCACTTTACTGCTTGGCAACATCACGTCGTGCAAATTCTCACTACGCTTATTCAGAAGAAGAACTCTTCGACAAATACCGTGATCAACTTAAGGTTAAGAAAATCATGCCTGCTGCCTTTGCAGAGTTGCAAGGTGATTACCTCTACATGTTGACAACACCTAGTCGTGAAGAAATGGAACAAATGATTGAGGACTTTGGTAAAAAAGCCTAATTTGTATATGCTAAAAGCGCTTCAGCGTTTGAACTGAAGTGCTTTTGTCATGCCTTATTTTTCGTGAAGTTCTTGGTTTTTCAGAACCAGTTCTGAAACTTTGGCGAATTTTTTAAGTTTTTTGAGATCTTCTGGATGGGTTACTAAGCTGATGACACTACCTTCATTTCCCATACGACCAGTACGTCCTGCACGGTGAGTGTAGGCTTCCCGATTTCGAGGAATATCGAAGTTGATGACCACTTCAAGCTTTTCAATATCGATTCCTCGTGCCAATAAATCAGTTCCTAGTAAAAGTGAAATCTCATGATTTTTGAATTTTTCCAAGATAACTTTACGGAATTTGACATTAATATCACTGGCAAGTGATACTGCTGAAGCCCCATTAAATTGAAGGCGCTCTTCGGTAGCGCCAAGGTCAGAAAGACTGTTGAAAAATACAAGACCACGGAAGTCAGGAATATTGGAGAACTTACGAAGAAGTTCGACACGGTGACGTTTATCAACACTGATATAATAATGTTTAATGGTGTCAAGTTTTTGGTCAGATAAGTCATAAACAATAGTATTTTCCACAAGATCTTGATCGTCAATTTTGTTAGTCGCTGAAATGTAGATCATTTGATGGTCACGAGGGACATGGTGGCTGATTTTTGTTACGAAATGGTATTGGCTATCACTAAGAAGCTCATCAAATTCATCAAGGATGATGGTGTTGACGTTCATCATCTTGATTTTTTTGAGTTTAATCAGTTCGAAGACACGACCAGGGGTTCCGATAAGAATTTCTGGTCCTTTCTTCAGACGTTCAATCTGGCGTTTTTGGCTAGAGCCAGAAAGGAAGAGTTGAGCAGTAATCCCTAGTGGCTCAGCCCATTGTTTGGTCACATCAAAAATTTGTCCAGCAAGCTCAGAATTGGGTGCTAGGATAAGCAATTGCTGAGCTTTTTTTGGCTTTAGAGAAAGGAGAAGTGGGAGGAGGTAGGCCAGAGTCTTACCTGTTCCAGTTGGGCTGATACCCAAAACATTGTCCCCTTCTGTAATTGGTGCAAAGAGTTCTTTTTGAATGGCAGTTTCTGTTGTGATTCCTTTTTCTTTAAGGAGGTCTTGCCATTGTTCAGGAAAGTTTGTAAACATAAAAGTCTCATTTTCTATATGGATTTGCTTTTATTATATCATGATTTAGTGTAGAATAGATAAGAAAGACTATATTAGATAGGAATTTACCATGCCTAAAAAACCGATTATTATTGGGGTTACGGGTGGCTCTGGTGGTGGTAAGACCAGTGTTTCTCGTGCCATTCTATCAAATTTTCCAGATGAGAAAATTGCCATGATTGAGCATGATTCTTATTATAAGGATCAGTCACATTTGACTTTTGAAGAGCGTGTGTCAACGAACTACGACCATCCCTTTGCCTTCGATACAGATCTTATGATTGAACACATCAATGAGCTGATTGCTGGGCGTCCAGTGGATATTCCCATTTATGACTACACCCAACACACTCGCAGTGAAAAGACTTATCGTCAGGAACCACAGGATGTCTTCATTGTTGAAGGGATTTTGGTACTTGAGGATAAACGCTTGCGTGATTTGATGGATATCAAGCTCTTTGTAGATACTGATGATGACATTCGTATTATTCGCCGTATCAAGCGTGATATGGAAGAACGTGGTCGTAGCTTGGATAGTATTATTGAGCAATATATCAGTGTTGTAAAACCCATGTACCACCAGTTTATCGAGCCTACGAAACGTTATGCGGATGTGGTCATTCCTGAAGGTGTCACAAATACTGTTGCTATCGATTTGATAAATACTAAGGTAGCAAGCATCTTGAAAGAAAGTAAGGAAGCCTAAGCAAGAGCTTGGCTTTTTTGGTATAATTAAAACATTATGATTATTTTACAAGGAAACAAAATAGAGCGCTCTTTTTCAGGAGATGTGCTCTTTGATAATATTAATATTCAGGTGGATGAGCGAGATCGTATTGCCCTTGTTGGACGTAACGGTGCTGGGAAATCAACCTTATTGAAAATCCTAGTTGGAGAGGAAGCGCCGACAAGTGGTGAGATTAATACGAAACGTGATTTGAACCTGTCTTATCTGGCTCAGGATAGTCGTTTTGAGTCTAGCAATACCATTTACGCTGAAATGTTAAATGTTTTTGCCAGTCTTCGTGCCGATGAAAAACGTCTGCGTGACATGGAAATGAAGATGGCTGAGTTGACTGGGGCAGACTTGGACAAGCTAATGACCGACTATGATCGCCTTTCCGAGGATTTCAGACAAAGAGGTGGTTTTACTTACGAATCTGATATCAGAGCCATTCTCAATGGTTTCAAGTTTGATGAAAGCATGTGGGAGATGCCTATTTCAGATCTTTCTGGAGGACAGAATACCCGCCTGGCCTTGGCTAAAATGTTGCTAGAGAAGCCTGAACTTTTGGTACTGGATGAACCGACTAACCACTTGGATATCGAAACTATCGCCTGGTTGGAGAATTACCTAGTTAATTATCAGGGTGCTCTAATCATTGTCAGTCACGACCGTTATTTTTTGGATAAGGTAGCGACAGTAACCCTAGATTTGACCAAACATAGCTTGGATCGTTATGTCGGAAACTATTCAACATTCATGGATCTCAAGGCTGAAAAGTTGGCCACTGAAGCCAAAAACTTCGAAAAGCAACAAAAAGAAATTGCTAAGCTGGAGGACTTTGTTAATCGTAATATTGTCCGTGCCTCTACAACCAAGCGTGCCCAGGCCCGTCGTAAACAACTTGAGAAAATGGAAAGACTGGATAAGCCAACAGAAGGCCAAAAGTCAGCCAATATGACTTTCCATGCGGACAAGGTCTCCGGGAATGTGGTCTTGACAGTTAGGGATGCTGCCATTGGTTACGATGATGAGATTCTTTCGGAGCCTATTTCTCTGGATGTTAAGAAGATGGATGCCATTGCCATTGTAGGGCCTAATGGTATTGGCAAAACGACCTTTATCAAGTCGGTAGTGGGGCAATTGCCTTTTATCAAGGGAACGTCGACCTATGGTGCCAATGTTGAAGTAGGTTATTATGATCAAACCCAATCTGCCTTGACGCCCTCAAATACTGTCCTTGATGAGTTGTGGAATGATTTTGCAACCACTCCTGAAGTTGAGATTCGTAACCGTCTGGGTGCTTTTCTCTTCTCAGGTGATGACGTCAAAAAGTCGGTTTCCATGCTTTCTGGTGGGGAGAAGGCTCGCCTGCTCCTAGCCAAACTATCAATGGAAAACAATAACTTCCTGATTCTGGATGAACCGACCAACCACTTGGACATTGATAGCAAGGAAGTCTTGGAAAATGCCCTTATTGACTTTGATGGAACGCTTCTCTTTGTCAGCCATGACCGTTACTTTATCAACCGTGTGGCAACCAAAGTAATGGAAATTTCTGAGGATGGGGCAACCATTTATCTTGGAGATTATGATTACTACCTTGAAAAGAAGGCGGAGCTTGAAGAGTTAGCACGTCTTGAAGCAGAGGAAAATCAAGTATCAGAGGAGGTTCAAGTAGCTTCAGCGGGTGCTAGTGATTATCAAGCTCAAAAAGCCAATCAAAAAGAGATGCGTAAATTAAGCCGACGCATTGAGCAAATTGAAAATGAGCTAGAGACGATTGAAGAACGCTTGGAGGAAATCTCTGCTGCCATGCTTGAAACAAATGACGTGGCAGAATTGTCTGACTTACAGAAAGAGCTGGATGACTTATCAGTCAATCAAGAAGCTCTGATGGAAGAGTGGAGTGACCTATCAGAACAATTGGAAAGTTAAGGAATGATGAGAACCTTTTCATGTTTTGAGTTGTGAAAGGCTTACATTGTTGGTATAATAGTCTTAGTATATAAAAGGAGACTAACTTTATGAACAAAGTAAAGAAAAAAGTGTATCGTAACACAACATCTTTCAACATGATGGCATGGGGATCATTTGGCTTCTTCGTAATCTTGATGTTGGTAGGCCTCTATACCCTTAAAGAGCCTTTGATGGTTAAGGGTTACTACCTCATGGGATGTGTTGGCTTGATTTCATCTTCCTTTACAGTATCTAAGGTTGTCCGTGATAATCAAGAAGATGAAGAAAACTATAACAAACTCATCGCCCAACAAACTTTCGAACAATAAGAGGAGGAGCCTGAAAAGGCTTTTTCTTTTTGAATAGTGCCATTTAATTATTTACCCAAATAATCAAAAAGTGTCTTTAGTAAATATAGATGATTATAATAAAAACCATCTTGCATATGAAATTGATTTTCATGATTATAAAAATTTTTATATTTTAGATACTCAAAATCATCAAATTTCTGAGAAAACAAAATATGATAATGAAGAGAATACCGTAGTAACCACTGCTTCTTATACAGAAGATATGAATACAGCAATTGATTTTACATTTGATTTTGGTGAAGGTGGTAGTTATTTAATGCATGCATAGAATACAAGAAATACAAATAATTTCTTCGTAAAACAATCGAAGAAAGCTAGACGAGACTTCCTGTTGTGAGAAAAGTGGTTGAATCATTATAGAATTAGTCATGGAACTTCGAAGAAGGTCGCTGACGTCCGTACTCACTTAAGGGAAGTCTCAAAAAGATTTTATTTATAGAAGCCTGAAAAGGCTTTTTCTTTTTTGCAGAAAATGCACAAATATTCTGACTCTTACCTAAGGGAAGTGTTATAATGGAATGAGAGGGTCTGAGCACCTTGTTTTATGGTATCGGACCTTATGCCTTATAAGACTAATCATCGTATAAGAATACGGTAGTGAAAAGGTAGGTAATATTATGGAATTCAAAGTTAAAGATGGTCAAATCATCTATTATCGGGATCTTGGTAAGGGTTTTCCAATTGTCTTTTTACATGGCAATAATTTGTCTGGAAACTACTTTGCTAAGCAAGGAATTCTATATCGAGACTATCGCTTAATTTTTATTGATAGTCGTAATCACGGTAGATCCAGTCGTCAGAGTGTTAAGATGACCTTTGAACAGATGGCTGCCGATTTGGAGGAAATTTTGCAATTTTTAAATATCAAAAAGGCCTTGTTTGTTGGTCACAGTGATGGGGCCAATCTAGCTATGGTTTATGCTAGTCGCTTTCCTGACCGGATTGCGGGTCTCTTACTAAATGCGGGTAACATGACCTTTAATGGCTTGACCAGACGTTCTAGGTTCTTGGTTCATTTACAATATCTTTGTTTGAAGGCCTTATCGCCATTTTCAGCTAAAATGGATATTATGGCAAAAGTAACAGGTCTCATGTTGCATGATTTACCCTTGGATAGGGAGCAATTACACAAGGCACCCTATCCTGTTTGGGTGGTTATGGGGCAAAGGGATGTTATTAGTTTTAGGCATTCCAAAGAGATTTCGGAACTCTTTCCGATTCATAAGCTGTATGTTGAGCGTCGGCAAGGACACCGTTTAGCTCAACGAAAATACAAGGTCTTTAATCAAATGATTCGTGATTTAGTGAGAATTAGTCGAAAAGAGGTGGTGGCATGAAGAGTCTTTTGGAGAGATTACAACCTTTAAAAACAGCAATCAAATCCATCTTCTTTATCTCAATTACGGTTCTTGTCGTTATTGAACTGGTCCGGTTGAAGCGAACCATTACATTAGAATCGTTAGAATCGGCTCTGTCAGGCTTGTCTATTTGGCACCTTATTCTCATGATTATAATTGGGTTAGTCGCCGTACTCCCCATGTTGTTTTATGATTTAATCCTGAATAAGGAGTTAGAGACGGATTATTCCAAACCCTATATTTTAGAGACGAGTTGGGCGGTTAATACGATTAATAACCTGGCTGGTTTTGCTGGTTTGGTTGATGTCGGTTTACGGTATTCTTTCTATTCTGAGGATGGGCAGGAAAAGACGGGTATTAAAGCACTGTCACGTTTATTGCCTTACTTTATGTCGGGATTGTCACTCTTGAGTGGCTTGGTATTTGTTAGTTTTTGGTTTCTTCCTCTGAGTCCAGATTTAAGAAAGTATTGGCTGCTTTTGTTAGGGATTTTCCTTTATTTGCCCTTTATTTTCTTTATTTCCAGTCGGGAAAAGTTGGCCTATTTTGGGCAGGTACCTTTGAAAACGAGGCTAAGTCTTCTTTTGGCTTCTACAGCTGAGTGGGGAACTGCTCTTGGGAGCTTTGTCAGTGTCGCCTATTTGATGGGATTACATGTTCATCTTTACAATCTGATTCCGCTCTACCTGCTAGCTGTTATCATTGGTATTTTCTCAATGATTCCAGGAGGGATTGGTAGTTTTGATCTTATTGTCATTACTGGTTTGACATCCATGGGTGTTAGTAATGCCATGGCGGTTAGCTTGCTCTTACTTTATCGTTTGACTTACTATGTCATTCCATTCTTATTGGGAGTTGTCTTCTTTTTCAAACACATGGGAGGACGTATTAACGATAAGTACTTTAGGGTTTCTTCACGGGTATTTGCAGGGAGCCTATACCGTTTCTTGGTCTATCTCTTGCGTTTTTTGGGAATCTTCTTGATTTTGTCAGCTTTAATTCCAGATCGGTTGGCTTATGTCTATTTGATTAACCGATTTGATCCAATTCAGGAACAGTTGATTTGGCAGTTCCCAAGTATTTTATTTGGAACCCTCTTTATTTTCATGGCTCGTCTCATTAAGCGTCGGGTTAAGGGAGCATTTCCTGCCTCTTTATTAACCTTTGTCTTAGCCTTGATTTATGTCAATCTTAATGGCATTTCCTGGGCCATGACCTTCTTGATTTCACTTTCTTTGGTGATTGTGCTAATTATCAGAAAGAAATTGATCCATCGTTATTTTGTGTATAGCTGGGAAGATAAGACTAAAGATTTCCTCTTTCTTGCCTTTACTATTTTGGTTCTCCTTGTTTTAGGGGGAAATGGCTTCTGGTCTCATCTCTTGCCACCGAAGAGCCGTGATGTTCTTGGACATTTTATCCATATCTGGTTTAATATTTTATTGGCAGCTGTCATCATTGCAACCATTGTTTGGGGGCTCTTGAAAATTTTGGCACCTCGTAAGACTTTCGGTCAAAAAATGGATGATGAACGTTTTACAGCTCTTTTGTCAAAATATGGAGGTGCATCAGAAAGTGCTTTGGCTTACCTACATGACAAACACCTCTTTTGGTATCGTGTTGATGGACAGGACCAAGTAGTTTTCCAATTCGCTCAAACCAGTAACAAGTGCGTGGTTATGGGAAATCCGATTGGGAATGAAGATTATTATCGACCAGCATGGGAAGCCTTTCTAAGCGCTTTATCTGATTGGAATCTGCAAGCCCTATTTTATGAGGCAGATGAAAGCATTACCCTCATGCTTCATGACTATGGATTTGACTTTATGAAGTTTGGGGAAAATGCTATGGTTGACTTGACGACGTTTTCGGTTGAAGGAAAGCATGGTAAGAAATTCCGTAAACCGACTAATCGCGTGGAAAAAGCTGGTTTCCAATTTAAATTGCTTCAACCGCCATTTTCAGAGACTCAAATGCAGGAAATGAGAGCTGTCTCAGATGTTTGGCTTAACGGTCGTAAGGAGAAAGGTTTCTCTCTTGGTTTCTTCGATGAAGCCTATCTGCAACAAGCGCCGATTGCCATTGTTGAGAGTGAAGAGGGCGAAATTGTTGCCTTTGCCAATATCATGCCAACCAAAAATAAACGAGTGGCCACGATTGACCTCATGCGATATGACTTTGAAAAGGCACCTGAAGGCATTATGGACTACCTCTTTGTCAAACTCTTCCAATACTTCCAAGCAGAAGGCAAGCAGTACTTTGATATGGGAATGGCTCCCCTAGCCAACGTCGGTACTGAAGAAGATAGTTTCTTAGAAGAAAAGGTTGCCAATCTGGTTTATGTTTTTGCACAGCGTTTTTACTCTTTCAGTGGCCTCCAACGTTATAAGGAAAAATTCTCTCCAATCTGGTCTCCAAAATATATTGTCTATCCAAAAAGAACCTGGCTCTTGTTTGATATGA
>ERZ506988.512-NODE-512-length-11357-cov-4.37215_pt1 | contig 11357 bp, 7 predicted proteins | sample MGYA00512884_ERZ506988 | MGnify/ENA metagenome assembly ERZ506988 | reverse complement strand
CCGATCTAGGGAAGATAAGGAGAATTTGGTTTATGCCAACTAAAATATCGGTTATTATACCTGTTTATAATACTGAAAAATATATTGGGGATTGTCTGAACAGTCTGTATAAACAATCTTTAAAAGAAATTGAAATTATTTGCGTCAATGACGGCTCAACAGATATGAGTTTAGATATACTAAAAAAGTATGCAAAAATAGATCACCGACTCAAAATTATATCTTTGAAAAATCAAGGTGTTAGTGTAGCCAGAAATACAGGAATAGCTATTGCTACTGGCGAGTACATTCAGTTTATTGATAGTGATGATATGCTGGTACCGGAATCTTTGTCATATGCATTTCAACAGATGGTGAAAAAGCAGCTTGATGTATTTTATTTTGATGCCCGAGCTATTTTTGAATCAGCTCAGTTGGAAGCAGAAAAAAGCAGCTATAAAACATACTATCATCGGGAAAATCGTTATCAGGATGTTCAAACGGGCTGCCAGTTGTTTACCAAATTGATGAAAGATGGGGCGTTCCGGCCCAATGGTAATCTTCAAATGATTCGAAGGGATTTTCTTCTTCAAAGTGGCGTGAAATATATACCAGGCATTGTTCAGGAAGACAATGCCTTTACGGCGGAATTAATGCTCCACGCTTCACGAGTATGTCATATTAATAAGCCCTTGTATATTCGACGTGTCCGTCCAGATTCCATCATGACAAAGCCTCAGGCTTTTTACAATGCCTATGGATATTTCCGTTGTGCTATGGCCATGGAGAAATATTTTTTCAAGCTCAATATCCCTGAAGATACTCGTTCAGTACTGCAAGTTTTCTGCCAGAGTCTCTTGCGGAATATGCAAACGATTTATAAAAATATTCCGGAAGAGGAACGGGAAAAAATAAGGACAATTGCTACAGAGGAACGCGGGGCCATGCTGTATTTCTGCTGGTATAGTGAACAGGCATCAAAAAGTAAGTATGAAGTGAATAAAAAAAGTGCTGAATTCAAGGCGCTAAAAAATGAAAAAGAAGCACTTATCAGACAGAATGAAGAAATACAATCCAAGAATACGGCTTGTCAACAGCAGATAAAAGAACAAGACAATATTATTCAAAAATTAAATGAAACATTTCAGCATGAGAAAAGGATTTTTACCCGAAATTATCAAGACATATATGCGGATAAACAAAAATTGCAGAATCAATTTTTATGTTTAGAAAAGCAAGCAGAAGAAAGCCAGCAGAAGAATATAGTTTATCAACAGCAGATGGCAGAACGAAATAAAGCATTCCACATTCTGCAGACTGATTTTTTAGCTATGCAACAATCTCTTTCCTTTCGGCTAGGGCGAAAATTGACCTGGCTGCCACGAATGATTCGAGATAGATTTTTGCGTTGGGATGATAAATCATGACCAAATTACTCATAATTATTCATATTTGCAATGTGAAGTCATATCTGGTAAGATATCTCCGTTCCGTCGCAGAATAAATCGTTTCAGCTATCAAAAACAGCTAAGGATTTAAAAGGTGAACAAGGATTACCATGATTTTATCTTGGTTTTAGTTACGGATTGTTATCCACAAATATTGTCACATTAGAGCTTGAAGAAGTTTTTTACACTGTAGGTAAGGCGGAAATCTTGTTTGTAAATTATTATATGAAGAGGAATGGATTATGAAGAAAATTATAAATTATATTCTACATCAACTTCTAGGATTCTATCAATGCTTACAGGAGCACGGAATATCATATACAATGAAAAGAATTATTGAACATGCTGGAATTGATATGGGAACAAGAGATTTTCATAGAGATGATAGGAAAGAAAGAATAAATCATGAAAATTGCAATTGTCATGAGGTGTTGAGCAAGGTTTTAGGGGGTACTCAAAATATGGAGAGAACTGTGGATGATAACTTCTTCTTTTTTGATTCGGATACGCTAGATTCAGTACATTCGTTCTTTCTTGGATATACAATTTATCAAGGAAAGGAATACAACAGTAATAAGAGAGACGTCGAATCGGTTCCGTGTGATGCTTGGGAAGGCTGTTTCATTGAAGTAAAAAAAGATGTGGATAAAATTACAATCCGTCAGGATTTTAATGGTAGTTGGGGAATTTATACATTTAAAAAAGATGGATACTTTGCAGTGTCTAATTCATTCTGGCTTCTTTTAAACAAGATAAAGGACAGATATCAGGTAACATTAAATGAGGACTATGCAAAATCTATGTTTGTTTTTGATTTATGTAGTCTTTCCATCAGGGAAACATTAATTCGTGAAATTAATTTGGTTCCCCGAAATTATATTCTTTTGATTGATGTCAAAACAAAAAAAATAAATTCTGAGCCCATTGATTTTCATGAAGATAAAATTCCTTTGGACTCTCCAAAGGGAATCGAAACTCTCGATCGGTGGTTTTATAAATGGACAAGTCTTATTCGAACATTGAAAGCAAAAACTAATAATATAACAGTAGATTTGTCTGGTGGAATGGATTCTCGTATCATTTTAGCACTTCTTTTGGGTAGTTATGTGAACATGAATGAAATTCATGTTCATTCTCTTGATGACAAACTGCATACTCATGCAGAAGATTTTAAAATAGCTAGTCATATAGCACAGCATTTTGGCTTTCAATTGAATCAGAATAAATTTAGACTATCTCGTAGGGCATTGACTCCACAGGAAACTATGGATATTTCTTGTAATTTAAAACTTGGCATGCATAAAGAGATGTATTGGAAGTCAGTTTATGATTATAATACGATGTATTATTTCACGGGGGCAGGGGGAGAAGCCAGAAGAAAATATTGGCAGATGGAACCTGATGATTTTATAACTCGCCTAGTTGAGATTGGGAAAAAAATTTCCGATTCGACGTTTCATAAATCCACTGAGAGAATTTTGCAACGTTCATTTCATGATATTTTGTCGATGTGTACATTTTCGAAAATTAAATCTGGTGTACTTCCGGAAAGACTATATATTGAGGCCCGCAGTCGTCAACATTTTGGTAAAGCTGCAGTAGAATCCTTTCTTGTAAATAATATTATTGAGAGTCCTTTTTTGGATGTGGATCTTAGATCGATAGATCTGGAACATGAAAAAGATGAAAATATTCTGTTTGCTGTTATTTGGCAGAGATATTGTCCTGATTTGTTGCTCTTTCCTTTTGAAGGAAAACGTTCAATTTCACCCGAAACTATAGCAAGAGCAAAAAGAATATGTGAAAGATATCCGTTTTTCAATAAAAATAAAGAATTAATAAATGTATCTTTAACATCAGAACATACTTTTCAAGCAGAAAACGGGCAGTGGTATTCTTTTTCACCTAATGATGCGATGAAAAATTATTTTGAAAAAACAGAATTCGAAGACTATTTTAGTTCTCGTTTTTCACCGGAAATGTACGATATTGCAAAAGAACATGCGGAATCATTTTCTTATTTTCCTCTCCGCCAAATTTATCAAGCTGTGGCTACAGAAAAAGCAATACATATGATTGATGAAAGCTGTCAATCAAGCATATTTTCAGATATAATTAAAAGCAATGATGATAAAATAAATTCTGTCACACTTAATTATCGTAGAACTTATTTGCATAACATAGACAGTATCTTGCATAGGGCTAGGATTGATGTTAAAAATATTGGGGAAGAGAATGATGTTGAAATTACACTTAATTCGACTGTGCAGCGTCATGACACCCCAGCATGGTACTCTAAAAATGGAATTGGACATGTTTTAGAATCTGAAGAGGGTCATTTGGTGGCAGATATATCTGTAAAAGGAAAAGGAACACTTGAAATTATCCTGAGAGGAATTGACTATCGTACGAAAGGGGAAAGACTTCCTATAGAATTTCTATTCCATGTTCTGATGGACAGAAATTTCAACTGAAATTAGAATGGGATAGGCATGGATATTCAGGACACGAGTATAAAGAACTTTTGGATAACTTTTTTGATTAAATTTTATTTAAAAGCAGATAAAGAAAAATAAAAGCTTGATTAGATTTATATGTTTTGTTCTATGAAAGCGAGGATAATAAATTATGAAAATTGCAATTGCAGGCACCGGCTATGTTGGCTTGGCAAATGGAATGTTGCTTAGTCAGCATAATGAAGTAGTGGCACTGGATATTGTGCCAGAAAAAGTAGACATGTTGAATCGTGGCAAATCGCCTATTGTTGACAAAGAGATAACAGAATTTTTGACTAACCGGCGGCTGAATTTTAGAGCTACTTTAGACCCTAAGGATGCCTTTTCCGGGGCAGATTATGTCATTATATCGACTCCCACTAATTATGATGAGACAAAGAATTTCTTTGATACGTCTTCTGTGGAAGCGGTCATTCAAGAAGTTTGTACGATTGAACCTCGTGCCGTCATGGTGATTAAATCTACGGTGCCCGTTGGATATACAGAAAAGGTTAAGAAACAGTTCCATACGAACAATATTATTTTTTCTCCAGAATTTTTGCGAGAAGGAAAAGCTTTATATGATAATTTGCATCCTTCACGGATTATTGTAGGAGAACAGTCCGAGCGGGCAAAGGTTTTTGCTAATTTGTTAGCAGAAGGGGCTGTAAAGAAAGATATTCCAATTCTCTTTACGGGTTCAACAGAAGCGGAAGCTATCAAACTTTTTGCCAATACGTATTTGGCTTTGCGAGTTGCCTATTTTAATGAACTGGATTCTTACGCTGAGATTAGAGGGCTAAATGCGCGTCAGATTATAGGCGGTGTTTGCCTGGATCCACGGATTGGAGATTTTTATAACAATCCTTCATTCGGTTATGGTGGTTATTGTTTACCGAAAGACACAAAACAGTTATTAGCCAATTATCAGGATGTACCGCAGAATTTAATTGCAGCTATTGTAGCATCTAATCGAACCCGTAAAGACCATATTGCAGATATGATTCTAGAAAAACGTCCTCAATGTGTGGGAATTTATCGATTGACCATGAAAAAATCCTCCGATAATTTCCGGGATTCCGCAATTCAAGGAGTTATGAAACGGATAAAAGCAAAGGGGATTTCAGTCATCGTATACGAACCCACTTTAAAAGAAGATACGTTTTTTCACTCGCCTGTAATCCGCAATCTCAATGAATTCAAACAGCAGAGCGATGTCATTATTGCCAACCGATGGAACGAAGAATTACGAGATATTCAAGAAAAGGTTTATACAAGAGATATTTTTGATCGAGATTGAATTCATAAAATAGAGAGGTATATTATGCAAAAAGAAAAAATTAAAATATTAGTATGTCATCATAAAAAATCTCCGTATATAAAAAATGAGTGTGTTATTCCTGTCCAAGTTGGAAAAACTTTAAAAAATTTTGACTTGGAATACTGTATAGGAGATGATTCTGGAGATAATATTTCTAATAAAAATCCATATTGGTGTGAATTAACGGCTCTTTATTGGGCGTGGAAAAACTTGGATGCAGATTATTATGGATTAATGCATTATAGGAGATACTTATCATTTGAAAATAATGAAGATTACCAGGTTATTACTTCATTGAATGATGAACAAGTAAAACGTTCTTTACAACCCAGTAATATTTATAATTTTTGCCATGATGCTGATATAGTTACTGGACCAATATGGTCGATTCATCCAGTAGGGTTGGATAATTTAGTAATGAGTTCATATGATTTTTATAAGAAAGAACATATTCAAGCAGATATGGATATTACCTTATCGGTTATTAAAGATAAGTATCCAGATTTTTATTTTGCAGCTTTGGATGAACTATCATCTAATTATTGCTTTTTTATGAATTTAATGGTTTTGAAAAAAGAATTATTTTATTCTTATTGTGAATTTTTATTTGGAGTTTTAAATGAAGTAGAAAAGAAAATAAATCTTGATAATCGGGATTCATATCAGAAACGTGTGTTTGGTTTTTTAGCTGAGAGATTGTCTAATGTTTTTGTTATATATTGCCAGCAAAAAAATCCAAATTTAACAATTAAACATACAGGAATGTATTTCTTGGCTGAAAAACAGAATATTAATTTAAAATCAATAACAAAGCAGATTATAGATAAAGAAAATATAGTGGTTGATGGTAATGCTTTATCGCCGATTAACATATGCATGTCGTTTGATGATAATTATTTGATGCCAGCCTTAACTGCTTTGAAATCTATTATGAAACATACGAAGTCTTATATCAAGCTCTATATTTTATGTGATAAACGACTTTCCAAGGCCAATCGAAGTATAGTAAAAAATAATTTATCAAATAATTTTGATGTTCATTTTGTAGACGTAGATCCTGGAATTTTAAGTTATCTACCTTTAAACAGGGAATATATATCTATAAATACTTATTATCGTTTACTTATACATAAATTAATAGATGTTGATAAAATCATTTATTTGGATTCAGATTTAATTGTTGTTGACGATATTAAAAAATTGTGGGATATAGATGTAAATGGGTTTTGTATGGCTGGAGTATTAGATGAAGGCGGTGTTATGCAATCCAGAAGATTAAACTTAGGTGCTGATTCTAATTACATTAACGCAGGAATAATAGTACTAAATATTAAAGAAATTAAAAAAAAATATCCTGATCCGTTGAAAGCTTATTTAGAAACATATTATTTTAATAGAAGATTCATAATTTTACAAGATCAAGATATTTTAAATATTATATTTAGAGATAGCATACTGGTTTTGCCTTTAAAATGGAATGTTAATGGCAGAATATTTGAAGTTAATGAACTGGACCACAAATATAATGATAAAGATATAAGAACAGCGCTTGATGATTTAGGGATTATTCATTTTACAGACCGTAAAAAGCCTTGGAAGTTTCAAGCTACACATCCTTTAAAATCGATGTATTGGTATTATCGAAAACAAATTTTAGAATTGCCATTATCTTTTACTGAAAAAAGAAATATTTTTTTACAAAATCAGTTTAAATATGTAATAAAAGGAAATATTGTGCATGCTGATTGGCATGGAATTAAATTTAAAGTGAATAAAAAAACGGCAAAAGATATTTTGAGAATTTTTCGTTTTAAAATATAAATGAATGAAATTTAAGAAAGGAGAGGCATGTGTGATGTATGATTATCTAGTAATTGGCAGTGGCCTGTTCGGGTCCGTTTTTGCCCACGAAATGACGAGGGCTGGTAAGTCTTGTTTGGTTCTTGAACGGCGTGATCATGTGGGCGGCAATGTGTATTGTGAAGAAAAAGAGGGTATCCGTATCCATAAATATGGGGCTCATATTTTCCATACTTCGAATAAAGAGGTTTGGGATTATGTGAACCAGTTCGTGGAATTCAATAATTATGTCAATTCGCCAGTAGCGAATTATAAGGGAGAATTATACAATCTTCCCTTTAATATGAATACCTTTACCAAGATGTGGGGCGTCGTTACGCCGAAGCAGGCAGCCGCTAAGATTGCCCAGCAGTGCCAGGAAGCGGGGATTACGGAACCGAAGAATTTAGAAGAACAGGCCATTTCCCTCATCGGTACGGACATCTATACGAAACTGATCAAAGGTTATACGGAAAAACAGTGGGGACGGAGTTGCACGGAACTTCCGGCTTTCATCATCAAGCGCCTGCCGGTACGGTATACGTTTGACAATAACTATTTCAATGACCGTTATCAGGGCATTCCTATTGGCGGCTATAATGTATTGATCAACGCGCTCCTTGAAGGCATCGAAGTTCGGACTGGCGTCGATTATAATAAGACTCGCCAGGAACATGAAGGAATTGCGAAGACGGTAGTCTATACGGGACCGATTGATGAATACTTTGACTATAAATTGGGTCGCTTGGAATACCGCGGCCTTCGTTTTGAAACGGAACGCATAGAAGAAGAAAACTATCAAGGTGTAGCAGTCATGAATTATACCGACCGGGAAACGCCGTATACACGCAGCATCGAACATAAACATTTTGAATTCGGCGAACAGCCGGTTACGTATGTCACCAAAGAATACCCGGCAGATTGGCATCCTGGTGAAGAAGCCTATTATCCGGTCAACAACGAACGGAATCAGCATTTATATGAACAGTATGCAGCCTTAGCAGCACAAGAAAAAAATGTCATTTTCGGTGGCCGTTTAGCGGAATATAAGTACTATGACATGGATGACGTTATTGCTAGTGCCTTAGAGATGGTGAAAAAATATGAAGCCCATTCGTAAAGCTGTCATCCCGGCGGCCGGCTATGGGACACGCTTTCTGCCGGCGACCAAGTCAATTCCTAAAGAGATGATTCCCATTGTAGACAAGCCTGTGATCCAGTATATCGTAGAAGAAGCCATTCAAAGTGGCATCGAAGAAATTTTAATCATTACCGGCCATGGGAAACGGGCCATCGAAGACCATTTTGATACGAATGTTGAGCTGGAGTATCACTTACGTCAGCAAGGGAAGTTACAGTACCTGGAACTGGTACAGGAAATCTCGAAGATTAATGTCCATTACATTCGCCAGAAACATATGCGCGGCTTAGGGGATGCTATCCTTTGTGCTGAATCCTTTATCGACAATGAACCTTTTGCTGTCCTCCTCGGCGACGATATCATCTATCATGAACAAGAACCAGCCATGCATCAGCTGATGAGAATGTATAATAAATACGGCGCAACTATGGTAGGCTGCCAGACATTGAATGGAAATCAAGCCGTTCCGCGGAATATTCTGCAAAGCGTGGCTACCGAGAAAACAGGCATTTCCCGTTTCCTCAACGTAGAAAAGGCAGTCGGCCATGAAGCCGATGGAAAATCAGCCATGCTGGGACGCTATGTCCTGACACCAGATATATTTGAAATCCTGCGCCGCGTCCAGCCTGATGAAAACGGCGAAATCAGATTAGCCGATGCCCTAAAACTCATGGCCAGCCGCCAAGCTGTCTATACTTGCCAAATAGAAGGAAAACGCTACGACGTAGGCAATCAGTTAGATTATCTCAAAGCAACCGTGGAATATGCCTTGCGGCGTCCTGAAATAAAAGATGCTTTTCGGACTTATCTGAATCAATACATATGATGAAAAAAAAGCCATGGACTTTCTAAGTTCGTGGCTTTTTTTGAATTTTGGGATATTGCGGGAGACTATGAGCTTTCTTGATAAATTTCCGTCGATATGATATATTGTTGTTAGAAAATTTGTTCGCTTAGACTTCCAAAACATCTTTAATGGATTATGACGGAATTAATCAGGCAGAGCTTTGAAATTGCTGATTTTATAGTTATGGGAATCAAATTATCGGTTAAGGGAGGGAATCTTAATGAAGGCCATTTGTTATCATAATACTAAATTAACGTTACCTAATTGGAATCCTAATGATCAGTTAAATGAAGAATGTCCCTTGGGGTTTGCTTATGAATCGGGCGATTTCTATGTTCATATGTATGGTAGAGGAGACGGACTGTATACTGTTTCGCCCGGAATTACCGCAATTGAAGGAAAAACAGAAGGGAGTTCACTTGAGCAATGGGCAGTCAAGCGATTTGGTGCGGAAAATATTCAGACAATGTGCGAGGAAGTTGGAGTTACGCATCCTTCTATCTGGAGACCAGGACTATATACATATGATGAGCTGCGACAGGGCCTCCATTACTTACCTTTTAAAAAAGAAGATGAAGATCAGGCATTGTTTCTGTTACTTCAAAAACTTATTAATATATTCACTTATATAGAGCCGGCAAACTGTAACTTATCCTGTTATGGACATCGAATCAGAGAACTGATTATTCTTGCTTCTACGGAGTTTGAAAATCAGTGTAGGAATATATTGAGAGCAAATAATATTTCTCCACAAGGAAAAGATTATATGTCAAGGGATTTTGTGAAGTTAAACGCATTGGCTCATCTTACTGAATATGAAATTATGTTTAAACCTTTTGCAAACTTGCGTCCGTTTAAACCTTTCGACAATTGGAATGAGGAAAGACCTACTCAATCTCTTGTATGGTATGATAAATATAATCGCGTAAAGCATGATCGGACAAATGATTTTTCAGCTGCTTCACTGGAAACTGCGTTAAATGCTATAGCAGCTAATATTATTTTATATTCAGTACAATTTGGACCTTATTTGCTTTCTAATTTTTCTTCTGTCTTGTCCAGTTATTTTAACCAATATATTCGTTTATCATTAGTGAATCCGGATATTACAACTTTTTATATTCCAAAGCTTGAGTTCAATAATAATATAAAAAAAGATTATTTTGTTTGTGATGCATTCCACGAAAGATTCATAAAACCATGGACTGTCATATCATGTGAATGATAATAGAGAAGTGAGCCATTTAAGACATTCGTAATCATGAAAAGTGAGCCACCTCTAAAAATCACTTTTTTCACCGCAGGAAATTTTATGACTTCTTGAAATTTTCAATATGATTTATTTATGAAATTATCATATAATTGTGGTATAATGATATCAATACATGTAGTTGCTTATGGGAGCAATTTTTTCTGTAATTTTTCTTGGGTTAAGTATCACTCTTGATATAAAAAATCCTTTTTGTAAAAATGTTTTATTGAATTTACAATTGAATTTAAAGGAGTGTGTTGTCATTATGACGATTTTTCCCGTTAATCTTTTGGTGGAAAATGGCGTATGCGGGTGTGATTTTTTCCATTTTGGAGTTGCAGGAAGAATTTCCTTTTAATTATAAGGTATACGCACCATTGGGGTTAAATCCACACACAACCACCACTTAATTATCTGAAAAATTGCAATTCTACTTGAGTTGCAGTTTTTCAGATTTTTTATCTAGTATGCGTGTGTTTTGCCAGTGAAAAATTGTATTACGACCTTATAGCTTCGCAAACGGTTGAAAGGAAATGTAAAAAAATAAAGGAGTTGAAACTGATTATTTTGTATGAACTAATATGTTCATTGAAATATTAGTTATATGATTTTTTGTGTTTTCATTAAATCCAGTACCACTTTAATCGGATTGCTAATTTATTCATTGTAAAGGAATGTTTTCTTGCAAAAATTGCTATTAATAGTTTTATTCTTGATCAAAAAAAGAATATTCATGCAATTATATGTAACAACTAAAGGTAGGAATCAGTTCATATAAATAGTGGCCGAAAGCAATAGACCGAAATTTTTATTATAGTGATGGTACATATATGGAGAAAATAAAAATGAAAAAATATTATCAGTATTATCTCGATATAACAGGAGACAAGTTGTTTGAAGGTCTTTTAGGGTATGGCATGTTTTCAAATCGATTGCCACCTATTTTTTCTTCTGCTGATTTTTTTGAGAAAAGCAGTAAAATTGAACAATATTTACAATCAGATAAGAAATGTCAAGATCGGAAGAGCGTCGTGT
>ERZ506988.510-NODE-510-length-11378-cov-18.7087_pt1 | contig 11378 bp, 13 predicted proteins | sample MGYA00512884_ERZ506988 | MGnify/ENA metagenome assembly ERZ506988 | reverse complement strand
GCTGACGCAAGCGAAATAAAGGCGCTGTGGATGATTTTTTCACAGCGCCTTTTTTCATCTCTTCTTCAGCTTCTCCCCCATCAGCCGCTTGTAGATTTCCACCCCCGGCTGATCGTAGGCATCCACATCCGCCAGTTCCCCTTCGTAGGCGATGCTGAGCATCAGGAAGAAGAACAGCTGGCCCAATGAATATTCATTCAATTCCGACAGCCGGATCAGAGCATTCATCCGCCGGTCACTGGCCAGGGCCTCCTCATTGGCCTCCATGGCCACTTCCAGGGCCCGGCCCATGTCCAGTCCTGCATATTTGGCATATTCCCCGATTTCCGGGAACGGGTTCCGGATCTTCACCCGGCCCTTCCAGCTGTCGATGAACAGGAACTGGACCGCCTTGTCCCGGCGCCCGTCCTGGTGGAGCTGGGTCTGGGCATGCATGTCCGTGGTGCCGATTGCCACCACCGGCGTCCGTCCGTAGAACACCGTGTTCCCTTCCCGGTCCTTCCGTTTTCCCAGGCTTTCCGCCAGCAGCTGCACATACCATTCGCCCAGGGCCTTCAGCCGCATGGCATAGGGCATGAACACTTCCGTCACCGCCCCGTGGTCCCGGGCCCCCAGGAATTTCAGTACCGCATTCAGGAGGGCCGGATTGGTGTCCAGGCTGTCACCCCGGCAGGCCTGGTCCATCTCCCGGGCTCCCCGGAGCAGTTCCGGCAGATCCATCCCCAGCACCGCTCCCACAATCATCCCCGGGGTGGAAAGGACGCTGAACCGTCCTCCCACCCCGTTGGGCACATCGAACATGGGCCATCCATGCTTCCGGGCCAGCCGGTTCAGGGGCCCCTGTTCCATCCGTTCGTCGGTGACCACTGTCCCATCCACCTGGAACAGATCTCCCTGGTCCTGGAGCAGGCTGTAGAAATAGAGGAATGCCGCCGTGGGTTCCAGGGTGGTGCCGGATTTGGAAATGGGCACCAGCAGTACCCGCAGCCGCCGCCCCTGCTTTTCCCGGCACGCCCGGGCCATGGCTTCCAGCCGGATTCGGATGCCTTCCGCGTCTTCCGGATCCACATTGTTCCCGGCAAAGAAGATTTCCGGCCGGGAAGCCGCCGTCTGGCCGGCCCAGTACCCGCTGGTGCAGCAGTCATAGAGCACTTTGCCCCCCAGATAGGAGCCACCTACCCCGCAGAATACCACCGCATCCTCTTCCGCCCGGGCTTTGGCCCCCCAATCCGCCAATTTCCGGAGCAGTTCCGGCGTATTCGGAGAATCACTCCCCGGATAAGGCAGACGGGGAAAGAATATCGGTTCCGGATTCCCATCCTTGGACAGATGGTTCTTCGCCCATCCTTCCTTCCGGATTTTCTCCACTCCGGCCGCCGCCTGACGGATCCGGGGCGCCAGCGCCTCCACTTCCTCCGGAGAGATCCGCCCTTCGCCCAGCATATTGGCTGCATGATAAGAAAAACCTTTTGAAAAGACAATTGTTTCCTGCATGGGTATCCGCTGCTCCTTCATTTGTAAAGTTTTTAAAGTTTATGTAAAATATCATACCATTTTATACAGACAAGTGCAACAGAAAAAGATAGAAAACGATTAGTTTTTAAATGATTCCGAATATTTTGTTCGTCGTCCGTAGTACAGGTTCCACCCGTAACAGACGACTGTCAAGACAATATTACATACGTTCGGAAAAAAGAGGGCAGCACTGCCGCCCTCCTACATCTCCCATTCCACTTCCGCACCGGCAAACAGGGCATGGTCCTTGTTCCCCTGTTTCACCGCTGCATACCCCAGGGTCCCGTTCAGGTACAAAGCGTCCTTCAGCTTCTTCCGGCCTGTGAGCCCCAGCTCCTGGATCACCGGACCATTGCTGCCCCGGTCCTTCTCCGTCCGCTGGTAATACAGACCCAGCCGGTCAGCCCCCGGGAAGTAGTGGTTCACCCGGGCATAGTACTTCCGGGCATCATTGCCCATCCAGTCTCCCATCATGTCCCCGCTGTAGGTCCAACCGTCCTGGTAGGTCCCATGGACGTACCAGTCCTGATTGGTATGGGCCATTTCCGCCACCAGGTCCCAGGAACCGTCCCGGGTCAGCTGAGGCAGATACACTCCGCCCCGGTAGCCCCAGTCCGAAGGCATCCCGTGAGCCTGATCCTCTCCGTACATTTCCCCGTAGAACTGGACCCCGGGCAGCCGCACCCGGAAATCAAAGCCCCCGATATCGTCCCACTTGTCCCTGCTATCCGCATTATGGCCATAGGTCCACTTGCCCCAGTCATGGGAATCCAGCCCGTTGCCGTGGCCCCCCAGCAGGGAAATCCGGGAGATCCCCAGAGTAAACCAGGACGCCGGGGTCACATCCAGCCGCAGCCCCAGGACCCCTGCATGGTCATAATCCTTCCGGCCCCAGGCTGCCGCATCCGCTGCCCGGTCCCCGTCCAGCCGACCGTAGAACCCGTGGAAATCCACCTGTCCCAGGAACTTCAGAAAGCCCCCGGCCTGGATGGGTTCGTTCAGATGAGCCTGAATGGTGGTGAGGGGCTTCATCCCGTTCCCCAGCAGCAGGTTTCCGCTGGCCCCCTGGCCCCAGGTCATGGCCTGTTTCCCGGCTTCCCAGGCCCAGGCCCCGGTCCGGGTCTTCACATAAGCCTCCTCCAGGCTGGCCGTGCCCTCATTGTCCTTGTCCCAGGCCGCCCGGCCCCGGATGCCCAGCGCCACCTCATGGCCCAGATTCCCGGAAGCCTCCACATCCCCGTACAGACTGCCGTTCCGGCCCTTTTTGTGCCCGTTGTTCCCGGCAAAAGGCGCCCATGCACTGGCCGTCCGGCGGTCCCCATAAGAAAACCGGTCACTGTGGAGATAGCCGGTGCCCACCCGGACATTCCGCACCTGGAACCCGTCAGATGCGGCCTGGCCATCCTGCAAAGAAGCCAGTTCCGGAGCCACGAACTTCTCCAGATCCGCCAGATCCGCCGCCAGGTACCCGGGCAGCGGCTTGTCCCCAGCCCGTTTCTGGGCCTCCAGAACCCACCGGGCCATCTGGAGCCGGCTGTAAGGCCGGGCACCGTTGGGAAGAGAAGAAAGATAGCCCATCCCTGAAAGTTTGTCAATGGTTTCATAATAATGGCTGTCCACCGGCACATTGGCCGCAACCCGGGCCAGCGCAGAAGCCGGCAGAGTCCCAACCCCCAGTCCCAGAGAAAGCAGCACAGCAAAAGTACGTTTCATGGCACAAAAGTCCCCTTTTCCGTCAATATCTATTCAGCAAAAAGCAATGTGTATTCAGGGTATTATACCATATATGAGGGGTAAGTGGTTAAGTGGTTGGAAAACGCTTTGGGCGTTTCCGTCAGAATGGAAAGCGGCAATGGCTTTTTTAATCCGACCAGGATTGGCGATTTTAACCCGACTGATATTGGCGTTTTTAGCCCGACTGCAACACAAATAAATAAGGCCTTATGGACATGTTTTCCCATAAGACCCCTACTTTTATTCATTTATGCTCTTATAGCCAGATAGATGGCAGCAAGGAAGCATAACACACTCAATCCAACCAGGCATTTATTGATTCCTTCAGATTTTACCATCGATTGCACACATCCAATCAATGCAAAAATACTGCCAACCGTTCCCAGATTGAAAACAAGCAGACGAATCAGATACGCTCCATCAGAACCTTCTTTTACCAAATTCACATTAATATTAATCAAGCTGAACAAAGCCACGAAAATCGTCATTAAAATCATGACGTTTCCATAAATTCCCTTTTCCAGATCTTTCAGGTCTTTCAATTTATCCTGTACTTGATGCATTGCTTTTTTATATTGATTCGTATAGCCGGCCATACCTGTAAAATCAAATTCATCTTGAAAGGTACCTTGATAGGGCTGATCAACTGCTCCATCCACAGGAGAAAAATAAGCAGCTGCATATTTCTCGCCTGCCGATAAAATGATTTTTTCATTAGAAAAATTGGTCAAGCGGAAAAAGACTCGTGTATGATGCCCCGGATAATAAATCGGGCTCTCCAAGTTTAGTCCCTGGCGTAACTTGGAATTCCTTATATTAACTACAGCCGACAAATTAGCCGGCAAATTGATTGTTTCTTCTGTCGAAACAAAAACCGATTCCAAAGGAAGAAGTTCTATTTTAACTTTACTTTCAGCTTCTCCATTTTTCAGCAAATGAAACTGCCGGGCCGTTAAATCATAAGAGACCGGTCCTATAGCATCTTCTTTAAAAGGAGTAATCAGAGAGCTATTGAGTTCTTTTATCTTGCTGTCTGCAATAAACACGTCCGTACCTCCCTGCTATAATATATTTTATTATACAACATTTCCGACGAAAAGCAATGATGACGCCGCATTTCGGTATGTGTCAACAAGTTCTCGGTAAAACCTTCATCGCAGTACAGCTATGCAGCAGAGTCAAGAGCAAGGTCGATGGAAATCCAATGAACTATTGCGATGCCGTAGGAACCGCCGTCCCCCTCTGCACTCTGCACTAATTTGCCGCCGCACAAACGGCGGGAGACGTTAAGCGTGAGACGTGAGACTGAAAATCGGCAATGGCTTTTTTAATCCGACCAGGATTGGCGATTTTAACCCGACTCTAACAATGAGTAACACGAATGGCTCGAAAAAAACGACACGTTGCGCACCGTAGAGAAATTCGTTTTTTCGTGCGATATTTTTAACATCCATATTATCTCAAACTGAAGGTGGTGATTCCATACACCGGATTTTTAAGCGCTTACTAACAAAAGACGTCAGACCGACCCTTGCGGGCCTTTCAGAAGTCAGACGTCAGCTTGATCCGCGACTAGAAGTTCGGTCCTACATCTAAGCTGACATCTGACGTCTCAAGGCCCGTCAGGGCCGTTTCTGACTTCTTGTCATCCCACTATGCGGCTCAATGCTTTATGCAGCATTGGCGTTCAGCTTTTCTATATTCTCTTTCTTATTTCGCTCTGAATATAAGATATAATCAGCGCCCTTATTGCGAATGGCATCCAGATACTTTGAATCAATCGGCTTTTTCTGGTCGTTGATGATTGCCAGTCCGCTGACACTTTTTTGAGAAACCCTCTCTCTTCCCTCTTTGATGTCGCCCCAGTCGAACAAGAACGATGTTAAATTGCTCTTGTTGATCACATTGAATGTATTAATGAGGATTTCCCGTTTCCTTCCAGCAATCTGGAAAGAGAACGTAAATTCCAATCCCGTATTTCCTTTTGCAATGAAACCGGGCGTATAAATAATTTCCTGCTCTTCCAAATAATTTTGTACATCTTCTTTGAACATGGAAATTGTATTGGGTTTGGACAGCACATAAAAATCCGATATCTCCAAAATTGCACTCAAAAAATTATGTTTTGCCTGCGCAAAATTTTTCATATCCGTTTCCAGGATTAGCTCCTGATTCTTTTCTCTGATTCCATAATTGATCATGATTTGATTCATGAGCTTTTGTTTGGTCTCAGAGCGGGACAAATTAACCCCTGCCAGGCTCAAATTCCGCAAGGTTTCTCCATCATCGGACAAATAAATCTTTCCGTCTTTATTGCAGCAATAGATTTCAATGTAATCATTGAACATATTCAAAAAAGGCGTACTAATGGAATACCACTGATCATCCACCGGGGTGGCTTTCATATGTTCCTTTAAAAACTCGAAATAATTTTGAAGAGCTTTATCAATCCAGTTCATAGAAACAACCTCCCCTCATAAAGAAATTTTGTATCCAAATGGATCACTCGCTGAAATGCTTCTAACGCACTAATAAAGGAATCCATATCCATGATTTCTTTTACGGGAAATTTGCTGATACGTAACGGAATGGCCCACGCCAATGGTTTATATCCCTGTACATGAAAATGGATATGGTTTTCCTTAATATCCTGTTTTGCATATGGCTTTGCAAAATTCGGGACAAATTCATTGCATTCAACAGGATTTTGATGCGTTCCCTGATAATCCACCCGTAAAAGGCCAACAGGTTGTGTGTTCTCCTGAAAATGAAGCGTTATTTTCAAACGTCTTTTCCCTTGAAAAATCTCCAACAAAAACAAATGATATCCATCTACAGAACGAAGAAAAAATCTTTCTGAAAGGCGACTGCCACTTTTGAGCATATACTGATTCTGTGGTTCATCATCGACAATAATTTTTTTCGGAAGCATTAATAATTTTTCAGCTTCTTCATTTGTTAATGTACTCATGAGAATCATCCTTATCTACTGTTCAAGCCGTTCAACATTCAATTGAGGATTATGTGATTTACCGTCATTATACCATAATTCTTTTTCGTAAAACCCTGCATATGGGGTATTACTTTTTTAGAAAACAATAGGGTCACGCGCTCTATTCAAACACCAGTTCACGTTTATAACATAATATCATAAATTACTAAAAAATCAAATACTATCATATTATTGAGTATATACTTCCTACAAAAAAAGCAGCAGAAAGCATACCTTGCCTTTCTCCTGCTCTTGCTTGCCTTATGTTCTTTCCTAGTCCTCATTCCTATATCGTCAAAAAGGCTGTTGGTCATTTTAACCCGACTCTAAATAGCGATTTTAATCCGACTCTACTTGGTTAAATTAACCCGACGCTGACAGGATTAGGTGGTTCATCGTTGGTCGTTCTGGTTGGAAAACGCCCCGGGCATTTGCCTTTGAACGGATCTGCCCCCTGGGCGGCCGGGATGGGCTCCCCTGCGGGGATCCCCTACGCCGTTGGGGTCAAATGCTCTCCTGCAACCATAGGGACGAGAGTGACGAAGAATCCGTTCCCCGGACCGTTACCCCGATTGTCCGGCGAAGACGCCGTAGAGGCGAGCCGATCAGGCCCGCCCGTCCCGGCCACTGGGTTTTCTATCCGCCCTTGCGACGGGTCCGCCGAGAAGAAGGACCCTAGTCCCGTGGACAAGGGCGGGGGACCGTTGCGCCTGCGCAATGGTGGTGGGTTAGCAGCCCCGGCTGCGTTTCCATTCAGAAACATTTGCCTACGGCAAATGGTATCCTTTGGCGGGAGGCGTTAAGCGTGAGGCGTGAGACTGAAAAGCGGCCCTGCCGCTTTTCACCTTCCCGTTTGAAAGATAGGCTGCGAGCCGGATTAAATCCGGCTGTATTAAATCCCGGCGTTGGCCATTCCGGCCAAGGAAACCACCGGCCTTAAAAGTGCCCAGATTGCGAAGCTGCCGTTTTATTGGGTCACTTTTAACCGGCCAAATGGGTCAAAAATATTCCGGCCTTGACAGTATATGCGCTCTTGCCTTTTCTTGCACTATCGCGTATTATCATAATAAGCCCACTTCCTATCATTTGGACTACCCCCTAACAAGTTTGCTCACTTATTATGGTAATCCATTTTGGTATGAGGTGGGTCATTTTTTCCCGGCCTTTTAGGTCAATTATAGTCCGGCCTTAACACTGGGCAAGGCCATCCAATATATTCTCCTCCACAGGAAGCAGTTGAGCGCCTACCCGGAATATGGAGAAGCTGCCATGACGAACAATATCTGTGAACGGGCCATCCGGAACTTCACCATAGGCCGGAAAAACTGGTTGTTCAGCGCTTCTCCCAAAGGAGCAGAAGCCAGTGCCACGATTTACAGCATCATCGAGACCTGTAAGGCCAATGGCCTGGAGCCATACACTTATCTGACCTATCTTTTCGAGAAACTGCCCAATCTGGATTTCAAGATCCATCCGGAACTGCTGCAACAGTTCATGCCCTGGTCTGAAGAAGTACAGAATATATGCAAGTAAGCAACAGGCCCTGCCGGCTTTGGTCGGCAGGGCCTATTGCTTTATATATTGTACACCGGATGATTTTGCGGTTACTTTTAATCAATAATTTGAACTACATCTTCCAGCGTAATATCAGACTTTTTAAATAAATTTATAATATTATTATAGTATCTTTCTCCACATCTTGTTACCTTTGAGTTATTTATATCTTCAATTTTAACAATTATAAGCTTTAATTTTGCTCTAGTTACCGCGACATAATGATTATAAATCTCTTTTTCTTCTTTTAATTGATAATCGTTTGAAAATACAATAACTTTGTGAATGTCAACGAAAAAGTGAGCCACGTGCTTGCCAAAAATTGAGCCACTGTGATCATGAATAATTGAGCCACATGCTTATCAATTTTTGAGCCACCTATCAACTCTCTTTCTTTTAAACATGGCTTTGCAGGCGGTATGAGTTACCATTCATATTCAGTATGTGAGAATGGTAGGTTAGCCGATCTACCAGGGCCGAGACCAAAGCCGCATTCGAAAACATCTCGGTCCATTTTGAAAATTCCAGATTGGTGGTAATCACGGTGCTGGAGCGTTCTGAACGTTCAGCAATCACCTTGAACAGCAGCTCAGATTCCTCCTGGTTAAACTTTGCGTAACTTAATTCATCCAACAGCAGCAGATCTGCTCCAGCGATGGTCTTTTCCATCTTTCGTAACTGGTAATCACTCCTTGCTTCTTTGAGATCAGATGCCAAGGTACTGGCATTGTAAAATAGGACCTTGTATCCCAAGATACATGCTTTAATTCCAATTGCCGTCATCAGATGGGTCTTCCCGGTCCCGGGATTCCCCACCATGACCATGTTTTCATGCCGGCGTATAAAGTCACAGCTGGCCAATTGCTTAACATATTCAGGCTTAACATACTGAAGCCTGCTCATATCAAACTCTTCCAGAGTTTTCATCAATGGAAAGTGCGCTCGTTTCAAACGGGTCTGTCGTTTCTTTTCCTGACGGGTCTCATACTCCCGTTTCATTAGTTCCAGAACGAACGCTTCAACACTCTGGCCAGGCTGGTAATGATGCACCTCCTTATCCAGATTTCCAAAGGTCGGTATCTTCAGCTGTTTGGCATAATACCGCAGGGCTTCTGTTATCCCGGGTTCTGGCATATACTGTTTCCTCCCAATAAAGAATCATAAGGGGACAGATCCACCTGCTTCACAACGACCTGGTCCTGTATCACGACCGGTTGTGTAGACCTGGCCAGAAATTCATTTTTTCTCTTCCAGAAAGCATCCTCTCCTTGTTCCGTGCATATTTCCAGAATCTCCATAAGATTCTTTGCTGTGAACTCGCTGCTTTCAAGCAGCTGCATAAGCCGGGGACTAATGTTTTGCTTCACCGGCCGTGCCTGCAGTATGCTGCGGGGTTTCTGTTTCAACAAAGGAAGGTAATGGGATAGGCTGAGGATTTGCTGTTGTTTCTCATAGCAGCGTTCATGCACTGCAACGGCCTTTCCATCGATCAGGATGGTGACTTTTTCGGCTGTGGCTTTGAAAGCAGCTTCCTGTCCCACATATTTTACGGGTACAGAATAGGAGTTAGTTTGAAAGCGGATTGTCGCATAAGGAGAAATGCGGCTGACATCCGTTACACTGACATCATAGGGGCGGCCTGGTAAAGCCAGAAGATTGGCTCTGTCCTGGCGCAGCATTGCTTTTACGGGTGTTGGCCGTCCTAATACAGAATGGGTTTCTATATACTTACGGCAGTATCCTCCAATTTGTTGGTTCAATTCATCCAGGGAATCGGCCCGGGGAACCGGGACCAATACATTCCGACGGATGAACCCGACCAGGTTTTCTACCAATCCCTTTTCATTGCCGCTCCGGACATTGCAGAAATCAGGGAAAAAGCAGTAATGGGCTGCCAAAGCCTCATAGTTTTCCTGAGGAATCGCAAGTTTCCCAGATCCGCTCTTCACGGCGACCTTGGCGTTGTCAAAAATGACACGTCTGGGAACGCCTTGAAAAAATTCGAAAGCCCTGATGATCCCTTCCAGGAAAGCTTCGCTGTTTTGCTTGCGGAAACAGAATACGAAAGGGGCGCAGCTGTAGCAAAGCCTGGCGCAAAAAGTATTGACTAAAGTCCGGTTCCCCTTCAAATAAACATAAGCCGTTCCAAAATCAATTTGCATGGCGCTACCAGGTTCAAACTCCAGAGGGACATACGCCCCCATAAGATTGCCGCGAAGCTTGCGAACCAAGGCACGGACGGTACTCTCACCTCCAGTGAAATTCATTTCAGCGACCAAGCGATGATAGATTCGTCGTGCTGTATGATGCTGTTTCTTATTGGGTTCCAACGCATCTTCCTGCAGACACTGCTGGATAAATTGGATGATGTCTGGCGTCATCATGCTGGCGGCCCGGCAATAACTGGCCCGAAGGCCAGCATAGGTATCCCCGTGACAATATTTTGCAACAGTGTTACGGGAAATTCCCAGTTGCTTTGCAATCTGACGCTGACTCAGTCCTTCCACAAGAAATTTGTGGCGGATTGCCGCATATTCGTCCATTGTGACACTCACCTTGTTTCTATCCCCCTATAACCAGATTCAATACTCTCATTATAGTGGGAAATGATTTCAAAGTGGCTCACTTTTTCGTGATCACTAGGGCCTGAAATGGCTCACTTTTATATTAGCATTTACAAATCTAAATGTAATAAAAACAGATAGCTAAGCGCATAGGTTGGCGAATTAAATAAGCTTGATGAAAAGAAAGAAAGTAAAATTAAAAACGCAAGTGCGTGAGAAGCCATACTTCTTCTAGGCACATTATAAAAAAGAGAATAGATAAAAAGTAAAACACCGATAACACCTGTTGATACAAATAAGTAAGAGAGAGAACTCATATACTCCGTTTCACCATCATAAACAGTAAGTACTCCAGTGGCATAATAAGATTTGTAGGTTCCTAATCCTATCCCAAGAATATTTTCAAAAAAATTAAGCTGGCTATATATATCAAATCCTCTCATAATACGAAGGTATGCAGAAGAAGATTGATTCTTACTAAACAAGCCTTCAAATTGTTGTACTACATGATCACTAATTGTGTTATCAGTAAACAAGATCAATATAGCAAAAACTATAGCAAATAAAAAAAGCGGGACTAAAAAAATAGGGAATCTTCTATTCTTCAGGCTATCATGATTTATATACACAAAGTAAAGTATCCAAATAAATAAAGAAAATACAATACCGTTGGTAGATGTAGATAGTATCATAACTATTGAAATGAAAGCAGCTTTTAGTAACTTTTTTTTCTCCCCTACATTAGTAAATAATACTAAAATTAATAATGGTGCCATATATTGAGCAAAAGCAGCAGGCTCCGGAAAAAAAGATGTGGGCCGGAACATAATTGTATACATATTATTATATGCATCCATCCATTCTGCAGAATCCTCGATTGCATAATTTAAAGGTAATCCAGGAATTAGACCAATTAAATTGTACGGTCAGTTGTAAAATGAACTTGAACAGTTAATCAAAAAATAAAAATCCATAGTGAAGCTTCATGTTAAAATGGTTTTGGAGAAATCATCAACAAA
>ERZ506988.486-NODE-486-length-11806-cov-4.95268_pt1 | contig 11806 bp, 6 predicted proteins | sample MGYA00512884_ERZ506988 | MGnify/ENA metagenome assembly ERZ506988 | reverse complement strand
CATGGATGGGGAATGCGCGGGGAATCCGTTCAAAAACAAACAACCATAATTGAACGTTTGACGCTTCACTCCATCAACCACGACACTCGACAAAATGCCACTATTCCAAAGAGAACCACCCCAAAAACAATGACTGGGATTAGTTGCCGTCTGACGAGACAAGAGTTTCAGCAGGTTCGCTGACACCGTGAGGGGAAATTCGGATTTGTTGCTTTTTAGCAACCTTCCTGATGAATGCCGCCGATCATCCTTTAACTCAGGATGTTCACACTTTCATATAAACCTGTGCCATGTTGCCGCCGTCATGCGGGCCGCTAGGGAGAAGGCTACGGGAAAGACTGGCAACCACTGCGGTGGATAGTTGGGATGCATGATCGCCACGATTCCGAGGCAGACCGCAAGGAGCTGCAGGGAGAGGGAGGCGGTCCACCAGGTTGGGCTCGGTGCGTGGTACTCGGCTTCGCGGATGCGGCGACGTACGAACCCGTCGACAATCAGCGCAAGAATGAAGGGCATGAGTGCGATGGTACCTGCGGTCATGACGGCAAGTCGCTGGGTCGCCATCACGAAGAGGCTCTTCATGGCACGCAGCCACTCGGTCTGGGTCGTGCGCTCGGCGGCCCTGCCGATCTCGGCAAACTCGTCCTTCGTCATCGGAGCGCCGCCGTAGGGTCGAAGCGTGTAGCGGTCGGGGACGCTCGAGATCCAGACGAGCCCGTCAAGATATTCAACCGCCAGGTTCGCGGCCGTCTCGGGCATGGGAATCCCCTCGCCCGTTCTCAGCATCAGCGCCTCTCTCAAGGCCGTCTCCTCGAAGATCTCGGGCGGGGTTCTGGCTGGCAGCCACATCACCATGAGGATGAGAACAAGCGCGGTCGCGGTCAGCATGTACTTCATCATTTTGTTCCAAAGGGATTTAAATGGATGCGGTCAGTCGTTGGAGAGAAGGATCGGAATCCTCCCCTTGTAGAGCCTGCCGCCCGAGACGCTTGCGAAGAACTCGGTGTTGGGCAGTCGGCCGAGAACGTCGGGCGGGACGACTTCGTCACGCCGCCCCTGGATGCTGCGCGTGACGGAGGCACGGAAGTCCGGGACGGGAGAGCCGTCGGCCGATGAGGAGAGCGAGGCGGAGGTCGACCAGACGGTGGTCTTCCCGAACGTTTCGCAGATGAATTCCTGCGTGAGGCGGTCCTTGCTTCTCAGCGCAATCAGGTTGTTGAAGTTGCCGAGCGCCATGCGGGCGCGGCTGTCGCTCCCGAGTCTTGCTGCAAGGTCGCTCACCGTCTGCATGGCTGCGGTGACGCGAATGCCGGCTTCGAGCCCCTTGTTGAGGAGCTCGATCATGGGACCGTTGATGACGTTGGCGGTCTCGTCCACGAAGAGCGAGACGGACTTCACGTCGGTACCCGATTCGCCTCGGTTGTATCGCTTGCCGGCATAGGCCGTGAGGTCGGCGAGGATGATGGAACCGAGCGCGCCGGCGACGGTCGAGTCGGGGAGCGCGTCAAGGCCGAGATAAAGAATGTCGCCGCCTTCAACAACCCTCTCCACCGTCACGATCGGACGCTCATCGTCGGGATCGAACGGATCGGGCGAAAAACTCTTGGCGAGCGTGCCGCCCGTGAGCATTGAGAGAACGGGTTGGAGCGAGGCCGTGATCTTCGCGTAGTGCTCGCGGTTGTGACGAAAGACGGCGATGAGGCCGCCCACGACGGCGTTGGCGTCCCCTTCATCCTTCTTGCCGACGGTCTCCTCCCAGAGAGCAACGGCTGCGGTTAGCTCGATGCCGGCATTGGCGGCAGGCGGACAGATGTTGCGCTTGTCCATGCGCTCGACCTGCTCCTCCCAATCGTCGATCCCTGCGTCCCTGAAGGATCGGGCCAGAGCCTTCTTGAGAAGCGGATCGATGCCGCCTTCGAGAAGACGGCGAAGCCCCAGAAGGCTCGGCCTTTCGGTCACGTAGAAGAGTCCTTCGACGGCAACGTTGACGGCCATCCAGGCGAAGTTGCCGAAGGCCCCGCTGTCGGGCGGCATGACGGCCGCAATGCGGGTGGCAAGTTCCGTGGGACGCGTCCATGCGCCGAGCGGATCAAGTCTGACGCCCGTTTCGGGAAAGGCGGGATGGAATTCGAGAGGAGCGGGACGACCCGCGATCTCGGCCGCCTTCCAGACGGCGTTGCGAAGACGCTTGCTGCTCTTGGGGTCGATGACGATGACGGGTTCACCCCGAAGGATCGCCAGGGTGACGAGGCTCGTGAGCATCACGCCCTTCCCTGCCTGAGTCGTGCCGACGATGAGCGTGCCGCCGCCGAGACTCGAGAGCGGACGCACGATGTCGTCCTCTTCGGTCGCACCGATCCCATGAATGATGGGACTTCCGATGTCCCCGGCCCCGAGCGGGTCCGGTAGTGAGAGCGCCTTGCGGATGCGCTTCGGGACGATCACGGGCTTGACGGGTGTGGCGGCAAGTTCATAGAGCGCCTGGGCGTGTGCGGGAGTCCACTCGAATCCGCGGCCGATCCAGAGGTTCTTGACGAACCTGCCTTCGCGGCCTGCATTGAAGCGCATCGAGTCGAGAAGCGCAATCCGGCCCGCTTCGTAGCGGGCGACAAGACGCTCGCGGGCGGTTTTCCTTGCGGGGTCGACAGCCTTCTTCTCGTCCATCCCCTTTTCACGAAGAATGCGGATGAGGTCGCCCGCGTGAATGAAGGCGGGCGCAAAGCCTGCGAGCGGAATGCGGCGGGAAGCGGTCCGGAGTGCTTCGGCGGTGCGCACGACACCCATGAGGGCGAGGACGGAGGCAAGACCCGCGCCCCACCAGCCCGGAACCATGGCGGCGGTTGTCCCTGCGGCTGCAAATCCCGCGGCCGCGCTCCAGCCCTCCCATGCGGGCCGCCAGCCCGTGAGTCGCGAGGAGGATACGCCGCTCGTGACGGCTTCTGTTGTCTTCATTTTATTGTTCTCCCTTCAATCATGCCTTGTCTGAGGCTCGTTCCCTCGGCTTCCAGCCGACGGCGCGCTTGAGGGCCCTGAAGGCTTCGGTTCCTTTCGGGGGATCGCGGTCGATCGCCTCCATGTCGAGGACGCGCGGCCAGTGGCCTTCGGTTTCTTCTACGGTGCGGCCTTCGCCATTGACGAATCGGACGACGGGGCGCACGGAATGCCGGTTGATGACGACGCCCGTGAGTTCGATCGAACCGTCCTTTGCGCCCCTGAGACCGGGGTCGTATCGGGCGGCCCGCGAGGCGGAGGATCCCGTCATTCGCACGCGGCGAATGGGCGAGGCCCGCATGTGACGTACGCCTTCGGCAAAGGGCATGGCCTTGACTCTCAGGAGGATCCCTGCTTCGGCCGGATCCTCGATCCATCCGACGGGGAGCAGGCTCTCGGGGACGAAGACGCCCTCGGGATGCACGAGCATGACGGCGTCGTCCCGGGTGTTCACGGCTTCGAGCGCCCTTGCGAGCGCCGCTGCCTTGTCGGAAGCTTCGAGCTCAGAGGGGACGGACAAAGCCCAGCACTGTCTTGCCACCGTGCCGCCCGACCTGGCGCTTGACGACGGACGCTTTTCAAAGAGTGCGGGAAAGCGCATGGGAAGGGATTCGCCTGCGGCGTCCGCCGCTCGGCGGGCGTTCGCAACCAGCATGTCGCAGTCGGTGAGGCGCAGCCACGCGCCCTCGCCCGCCATGCAGTCCGAGTCCGTGAGCCAGAGCGGATTGCCCGCTTCATCGGCCATCGCGAATCCGTCGGCAACGAGGATTTCGGCCGCAACGTCGGGTTCGTCGGGGACGTCTCGAAAGAGCCACTTGTCGTCGGCGGTGGCTGCAATGGCGGTGAAGCCCTCGGGCCAGCGAAGTGCGAGGCCGTCGTCGGCCCACACGACGGGCGAGTCTCCGCGGTTGAGACGCCAGTGTCCGTCGTAGAGCCTCTGGCTGAATTCGGCACGATAGACGGATGCAAAGCCGCGAAGAAGCGGACTTTTGCCCTCTCGTCTTGCGGCCTCGGCCGCGCGACGGTTGATCGCCCATTCGCGACCGCGGGCTGCGGCTTCAGCAATCAGGCGTTCGGCCTCCGTCTGGCCGGCCGCATAGGTGACGGCGGCCTTGAGGGCCGTGAGAACAGTCTCGCCGTCGGGGCGCTCGATGACGCCGAGCCACATCAGGGTTTCACGAGGGACGACGAGACGAAGGACGTCGGCGTTGAGCGTTGGGAGTCTTCCCGCAGATTCACGCGCCGTGTGGCGCTCGAGCCTCATTACGCGCCCGATCTCGTGCACGCAAAACGACAGTGCCGTTTCTTCCGAAGGATTGAAGCGGCTCGTGACGGTGAAGGTGCCCGTGGCAGGATCCTCGCTTCCCGCCTCGAGCTTCAGTGCGGCGAGCTTGCGGCTGTCGCTCATGAGACCGGCGAGTGCGGAGGCGATTCGAAGGCGAAGCGTCCAGTCGTCACGAATGCCCGGCGCGAGTTCGGGACCGATCACGCGTGCGTCGACCGCATTGATCGCGCCTCTTGCAAACATGAGGCCTGCTTCGAAGAGGCCGTCCGGCCCCGACCAGAGACCCCTTTCGTCTCGAGGAAGTCCCTGGACCATCGCGGCCCAGCCCGCCATGGCGGGCATGAGGTGCGCTTCGAAAAGCTTGCGCGATCCCACGGCCATCCTCAGCTGCTCGACGGCGGCCCTGTGACGAAGGAGCATGCGGACGGGATCCTCAGGCGCGAGGATCGTGCGCAGACGCCCGTCGGCGGGATGCGCGACAAGACAGTCATCGGGATCCGTGTCGGAGAGCGGCACAGGCCTTCGGATCGGGTCGGACGCGTACCCCGAGACGGCGCTCTGCCACTGCTCGGGGCCTGCGGAGGCGCGCGTGAGGAATTGTGTTTCTGTGGGCTGCATGGGAGATTGGAGAGAGGAAGGACGCAAGGCTGGATGCGGGGTGAAATGGGTGAAACAGGTTCGCAGTGCGCCGGCCTCTTCGTGTGAGGATGATGCGGAGAATGATGGGCGGGAGACGGAACGGGCGCGAAGAGGACGCCGCACTGCGGCCTCAGGCAGGGAGCCTGAAGCGAAGGGAGATGATTGAAGAATCGACGGCGACCGGACGACGGAGGAGAAGTCCTCCGTCGATCCCGGTCGTGTCGAAAAGTCGAAGACGCGTGCCTTCAGATGCCCCTTGGGTTTCGCCTATGCGGAGATCCCGCGGAGCTTGCCCGCAAGGCCCGAAAGGACCTTTGCAACGGCCCGCGGAAGGTCGGCGATCTTTTCGGCCTTGGCGATGATGCTCCCCTTTGGGGTGCTGTGCCTGCCGATGCCGACCATTGCGACGGCGATGCCGCGGTCTTCCAGTGCCTTGACGAGGTTGTCGACCGGCCCCTTGGGGAACCAGCCGTCGGTGATGACGAAGACGATCTTCGCGGGCTCCGGTCTTTGATCGAGAACGATCGCAGAGTGAAAGAGCGCCTGAAGGATCGGCGTCGCACCGAACCCCGGAAGGAAGTCGACGTGCTTGAGCGCACGACTCACCGGCGTGTTGAAGTCCGCCGCGCAGGTGACGCTGCGACGGTTCGGGCCGGGGAAGATCGTCAGGGATGCCTTCACGCCGGTCACCGCACGGAGCGCCTCAAGGAGGCGGATGCAGGCGGCCTTGGCAAGCGTGATCGCCTCGCCTTCCATGGAACCCGAAGCGTCGAGAATGATCTCGACGACCGCTTCGCGACCCGGACGCACGAGCTCGCGGCGGAAGACCGCCGTTTCACCCGTGGAGGCGAGCGCAAGCGCATCTCCGTCGAGCTCCTCTCCACGTTCGTCGAGCCTGTCGGGGTTCGACTGCGGGTGGATGAGCGCGCTCTGAAGGAGCCTTCTGAGGGATGCGCTGTTGGCGAGCGCCCTGTAGAAGAGACGGCGGTTCATCGCCGCCTTCTCACGCTGCAGCGTCGGATACTCGCGGTCATTGGCGAAGTGGCGCTCGGGCGAAGCGAAGTTCGGATCGCCGTTGCCGGATTCACCGTTGCCGATGAGCTTGCGGAAGCTTTCCTCCTCGGGCTCGCGATCGGGCCACTGCCGTTGGTCTGAAATGACCGAGAGGCATCGGGCGTTTCGGTTGATCGCCTCAAGCTCGGGGTGCATCAGACGCGGATCACCCTCGGGGGTCACCGCGCCGTCGTCGTCGAAGAGAAGCGACTGGCCTTCGCCCTGACGGAACTCGAAGTTGTCCGTAGAGCCTTCGCCTGCCGCTTCCTCGACAGCCTTGAGCGCCTTGTTCTTCTCGGCGCGGATGCACCGCATGACCTTGTGCGCAAGTTCCACCGCCGCCTCCGTGGAGTCGAGGGGAAAGCTTGTGCGCACGATCTTCAGGACGCGGGCCATGGGCCTTGGTCCGAAGAGCCGGTCGCACTCCCCGCGAAGGTTCGCGGATATCTCCTCGAACATGTCGATCCCGAGCACCTCGAATTCGAGGGTCGTGAGTAGCATCATTGCGAAGAGGTGTGCGGGCTCAAGGTCGTTCGGATTGCTCCAGCCTGCCGTCCCCGTCGACTCGTGCGCCTTGAAGAGCACGAGTCGCCAGAGAAGGTAGCCTTCGTAGTCCGCTGCACCGAGCTTGTCCACGCGGATGTCCTCGAAGACGTTCGCGAGGTCGCGAACGCCGGGATCGCCGATCCCCTTCATCGCCGCGAAGTTGGTGTACATCACGTGATGACGTTCGTGGCATCCGTGTCCGTAGACGTAGATGGACGCGAGCTTGTGGCCGAGGTCGATGGGACCGAGCCAGATCACGCGCCCGTTCGTCATCGGGGTCTGCGTAAACTCGACGCGGATGTTGTCGCGGCGGCAGAGTCCCTGGAAGACCAGGGGCGCTGCAGCCTCGATGACGAGGCCCGAGGCCTCCGTGCGGAGGATCTCGAGCGCTGCATCCACGGCGGTGGTGGCGAGCCTCTGCTTTTTCGCTTCAGGGGTTTCGACGTCTTCCACGATTACGGTGCGCATCGTTCGCCTCCTTCGGAAAGGATGTTGAACGGATGTTGCACTGCAACCGCAGCGGGGGCCTGATTCCCGCGCATGTCAAGACTGCGTTTCATGACGGTCGTCTCTCAAATGAATGAGGAGACGTCCGTCCCCGAGAGGGATGAAGCATCCCCTCGGGGTTGATGAAAAGGTCCTTCCGACGATTGTCAGACGGACGCTGCCTTGAGCGCAGAGCCCGTGGCGTTCTTGAGGACCATTCTGGCGCGTGACACCCTCATCTCGTGAATGAGGTTGCCGATCGCCGTGACCGCCAGCGTCTCCGCCGCTTCGCGAGCGGTGGAGTCGAGGGCTTCGGTCAGACTGGTCCTGATGATCCTGCGAAGAGGATCATCGTCGGAAGCTGCGGGCATCCTTGCGGCATCGAGCATCATGTTCCGCATTCTCGAGAGGACGCGGAAGCTGAGCGGGACGGCTCTGGACTCGAAGCCGATGGCCTGAGCCTGAGCCGCGGCCCTGCTGTCGGCTCCAAGACGCGCGAGCGCCTTGAAGAGCCTGTCGAGGACCTCGGGCTCGAACTCGGCGAGCCAGTCCCGATCGGCCGTCGCTGCAAGCAGGGAGGCTTCCTCGGCTTCGCCGAGACCTTCCATGCGCATGTGCCAGAAGCGGTCGATGACCGACCTGTCCTGGATCTGACGACCGAAGAACCCTTCGTCGATCTCGCTCGAATGGCCGCGCGTGTTGTCGGTGACGATCACGCGGGTCATGGAATGCGGAACGACGAGTTCGCCGGTTGCGCCGTTGTCGAGCGGAAGCCCCTCAAGAATGTCGTTGCAGCTCACCCACATGTCTGCGGGTGCTGCGCTGAATTCATTGATGAGAAGCGTCCAGCCGTGCTTCCAGGCGAGAAGCGCAGGACCGTCGATCCAGCGGGTCTCACCGCCCTGAAGAGCCCAGTGACCGAGAAGCTCGCGGCGGTCCATGCGGGCGCGTGCAGTGACGCTCACCACGGGAATGGCGAGGCGGGCGCAGAACTGCATGGCCGTGCTGGTCTTGCCGGAGCCCGACGGACCCGACACGTAGATCGGTTCACGGCGAGCGAGGTTCCACCACGCGGCGAGCGTGCGGTAGTGCGCCTCGTTGAAGAAGTGGCACGGGTTCAGGACGGGGATGCGGGTGCGGGCGAAAGCAGGAAGCGTTTCGACTTGGTAGCCCAGGCAGTCGCGTTCGCCGGCGAGATGTTCGCCGAAGACGGAGGCCGGGACCGTGCGGGTTGCGGGAGTGAGATGGGAGAGATTGATGTCGGGAATCATTTTGTTTCCTTTGAAAAAAGAAAACGAGGACGCCCGACCCCATGTACCCCGCATGTGCAGGGCCCCGAGGGCAAACGCCCTCGTGGGGTTGAAGATGTGACGCGCGCCTTCTTCAGATGAAGAGGCGGCGGAGATTGTGCTTGCTTGACCGGAGTCTGCAGCATGCACGTTGCAGCTGTTAAGCACCTTCATGATGCACCGCCCCACCCCGTCTTGTCAAAGGGAACCTGATAATTCGCCATTTCCCGTCAGAAGAAATTCTCCTCGGGGCGCAGGGCGCATAACCCCGTCCCGAGAGGCGCTTTGAGCTCAAGCACCGCCATTGGCAGCCCTCCTGAAGCGCCAGCGTGTGGCGCGTTTGCAACGAAAAAGGCTCTCAAAAATACCATGTTTGCGGTATTCGGAACGCGTCCCGATCCCCCTGTCACGCGTCCACATCATTGCCGTTTTCAATGAGAACGATTGTCGGCAAACCTTCTCCCGCAATGAGAATGGGTCGCATTGCCGTTTGCGAACGACAGTTCGATTCGAGCGGAAAGTCATTGGAAGCCATTCTCCACGGTTCGTGATGACGCTTGCGCAATGAGAATGAATCGCATTAGAGTTTAAGCCGACATTCCAATGCTGCTCCCTCCTTCGGGAGCGCGACAAACCATCAGGAGCATTTTCATGTTCAAGAAGTCCATGGCCGCCCTTGCGGTTCTCAGCCTTTCCGCAGGCCTTGCCTCCGCCTCTGAAGTCACGCTTTACGGCATCGTCGACAACGGCCTCCTCTACAAGCATTCCAAGGTCGAAACCAACGGCGTTTCGACGAAGACCGACTCCTTCGCTCTTGAGAGCGGCATCTCCTCCCCGTCCCGCTTCGGCATCAAGGGTTCCGAAGATCTTGGCAACGGCATGACCGTGAGCTTCAAGCTTGAAAACGGCTTCAACGCCGACGACGGCAGCTTCGGCGACGACCGCCTCTTCAACCGCGAGTCCTCCCTGACGCTCTCCGGCGACTTCGGCAAGCTCTCCTTCGGCCGCATGGGTGCGATCGGTTCCGCCGCCGGCGACTTTGACGCCGCCTTCGCCATCGGCGACGCCTTCGACGGCGGTGACGGCGACGTCTTCGGCTTCGCCACGTCCGACCGCTACGACAACATGGTCACCTACCAGACGCCGAGCTTCTCCGGCTTCCAGGCCACGGTCCAGTACTCGCTCAACGAAAGCAGCGTCGACAACACGAAACGCGAAAACTCCTCTCAGGTCGACCGCTACCTCGGCCTCGCACTGACCGCTGAACTCGGTGCTTTCCAGAGCGTGCTCGCCTATGAAACCCAGAACTATGCCTCCTTCGGTGACAAGGCTCAGGCCAACACCGAAGACGGTCAGGTCGTCTACCTCGGCGGCAACTACGACTTCGAAGTCGCCAAGGTCTTCGTGATGGGCCAGTACTTCAAGGGCCTCGCTGAAAATCCGTTCGCATCCGACGCCTTCGAACGAGATCCTGTTGACGGTGAAGGCGTCAAGGGCTTCGGCGCTCACGTCGGCACGATCGTCCCGATCGCGGGCGGCGACTTCACGGGCGGCCTCTACTACGTCGACTCCACGGTCAAGTACGCCGAGGAAGACGCCGACGGCAAGTACTACGGCGTCGCCCTCAAGTACGAATACCCGCTCTCCAAGCGCACCTCCGTCTATGGCGGCACGGGCTGGTACAAGGCCAAGCTCGACTACTCCAACGGCGAGGACAAGGAAGAGGGCTACCAGGCCTATCTCGGCCTCACGCACTGCTTCTGATGAGGCTCACGCATTGATCCTTCGGTCCGCATGGGAAAGATCGGTTCCGCGGACCGGGATTCAGGGTTGAAAAACAGGACGGGCGGCTCCCAGCGAGGAGTCGCCCGTTTCCTTTGCGCCGACCGACACTCATTGAGGCTCATCCCCTATGCGGATGTACGGCAGGGTGTCAATTATAAACAACTGCAGGAGAGCGCTTCACAAGGCACCCTACCCCGCTCTTGAACGTCCGGCTCCCGAGCCGGTTGTTGCTAATTCGCAACACTCCGCACGCAAAACACATATTTTTACAACCGAGCCTGACGTCACGATCGCCCCTTTCTGAAGGCCACTCTTACCGCCCTTCGGGAATACCCTTTCTTCGCGAAAAGAAGCCCGCAAACCCTCGCGCATCAAGGGGAGCGCGTATTTCGTCCGGATCCGCATAAGTCTTCCCGAAGTGCCCTGCGTCGCTCGCAGACGCGCGTTTTCAATTGCCCGGACGTCGTTGAGATGGGTTTGCGTACCGCCCGCATCGGCACTAGATTTATGTTGCGATCAATTCAAACCCATTGAGCCTCCGGAAACGGAGGAAATTGGAGAAATACACAAATGTTCAAGAAGTCTCTCGCCGCGCTCGCCGTTCTCGGCGCTGCCGCCGGCTATGCCTCCGCTGCTGACGTGACCCTTTTCGGCGTCGTCGACACGGGCCTCATCTACACGCACCAGTCCTTCGACGATTCCAAAGAAGCTGACGTCAACAAGTTCTCCATGGACTCCGGCGTCTCCTCCGCCTCCCGCTTCGGCCTGAAGGGCACGGAAGAACTCGGCAACGGTCTCAAGGTCGGCTTCAAGCTCGAAAACGGCTTCCAGTCCGATTCCGGCGCACTCAAGTCCGAAAAGCGCATCTTCGACCGCGAAGCTTCCGTCTCCGTCTACTCCGACTTCGGTACGCTCTCCATGGGCCGCATGGGCGGCGTTGGCTCCGGTGCCGGCACGTATGACCTCGTCCTCGCCACGGCTGATGCCTTCGACGGCGGCGACAACAACGTCTTCGGCTTCGCCACCTCCGACCGCTACGACAACATGGTCACGTACCAGACCCCGAAGTTCGCCGGTCTGCAGGCTACGGTCCAGTACTCCTTCAATGAATCCAGCACCAACACGAACCGTGAAGGCTCCTCCGCCGTCAACCGCTACGCTTCCACGGCTCTTACGGGCAACTTCGGCGCCCTGAACACGGTTCTCGCCTACGAATTCCAGAACTACCAGTCCTTCGGTGAGGGCGCCCGCGGTGAAGACGGCCACATCGTCTACCTCGGCGGCAACTACGACTGCGGCTTCGCCAAGACCTTCGTGATGGGCCAGTACTTCAAGGGCATCCAGGGCAGCGGCGCCAACGCTCTCGCCAGCATGGTCAAGGGTGCCGAGCTCAAGACGTTTGACACCGATTTCGACAAGGGCGTCAAGGGCTTCGGCGCTCACCTCGGCACGATCGTTCCGATCAGCAACGGCGACCTGACGGTCGGCGCCTACTATGTCGACGGCACGGCTGAAACGTCCAAGACCGGCGTTGAAGAACGCGACTTCGACTACATGGGTCTCGCCACGAAGTACGAATACCGCCTGAGCAAGCGCACGTCCGTCTACCTCGCCGCCGGCTACTACAAGGCCACGCTCGACGCCACCACCAAGGCTGGCGAAGTCGAAGAAAAGGTCGGTGAAGTCTTCACGGGTCTGACGCACGCTTTCTAATTTGAAACGCGTCACCTGT
>ERZ506988.458-NODE-458-length-12356-cov-4.6015_pt1 | contig 12356 bp, 9 predicted proteins | sample MGYA00512884_ERZ506988 | MGnify/ENA metagenome assembly ERZ506988 | reverse complement strand
CACACATGAGCCCTGACCAGATTATTATCGTGAACGTTTCAGGACGTGGCGACAAAGACGTACAGCAAGTAAAAGATTATTTGGCTCAACGCGCATAAATCCTAAACCTACAATACGAAAGACACTACTATGGCTCCTACTATCGCTCTGGCTGCATTAATGATACTATTCGCCTTCAGTGAGTATATTGCGTCCAAAACTCGGGCAACTATTTCGAGCGTTCTCGCTCTAGCTGTGCTCATGCTAGCAGGATTTTGGACAGGAATATTGCCAAAAGATATTTTTGAAACGACAGGCATTAAAACTTTTGGTACGTTGATTGCCGGTTTATTAATTACATCGCTTGCTACCACGCTTGATTTTGCGGAAATGAAACGACAAATCAAGGTTATTATTATTGCGCTAGTAGGAGTTGCGGGTGGAACAGCTTTGATTTTTGCTGCAGGTTACGCTTTCCATATGTTTGATTTTGCACTGGCGGGAAGTCCGATTTTTGCGGGCGGAAGTGCGGCAACACTGCTGATAACCACTGCTTTAGATGGAAAAGGGTATGAATTAATTATTACTTTCTGCTTGGGGCTACTTATTTTCCAAAAGTTCGTGGGTATTCCTATAGCATCATACTTCTTAAAGAAAGAAGCACGCGCTTTTATAGCTGATAATAATGCTGTTGCCCAGTACGCGCATGATAACCAGTCAGACAGTGCAACAAAACCTAAACTGTTACAGATTCCTGAAAAAGAACAGAAAGCTTCTACATATTTAGCAAAACTTTCATTGATCGCAGCAATCAGTTATGTGCTTGCAGGCTTAACGCATGGGGTAGTGCACTATTTCGTGATGTGCTTGATTGTGGGAGCAATCGCATACGCTCTAGGTTTTCTCGAATCCGGTATTCTGCAGAAAGCACAATCTAATGGGCTAATCATGTTCTTGGTCACAGTGCTTATCTTCTCCAATCTGGCATCGGTAACCCCAGCCATGATTGCACATATTGTTGGTCCCCTCATCCTTTTTATGAGCATGGGTGTTATCGGGGTGCTCGCACTCAGTTACCTCACAGGTAAACTCCTGCACGTCAGCCCATACCTCGCCATGGCCCTAGGTATCAGCTGCACATTCGGATTCCCAACCACACTCGTGATGCCTCAAGAAGTGGCATCGAGCGTAGCAAGCAACGACACACAGAAACAAGCTATCGAAAACTATCTCGTACCAAAAATGCTGGTAGCTGGAATCATTACCGTCACCATAGCCTCAGTACTTATGGCTGGCGCAGTCGTCAACTATTTCTAAACCTGTAGAAAGATAAACCAATGAACGAAACGGACGCAATCATCAACGCTTTTCTTCACGAGCGCGAACAAGAAATCATCGATACTGTTGAAAACATCGTCAACATAGATAGCGGATCGAGGAATATTGAAGGAACAACCGCGGTCGCCACAGTTTTGAGCGAACGGCTCGCACAGTACGGAATTGAGGTACAACTCGAACCAAGTCAAGGAGCAGGGCCTCTACTTGTTGCGCATATTAATCAAGACAACACGAGCCAAGCTCCCATCAGCTTCCTGGGACATATGGATACTGTTTTCCCAGACGGCACAGCAGCTGAACACCCGTTCAGTATCGACGATAATGGCAATGCGCACGGGCCAGGCGTTGTCGATATGAAACCAGGTGCAGTCATCGCCGTCTATACACTGATTGCTCTGAACCAACTCAGCACTTTTACACAACCAGTGCAGCTCGTGTTAGTCAGTGATGAAGAAAACCTCCATATGTTTTCTAACGCTCGAGAAATCATCCAACAACACACGCAAACGAGCCAATACGTGCTCAACTTTGAAACTGGACAGCTTGATGATGGCATTGTGCTCAGCCGAAAAGGCGGCATGATTGTAGACATTGAAGTTTTCGGTAAAGCAGCACACTCAGGTATGGCAGTGCGCGAAGGACGATCAGCCATTCTCGATATAGCACACAAAATCATCGCTATAGAAGCACTCAACGATATAGATAATGGCATACTTCTCAACTGTGGAAAAATAGAAGGCGGAATTGGCGAAAACGTCATACCAGACTACGCAAAAGTCAGTATCGGCGCACGATTCGATACGGTAGAACAACGCGATTACGTTATTAACGAGCTTACACAACTATCTGAGACTGCATACGTAGAAGATACGCGCACACACATGAATATTCGCACCATTATGGACGCCATGATGTGCACAGACGAAAGCGAAAAACTCTTTGAGAAACTCAGTGCAACAGCACAACGTATAGGCTACGGCTCAATCCACGCTAGCCATGTGAATGGTGTATCTGACGCAGGTATTACCAGCTCATTAGGTATTCCTACATTATGCGCTCTCGGCGCTCGCGGTACAGGCGCACATAGCAGTACAGAAGAATACTCTCAGGTGGCATCTTATGTGCAGCGTGCGCAATTAGCTGCGTGTTTTGTGGCGCAGCAGGGGGAATAGAGTGAACAGCGGGAGTAGCCGGTGTGCCGGTGAGTAGCGGCGTAAGGGGAGTAGCGGGAGTAATGCCGCTGAGAAATTACATAGCTACGTTGTAGTTGACGACACGTTGAACGGGTTCTCTCTTGCAACGGGTAGAACACTGAAAAGTGGCGTGTTCACAGTTGTAGTTTATGACACGTCCAACGTGTCATAAACTACAACAGCCAAAACCTTTAAGTCAGCCCTAGTAAAAGCAATAGCACACGCAACTAGGGTGTGTCAGGGTTTTTGCAGATGGTGGGTTGCCCTATGGCGAGTTATTTTTGGGGTCTTGAGGCTGGTCGCAATGAGGTTGTACTTGACCTGGGGATATTTTTGGTTCATCACACAGTCAACCAAAAAAGGTTAGCCAGTATGCTGTGCACACCATAACCTTTCGTCTTTCTCGTGCAGCACACACAACCATAAGGGGTATTGCTCTTGATTTAAGAGTGCTGCATGGCAACACACTGCTCCCAGTCAGACTGCGTTGAATACGTCATGTTTGAGAACAGAAAAACAAGCAATAATCAGACTCAAATGTGTTCCCAGTAAGTCCGCGTTCAACACGTCATGTCTGGGAACATACAAAACCACATACACAAAAACCTGACACGCCCGTGTGTGCCCATCTATGTGCGACTTTAACCTAAAACCCGCGATTTTAACCTAAAACTCACGCCTCGCCCTACAATAAAAACATGATGAAAATCAAAATTATTGCAGTGGGCAAACTGAAAGAAAAATATTGGAAACAAGCCATCGACGAGTATGTGAAGAGACTGGGTGCTTACTGCACTATAGATATTGTGGAGCTGTCGGACGAAAAAACACCTGATAAAGCCAGCGCTAAAGAAGATGAACATATTCTCGCAACAGAAGGTGAACGCATTCTAGGCAAAATCGGTCATGATGATTATGTTATTGCTCTCGCGATTGAAGGCACACTGATTACAAGCGAAGCTTTAGCATCCCAACTAGAAAAACTCAGTGTGCATGGAACAAGCAAAATTACTTTTGTTATTGGTGGGTCACTTGGTTTATCTCCTCAGGTCAAGCAACGCGCCAATGAACTTATTTCTTTCGGACGTATTACTTTGCCTCATCAGTTAGCTCGTGTTGTGCTTAGCGAGCAGATTTATCGCGCATACAGAATCATGAATCATCAGGCATACCATAAATAGGAAACACGCAGTTAGTATGCTTAGCAAACAAAGATAATTAGCACGCAACTCTACGGAAACTTAACAAAGTACTACTCCTATGACCACTCACACAACACATGAAACCAACGCGCACGAAGAACTATCACCCTCAAACCCTCATACTCTAACCATCGGTCTGCTCGTCAGCTTGAAGCGTGGTGAAGTCGAGCAGATTGCAGAGCGTTCGGGCATAATAGCGTAGTTTTATGCCTGTTCAAGACGATGAGAACGCGCGTACACCTCGTGCAGTTTCATCCGTGCAGCTGGATGTGAACGATTTAGCACACTGCGATATTATTTTTGGTTGGCATCCCCATCTTGCTCAGGCTGTTGCTATGCCTGGCTCTCAGATTTGCTGGATACAGTTGTTTAGCGCAGGCGCTGATTACGTTCCTTTGGACTGTATGCGTCACAATAACATCATAGTAACCACGGCAAGCGGTGCAAATGCTCCAAATATTGCACAGCAAGTTCTTGCATATATGCTGATGTTCGAGAGGCGCTTGCACTTACATGTGCGCGAAGCTCAGCTGGGTTTATGGACGCATTGGGGCGGTTGGGGTGAGTTGACCGGTAAAACCGTCTGCGTTCTTGGAACAGGAGAAATTGGCACAGAAACAGCACGTTTATGCCATGCTATGTCCATGACAACCATCGGCGTTAATAGGTCAGGGCATAGCAGTGAGAATTTTGATTCATGCCTAGACCTTACACATATGAGAGAGGCGATTGCGCAGGCTGATTATGTGGTGAACGCTTTGCCTTTGACTGCCGATACAGCAGATTGTGTGAATGCTCAGGTATTTCAAGCGATGAAAAGTAGCGCATATTACATCAACGTAGGTCGTGGAAAAACTACTGTGAGCCGTGATTTAGTAAGCGCTATTCAATCGGGCAATATTGCTGGCGCTGCTTTAGACGTATTCGATACTGAGCCATTACCGCACAGCGATATTTTATGGACTCTGCCTAATGTTATATGCACTCCACATACAGCTGGTTATAGTGATATGTACACTCAGCGCGTGTTGAATTCTTTTCTTGATAATCTTAATTCGTTTGCATGCGACGGACAGCCGAAAAAGCATATTCTTAACCTCAACGCAGGCTATTAGGAAGACTTCAGGCTCGCACATGTAAGCGCAGCGGTAGAGAGCAGAACGTAGCGAAAGAATACCACGGACGTTTAATATGAACCTTTGCCACGAGTTATCGCCACGAACGAGAAGAGAGCATGAAAGTGTGGATGAGGTCTGATGACACAACACCTGAGCAGCGAGCCTGGAAACATTGAGATAGGCGAGGGAGCACAGTTAGTACACGCGCGTGATTCCTCACACATACTGTTTTCGCTATTTCTTATGCTCGCAGGCCTCATCATGCGAGCACCCATAGTAGTTTTGCCAATTTATATTGAGCCTATGGCAGAGCACATGCATCGTGATGTGGGAAGTTTCGGTATTATTACGAGCCTTCCTTTAGTTATGTTTGTTGTGGTCTCACTTCTTGTGCCATGGTTAGTGCAAAAGATCAATCTCACGCGCACATTCCAAGTAGCATCTGTTTTTATTTTTGTTGGCTCTATGCTGCGTGGAGTACTAACGTGGAATACCATGCTTGCTGGCACGGTTTTAGTGGGCATTGGTATAGCTATTTTGAACATTGGTATGCCAACTTTAGTGTCTGAGAAATTCTCACAACAGCCTGGGCTGTATACCATGCGATACTGCGCTGCCATAGTTGTGGGCGCTATTGTCCTCGTTCTTCTCTCACCTTTCGTATCTGCAACGATTGGCTGGCAAGCTATGCTGTGGGTGATGGCTGCTATGACCGCGTGTCCGATGCTTTTGTCGTTCTTTTTACCTCAACTAACAGTAGAAACTCCTGAGGCAACGGACTCTGAGAACAAAGGGATGCATAACTCGGTTATTGATCTGAGCCTTCTTCGAGATGTGCGCATATGGCTTTTTATTGGCATGTTCGCTGGTCAATCGTTCTTGAGCTATACGATGAGCGCATGGCTTCCCAGTATTTTGAACGCAGACGATGTTCAGTCTGTGCATAACACCATTATTATGCTTATTTTTAATGCAATCGGTTTACCTATTTCTGTGGGCATTCCATTCTTCGTAGCACGTACTTCACGTCGTTATCATATTATTGCGGTAACGGCTTTAACAGCTTTACAGGTTGGCGTAGCTGCTCTTTTCCCTCTGCACTCAGTTTTGGGCATCTCATACTGGTACGTTTTTGCTACGGTTACCTGCGCCTTCTTTACGACTATTTTCGTGATGGTTTTGACCTTTTATCCGATTAAGGCTGCTACTGCTGCAGATGCTGCAGAGATTTCCGGCATGTCTCAATCAGTGGGCTATCTTATTGCAGCAACAGGTCCTGTTTTATACGGCTGGATGTATGGAGATGCTATGCCAGGCGTATCCTTCGTTTTTGCCATGATTTTAGTTGTCGTGATTAATGCGTGGTGTTCATGGCATGTTATTCGTATGAATGTGTTCAGCGTTCGTAACACACAGGAGAAGCACTAATGACTCGCGAGATTCAACTGTACAGTGTATACCGTCATTTTAAGGGTAATTATTATTACGTAGAAGACTGCGCTACAGACAGCGAAAGCGGTGAAACGGTCGTGATTTATAGGCCTTTATATGGTGAGCGTCGTCTGTGGGTGCGTCCGTTAAGTATGTTTTTATCTGCTGTTGATAGGCAGAAATACCCTCATGCTGAGCAAGAGTATAGATTTGAACAGATAGATTTGTGACATTTTCTCTATTTTGTCATCTTTATTATTGAGTAGGAGTTCACTCGCATAATATCGATGGCAACGATTCCATAACGGGATGGGATTGAGAAAGACATGCAGCACACTGTAGTGCATAGGGGGGTTATTATGTTATTCCAAGTATATGGGGCACATGCCGCCACCCAATGGTTGGGTTGGATTATGGTTTTTGTGGCACTGATTGCTTTGAACGAGTTATCTCGCCGTTCGAAAGCTGGCGGTTTGATTATGTTTGCCGCTTTACCAGCAGCAATGACCGTCTACTGTATAGCTGTTATTAGTGGAGCAGCTATGGGAGCTGACTGGGCTGTGAACAATCCAACGAATGTTTTTGCTAATGGATGGTTCCACTACGCTAAAGTTTACGCAGCTCTAGCAGGATGCCTCGGCTTTATGGTGATTAAATATCGCTGGGGAAAGCTTGGTAAAGCCCGTTGGTTTAGAGCTTTTCCTTTCGCTATTGTTGCGTTAAATATTTTAATTGCAGTTATTTCTGATTTTGAATCAGCAGCGCACTTCTTTACCGGCAACTACACCATGATGAACGGTTCTCCAGTATGGACCACATCCGAGCATATTACCGTGGTTACTGGCTGGCACAATGTATTTAATGGTGTGGCAGGTTTGATTAACATCATGTGCATGACTGGCTGGTGGGCAGTCTACTCGTCAAAGAAAAAAGACGATATGATTTGGGCAGATATGACATGGGTATTCATCGTATCTTACGATTTGTGGAACTTCTGCTACACTTACAATAATTTGCCAAATCATTCTTGGTATTGCGGTTTTGCTTTGTTGTTGGCTCCAACCGTGGCAAATATGCTATGGAATAAGGGAGGATGGATTCAAAATCGTGCTAATACCTTGGCTATCTGGTGCATGTTTGCTCAGGTCTTCCCACAATTCCAAACATCCATGCCTGAGCTGGGAGTAGATAGTCCATTCGCAGTTAATTCCACAATGAATGCTACAGCAAATCTGTGGGTATCTGTTCTTGCCTTACTCGCAAATATTGCAGCCATTGGTTATATTGCCTACCGTGCACACAAGTTGCAGGTTAACCCGTACACGCATGAAGTCTTTACGGGAACTCGTGACTTTGAAAAGGCGAATGCTCGCGTTGATGAATTCGATCGAGAAGCAATTATTGCTGTGAAGTAAAAAAGTTGGTCGGCATGTGAACTGCCGACCAACTTTTATATTTACTCTGATAAGAAGTGTTTCTCGTCTGGCAGTACCCAACTAAGGATGAGCGCTACCACAAAGGCAATAGCAATCGCATTAGAGAAGACTGACTGGAAGAGAGCAGGGAAGTACTGGAAAATACCCTGAGCCTGAGTAAAACCAATACCGATGGTCAAAGCCAAAGTCACAATAGTAATATTGCGTTGCGTAAAACCGGCTTTAGCAATCATCTGAATGCCTGCCAACACAATCGAGCCGAACATCATAATCGTGCAGCCGCCCAAAACAGCCTGAGGAAGCGAATTAAATACTGCAGCTAAACAAGGGAAGAAGCTTGCCAGAATCAAAATCAAACCACCGGTCAAAATAACTTTACGGTTTACTACCCTGGTAATAGCCACCAAGCCAACGTTCTGCGCAAAAGAAGTTAATGGCAAAGCGCCAAAGAAACCTGCAACAGAAGAGATAAAACCGTCACCGGCAATAGCTCCAGCAGTTTCGCGGTCTGTTGGTTCACGGTTAAAACCAACCTGAGTTAAAGACGAGGTATTACCCAAAACTTCTACAGAAGAAACTACATACAGCAAAGTGAAAGATACAATCGCATTCACATCAAACTTAATACCAAAAGGCATAAGAGGAGCAATATGAGGTAAAGATACAATGCTCAAGCCTTGGAAATTACTAAAATCTACCATATGAGGAGCAATGCCGCTGAGAGTAAAAATCAAAGCAATAATATAGCCAACAACAAGACCGAAAAGCACGGATAATTGTTTAGCAATACCTCGAGTTAAAACTTGGAAAGCAAGGCAAGCAACCAAAGTGATAGTAGCGACGGTGAGGTTCTGCCACGAACCAAAATCTTTCGTTCCAGATCCGCCACCAAAAGAGGTAGCGCCCACAGACAGCAAAGAAAAACCAATAGTTGTTACCACTACTGCAGAAACAATCGGATTAATAAATGGTTTCCAATATTGTGCGGTAAGCCCCAAAAGCAACTCAACAAAGCCGCCCACAATCACAGCACCAATTACTGCTCCATAACCTAACTTAGGGTCAGAAGCGACTAAAGTTGCTGCGGCTACATAGGTAAAAGATATGCCCGTAACGATTGGCAGACGACCGCCAATTCGCCATAAAGGGTAAAGCTGCAAACATGTGCCCAAACCGGCCACAAGCAGAGCGGAACTAATAATCCATGCACTTTGCTCTGCGGTGAGTTGAGCAGCAGCAACCACAATCGCAATAGGCGCAAGGTTGGCAACGAACATGGCGAGCACATGCTGAATACCAAAAGGAATGCCAGTCCATAGGGAAATCTTGCCATCGAGCTGACGCAAAGCAGCTTCAGTTGAGCCTAAACTCGATGGAGGAGTAGTGCTGTTTGTCTCAGCAGAAGACGTACTCGTCATCTGTAATCTCTCTTTCTCTCTTACAGTTCTTCTTGACGTGTAGCACGTAGGGCGAGCCTGAGTTGTTACCTTGTGTTGTCACCTGAGTTGCGCCGCACATCAAGAAGATAAATAGTTAAGGCTGTGCGATTGCTTTCGTGTGATTGCGCTCGTACAGCCTTAGCCTACATTTTAATAAAACTCAATGCTTCCATCGGTGGCATCCATAGTGCGGATTCTCGCTAAAGATTCCACGCGATACCCACGTTGACGTAACGCATCGCCACCGCCTTGGAAGCCTTTTTCCACAGCAATACCGAAGCCTTCAACAACAACTCCGGCGCTTTCGCAAATATGAAGTAAACCATTGAGAGCATTACCATTGGCTAAGAAGTCATCGATAATAAGCACATGCTCACCTTCAGTAAGGAACTTCTTTCCCACAATCACAGGGAATTCCTTTTGTTTTGTAAAGGAATAAATTGACGTGGAATACTGCTCGCCATCAAGGTTAATGGACTGAGCTTTCTTTGCGAAAACAACAGGGACGTTCTGGAAGTGACGTGCAGCCATGCACGCGATGCCAATGCCAGAAGCTTCGATGGTCAGAATCTTATCGATGCGCGTGCCTTCGAATAAACGCGCCCATTCTTCGCCCATTTTATCGAATAACGTAATATCGCACTGGTGATTCAAAAACGCATCTACTTTGAGCACGTCGCCAGGCTTAACAGTTCCCTCTTCGCGTATGCGATCTTCAAGAAGCTTCATGGAAAATCCAATTCTTCATACACTTGTCTGGCGTCAACATGACCTGCTTAAAGCAAGACGGTCTGCTTAAAGCGAACTGACCCGCTGAAAGCAAGCACGCGAACAGCGCTAACAAGTTGTGTCGGATAGTGTGTGCGCAACATAAGTATGCGCCCACATAGCATAACGCGCGCGTGTGACGTGAGCGGGGTTGGGGTGGCGAGGTGGAATTGGGGGTGAGGTTGTGTTGAACGGGGCTGGGTAGTCTGCGGTGGTGATAATCGGATTTGGCTGGTTTTGGGGCGCGGTCGGGCGCAAAAGCGAATGCATGTTGTGCGCAACGCCGCTTTAATCCGTGATGAATAAACATGTACACTTCTGGTCTGTAAGCCGCGTGTGCTAAAAAAGAGCAATGAGTTTTTCGCAGTCAGGTTTCGATTTTGATGGTTATGCACACGAAGGTTATGCACACGAAGGCACGAACAATACGCATACTAATGCTGATAGTCAGAGCCTTACAGAAACAGGAGTGTATGCTCGCACAGCTCAGGATCTGCTTGGCGGTCTGAACGCTCATCAGCTCGAAGCCGTACAATACGAGGGGCCTGCACTGTTGATTGGTGCGGGTGCTGGTTCAGGTAAAACGCGCGTGTTAACGCGCCGTATTGCATGGGCTTTAACGCAATGGCGTGCTTATCCAAGCCAAATTCTGGCTATTACCTTTACGAACAAGGCTGCAGCTGAAATGAAGGAACGTTTGGGTTCTCTTATTGGTCCGGTTGCACAAAAGATGTGGGTATCGACTTTCCACTCCGCTTGTGTGCGTATTTTACGTCGCCACGGAGAATCTATTGGTTTGAAATCAGGTTTTACCATTTACGATACTGCTGACTGCCAGCGCTTGGTAAACCTGATTGCAGGTGAACTCAATATTGACACGAAGCGTTATACTCCGCGCAGTATTTTGGGCGCTATTTCGGATTATAAGAATCAGCTGATTGGTTGGCGTGAAGCTTTAGCACATGCTGCCAGCGATTATGCGCCCGGAAAGCGCGGTCAACATATTGCTAATTTAGGCAATAAAGAAGAAGTTTTTGCAGTGTGCTACGCAGAGTATCAGCATCGTTTGAAGGTTGCAAATTCTGTTGACTTTGATGATTTACTTGTGCGCACTGTAGAACTTTTCCGCACAGATATGCAGGCTTTGGAGTTTTACCGCAAGCGTTTCAGCTTTATTTTTGTAGATGAGTATCAGGATACCAACCACGCTCAGTATGTGCTTATCCGTTTATTGGCAAGCAAGGAATTACCTGACGCTACGCCAATGGTTCGTCCTGCGTGGGTAACAGTTGTGGGTGATTCTGATCAGTCAATTTATGCTTTCCGTGGCGCAGATATTTCGAATATTTTGGATTTTGAGAAAGACTTCGATAATGCTCGAACTATTATGCTCGAACAGAATTATCGGTCTACTCAAAATATTTTGAACGCTGCCAATGCAGTGATTTCTCAAAATTCGAATCGCACGCCAAAGAAATTATGGACTGATTTAGGTGAAGGTGCTTTGATTACTGGCTATGCTGCAGATAATGCCCAGCAGGAAGCACAGTGGATAGCGCAGGAAATTGCGCGTATGGAAGCTGAAGGCGAATTCCCATATTCCCAGATGGCTATTATGTATCGTGCGAATGCTCAGTCGCGTTCCCTAGAAGAAGGGCTGATTAATGAGCATATTCCATATCAGATAGTGGGAGGAACACGTTTCTACGAGCGTGCTGAGATTAAGGATGCTATGGCTTATGTGCATGCCATTGCAAATCCAGCTGATGATGTGAGTACGCGGCGTATTTTGAACGTGCCTAAGCGAGGTTTGGGTGCGCGCGCGGAAGCGTTACTTAACGAGGATGCTGCTTCACGTGGCGATACGTTTTGGAGTGCAATTGAGTTTATTGAGCGCAATAGTGCAATTTCTGCGCGTAGTAAGAAGGGGATTGTTGCTTTCCGTGATTTAATGCGTTCGTTGCGTGCTTTTGCTGTGGAACATGACAATAAGCCAAGCGAAATTATTGCTGAAGTGCTTAACAAGTCAGGATTGCTTGAGACTCTAAGACAATCAGAAGACCCTCAGGATGCTACGCGCGTAGATAATCTCAGTCAGTTGCAGTCCGTGGCTGCTGAATACGAGCAGAACACGCCTGACGCTACTTTAGCTGGTTTCTTGGAGACTACTGCTTTGGTTGCTGATTCTGACCAGTTACCGGGAGAAGGCGAAGACCACGGCACTGTTACTTTAATGACTCTACATACCGCGAAAGGATTGGAATATCCTGTGGTCTTCTTGCCTGGTATGGAGCAAGGAACCTTCCCTCATTCACGCAGTATTGAAGACGAAAAAGAGCTTTCTGAAGAACGACGTTTAGCTTATGTGGGTATTACTCGAGCTCAGCGAAAACTGTACGTGACGCGTGCAGCAGTTCGCTCGCAATGGGGGCAGGCTAGCGAAATGATGCCA
>ERZ506988.422-NODE-422-length-13290-cov-5.42909_pt1 | contig 13290 bp, 10 predicted proteins | sample MGYA00512884_ERZ506988 | MGnify/ENA metagenome assembly ERZ506988 | reverse complement strand
CACGAATTGATGCATCGAGTATGTAATTTATTTGATTCGCATGCTGTATCTTTCATAGCTGTGCTGAGCACTGCTCGTTACAGCTGTTTGCCCCCCATCAAAGCGTTGTATATCTCACAGTTCATGCATCGCAAACTTTGAGCAATCTCTTCCCCTCCCTCGACTGCCATGAGTAAACTAAGGTTAGTTTAATAATGAGGAGAATTGCATGACGACATCGACAACACAGTCCGGCACCGAAAAATGGACGAACCCTTTGCGCAATCCCCGCGATATGCGCCTTCCTCGCATTGCTGGCCCTTGCTCTTTAGTTATTTTCGGCGTTACGGGCGATTTGAGTAAAAAGAAGCTGATACCTGCCGTATACGATCTCGCAAATCGTGGTCTGCTTCCTGCTGGTTTTGGTTTAGTAGGTTTTGGTCGCCGCGAATGGAGTCACGAGGATTTCGCGGACTTTATTAAGCAAAACATTATTGACCATGCTCGTACTGAGTTTAATGAATCCACGTGGGAATATCTCAAGGGCGGCATTCGCTTCATTCAGGGTACTTTTGACGATGCAGACTCCTTCAAGCGCTTATCCGACACGGTTTCCGAGCTGGACGATGTGCGCGGAACCCAAGGAAATCATGCGTTCTACATGTCTATTCCTCCTCGCGACTTCCCAACCGTTTCGCGTCAGCTTGCTGATTCTGGTTTAGCGAGGTCCTCTGAAGGTGCATGGCGTCGCGTTATTATTGAGAAGCCTTTCGGCCATGATTTGCAGAGTGCTCAGGAACTCGACCGCGTTGTTGCTGAAGTTTTCGACCCTCAATCTGTGTTCCGCATCGACCATTATTTGGGTAAAGAAACCGTACAGAACCTGCTGGCTTTCCGTTTTGCGAACATGATGTTTGAGCCAGTGTGGAACTCTAACTATGTTGATCACGTGCAAATTACCATGGCTGAGGATATTGGTATTGGCACACGTGCTGGATACTTCTCCGGCATTGGTATTGCTCGCGATGTTATTCAAAACCACTTGCTTCAGCTGATGGCACTAACTGCGATGGAAGAGCCTGTAAGTTTCTCTGCTCAGGATTTGATTGCTGAGAAAATTAAAGTGCTGTCTGCTGTGCGTTTGCCTGAAAATTTAGCCGCTCATACAGCCCGCGGACAATATGCTGAGGGTTGGCAAGGCGCTGAAAAGGTGAACGGTTTCCTGGACGAGAAGGGTATTGAGCCAGACGATCGCACGGAAACCTACGCTGCTATCCGCTTGGACATTGACACGCGACGCTGGGCAGGCGTGCCATTCTACTTGCGTTCCGGCAAGCGTTTGGGTAAGCGCGTAACGGAAATTGCCGTAGTATTTAAGCACGCTCCACATTTGCCTTTCGAAGATACTGCAACGTCTGAACTGGGTAACAATGCTTTAGTTATTCGCGTGCAGCCAGATGAAGGCATTACTATGCGTTTCGGCTCTAAAGTTCCGGGCACCGCTATGGAAGTGCGCGATGTGAATATGGACTTTACGTACGGTACTGCGTTTACTGAGCAGTCGCCAGAAGCTTACGAACGTTTGATTTTGGACGTTCTTTTGGGCGAGCCTCCTCTCTTCCCAACCACACGTGAGGTAGAGCTAAGCTGGGAGATTTTGGATCCTATTGAGAAATTCTGGGAGAGCCAGCCTCAACCTCAGCCTTACCGCGCAGGCACGTGGGGCCCACAGGAGGCTGACGATATGTTAGCTCGCGATGGACGCGCTTGGCGTTTGCCTTAAATATGGGCACGCGATGGTGATTGTGAGTGTGTTGACGAGAAAGAACGAATTATGATTATTACCTTACCTTCGAGCACGACCTCTGAGATTTCTTCTCAGCTTGCTCTTGCACATGCAAAGCACGGCGAATCTCCTCAGGGACGTGTGTTGACTTTATTGTTATCGACCAGTGAGAAAGATTTGGATGACTCTTTGCAAACGGCAATTCATGCAAGTCAGGAGCACCCAAGCCGCATTATTGCTGTGGTTACCGATCGAGCTGACGCCCCAGACATCAATACAATTCCAGCCGTTGCTGTGGGAACTGTGGCTCCTTTGGCCGCAGAGATCCGCATTGGTTCCGATGGTGGCGCTGGTGAAGTGATTGTATTGCGCCCATCGGAGGGATTGTTGCGCCACTTGGATACGCTGGTTATTCCTCTGCTCGTTCCTGATGCTCCTGTTGTGGCTTGGTGGTCTGGCAGTGCGCCTTACTCCCCTTCCAAGTCTCTTCTGGGTTCAATGGCTCGCAGCTGCATTACCGATACACAAATGTCTGACGATGCTATGGGCACCTTCCTCAAGCTTCGCTCCCAGCACACGCGCGTCGAAACGGATTTGTCGTGGACGCGCCTAACCGTATGGCGCGGTCTTTTGGCAGCTCTTATTGACGAGCCACCACACACTGCTATTAAGTCAGTTACCGTGCGCGGAAGTAATAATAATCTGTCTGTAGATCTCTTGGGCGCATGGCTCGCATGGGCTCTTAGAGTGCCTGTAAACTTTGAGATTGATGAGAATGTCTCCGCTGTCTCCGGTGTTTTCTTCCATCGCGAAGATGGTATTAGCGCTATTGAACGTCCAAGCGATGAGTCATCAAACGTGTATATTACTAAGCCTGGTGCGCACAAGCAGACCATCTCTGTGCCTCACCGCACACTTGCTGACTGCATGACCGAAGAACTGCGCCGCCTCGATCCTGACGAAATCTATAACGCCGTCATTACCGAGGGCTGGGATATGATTAGTCATGATCATTGGAACAATTAACGCTGGAGTTGATATGGCAGATACATCTCGCAATATTTTGGTATATAACACTGAAGATATTCTGATTAATACCGTTGCAGCACGTTTATTACTACGCATTTCTGACCTGCTTACTGCACAAGACCGCGTAGACGTTGCTTTAACCGGCGGCACTGACGGCATTGCTGTGCTTGCCGCGGCCGCTCAAAGCCCGCTGACTGCTGCTATCGATTTTTCGCGCGTTCACTTCTGGTGGGGCGATGAACGTTTTGTTGCTTCTGATGACGGCGATCGTAACGCTTTACAAGCACGTGAAGCTTGGCTGAACGCTTTAATCGATACAGGCGAATTACCAGAAAGTAATATTCATGAGATGCCTACTGAACTTCGTAGTCCTGCAGAAGTTGAGGCAGCTTCCACTGATGAGCACGATGAGGTTCTTCGTGCTGCTGCTCGCGATTATCAAGCTCAGTTAGAGCGCGAATTAGGTGTAGACGGTACTTTGGATATTGCTCTGTTTGGCGTGGGGCCAGACGGTCATTTTGCTTCGCTGTTCCCAGGTCGCGAAGAAGTGCGTATTGAAGACGAATCTGTGAAGTGCATTGGCGTATCGAACTCACCAAAAATGCCACCTTTGCGTGTGAGCTTAACTGTTCCGTACATTCATAAGACTGATTTTGTGTGGGTTTTTGCTTCTGGTGAGCGTAAGAGTGAAGCTATTGCCCGCGCTTTGTATGAACCAGATAATTATCACGTGCCAAGCTCTTTTGCACGCGGCACTGAAGAAACTTTATGGATGCTCGATAAAGCAGCAGCCGCAAATCTTGCTTAACATAAAAAGCTGGCCAGTAGGCCAGCTTTTTATTTACTTAATCGACGGTCTATCCAGTTAAACAGCAGCTCGAACAGGAGCGCCAAAATCATAACAACGCACAGCGAAACCGTCACCGAGCCATAACCAAGCTGATTAACGTTCACAAAACCGTACGGATAGTAATGTGTTACAGCGCCATAACCGAGCATCCATGCAGCCCAAAGCCACGGAATCAAGTAGCTTCTCAGCAGAATCTGCCCGCGCGGGAGTCCGCCAAAGAAGTCGCGCGGACCCCACAGCGCCCACACTATCCACACAGCCACCGGCACCACCACATGCTGCCACGGGGAGGTGAGCAGCGCCAAACCGCGCAAATGAAGGAACGGCAGAATCGCCACCAGAAAAACGAGCGACGTAATAGTAATCATAAGCAACGCCGTATTAACCAATGCAACTCGCCATGCAGTTTTACGAACGTCTGCCGCTAACAGTCCAAACACAACTGCAACAACAATATTCGACACCATCGTAAAGTAGCTCATGCCTTCAATAAATCGTTGCCATGCCCCAGCCATACCGTGCGCAGAATGACCATACAAGCCCGGCCAATGTCCCGAATCGCGCGGATACACATCAAAAATATTGCCAATATTCGTAAGCACAACGCCGAACCAAGCGAGCGCAGAAACAACTCGCCAAGCTGTACGCGCACCGCGCGCCCGCGGGCCGGCGCAGAACGAATCAGTCATGTTTTCTCTCCTATCTCAAGCAAAAACGCGGTAGCCATGCCAAACAGCACAGCCACCGCGGACTTTAATGAAAATCGAGAAAAACTAAGCTTCAATCTCGCTGCGATCCTCGCTCCACAACGTGTGGAAAGTTCCTGGCATATCTACACGACCATAGGTGTGAGCGCCGAAGAAGTCGCGCTGTCCCTGAATAAGAGCAGCTGGCAAACGGTCGGAACGCAAGCCGTCGTAGTAAGACAAAGAGCTGGAGAATGCTGGAACTGGAATACCAACGCGAGCAGCAGTTGCCACAACCTCACGCCATGCATCCTGAGCGTTCTCTACAGCAGCCTTGAAGTAAGCGTCCTGAAGCAGAGACTCGAACTTTTCGCCGGAATCGAAAGCCTCAGAAATGCGGTTGAGGAACTTTGCGCGAATAATGCAGCCACCGCGCCAAATACGAGCAACTGCACCCAAATCAATCTGCCAGTTATGCTCTGCAGCGCCGGCGCGAATCTCATCGAAGCCCTGAGCATAAGCCACAATCTTGGACGCATACAATGCCTGACGAACTGCTTCTACGAACGCAGCCTTATCTTCAACATCAATCTTGCCGTTAGGACCTGCCAATGGCTTGGACTTTACTTCTTCACGCTGAGCAACCATTGAAGACAAACCGCGAGCAAATACTGCTTCTGCGATACCGGTTACAGGGGTTGCGAGGGACAAAGCGGTCTGAACAGTCCAGGTACCCGTGCCCTTCATGCCTGCACGGTCTACAACAACGTCTACGAATGGCTTGCCAGTCTTAGCGTCTACGTGATGCAAAACTTCTGCAGTAATTTCTACGAGGTAAGAATCCAAATCACCCTTATTCCACTCGTCGAAAGTGTTTGCGATTTCCTCAGCACTCATGCCCAAACCGCGACGCAGCAAATCGTAGGATTCGCCAATAAGCTGCATATCTGCGTATTCAATGCCGTTGTGCACCATCTTAACGAAGTGACCTGCACCGTCATGACCAATATGGGTTACACAAGGCTCACCTTCAGCAACAGCTGCGATAGATTCCAAAATTGGGCCAAGAGTCTTCCACGACTCATCAGTGCCACCAGGCATCATAGAAGGACCGTTCAAAGCACCTTCTTCACCACCAGAAATACCGCAACCAACAAAGTGCAAACCGCGAGCGCGAATTTCCTTTTCGCGGCGGATGGTATCTGGGAAGTAAGCGTTTCCACCGTCAACAATAATATCGCCTGGTTCCATAGCATCGGCCAAAGCGTTAATCATAGCGTCGGTTGGCTCGCCTGCTTTAACCATAATGATTGCTGTGCGTGGCTTAGCCAAGCTTGCCACAAACTCTTCGATTGTTTCGGCTGGAACGAAAGTACCCTCGGAACCGTGCTCGTTGATGAGAGTTTCGGTACGACCGTAGGAACGATTATATACAGCCACGGTATTGCCGTGACGCGCCAGATTGCGGGCCAAGTTCGAGCCCATAACCGCCAAACCTACAACGCCAATATTTGCTTGTGCTTCTGCCATATCATTCTACACTTTCTGTTGCGAAAAGCTCTTCTACCAGTGTAACGAGGGCGCTAGAAAGTTCGCGCACATCGAACGTGTGGTGGACGGGTGGGGTTGGGTTGGCGAGCGTGCGTGTAGATTGTGCGTTTGCACTACTGACACGGTTCACGCATCCGTACGCTATGGCAGAACAGCAATCCCCGCTACTCCTGCCCAACTTCCGGATTTTGCGGATCTCCTGCAATGTCTTCGCCCACATATTCTGCGTGAAGGAATTCGCGCCAGAAATCAAGGCTGGCGCCATATGGCTTCGCGTTGCGTCCTTGAGTTTGCAGCTCATACTTGGCAGCTTGCACGTCCAGCGCAGTCAGTCCGTCAAAGTAAGTCTTCAAGCGTTCCATCTCGTCAGCGCGGTTAAAGAGCGAAACAACAATATCCGCTAAAACGCGCGCTCTATCAATCGGCAAGCTATCCCAGTGACGCAGCTCAACGAAGTTCTTTAAGCGCACGTCGGTAAATTGCGTGGAAATAATGTGGTTCATCTCGTACACGTTCAAAGCGCGGTCTGGGTAAACGTCGGCAGCCGTCTCGTAGCTGGCCATGTATACGCTACCTTCGCCGGCTTCGGGAGTGTGCGTGGTGTCGGCAACCATGAGCGGTGTGGCCAGAACGTTCACGGCCGCTTTTTCAAAGTCAAAGTTCGAGTCATAAAGCCCTGGAATAACGCCCGTGCGGCCGGTTCCGATCCCCTCCCACATGTGCTGACGAAGCAGCGGCAAACCGTTGACCGCGCCCTCAAAGTATGGGGTGTTACGGAACAAGTACGCCAAAATCGGACCGACAGCTGTGCCCATGCGGTTATTGCAGAAATTTATAACGCTTATAAAACTGCGTTATTCTTTGGATTTTTCTTCCTGATTATTATCTGCATTATCGCTTTGATTATCGCTTGTCTGCTCAGGAACGTTCTGCTCGGTCTGCGCGTTCTTTGCATGGTCAGGAACTTCGCCTGATTGAATCACAGCTAAGTCCACAGGAATACCTGCTTTCGCTGCTTTCTGAGCGAGAACGCCTTCCAAAGTAATATTTTTCTTCGTCTTACGCAGCTTCACGCGACGCAATGGGGCAACTGGCGAGCGCGAAACAAACAGAGGCTGAACCTCAACCAGCGGATTATACGCGGATAATCCAAACCATTTAATCGGCGAGCCGGCAGCTTTACGAATAGCATATTTCATGCGCAAAGCAATAGCACCAGACGACGGAATATTAGATTCAGGCATCAGCTCTTTATGAATCAGAACGTACTTTATTGAACCAATTTCTGGATCTTCATCTACCTGCGGGTAAATCGTTGTTTGAGGAGGCAAAGTGCCGTCATCAATCAGCTCATGCATAATCTGATGCAAATACGTAGCCACGTTTTGGCTCACCTTAAAACCCAAGCGGATGCGCACACGGAACAGGAAGTTCGTGCCGAAGTTTTCTACGGAATACTCGCGCGTGTACGGATCGTCGGTAACGAAAACGGACACCGCCCACCAGGCGCGCGCACGCTTTTGATGATCCGAGAAAATCGAGTAGAAAATATCGGTATCCAAACGGCGCAGCTCGGTATCTGAGGTGAGGTAGACGACGTTATCGGCGTAGAGCGGAATGTTTTCGTCGTTGTGCAGCACGTTCAAAGCCGGGAGGAAGTCTTCTGGAGACATGTGGCGGCGCTGAGAACGCTCCACCTTCGTACCCGTCTCCCACGTGTACATAACGCCGAAAATGGCCAGGCCGATAAGCGTGGTAAACCAACCACCGGTCATAAACTTGGACATCGAGGAGATGAAGAACAAAATCTGAATAGCCAAGAAGACGATGGTAAACACAATGGCGGTAATGCGCAGTTGCTTGCCCCACCAAATGTATGCGGCCAGAAGAATCGTGGTCGTAATCATGGTAACCGTGAGTGCCAAACCGTAGGCCGCCGTGATGCGTTCGGAATCTTGGAAGATGAACAGCACGGACAGTGTAGCCACCATAAGTACCCAGTTAACCACTGGAATGTAGAGCTGACCGCGCGTGCGGCTTGGGTAGCGCACCTGCAAGTGCGGCATCCAGTTAAGACCCGTAGCCTCAGACACCATCGTGTAAGCGCCGGTAATAAGCGCCTGCGAGGCGATAACGCCGGCCACAACGGAGAGCACAACCGCACCATAACGCACGACTTCTGGCATCATTTGGAAGAACGGGTTGAGGTTCTGAATTTTCTCTACTTCCACGTTGAGCTGGTTTTGAATAATCCACTGGCCCTGGCCGAAGTAGTTAAGCATTAAGCAGACCTTAATGTATGGCCAGGTGGCGTAAATATTGCCGCGACCCACGTGACCCATATCGGAGTACAAAGCCTCGGCACCCGTGGTGGCCAGGAAGACCGTACCCATAATCGCCAGGCTTGCGCGATTATGTGCAGAAAAGAGGAATTCGATGCCGTAAATCGGGTTAATGGCCTCAAAAATAGTCCAATCCGTGCCGATGGCCATAATGCCAGTAATCGCTAGGAAGGTGAACCACACGAGTACCACGATGCCGAAAACCTTACCGATGCTTTCGGTTCCGCGCGATTGGATAAGGAAAAGCACCACAATAATAATGGTGGTAATAACGAGCGTGAGACTAGGATTGGCAGCAAACACTCCTTCGAGCGGCTTAAGTGTGCGCAAACCTTCGACTGCCGAAGAAATCGACACGGCTGGGGTGAGCACGGAATCAGCCAAAAAGGCGGCGCCACCAATCATGGCAGGAATCCACAGCCATTTCGCGTAGCGTTTAACCAAGGAGAACAACGCAAAAATGCCGCCTTCGCCCTTGTTATCGATGCGCATGGCGATAAAGACGTATTTAACAGTGGTAATAAGCGTTACCGACCAGAACAGCAGGCTGAGCATGCCCAACACGGCTGCACGGTCTGCATACTGAATACCGCCCTGACCAGCCACGAAAGACTGAGACAAGTACAGTGGCGAGGTTCCAATATCGCCGTAAACCACACCGAGGGCAACAATCATCATACCCCAGGTGATTTTATCTTGAGATGTTTGCAGCTTGCGCCACCAACGTCCAAAAGGAGTGCGCGCCTTCTTGTTTTGCAGTTCTGCCGTGCGCTTGGCTTCTTCTTCCGCTAAACGCTTGGCTTCGCGCTCCTCTTCTGACACCGCGCGCTCATCGATTTTCGGCGCCTTCGTAATGCCTTCAGGCGGCAAAATCGCGCCCGTTTCGGCTAAATCTCGTGCCAGAAGGTCTGCAGTGGCGGTAACCGGTTGGTCGGTTTTGCCGTCATCGTCCAGTTTTCCCTCAGCTGCTTGTTGTGCAGTATCTTTTGCTAAATGCGCAAGACCTGAGTCTTGATTATTATCTGCGTCCATTTCAGACATCATATATAATCTCCGCCTGTTTCCAGGGCTTCTTCTTCTCTAGCTCAACGCGAACGCCCAGCTACACCTTAAGCACATGGTTTGCCACATGCCCTTAGCCAATAGACAACTATTTTACACGCTAGTATGGCAAACTGTACGCACGAATCGTATTTTCGTAGGTTATGCGCGCAATCTCTTGCTCAGACAGATCGAGAACTTCGGCCATGCATCGCAGCGTGAACGGCGTGAGATACGAGGAGTTTGTGCGACCGCGGTACGGCTCGGGCGTAAGATACGGCGCATCCGTTTCGATAAGGATGTGCGATTTGTCGAGCACGCTGAGAGCCTCACGCAAGCGCTCGTTCGCCTTGTACGTAAGAGTGCCCGAAAAGCTGAGATACCAGCCCTGCTCGTTGGCCAGGCGCGCCACGTCCGCGTCTGCAGAGTAGGAATGGAAAATCGTAGCTTCTGGAGCACCGTCTTTAAGAAGAGTGTTGATTACGTCTTCGTGCGCGTCGCGGTCGTGGATTTGCAGGGGAAGGTGGAGCTCTTTTGCTATCGCAATATGCTCGCGAAATGCCTGGATTTGGGCTTGACGCGCGCCCTCGCCTGTGCGGAAGTAGTCGAGGCCCGTTTCACCGATAGCAACCACATCTGCTCGGTTATTGCAGGCGGTTTCGTAGACGGTGCGCATCGCCTCGTCGATATTCACCTCGTGCCATGGCTTGTAGCTAACGGCCAGACCGTCGGGCCCCACCTCACCGCGATGACCATGCAGCACCGTTTCGTTCGGATGGATAGCAACCGCAGCTTTTACCTGGTTCGGATACTGTTTGGCGATATTGACCGCACGATTAAGGTTCGGCAGCTCGCAGCCCACGTCGATGAGATGCTTCACACCTGATTCCTCAGCTTTGCGCAGCAGCTCCTCCACCGAGAACACCGGAACGGACTCCATACCGCGTTCTTCGGCCTGCTTGCTCATTTCGATCGCGAAATTAACCACAGACGCGATATGCGTGTGGTTATCGATGATTGGCGATGCGAGCGGTTCTGGTTGCTCAGGCCAGGAACGTTTGCGATGTTTTTTAGCCATGATGTGCAGTCAGCTTCTTTCTGTTGATGATTGTTACGCGCAGATAAGAGAAAAGCCCGAGGGGAAGCTCGGGCTTGAAGAGAAAGAGAAGAGGGGGTTCAATTATTCAGTAATAACTGCCAGCTCTTAAGCTGTTAACTATTATTAAACCCACCCTTTCTGAGGTGAATGTGTAAGACACCTGAGCGTAAGCTTAGAATTTTGTGAATAAAATGTGAAGGCAGCCTTTACATTGTTTATGTTTCTCCAGAAAGCGCTTCGTCTCTCTTGTCTCTTATCTCTTTTCTTTTTTGCTTATTCGTTTATTTTGTTTATTCGTTTTACTAGGGGACTGAGCGACTTGAGAGTTGCAGCTCTAGTCGTTTTTGTTCTAGTAGCTTCGGCTCTACTCATTGCTCAGTTTTGCCTTCTCCGCTTCCAAACGAGCCTTTTCCTTTTCCTGACGAGCATTGAGCTCAGCTTGGAAACGATTTAGCTCTTCCTCAACTGCTTCTACTGGAATCTTCTGGAAGATTGGCGTTGGCTTAGCAATTGGAGTACCCGCAACGATGTTTTCGCGCTGCCACGGGTGCACGTTCTCGCCCAACTTGTACTCACCGGTAATAATTGGGTAGGTAAAGTCTGGGTTGTCTAAATCGGCTACTTCTTCGATATGAGGAAGAGGAGAGAATACACCTGTCCCACCCATTGTTTCCCACACTTTTTGTGCGGAATGAGGCAAATATGGGCAGAGAAGAATGTTCACATCCATCACAGCCTGTGCTGCAGTGTGCAATACAGCAGCCAATCGCTCTGGACTATCTTTAATCTTCCATGGCTCGGTTGCAGAAATATACTTGTTCACTTCACCAGCAATACGCATAGCTTCAGCCAAACCAGCCTTCTGACGGTGGTTGTGAATGAAGTTACCGACTGTATCGAAAGCAGCGGCCGTAGTCTCTAAGAGAGCGCGGTCTTCATCGGTAACGAAAGCCTCATCTACAGCAGGAATCTCGCCGAAGTTCTTATGAATCAGCGTTGCTACACGGTTCACGAGGTTACCCCAACCAGAGACAAGCTCATCATTGTTGTGGCGCACAAACTCCGCCCATGTAAAGTCGGAATCAGAGGTTTCTGGGCCAGCAATAGAAATGTAGTAGCGCACAGCATCAACCTGATAACGCTCCAAAATATCTTTCACATAGATCACAATGCCGCGCGACGAGCTGAACTTTCTGCCTTCCATAGATAAGAACTCAGAAGACACCACTTCAGTAGGCAAATTCAACGTACCCATGCCGCCAGCTTCGCCACCCCTAGAGCCAGCGCCATTGTAGCCAAGCAGCTCAGATGGCCAAATCTGGGAGTGGAAAGTAATGTTATCTTTACCCATGAAGTAGTAGCTCAAGGCTTCAGGATCATTCCACCACTTGCGCCATGCTTGGTCATCTCCACTGCGACGAGCCCACTCAATAGATGCGCTCAAATAACCAATAACAGCATCAAACCACACGTAGAGCTTCTTATTTGGATTATCAATCCAGCCTGGAACTGGAATAGGGATACCCCAATCAATATCGCGAGTAATTGCGCGAGGCTTCACTTCATTAAACAAACCAATGGAGAAGTTAATAACATTAGTTCGCCAACCTTCGCGAGTCTTGAGCCATGCCAAGTTTGCTTCTGCCAATGCTGGCAAATCAAGGAAGTAATGTTCAGTCTCTTCGAAACGAGGAGTCTCGCCATTAATCTTCGAAACTGGGTTTTTCAAATCAATTGGATCAAGCTCATTACCGCAATTATCGCACTGATCACCGCGAGCGCCGTCTGCACCACAGATTGGGCAGGTTCCTTCGATATAGCGGTCTGGCAGGGTGCGACCGGTCGATGGCGAAATAGCCACCATCTGCGTACCCTTGTAAATGTAGCCATTTTCTAAGCACTGCTTAAACATATCTTGCACAACGATTTCATGATTCTTCGTTGTGGTACGCGTAAACAGATCGTAGCTCAAACCCAGATTGCATAAATCTTGAGCAATCACACGATTGTAGCGGTTTGACAATTCCTGCGCAGTAACGCCTTCCGCGTCTGCCTGCACCAAAATTGGGGTACCGTGCTCGTCGGTACCCGAAACCATCAAAACATCATTGCCCTTCATACGTTCATAACGGGCATACACATCGGAAGGAACACCAAAACCGGCTACGTGACCGATATGACGAGGACCATTGGCATAAGGCCAAGCTACTGCTACTAATACATGACTCATGTTGTTGATTATCTCTAATTGAGGCGACATAGAGCCAGTTTTCTGCGCTTCAGGTATGTTTTCACATCCATCCACAACAACTATATGTGCATAAATGTGAAAACATACGTATTTTATCCACACACAAGAGGTTATGCACAGCTTTTTCTCACACGATTTTTTATTTGTATTTTCTGGCTATAAGGTGTCGTACATGAACCAACGACGCTTACATCCAGATACTCCGCCTGCCTACACGGTTAAGTCAGGAAAGAAGCTATCGGCTGCTGCCACACCGCCAACCGATGCACTACATGATGCCATGCTCGTAACCGTTCCCGATGATTTGCCAGATTCTTTAGACAAGCGAATAGACCGCAAGACGATGATGTCTGCACGCACATATCACAAGGAAATATTGCGCTCTCACCCCATGATTTCGGCAGACTTACGTCATCCTTTACGCCATGTCTCTGACTACCCTGGTCTTATGTGCTTGCATCGGCTACGCTCATGCCAAGCCCTCGATCAGTTAGACGATAACACCTTCTTCCCTGCTCGCTTTTCCGCTACTTCCTTTATGCGCGTGCATGTGGTGCGCGATGTGATTCCTGAGCATTCCATTGCTTCAGGGCTGCTCGCTGCTTGGATTTGGTTAGGAGGACGTTTCCCGGGACGCATTGACGTTATGCGCGACCATAATTACCATTCCATTCTT
>ERZ506988.395-NODE-395-length-14068-cov-26.0836_pt1 | contig 14068 bp, 12 predicted proteins | sample MGYA00512884_ERZ506988 | MGnify/ENA metagenome assembly ERZ506988 | reverse complement strand
AGATTGCCAAGATTGGGACGGCTGATATTGGAACCATGGATGCCTTCACCCAGAAGTTGGTCAATCAGTTTGGCTATCTCCTCGGTGTGTCACCTATTTTCCGCATCATGACGGACCCTGCCGAGCAGACACTGATGAAAAATGAAGTTTATGCCGATCTCTTCAACGATTACATGCAGGGAAAGGATGCCCAGCTTTTCCAAAAATTAGTCCGTAACTTTGCTGGAAGTGGCAAGACCAGTAAGGCCTTTCGTGAGCTAGTTTACGATGTCTATAGCTTTTCTCAGGCTACTGCAGGTCCTGAAAAATGGCTACGTCATAATCTCTTGAAAGGACAAGTAGAAGCTAACCCAGAACAAGCTAAAGCCGATCTTTTAGAGGGTCTCAAAGATGGCTTGATTGCTGATTTTCTAGCTTTTTTGAGTGACCATCTAGGCCTAGCTCAGCGTGAATTTGCCAAGGCCAAGTATCTGAATAATGTATCAGATGCCATTAGCCTTCTGGAGGGAGCCTTGGCCAATGACCAAACCGATATGGAGGACTTGCTCAAACAACTCTTGACTCTGTCAGGAGGGACTGGCTTGACAAATATGACCCGTCCTAAAGACGAGGAACTCAAGGCCTACAAGGAAGCTTACAACAAGACCAAAAATGAGTTTGTGGCCCAGTTGCGAGAGATTGATACCCAACTAACGGTCCTCGAGGTTTTGACCAAGCATAATGATGACATCCTACCTCTGTTAGAGCTGCTTCAGGCCTTTGTACTTGATTTTTCAGACCAGTATTTACAGGCCAAGATTCAGGAAAATGCCTTTGAATTCTCAGATATTGCTCACTTCGCCATCCGTATTTTGGAGGAAAATCCAGAGGTGGCAGCCAGCTACCGTGACCGTTACCATGAAGTAATGGTAGACGAGTATCAAGACAATAGCCATACCCAAGAACGCATGTTGGAGCTCCTCTCTAACGGTCACAACCGATTCATGGTGGGAGATATCAAGCAATCCATCTATCGTTTCCGTCAGGCGGATCCTCAGATTTTTAATGGCAAGTTCCAGCTCTTCCTTGAAAATCCAGATGCAGGTAAGCTGATTCTCCTTAAAGAGAACTTCCGTAGCCAATCTGAAGTTCTTGATGCGACCAATGGTGTTTTCAGACACCTCATGGACCAGGAAATCGGGGATATCCTTTATGACAAGACGCATATGTTGGTAGCGGGTAGCGAGAAGCAAAAAGAGCCCCATCCTGAAAATGAGACTGAGGTTCTGATTTACAATAGTGATGAAACCGGTGCAAATCCTGACGAGGAAGGTCCTGATCAACCTATCAGCAGTGGTGAGATTTCTTTGGTTATCAAAGAAATCATTAAACTTCACGAGCAGGGAGTCCGTTTTGAGGACATTACCCTCCTAGCACCAACCCGTAACACCTATCTGGACTTGATGGCGAGCTTTGAGGAGCACGGAATTCCCTTGGTTCCTGACGAGTACAAGTCAAGTTATCTTGAGTCACTAGAAGTCATGATTATGTTGGACACCCTTCGTGCTATCAATAATCCTCTTAACGATTATGCCTTGGTTGCCCTCCTTCGTTCACCAATGTTTCATTTCAACGAGGATGATTTGGCTCGTATTGCTGTCCAGGCTGACGAAGGACAATTCTATGACAAGCTTCTTGTAGCTTGCACTAAAACAGGGCTTCATCCGGAAGTTGTCACACAAGGACTTGATGCCAAGTTGACTCTTTTCACTAAGACTCTGGCAGATTGGCGTGATTACAGTAAGTGGCACTCGCTCTATGACCTCATCTGGAAGATTTACGACGATCGTTTCTATTATGATTATGTCGGCAGTCTTCCACGAGCTGAGCAACGCCAGGCCAATCTCTACGCCCTTGCCTTGCGTGCCAATGCCTATGAAAAGACTGGCTTTAAGGGACTTTCTCGTTTTATTGGCATGATTGATAAGATCATTTCTAGCGGTAACGACCTAGAGGAAGTGACAGACTTGGTTCCCAAAAATGCCGTTAGCCTTATGACTATTCACAAGTCCAAGGGACTAGAGTTCAAGTATGTCTTTGTCTTGCAGATGAATCGCAAGTTCATTGGTCACAGTAGGGATGGACTAAGTGGTAAGTATATTATCAACCGTGAAAAAGGACTTGGCATTAAGTACCTAGCTGACCTTAAAGACCAGATAAACACCAATTTGCCCAAGTTAAATGTTGTTCTAGAGACCTTAACCTTCCAGGAAAATCGTAGGGAAGAGCGTCGAGCAAGTATCTCAGAAGAGATGCGTCTGCTCTATGTTGCAATGACTCGTGCAGAGAAAAAACTCTACCTGGTTGGTAAGGGTAGTAAGGAAAAATTAACCCAGCAATTTGGCACGGATGTCGAAAATAATCGCCTACCAGTAGCTCTACGTGACCAAATCGCTACTTATCAGGATTGGGTTATGGCTTTGGATACTGCCTTTATGAGAAAGGATCTCAAGTTTACTGTTCGCTTTGTTGAGGCTGAGGAGTTGACGCCAGAGGCTATTGGTCAGGTTCAAGTCAAGGCGGCAGTAAATGCTGATGATTTATCTAACAATCGCCAGACGGAAGACATTAAGCGTGCCCTAACGGTCTTAGAAAGCGTTGAAAAACTCAACCAACTCTATGCACCAGCAATTGACCTACCATCGGTGCGTACTCCAAGTCAGCTGAAGACTTTCTACGAAACAGTTATGGATACAGAAGGTGTAGATATCATGGACAAGAAAGAGGAAGTCCAACCTCTTGAAACATCCACTACTTTTGAGCTACCAGACTTTGGCCAAAAAACGAAAGTTACAGGAGCTGCGGTTGGTTCTGCTACCCATGAACTCATGCAACGCTTGATTCTTTCTGATACTGTGACCCTCCAAGACTTGACACAGGCCTTGAGTCGGGTATCGGCAGATGATCAAGTTAAGGCGCGTGTGCAGTTAGAAAAGCTACTAGGCTTCTTTGACACCGAACTTGGGAAGCTCATTCTAGCTAACCGTGGTAAGTTGCGTCGTGAAGCACCATTTGCCATGTTGGCAGAAGATCCCGCTAGTAAAGAAGATTTTGTTGTCCGTGGTATCATCGATGGCTACCTCCTTCTTGAAAATCGAATTGTCCTCTTTGATTACAAGACGGACTACTTTACTCACCCAAGTGAGATTAAAGAGCGCTACACAGGCCAAATGAGCCTCTATGCCAAGGCTCTCAGTCAAGCCTACCAGGTGGACAAGGTCGATAAATACCTTATTCTTCTAGGAGGCAAAGACTTGGAAGTAGTAGAAGTATAAGTATAAGTTATTGCATAACCATTCTTTCATAGTGAGAGAATGGTTTTTGTCTCCCAAACCAAGTAAAAAAGACCGGTGTCTCCACCAGTCTTTCCGATAAATTTCCATCAGTATTGTAAGTTCATTAAAATATTAGAGGATGGAAACGGTTATGAAAAAAAGTATCTTGTAGGTCGCTTAGACCTACGAAGGTTATTATAACAAACTCATCTTAATCTAAACAAGGTTAGAAAAATTAGAAATAAACAGCATAAGTGTTACTAGTTTTTAATAGATGAACTCCATAATGACAGTAAATACAGACAAAAACCGCCGGTACTAGACTGACGGTATTTGTTCCTTTTAATCGTAACATCAACTAATCAAAGGCACTACCCAATTGACCCAGGCCCAGGAAATCGGCATGACCAGTATCATGGCTGGAATCATATCGGCGGTTGGAAATTGACGAAGTTTCATAATACGAAAACCAGTCGCAATCATAAGGAAGCCTCCACAAGCTTTAAAATCTCCAATCATAGCCTTTGTCGTCAAAGGGAGAATGAAACCAGCACTCACAAAGAGGAGGAAAAAAATGATGAATTGTGGAATGGCAATCATGGAAACAATGTAACCCAGACTACAAGAGAAAATCATAGCCGTGAAGAAATCTAGGATAGACTTGGAAATTAAGATAGAAGCATCGCCTGTCATCCCAGACTCAAGGCTCCCGTAAATCCCTGTCCCACTTGCACAAAAGAGGACGATTACTGTCAAGAGTTGCGCATAAAACTCATCGTGAGCCAGTCCGGTTTGCTTACTTGGCGTAATTTTGGACAAGCCTTTTTCCATAAGCCCAGCTCCCTTGTTGATGAGGTTTCCGAACTTTAGGGCCAGTCCAATAATAGTACCGATAACTACCGCAAAGATAACGGCAGGCATGTTAACCATATTCATAATAGCACTAATCCCCATAACCATAGAGGCTAGACCGAAGATGAGATTAAGGTTTTCCTTGAAGTCTTCTCTGAGATAGTCGCCGAAGAGCCCTCCAGCGATTCCTCCTAATATAATTGATAGCGAATTGATGATAATTCCAGTTGGCATTAGTGCTTTACCCCTCTTGATACTAAATACTATAAGTCTATCATTATCAAAGGATGAATGCAAAAACAGGAAGTAATATCAAAGACTTTCTTGAAATTGTACCTTTGAAATGATACAATAAATGAGAAATTAGTGGAAAACGCTATCCAATCTTTTATTTAGCGGTTTTTAAGTTATTGTTTATGAAAAATAAGCTTATAAATCTAATTTTAACCCTAATAAAAACAACAAAATGGCATTATGATTAAATAAGTGCTCAAGGAAGGATAAAAGATGATTCGATTTGAACAAGTGACTAAGCGTTATGAGGATAAGGATGCCCTCTCAGATCTTAATCTAGAGATTCGTGATGGGGAAATTTTTGGCCTGATTGGCCACAATGGTGCTGGAAAGACCACGACCATTTCTATTTTGACATCTATCATTGAGGCCAGCTACGGAGAGGTTTATGTTGACGATATGGCTCTTAGTCAGCACCGAGATGCTATTAAGAAAAAAATCGCTTATGTACCAGATTCACCGGACCTATTTCTAAATTTGACTGCCAATGACTACTGGTACTTTTTGACACGTATCTATGATTTGGAAGCTAGTCAGGTTGAGGAACGTTTAACAGCCCTTATGACGACCTTTGATTTGACTGAAAATCGCTATAATCTCATTTCTTCCTTCTCACACGGTATGCGTCAGAAAGTTGTTGTTATTGGTGCTCTTTTGGTTAATCCACAGATTTGGGTTTTGGATGAGCCTCTGACAGGTTTGGACCCACAGGCATCCTATGATTTGAAAGAAGCCATGCGTCATCATGCCAAGGAGGGAAATAGCGTCCTTTTCTCAACCCATGTCCTGAGTGTAGCTGAGCAACTCTGTGAGCGCATTGGTATTTTGAAGAAAGGAAAACTCATCTTCCAAGGTTCCTTAGCTGAGCTGAAAGCTAAGTACCCTGACAAGGATTTAGAATCCATCTATCTAGAAATGGTTGGACGCAAGGTCGAGGAGGTGTAGTCATGAACTGGAACCACGTTTGGGAGCTTTTTAAAATCAATCTCCTCTATGCGAATCCTCAAGCTGTCACTAGCCTTCAGAAACGTCAGGAGAAAAAGAAAAAAGCTAATTTCTCCATTGTAAATGCCATGCTCAGGCAGCAACTCTTGATTTTAATTCTTTTTACGGTGCTCTATAGCTACCTTTTTATCGGTGTTGATTACAAGGCCAACCCTGGTGTCTTAACCTTGTATCTTTTGACCTTTACGGTTATGGGACTAGTTCAGACTTTCACCGCCCTTTATAGCACCTTTTATGACAGTAAGGATAGCAAGGTCTATCTGCCCTTACCTTTGAAACCATCGGAAGTCTTTTTGGCCAAGACCTTATCAGGTTTTATGACTGGGATGACTTTTATGGTTCCACTTCTTAGCTTGCTCATCTTAGCTTACTGGCAATTTATTGGTCCACTGGGGATACTTGTAGGGCTATTTGCCTTTGTCCTTTGTCTTTTTGTCAATCTCGTTCTGTCAGTCCTTCTCGCCAACAGCATTGGGACTTTGATTGTTCGTAGCTCTCGTCAAAAGCTCTATTCGACTATCCTGATGACCCTATCAACCCTATTACTCATGCTGCCTATTATGTTGGTTAGTTTTATAAATGGTTATATTAAGGGTGCTGGACATGCCGATTTTCCTTTATCCCCTTACTTGCGAGGCTACTATGATCTCGTAACTGCCCCGCTGTCTATGGAGGCCCTCCTAAATCTTTACCTTCCTCTTGCCTTGGTGCTCCTCTTAGCCTATTGGTTTTATAAGGTCAGAATGCCTCGCTATTTCCACGAGGCCCTCTATAGTCAAAAAGCTAGTAAGGTAAAGACCAAGACTGTGACTCGTAGCCAGCGACAGGTCCTGGTTCGTCACCATTTATCTACCTTGGGAAATCCAACCCTTATTATTAATACCTATATGGTGCCAATCTTATATATGGTTATGATGGGTGGTGGAGCAGTCTTTTTGAAAGATTTAGGACCGGATTATTTTGGACTCCTGCTTTTAATCGGGATGGCCTTTGGTTTCTTTTCAGCACAACCAACCAGTTTTCTAGGGGTGGCGACTTCCTTGGAGGGGACAAACTTTGATTTTATTCGTAGTTTGCCAATCAATACGGGTGACTACCTTCGTCAGAAGTTTTGGCTATTTTATAGCTTGCAAGTTGGTATTTCCCTCTTGTTAGGAGGACTTGGCTTGCTTTTCCTTGCTCACCTTCATCCCGTTTTAGTCCTTAGTTTCATCCTTGGATTCCTTGTCTCGACCTATCTGCTAGGAGGCTATTTCTTCGAGAGGGACCTTAAACTGTTGGAATTGAATTGGCAGGAAGTCACCCAACTCTTTAATCGAGGTGGTGGACAGTGGCTTTTTGTGGGAATTTTCATTTTTACCCTCATCGTTGCTGCCTTGCTAGGAGGTATTGTCTTCTTTGTCAGCAAGGTTTGGATAGCCTTTGCAGTTAATGCGATAACAGCTGTGGTTCTAACCTTAATTGCCCTAATGGTTTACCTTTTTGGAGACCGTAAGCGTTGGAAACGCATTAGAGCTATGTTTTTTGCTTAGACTAAATTGTTTAAAGAGTTTTTCCAAATAGGAGGGACTCTTTTTATGACAATTCCTTATATGCAAACTTATACATTAATATGTTAAAATACCTGAATTTAGTGTATAATCATAAATATGAAACGAAATTTTGACTCAGTAAAACGCCTGGTTATCAAAATCGGGACTAGCTCTCTGGTTTTGCCATCAGGAAAAATTAATCTTGAAAAAATCGATCAACTGGCTTTTGTGATTTCCAGCCTGCATAATAAGGGGATTGAAGTCGTCTTGGTATCTTCTGGTGCTATGGGCTTCGGTCTTAATGTCCTAGACCTTGACAAGCGGCCGGTAGAAGTCGGTAAGCAGCAGGCCGTCTCAAGTGTTGGACAGGTTGCCATGATGAGCCTCTACTCTCAGGTTTTTGCACATTACCAGACTAAGGTTTCTCAGCTTCTTTTAACTCGAGATGTGGTTGAGTATCCTGAGAGTCTCTCTAATGCCATTAACGCTTTTGACAGCCTTTTTGAACTGGGAGTGGTTCCAGTCGTTAATGAAAATGACGCTGTCAGCGTAGATGAGATGGATCATGCGACTAAGTTTGGTGATAATGACCGCTTGTCAGCTATCGTAGCTAAGATTGTAGGTGCAGACCTTCTGATTATGTTGTCAGATATTGATGGGCTTTTTGATAAGAATCCTAATATCTATGAGGATGCAACCCTTCGTAGCTATGTACCAGAGATTACAGAGGAAATTCTGGCCTCGGCTGGTGGTGCTGGTAGTAAGTTTGGTACGGGTGGTATGATGAGTAAGATTAAGTCTGCCCAGATGGTTTTTGAGAATCATAGCCAAATGGTTTTGATGAACGGTGAAAATCCACGTGACATCCTTCGTGTCCTTGAAGGAGCTAAAATCGGTACACTCTTTAAACAGGAGGACTAAGATGACATATATTGATACACTTGGCCAACAGGCCAAAGTAGCAGGTCGTCAGATTGCTAAATTATCAACAGCAGCCAAAAACGACCTTCTAAATCAGGTAGCTAAAGCTCTAGTAGCTGAAAGTGCCTATATTATCACTGAAAATGCTAAGGATATGGCCAATGCCAAGGAAAATGGTATCTCCGAAATCATGCAAGATCGCTTGCTCCTAACGGAAGATCGTATTGCAGGGATAGCAGAAGGTGTCCGTCAGGTCGCAGACCTCCAAGATCCTATCGGTCAAGTGGTGCGTGGCTATACGAATCTCGATGGCCTTAAAATCGTACAAAAGCGTGTCCCTATGGGAGTTATCGCCATGATTTTTGAAAGCCGTCCCAATGTCTCAATTGATGCTTTTAGCTTAGCCTTCAAGACCAATAATGCCATCATTCTCCGTGGGGGACGTGATGCCATTAATTCGAATAAGGCTCTAGTTACAGTAGCCCGTAAGGCCTTGGAAACTGCAGGAATTCCAGCAGATGCCGTTCAGTTAGTTGAAGATACCTCTCACGAAGTAGCAGAAGAACTCATGGCGGCGACTGAGTACGTAGACTTGCTCATCCCTAGAGGTGGGGCCCGTCTCATCCAAACGGTTAAAGAAAAAGCCAAGGTTCCAGTCATTGAAACAGGTGTCGGTAACTGTCATATTTATGTGGATAAATATGCTAATTTGGATATGGCGACACAGATTGTCATCAATGCCAAGACTCAACGACCAAGTGTGTGTAATGCGGCAGAATCTCTCGTCGTTCATGCTGATATTGTAGAAGAGTTCCTGCCTAACTTGGAAAAGGCTATTTCTAAAGTTCATGCTGTTGAATTTCGTGCAGATGAGCGTGCTTTGAAAGTAATGGACAAAGCTGTTTCAGCCTTACCAGAAGACTTTGCGACAGAGTTTTTGGACTACACAATGTCTGTTAAAGTGGTAGATAGCCTTGACGAGGCTATTGGCTGGATTAACACTTACACGACATCGCATTCAGAGGCTATCGTGACTCAAGATATTAGTCGTGCTGAGCAATTCCAAGACGATGTTGACGCTGCAGCTGTCTATGTTAATGTTTCAACCCGCTTCACAGATGGATTCGTCTTTGGACTAGGTGCTGAAATCGGAATTTCAACTCAGAAGATGCATGCCCGAGGTCCAATGGGACTGGAGGCCCTTACCTCAACCAAGTTCTATATTAATGGCCAAGGACAAATTAGAGAATAACCCATCAAGCTCCAGGAAGGAGCTTTTTTAGTTAGTTTGCTAGACGACAGGTCTTCTGATATACTGGTGGTATCAAGAATGAGGAGATTTTGCCATGTTTAAAGCTTATAAAAAGTATTGGATGGGCTATGTCGATTTTACAGGACGTTCAAGCCGCTCAGACTATTGGTTGGCAGTTTTAGCGAATGCGATTGTAACTATCATTTTATTTACCGTGGTTATAGTTGCCATTGTATTTGATAGTCCAGGTAGTCATTATCATATTATTTTTAAATTATTGTATGGGCTTGCAATGGTATATTTCTTTGCTAACTATATTCCATCTTTTGCCCTTCAGGTGCGTCGCTTACGTGATGCCGGTTTTCACTGGGCATTGATTTTCTTACGCTATGCGCCTGTTATAGGCGATATCGTTCTGTTGGTTTTGTTTTGTCAACCCACAAAAATAGAATTTCCTTTCAACCAGTTCAATAATCCACAACAATAATAATGACTTAACAGCCTTGCGAGGCTGCTTTTTAGTCAATTTGTCAAATTCTTTTTTTATTGCTATACTATAAGTATCAAAAAATGAGGAGATTTTATTATGATCGAAGCTTATAAGAAGTTTTGGAAGGGCTATGTAGATTTTGAGGGACGTTCAACACGTTCAGATTACTGGTTTGCATATTTGGCAAATATGTTAACAGTTATTGCTTTTTATGTGTTGCTAGCAATCTTTGGAGGCATTGCAGGTGCGACAGAATCAAGCTTTTTAGCTGTTATTTCATTTATCATCCTATTTATCTTTTTTGCCTTTGGTATTGCTGCGCTTTTACCTGGTATTGCTGTAACAGTTCGCCGTTTACGTGATGCTGGCTATAATTGGGCATTTATTTTTATTCCTTTGATTCCATTTGTCGGTGGTATTATCTTCATTGTTCTACTATGCCAACCAACAAAAGTAGAAGTGCCATTTAGCAACTTCAATAACCCACAGCAATAATGCAAATCAACCAACTCTTTGAGTTGGTTTTTCTGATGCCAAAAAAGTTTTATGTTAATGTTGCACATTTTAATATTTCTGATATAATCTTATCTGAGACTAATCAATACTAAAATATAATTTAAGAAATGTGAATAACTTATGAAACTATTTCGTCACTTGAAAGAAAAACGTTACCTTATTTTGGCATTTACCCTACCAGCTCTTTTATTGGCTTTGGCTATTGTCTTTTTCCGTCCTACTCATCATCATGCCGAGGTAGGAGTGAGGGTCAGCACCAAACAGTCGTCATCAAAAGCTAAGGCTTCCTCTAAATCATCTAGCTCTAGCTCATCATCAGCATCAACGTCTAGCGAGTCATCAAGCTCTAGCACCGCATCCGTAGCAGCTAGTCAGGCACAGGCAGCCACAACGACTCCTTCTTCAGTCCAAGGGACTTACCAAGCGCCACAGTATAATTATGCTCCCCCAACAACTTATACCGAATCACAAAATGATGCTTCAACATCTACGATTTATAACGGGGATGTTAACTCTACTGTAGCCGAATAGAAAGATTATTATGAAAAAGAAATTATTGTTATTAGCAACTGGCTTATCTAGCCTAGCTCTATTGGCGGCTTGTTCAAATCAGTCTAATCATTTATCATCGACAAATTCATCCTCATCAGTAGAGCAGTCCCAATCAGATAGTAGCGAAAGCTCAAGTGAAGAGGAAAAAGTAGATACCTCTGCTTATGATGACATCATCAGCAAGTATCAAACAGCTGTGGCCAATAACCAAACGGATGCCTCACTTAATTTTCTCGTTGTGAACTATGCTAATTCTCAAACAAGTCCTGCCTCAACGGTCTATACTTACCGTGATTTGGATGGTAATGGTGTTGATGAGTTGATTCTTGCTTTTAAGCCAGGTAAACTCTTTAAAGACTATATGATTACGGATATCTACACCATTTCTAAGGATGATGGACAGGTTATTCGTCTGACTGATGGTTCGCAATTAGGCATGTTGGGTGAGCGTATGACCTTGACTTACCTCAAGGATAAGACGTTTAGCTACTATGGTAGTGCCGGTGCCACGGCAGGCGGTGGTTCAGGTTATCACTTTAATGATGATGGCCAGTCTCTTGTCAAAGACGATAGCGATACAGGTGCTGAAAAAGCAGATCTTTCTAGTTGGGATTGGGAGGACTTGAGTAGTGATGAAAGTAATAGTAGTTCTAAAACATCATTGGAAGATAAAACAAGCTCGACCTCACTTAAGGCTGATGAACTGAAAAATGGTAACTACAAGTCAGCTGTAGGCACGTGGAAGTCCTCAGATGGAAAGACCATCAAAATTACTTCGGACGGACAGTTGGATTTCTGGGGACATACTTACCCTATCGACAAAGTCTCAGCCAATCAGTATGTGTCTGGGATATATACTTTAACTTATGTTGATTCTAGTCCAGTAGGTAATACGCCAATTCAGCTATGTCCTAAGGGAGTTAGTGATGCGAGTGATGCGGGAGATAACAGTAAGGATCGTATCTTGGCGACGAATGGGGTGCCATCTGAGGAAAGCTATTTCTACAGAGTAGACTGATTTTGGATAACCAATCTATCATTCATCAAGCCAGGCCTTGGGTCTGGTTTTTTTGCTGTCCTAACAACTTTCAAGGCGAGACAATTTCTCTATTCTTGTGCTATAATAAAAGTTATGACTAATGAATTTCACCATGTAACCGTTCTTTTACACGAAACTGTTGATATGCTTGATATCAAGCCCGATGGCATCTATGTTGATGCGACCTTGGGTGGCGCAGGACATTCGTCTTATCTTTTGTCGCAATTATCTGAAAAGGGTCATTTGTACTGCTTTGATCAGGACCAAAAGGCTATTGATAATGCTCAAGTGCGTCTCAAGGACTATATTGATAAGGGTATGGTGACTTTCATCAAGGATAATTTCCGTAATCTCAAGTCCAACCTTGAAGCCTTGGGGGTGTCTGAAATTGATGGCATTCTCTATGACTTGGGTGTCTCTAGCCCACAGTTGGATGAGCGTGAGCGTGGTTTCTCCTATAAACAGGATGCCAAGCTGGATATGCGTATGAATGAGGAAGCTAGTTTAACGGCCTATGAGGTGGTTAATACTTATCCTTACAACGATTTGGTGCGTATTTTCTTCAAGTATGGTGAAGACAAGTTCTCTAAACAGATTGCACGTAAGATTGAGCAAGCACGTCAGGTCAAACCTATCGAGACGACGACGGAACTGGCGGAAATTATTAAATCTGCTAAGCCTGCCAAGGAACTAAAGAAAAAGGGCCATCCAGCCAAACAAATTTTCCAAGCCATCCGAATCGAAGTCAACGATGAGCTTGGTGCTGCGGATGAGTCTATTCAGGAGGCTTTGGACCTATTAGCTGTGGATGGTCGTATCTCGGTCATTACCTTCCATTCTTTGGAGGATCGTTTAACCAAACAGCTTTTTAAGGAAGCCAGTACGGTAGATGTGCCTAAAGGCTTACCCTTTATTCCCGAAGACCTCCAACCTAAGGTAGCATTAGTAAATCGCAAGCCTATCCTGCCTAGCCAGGAAGAATTAGAAGCAAACAACCGCTCGCATTCTGCTAAATTGCGTGTGGCTAAAAAAATCAGGAAATAACTATGGAAAATCAGGAACATCAGGTTGTTAATAGAGCCCTTAGAAACCATATTCGTTTTATGACACGTATGGAAAAGGCCTTCTATTCGGCAATTGTTTTGACAGCTGTTGTGATGAGTATCTCGGTTGTCTTTTTACAGGGACGTAATCAGGCCATCAAGCAACAAATCACAGACCTTAATAGCAAGATCAGTGATAAGAAGACAGAGCTTAACAATGCAAAACAGGCAGTGAATGAGTTGACTAACTCTGATCGTATCAAAGAGATTGCTAATAAAGCAGGCCTGTCTATTAATAACGATAGTATTAAGAGTGTGAAATAGCCAATGAACAGACTAAGAAAACTTAAACATTTATTTCTAAATTATGTCGTAAAGGATAGGCGAAAACCTGCCCAGAATCGACAGCATGTTGGTCAGAACCTTATGGTTCTTAGTATCTTTATCTTTTTCGTCTTCATTATCAACTTTGTGGTAATCATTGGGACAGATAGTAAGTTTGGTGTTGATTTGTCCACACAAGCTGCTAAGTCATATAACACTAAAACCACAGTGGCTGCCAAACGTGGGACGATTTACGACCGAAATGGAAATGTTTTGGCTGAAGATTCAACCAGTTACGCCATTTACGCTATTGTGTCAACCAGCTATGTCTCAGCAACGCAGGAGAAACTCTACGTTCAAGAAAGCCAGTTTGATAAGGTTGCCGATATTTTAAAGGACAAGCTAGGAATTAAGAAAAGCGATGCTCTAGCTCAATTGCGTACTAAAGGTGCCTATCAGGTTTCCTTTGGTCTAAAGGGTAAGGGTATCACCTACTCAGTTAAAGAGGAACTTGAAAAGGCTTTTAAGGATGCAGATATCAAGGGTATGGCTTTTGAAGCGACAACCTCACGTATGTATCCTAATGGAACCTTTGCTTCAGAGTTTCTTGGCCGTGCCGAAGCTGTTGAGAACAAAAAAGACGGTTCTTATTCATTGGTCGGTCAAACCGGTTTAGAGCGTTCGCTGAATAGCCTTTTGACAGGGAAAGACGGCGAAGCCATCTACGAAAAGGACAAGGACGGTAATACTCTTCTTGGAACGGAAACTGTTACCAAGGAAGCTATTGATGGTAAGAACATCTATACGACCTTATCAGCGCCTCTTCAAACCTTCTTGGAAACGCAGATGGATACCTTTATGGAGGAAACCCAAGGGGTTAATGCTTCAGCGACAGTTGTCAATGCAAAAACAGGTGAAATTCTTGCGACGACAC
>ERZ506988.391-NODE-391-length-14116-cov-5.01863_pt1 | contig 14116 bp, 19 predicted proteins | sample MGYA00512884_ERZ506988 | MGnify/ENA metagenome assembly ERZ506988 | reverse complement strand
GAAGTCCCGACTCCATCAATTATCAATTCGTTGTATCTTACCATGCAGGCGCTCCTCTCAATTCTTTCTGTCTTCTCAATTCAGCAGCTATCTTCTGAGATACCTTATTAGCGATCTTCTCAATGTCAGCTTCTTCTCTGATGATATTGTCAGAGATGTTGATATTGATCACGGTTCCTTGTGGGTCCATTGTTTGGGCAATGCCCCGACCAATGGCGCTCAAGTTACGTTCATTCAGTGGTAGGACTGCTTCTTTTCCAGCTTCCCCACCAACCATCAGGCTATTCCCGTTCATGCCAAATGCTGTGGGCTTGGTTAAGATCCCACCTTTGGCATACCAGTCAATTCCAATACTTGGAATCCCTTTACCTTTCAGCCAGTCCATCGGATTCAGCGATCCGCTGGCCTTGAAGTGAGGTAATGGGATGTGTGGCCATTTGAATTGGAAATTGAAGAAACCTTTAATTCCGTCAATGGCTCTTCCTACGAGATCTTTTGCTCCATTGATAGCTGTGTCAATTGTGTCTTTGATCCCATTCCAAATGCTTGAAGCGGTTGAGCTGATATCATTCCAAACTCCTGAAATTGTGCTAGAAATCCCATTGAATACAGTTGAAACTGTTCCTGTGATTCCATCCCAAATCCCAGATAGAGTTGAGCTGATCCCGTTCCAAACAGTTGAAGCCGTACCGGAAATTGTGTCCCAAATTCCAGATAAAATTTGAGCCATTGCATTGAATACAGATTCACAGATACTTTTGATCCCGTTCCAGATATTTTCACCAATACCCTTGATGGTCTCCCAAGCCCCAGACCAATCCCCGTTGATGATCTGCATCACAGTCTTGATGATGCCTAAAACCACGTTGATGGCTGTTTCAACAACAGTTTTGATGGTGTCCCATACTGTAGAAACAATGGTTGAAATATTGTTCCAAGCAGTCTCAATGAATGGTCCAAGAACATTCATGACTGTTGTCACTACTGCTGAAATAGCATTCCAGACTGTTTCTGCTGTTTGCCTGATTAGTTGTTGATTATCATTCCACCATGTTGTCAATGTTCCCCAAATTTCCATCACAAAGCTTGAAATGGCTTGGACAACAGTGTTGATGACTGACATGATAGCATTCCAGACTGTTTCAACAGCGGTCCTGAATCCCTCATTGGTTTCCCACAAGTGCTTGATAACCAAGACTATTCCTGTGACTGCTGCAATAACAGCGGCTATCACTCCAATGATTGGCAATGCAGCAGCTATCAGCCCTCCTATACTTGCTCCTACAGCAACAGCAGCCGCCTGAAGGGCGAGGAAGATTGGGGCAAGTACACCGGCCACTGTTACAATTGTTCCAAAGACTACAACAAAGTTTTTGATGGGTCCAGGTAAGTTGTTGATCCATTCTGCCACTTTCTTGAAGACATCCACAATGATGTCAAGGGCGGGAGCGAATGTTTCAGCGATTGCTCCACCGACCTCAGCCATGACAATTTTCAAGCCATTTTGTGCTGTCGTGAATTTATCAATAGGATCTAGAGTGCTTTCATAAGTTTGTGAAACTAACCCTGCTGACTCTTTAGATGTTTTTCCAAGTTCATCAAAGCTCAAAGCTCCACGCTTGATGGCATCGACCATTTGAGGAGCCTTTTTGGCACCAAAGATCTCCATAGCGATCCCCATTGCTTCAGTCTCTGATTTACTGTTCTTGATTGCTTCAATGGTCTCTTTGAGACCTTCTTTCATGGTCTTTCCTTGCTTGGTGTAGACCCCTGCTGCCTTTGTCATTCCTGACAATGCTGCTGATGAATCAACCCCATGCTGTTCAAGTTGACCAATCAATGTGACAGCTTCATCAAATTCAAGACCAAGCATCTTGATTTGTGGCGCTCCATCTGTTGCTTTCTTCATCAAGTCATCAACAGAAACCCCTGTGGATTGTGCCACATAAGTGGTGCTATCCAGTACATCAGATAGGTAATCAACAGAATATCCGTAGGCTTCCAAGGCTTGCTTGGACTGAATTGTTGCATTCGTGATGTCAGATCCGTTGATTTCTGCAAACTTGAGCATGTCAACAGATGTGGTTTTGAGCGCATCCCCTGTTAGGCCGAATTGGGTGTTAACTTCACCGACTGCATTCCCGATTTTGCTGAAATCAGTAGGCATTTCAGTGGCTATGCCATTGGCAATTCCTTGCATCTGCTCAAGGGACTTTCCACTTGCACCAGTCTTGGTGACAATAGTGTCCATTCCTTCATCAATTTCCCGGAATGCGTCCAGAGCGCTTTTCCCAAAATCAACCAACTTTTGACTGATTTCAGATAACTTCTCAGAGAATTGATTCAGCAATTCAGCTTTCAGAAGCTTATTTGTCTCTTCAAGACCGCTACTAGCTTTCTTCCCTGACTCACCAAGATTCTCCATTTCATTGGAAAGCCCGTTGAAGGCAGCCTTGGACTCATTCAGTTGAGTTTCTAGCTTATTGACTTCTGTCGAGTTCTCACCATACTCTTGTTTTGCAAGAGCAAGCTGTTTCTCAAGATTCTCAACCTGTTGGGCGACAATCTCGCTTTGCTTCCCAATTTTCTGTTCAGCAAGTGCCAGCTTATCTGCTTCACTAGCATTGGAACCCATTTGGCTTTCTTGCAGCTTGAATGAGCTGACAACTTTGTCACCTTCACTTGCAAGGCGCTGTTGCTCGTTTTGAAGCTCTTTCAGTTGTTCACGGTTGGACTTGGTAGCATTCCCATTTCCATCTAATGCCTTATTTACATTCTCAAGCTTATTCTCATAGCCCTTCAGGATGTTCTCTGTCTGGACCACTTCCCGTTGAAATGCACGGTATTGATCAGCTCCAATGTCACCACTTTTGAATTGAGCTTCAACTTGTGCTTGTGCCTGTCTCAATGTTTCCAGTTTTTCCTTGGTAGTTGAGACTTGCTTTTGAAGGACTTCTTGCTTTTGAGCCAATAGGGTCACGTTCCCTGTGTCAAATTTCAGAGCCTTGTCAATGCTCTTCAATTCTTTTGCTGCTTCAATAGAGGCAGAATTTACTTTTTTCAGGGCGTTTTGAAGGGGTTGTGTGTCACCGCCAATTTCAATTTTTATCCCTTTAATATTACCGGCCATGTTTCCTCCTTTCACATAAAAATATAAAGAGCGCCTAAAGGATTCTTGTGATCAATCGTCCATTCATTCGATGAACTTGACCTCAGATTCTTCCTCTCAGCACTCTATTTCAGACTAGAATGAGTCAAAATCTGACTGTGTGGCCTTGCGTGTTTCTGATTTGTTTTCAGTACGCAAATTCACATAATCTGTTTGATAGTCCAGAGCCATTCCAATTGAAATGTGCTTCAGATCATCAATTGTAAGCCCAGTTTCTTTACAGCAAGAAAGATAAGATTCTACTGTAAAGATTTCATCACTGGCTGATTCTGACTCATCTGGTTTTTTTTTGATGTCATCGTATCATTGATCATTTCCATTAGAATTGGAGCAATGTCCTGCAAAGGAAATTCTTCCATTTCCATGAAAAATTGTTCATAAGGCTTGATATGTGGGTTCCCTGATTTGGTGAACACCCAAAACAAGCGATTGAAGAAGGTCATGTCAAAATTAGCCAACATGTTGATGTCAACTTCATTGTTGCCATTCTCAGCCATTTGCATGATATTCTGGTTTGAGATCATTCCAAATAGATCTTGGAAGAAATCTTTCCCAAACTCACTCTTATAAGCGATAGGAGTGTAAGCATTGGTTACAAGCTCATACTCCTTTTCACTAATGGTCACACTCTTACGCATTTAAGGCCTCCTTAATTACAAAGCTTGATTAGGTTCATAGACCTTTTCAAACCATTTCTTATAAACTTCTTGATCATCCGCTGATGTGATGGAACGTTTCACAACTTGGTCACCGGGACGAGGGCTGGCATTGAAGCTCAATTCACGTTCATTCACGTTGGTTCCGTTCTTGGTAGCTGATCCGCTCGATGGGCGACTTGCTGAACAGTAATACATGACATGGCGTGTCTTGTTAGCATCGCCAGCAAATTCAAACATAAGTGCGAAGTTGGTTGTCTTCGCATCTGCTTTTTCTGTGACCACTCCTGTTGTAGAGTCTTTGATGTCGCCCAAAATTTTTGTTGCGAATGCTTCAATGATGTGTGGGACTTTGAATTTACCTTCGTAACCTTCGTTTGAGTTGACGAAGTAATAATCAATGTTATCAGCTTTCACTGATCCTGAATCCCCTTTAGGGTCCAGCGTCAATTCCATCGCTCCAGGGAAGCGGAATACTTGACCATAAGTGATCACTCCTGCTTCGCTGATTGATTGGATTGGTGCCACATGGACATTTTCAAGCCCAAATGTAACTTTGTTTTCAGTCATTTCTTTCCTCCTTAATATAGATAGACTTCATAAGACTTCACAAATAGTCTTTCTGATTCAATAAAATTTTCTTCCTGAACATCATAAAAGAGCTTGTGGCCATTCCACAGCTCTTCTAATCGTTCTTCTAGTTCCTCATCTTTTCTTTCAAAGGCCAATTCTACAGTGACAGAACGGATCTTGTATGATGCTTGATTGTCTGTCCCTGTGATAGATGGCAAGCTTTCAAAATAGACAAGATAAGGCAGCGTGGGAACATTTCCTTCCCTGAATGCCTTATAGGTGACTGGCAAGCCAGCCTGATCCAAAATATCTGCAAACTCTGACAGCTTCATCTTCCAAGCTCCTTCAATTTCTTTTCAAAATTCTCAATAGCATGATCTTCTGCCGGCTTGATGTGTACGATGCCGGAAACCCGTCCCCCGTTCCTCTTTAAGTGGCCAAATTCAAGCAAATGTGGGAGGCGATAATTTGTGTTATGCACCACAAAATTACCTTTCCCCATTTTTGTTTTTTTCCACGATTTGGCATACTTACCACCTTTCGCCCTTGGACTTTTTGGACTTGTGGTTTTTAATTCTTGGACGGCCTCTTCTGCTGTTTCTTCTGATATCTTATCCACTTCTTCTTCAACTTCAGTGGAATACTCTGCTAATGCTTTAGCAATTTGACTGGCTAGATCTTGGCTCATGTCATCTTCTCCACTAAAGTCAATTCAAGGATGTTGAGGTTGATTGGATATGTCTTCAAAATCCGGTACTCTTTACCGCCAAATTCAGCAAATTCCTGATTGTTGTATTCAAAACTGTGAATGTCAACAATCAGATTTGGCCGGATGCCGGCCTGATTGGCTTGGTAAAATTCGGACCGTGTAATAGATTTCTTTTTACAAAAAATTGTAGTCTTTACTTTCTCAGTCAGATCTTGCTTGAGCTTGTCCTTACCTGTAATTTTAAAACCTATCAATGTGATTTCATCATTCCACATCTCACACCTCTTTCTTGGAAGAGATTTGCAGATTGTGCAAGCGCCATTGAAGGTGACGTGGTAAATCAACACCACCTTCATAGCGATAAGCAGCAAAGTCAACAATGAACATTTCATGGTCAGCACGATCTGGAACCAATTCAACACCCAGATTGTTTGTTAATTCGCTGATGACGCTTGAGACAATCTTCTCCAGTGTTTTATCTCGCAAATTTGAAGCAATTCCTAATTTGATTTTAAGTAATTCCACTAACTGACCAGTGTCCATGCTATTCTTCCTCTTTCTTAGTTGCTTTCTTGCGCTTTGGTTTCTCTTCAGTGGCTTCTTCTACTTCTTCAGTAGTTGTTTTCACCTCTTCAGAGGTTTCTTCTACTTCCTCAGTAGTTGTTTCCACCTCTTCAGCAGCCTCTTCTGCTTTCTTAGTAGCTTTCTTTACCACTTCATCAGTGATGAAGATTGAACCTGCTGAATTAAAGCCTGTCAAGAGTCCTTTAACAAACTCTTGATCAGGTTCATAGCCTTTGCGTGGAAAGACATCATCAATTTGATATTCATGTTGTTCTTCATCACGCATGTCCTTGAATGGACGGATTACTGTATAGGGCATGTGATACCTCCTTATGCTACAACATCAGTGTATGTGCCAAAGAATCCAGCAGCAGCATCTACTTTCTTAACATCCAAACGGATGAAGAGTCCAAGCAGTTGGCCATAGATGTCATTGTTAACCCATTTAACAGATACTTGAGAACGGTCAAAGAGTTTTACAAATTCTGAAACATCGCCAATAAAGAACTTCATGTCTCCTTCAGCTCCAAAGACTGTATCATCTACTGGATAGATTGTTTTGCCGCCAAATGAGTAGCCTGTAGGTGATGCAACATCCGTTTGGAGCATGTAGCGACCATTTTTGTCTTTCACTTTGTCAAGTGCTGCAAACATTGATTGAGTTACAACAATACTTGCTTTGTAGATTGATTTAAGTTTCTTGTTGTAGATATCCTTGATGCCATCGAATCCAGCAGCATCTGCTTGAGTTGCTGATTTGAGGATGGTAGCGACCAATGACAATTCAGTGTTTTCACCTTGATTGAATACTTCATCTTCTACGATTGACATGATATCGTAGTCTGCATCATCAATCATTTCTTGAGATACAGGAATGTACCCACGGTAAGTCTTGATTGAGTAATCAATTTCGCTGATGCTTGGTTTTCCAAGTTCAGGATTGGCTTTCAATTCTTCAGTTGAAGCCATTTTGCTGTCTGTCTTCTTGATAACTGGATATTTACCAGAACCACTATTTACTTTGACACGTTGGACAAGATCCAAGAGTGGATTGCGTGTCTTTTCAAGGAAGTGAGGTTTTAACACTTCAGTTGGGATCAAAGCAGCGCTTCCAGAGTCAGTTGTTTTAAGACCTTCAATGTCACGAGTTTGACCAGTACGAATGAATTTAGCAATTGCGTCACGTTCTTCCAATTTCTTTCCTCCACGTTGCTCAACATCTTTGAATGTTGGGGCTTTCCGATTTTGTTCGTCAACTTGCTTTTGAAGATCTTCAATTTCTTCTTCAAGTTTTGCTTTTTCTGCTTGTTTCTCTTCTAATTCTTTTTGAAGTTCTTCAAGGCTCTTTTCAACCGTTGAAACTTCTTCTTCAGTTTCAGCACGGTCCAATTTTTCTGCTTCGATTGCAGAACGGTTGTTCAATTCTTCAATTGCTTCTTCCAATTCAACAACTTTATTTGCTTTTGTGCGCATACGTGCGCCCAGAATCAATGCTTTGTTCATAAATTGTATTTCTCCTTAATTTTCATTTTGCGTTTGTTTAACGCTTCAATATTGGCACGTTTCAGACATTCAAAGTCTTTCTTCCGTGCAGCAATTTCAGTCTGTGGATATGCTGGGAATGTGCAAGGACTGACCTCAAAGATTTCAAGCTCTAGCACGGTGTCAAGATAGGAACCATCTTCACGCTCAATGGTATCCACCTTAATGGGCATAAATCCAAAACTGCATCCAACAATATCCCCACGCTGTACACGGGCATAAGCTCCCATAGCGTCTGGATCATTCCTGTTGATGATAATGTCACCATATAGACCTTTGTCATCAACTTTGAGACTCACTGTGCTGTTCCCTGTGCGCCCTAAAACTAGGTTATGATCGTGGTTAAACAATGCACGGATATCAGCATTTTTGATGGCTTCTTCCACTCCTGCACGTTTAATCACTTCAAAATAGCCTGGCCACAGCTCAGTTTCTTCATCGAACCGGATGAAGTAGCCACTCAGAATCAAGTCACCAGATTCTTGTTCTTCTCGTGTCTCAAATTGAGTAGCGATGTAGGAATTACGTTTCTTCACTGGCATTTCCTCCTTCCTTATTTAGTTTGCTCTGATTGCCTAACTCGCCTTGTGGCAGATAGTTTTCAAGAACAATAATTTCATCCATTTCAGGATCCGGAGTCATACCAACCCAATCTCTCCACTCGTTTCTACGCATTGCAGCACTGTTGGTCATTTGTTGGGCCACAGTTGAAAGCTCTGTAATGTCGTAAGAATACAGTGAACGTGGATTGAATTTGAAGTAGCGTGTTGTTGAAGTCAGTAGATCTCTTGTAAGTGTCTGAGTAATCGTTGTTGCGATGCTCATTATTGTGGTATTCACAAAGTTGTTGTATTCTTCTTTGTTGAAATCTCCCACACCTAACACAAAAGCCGGAACACCTAACATTCCAGCTACTGTCTTCTTATCAATTTCTACTGACTCATTCAAAGCTATGTCATTCAAACTTAATGGCTTCACTTGTTCCACTTCCATCAAGGCATCAGGAACAATCCAAGGTTCCCCTGACTGGCTTGTTGTCAAGTATTTCTTAGCGATTTTTTCCCGCCCCTCAACAGTTCCAAGCTCTTCACTGGATGAGTCCACTTTCACAATGAGGCTTGGAACGTTCTTTCCGTTCATGAAGCCCTTCTTGGTCTGTGTAGCCATGTTCAAATTGCGTACAATGTCTTTCAAGGCCAATCTAAAACCGGTCCCAATATAAGGCCGGTCTGGATCAGGATTGATGGCGAAGTGGACCACTTCATCTGGATTGAAATCAGTGTCCCTAAAATGGATCATGTATGTCAGATCATTGCTTATGAACGACACTTCCGACATTGGGAATGGTCTGAGATTGCTGATATAGTCAGTCATTGGATCATATTCCACATGTAGCACAGAATTCCCATCACCAAACAGGAGCAAGTCCCTTACGATCTTGAAGATCCATGATTTTCTTGTCATGTGATCGCAAGGATTGATGTCGATCTTACGGGCTAACCCATCCTTGATTCGTACATCACCGGATTCTGTATTCTCCATGAGCTGGATCGTCATGTTTGAAACCATATCAGCAATTTTATTGACAGCCATGATCACATCTGGATTTCTTGCCAGTGGAATATAGCCATCACCGTCATACATGATGCCAAGATCTGAATTCCCAAAGCTTGTGAACATCGTCTGAGACTTGCCACGCTTGAATAATTTGTCAAAGATTCCCATATTTCTCACCTCCTTTCTACTTAATCAAAGTAAGCCATCACATTCTTATTCTTACCAAGGTTAGCAAGTGCCTGTATACAAGCAAAAACGCTCGCATCAAACAAGTCAATTCTTGCTGTCCCGCCATCCCCGTCCAATTTCTCATACTGGACAGCATCATCTACTTTCTCGATGGCTCTGACATTGCTGACACAGTATTCATAAGCGTCCGAATGTACATAATAAAATTCTTTATTCTTCACTTTCAATTCAATTCTTCTGAATCCCTCTGATTTCAAATAGAATAGCTGAGGTTGGTCAATCATTTTGAATTTGGCTTGTTTCATTTTGAGCATGAACTCTCTACCAAATTTCCTATCCATACCGACAGCAGCAATTTTGAAGCCTTTCTGTCGCATTTCTATGAACCATTTAACAATGTCATCATAAAGGACGGTTGGAGTGTTGCTCATTGTCAGCCATCCATCTGATTGCCATCCAAACAATGGGATGCCATCATCATTGGCTTTCTTCTGAGCATTGACACGAGGGAAGAAAGCGTGTGTGATACAGATATCAACATCTTTTTCACCATCGTTATATACACCATAGAGAGCAGCAGCGGTCAAGTCATGCAGTCTTGAAAGGTCAGCTCCTCCATACCATCGGATAGGAAGTTTTGCAAGCTCCTCAATAGTCCAGTCGTAACAGTCATCACTGGCAATGAACTCATCTGGATTGAAGTAAGCGTTCATTGAGTTAGTGAAGACATTCAGTGTCTTATTGAAAAACTCGTTTCTGGTTTGTGGATCATTCAAGGCCTGTTCTGCTTCTTCCTTGAGAGCCTTGAGTGAGACAGTCACACCCCATGACGGATTAGCCATCTTCAACACATTCTCATCCAAGTAGTCTCCCACATCTCCATCAGTAGCCTGATTAGCTTTGCAGATGAAAATGAAGAATGAATCATCTTTGACTAGCTCTTTCAGGACCTTCTGACAGTATTTCAGACGGTTAGCAAGGAAACCTGTTGGAATGTCCCCGGCTGTAGAGATAACAAAAAGCATACTGTTCCGGTATGCTGACATTGTTTTTTTCATAAGACCGTATTTTTTTGAATTTCTCATGGTGTGGGCTTCATCTAGGATGATGACATTCCCATTGAGAGAGTCAAGCCTGCTTTCATCATTTGCAAGTGCTTGGATAAAGAATGAACCCTCCTCGCCAAAATTGGCAGTGATTGAGTGTTCTTGGTTGTTATCTTTTATACGGATGTTCTTGTCATTCCATCGCTCAACATTGAACCTCAAGAATCCAAAGGCTTCCAAGGCTTGCTTGACAGAATTGGCTACAATATAGCATTTTGAACCGCTATCTGTATCAAGAATCTGATAGGCCAGAGCGATTGCAGCAGTGAAGGAAGTCTTGCCATTTTTTCTGGCAAGTATGATCAAGGCTTCTTTGAAGCGTCTCTCATTTGTTCCCTTGATATAGAATCCAAAGAGATTGACCACAACAAAATGTTGCCACGGTTGAAGCAACAATGGCTTGTTACGGATGGACACCGCAAACATGTCATCTCCTTGCTGATGGACAATTGTGTTTTCAATGAAATGAACGACAAAATCAACCATGTCTTCATCCATCTCAAATTCTGGATTGTCTAAATCTCTCAGAAAACGTGATGCGGCCAAAATGTTTTCTTCACAATGCTCTTCCTGATGGTCTAGAACGTGTTGAGCGTATTGTTTGGCTTTCTCCACGTTACCCATCAGACTTCACCCGTTTCTTTTTGATCTCATCCTTGAATTTCAGAACCTCTGTAAGAACTGATCCATTGTCTTGTTCTACTACTTCACCCAATGATTTAGGATTCATCATCAGTTGATTGGAATAGCTGAGTATGTCTTTCCGTAGAATTTCCATCGCTGTCAGGATGGGGACCTTACGTTCATTCTCAGCTCCTGCCTTATTCACATAGACATCTGTGACAGGGTAGCCCATATCAGCATAATCCTGAGCAAGTTTCTGATACTGAAATAGCATTCCTGAAAAGATGTCAATGATCATGTCAAATTCTTTGCGATAAGTCCCAAGCTCTTTCATCTGTTTGATGACTTTTGACTTTATTGACTTAACTGTTACTGGTTTTGCCAAAAACTAGGCCTCCTTCCCAAAATCCCTTTAGTTTTTATCCCCTTTTTGTCTGGAGGCCTCCGACTTGGAAAAAGTTCCCTTCACCGGTTCCCAGACGCTCAAAAAAATTTTTTTCGATGGGGGGGGATAATCAAAAAAATTCAAAAATTGAAAAATTGAAAAATTCGATTTTTACAAAATTTCGTTTTTTCGATTTTTGTAAAAATTCAAAAATTCCCTTTTTCGTTTCTTTTGCCAAAAAATTCCTTGACCAATAACTTTATCATTCTTTCTGTCATGAAAAGTATTGTGTCGCTTGTTAGTGAGAGGCAAACAATTCCATTCTTGAAATTCTAATTCAGGATATTCTGAAACTGGAAAAATATGATGGACCATTTCAGCTGGTTCTGATATTCCGTATCTCAAACTTTCCTGACAAAGATAATTATATTTTCTTAGAATCTTATCTCTGAACTTCTCCCACTTCTTTGTCTTCAAAGAAGGTCTGACAATTTTGTTATACATATAATCCTCCTCACACAAAAAGGACAGACCAAACTGATTGGCTGTCCCTCTCATACTTGAAAGCTATGCTATCATAATATTTTATTTTATGTGAGAAAACAAGAGTTTATTTTCTCATCTTTCAATCCATCTTAAAATTATCCCCAATCTTAAAATGTTCAAAATCTTTTTTGCTCACCTTAAAATCTTCCTCGATAGTTTTGTTTCCTGATTTTCCTTTAACGGTTATAACATATTTTCTATCAGTTTTCCTTGGAACTAATATTGTTGTCTTGCCAGTTGAAATTGGTATCAATATCATTGTTGGTTCCTCTATATGTTTATCAGTGATGGTTCCGCTTGAAATCTCATGGCATGATGCTAGTAATATTCCAAAAGCTAAAATGCATAAAATTTTAAAATATCGCATCACTCTACTTCCTCGATTTCTTCGATAATAAATGCTACTAGCTCTCTGGGGTTAATGCATATATTAGCAATATTCATTAGATGACCATCATTAAACTGACTAACTAAACGTTTGATATCTGGTTGTTTCGCATCGTAAGCCTCGGCAGTCTTATTATTCGTTAAATGAAAAATGATTTTATTTGTAGTCATCATTCCACCTCCTCTATTTCAATCCCTTCACAATCAAACACCCATCCAAACCCAGCTTCTTCAAGTTGTTTTTTGGTGTGTTCTGTACGAAATTTTTTATCTAGCTTTATTGACGATAACACCCAAGCGTGTTGAAATTTGATAAAGTTTAAGTAATTAAAATCACCACTTTCCATCCCTTTAAATCTTACATAATACCGTTTCTCTTCCTCGACCTCGTAGCCGTCAAGCCATGCACGGGCAAAGAGTTCCATGTTGTCATCTTCTCTAAACCAATAATCAAGTTTTTTTTGGTTTGAAGAAATGCCTTCCATTGCGCCAAATAAATGGAAATCATCATTCTTACATCCCTCAATCCAATCTGCAACAAACTTCGGTATAACCACTTTCTCTTCAAAATGAATTAAAGAATTTGGAAGTGTTACTGTCAAATCGTTTTCAAACTTGATGGTTGATCTCGTGAGCCTTTTATCAAGTTCTGTTCCATCAAGAACTTTTACTTTCAAGAGTGCATCTTTTAGCATGCTTTTCCTCCTCACTTTCACATATCTTATATTTTGTTAAGCTCGCCTTATTTCTGAAATCCTTTTAGGATATGGCTTTCATTCGTTTCTCTTTTTCCAGCTTATGCCTAACTCATTATGTTAATGTCAAAATTATAAAATTAAATAACAAAGTTTCTCAAGGCATCATCTAGTTCAGCTTGTTCAATTCCAATATATCTCAGTGTTATGGCTGGAGATGAATGATTGAACATCTTCTGTAGTGTGCCTACGTCCTTTGTTTTATTGTAGTATTTATATCCAAATGTTTTGCGCATTGTGTGCGTTCCCACGTTATCAATGCCTAATTCTTCAGCAGCTTCATGAATGATCTGGTATGCTCGTTCACGAGTGATGGCCTTGTTTCCTCCTTGCCTGCTCTTAAATAAGAAATGATGGAATGGTTTCCCTTCAACATACTTCCTCATTTCTCGTTTCAGTTCTTTTGTCATCCTACGAGAAATCTGCTTGCCAGTTTTTCTCTCTCGTAGCTTGATGTGCCATCCCTGAACATCTTTGACTTTGAGCGTGAGGATATCACCAACACGCAAGCCTGTATTGAGACCAGTGATGAAAAGCATGTAATACATTTCATTCCATTCTCTCAGGTAGTCCTTCATGGCTTGAATGTTATCCGTGTCCTTTATAGGTGAGACCTCTTCCATACGCTTCCCCCTTTCTATATTAAAATTGATTTTCATAAGGAATTGGGAGTGCAGGAATCGAACCTACTCCTACTGTTTTCCGCCAGTACGCTCTACCGTTTGAGCTAACTCCCTAACCACTATTAGGAGACCCTCTCATCCATGATGTGATTATCATGAACAAGATTATAGTATTTTATTTTGCGTGAGAATACAATATCTTATATTCTCAATTTATAGTACACCTTTCATTCTGGCATACGTTTCCAAGATGCCAGCACGCTTGCGGTAAATCGTGGCATTGCTGACAAATTGCTTTTCTGCAATTTCTTCCCAATCAAGATTGGCTTGTCCCCATCTTAGGTAGAAAATATCAAGCTGCTCTCCTGTCAGTTGTTTTTTGAAGGATTCAACAGTCTCTTTGAACAGCTCAAGATTCTTCAGAGTCACATCAGTAGCAAATTTCATCACTGTGTTTTCTGTTGGTTTGCTGATTCCAGATTTACCACCCCCAACAAGGTCATCACCATTCTTTGCCATCAATTCTGCTTTGCGTGTCCAGATTGCCCGGTCAATTCCACGAAAATTGAATAATTCTTGATCTAGGTTAAATAATTCTCGGTTGTTTAATTTTTTCATTCAGTAACCTCTCTTTGATAGATTTCTACTATCCCTTTGCCTTTTAATTTCTCACAGTGAGCAAGTGCTTCATGTCTAGTTTCAAATTCAACTTCAATGTATTCAGCTAAATG
>ERZ506988.337-NODE-337-length-15742-cov-4.88194_pt1 | contig 15742 bp, 12 predicted proteins | sample MGYA00512884_ERZ506988 | MGnify/ENA metagenome assembly ERZ506988 | reverse complement strand
GCTGGCGGGCCTTGTCCTGCTGCTAATAGAATTTGTGGTGCCGGGCTTTGGAATTTTCGGTGTCAGCGGCATGGTGTGCCTGACAGTCGGCGGCTTTTACGTTTTGGGCGGCAATGCCTGGGCGGCGTTGGTGCTGTTGGCAGTGTATCTGTTTTTTGTGCTGGTAATTACGCTGCTGTGCGTGTATCTGCCCAAGGAAAGCAAGTATAATCCCTTTGTGCTGTGGACACGTCAAAAAAACAGCGAGGGCTACACCGGCGGCAAAAACTGGAGCATGCTGGTGGGCAAAAGAGGCACAGCCTTGACTACGCTGCGTCCTGCAGGCACGATTCTGGTGGACGGCAAGCGTCTTGACGTAAGCAGTCAGGGAGATTATATCGAAAAGTCTGCGCCCGTGATTATCGTGCGGGTGGAGGGCAGCAAAATTTTTGTAGAACAGACGAAGGAGTGACGTTATGGATTTATTATTCAGTATGATTTTCGGTAGTGGCTTTGCAGTAATCATTGCTATTGCCGGTATAGCGATTTTTCTTAACTTTGTGCCGTTGGGACTGTGGATTTCCGCCATTGCCGCCGGTGTTAATGTAGGCATCTTCAACCTCATCGGTATGCGCCTGCGCCGTGTGCCCGCGTCGCAGATTGTGCTGCCTTTGATTAAGGCGAATAAGGCCGGTCTTGACGTAAACGTTAACCAGCTGGAGGCGCATTATCTGGCAGGCGGTAACGTGGACCGCGTTATCGACGCTTTGATTGCTGCCCACAGAGCGCAGATTGAGCTGAGCTTTGAGCGTGGCTGTGCCATTGACCTTGCGGGACGCAATGTGCTGGAGGCTGTGCAGATGAGCGTTAACCCCGAGGTTATCGAAACTCCGGTAGTAAGCGCTGTTGCCAAGGACGGCATTGAGCTGAAGGTAAAGGCACGCGTAACCGTGCGCGCCAACATTGACCGCCTGGTAGGCGGTGCCGGCGAAGCAACGATTATTGCGCGTGTCGGCGAAGGCATTGTAACTAACGTAGGCTCCAGCGCCGACCACAGCAAGGTACTGGAAAACCCCGATTATATTTCCAAAACAGTTTTGGACAAGGGCCTTGATGCAGGCACTGCTTTTGAAATTCTTTCCATTGATATTGCGGACGTAGATGTTGGCCGTAACATTGGTGCTGCGCTGATGACCGACCAGGCGGAGGCTGACAAGCGCATTGCTCAGGCGCGCGCTGAGGAACGCCGTGCGATGGCTGTTGCCAAGGAGCAGGAAATGAAGGCCTATACGCAGGAAATGCAGGCGAAGGTTGTGGAAGCACAGGCTAAGGTGCCTACAGCTATGGCAGAGGCACTGGCCAACGGCCGACTGGGCGTAATGGATTACTATCGATTGAACAATATTCAGGCAGATACGCAGATGCGCCGCACGATTGCCGAGGTAAGCCCGGAGGGCGAGGAAAAGCCTGAGGGCGGCAAATAAGCGAGGTGCAGCTTATGGGCGGTTTATTTGACAGTGATTTAATACCTCTGCTTTTTGTCCTCGTAATGCTGGCCAACGTATTTTTGGACAGGCGCAACCGCCGCCGCAGACAGCGGGAGCTGCCGCAAGAGCAGCCGCAGGAAACGGCGGAGCCGACGCAGGCAGAGCAGCAAACGCAGGCTAAGCCTAAGGATATTGCTGCCGAGTTTGAACGCCGTCTGAAAAAGACGACGGAGGAGGCGCAGGCACGCAAGCGTCAAAGCAGCCAAGGCGTAGTGCATGATGGAACGCGTGTGCGCCGTGATGATGACAGCAGAGTTCACCGTGACGGCGAAGCATTGCATGACCATACCGGCAGGATTCACCGCGAAAACGAAGACCTAGTGCATGACAGGGGCAAGGTTTATTATGACCCCCGCGGTGATTATAGCTATGATGAAGCAAAGATGAACGCTGCCGCAGCGGCGTTTAACGCGCACTACGCACAGCAAGCGCAGCCTGCGCCCAAAAAGCGCGTCAAGCTGAAGCATGCGGCGCTCGTCAACGGCATTATCATGGCAGAGGTATTAGGAAAACCGCGCGCTCTTAACCCCTACGAGGAGCGCTGATTTAAAGATTCTCGCACACAGTAAGGAGATGTTGGAGAATGCTGGAAAAGCTGGATTTGAGTAAAAAAGTGTCCAAGGAAGAATACAACAGGCAGATGGAAGTGCTGGGTGAACGTCTGGGAAAGGCGCAGCGCATGGCCCGCGACGCCAAAAGACCGATTATCATCGTGTTTGAGGGCTGGCGCGGTGCACGCCGCAGTGCGCTGATTAGCGAAATGATGCAGCAGATGGATGCCCGCGGCTTTAATGTTTATTCCAGCGTGCGTTTACGCGGTGTAATGCAGGAGCAACCGTTTTTCGGCGCCTTCTGGAAGCGTTTGCCGGCGTTGGGACATATTGCTGTTTATCACCGCAGCTGGTATTATCTGAAAAACGCCAACGAGTTGGCGGATAAAGAGGATAACACCAAGTATCCTGCTGTTTCCTTTGAGCATATCAACAACTTTGAAAAAATGCTCACGGACGATAATTATCTTGTGCTCAAATTTTTCCTGCATCTGTCATCGGAGCAGCAAAAGAAAAATATCGCCAAGAATGCCAAAACACTGGGCAAGGCGTGGCGTGACCTGAATCCTGCGATTGATGAAAGCGAAGATTACGATAAATTTTTGCCGCATTACGAAAAAATGCTGGAGGCCACCGATACGGTAAACGCTCCCTGGCACCTGATTGCCGACGATGATCCGCGCAGCGCGCGTTTGGAGGTTTTCACTAAGATTGCCGATGCTATCGAAAAAGCTGTGCAGATGCCTGTCGAGCCTGCTGCCGACAAGCGCACCGCGGCAACCTACGATGTGCTGAGCAAGATTGACGCCAATAAGGAGCTTACTAAAGAAGAATATAAGGAAAAGCTCGATAAGTACCAGAAAAAGCTGACACAGCTGCAGATTGAAATGTTCAAGGCGCAGATTCCGGTAGTCATCGGCTTTGAAGGCTGGGACGCTGCCGGCAAGGGCGGCGCTATCCGCAGACTGACGGCGGCACTGGACCCGTTGGGCTTCCATGTGCACCCGATTGCGGCGCCGAACGTGGTTGAAAAGCAGTTCCATTATCAGTGGCGCTTCTGGACCAGATTGCCGCAGCCGGGCACTATAGCGATTTTTGACCGCACCTGGTACGGCCGTGTTATGGTAGAGCGTATCGAAGGCTTTGCCAAGCCGCAGGAATGGCAGCGCGCCTACGATGAAATCAAGGATATGGAGGCGCAGTGGAGCGAGCACGGTATCGCCATTGCCAAATTCTGGCTGCAGATTGACAAGGATGAGCAGCTGCGACGCTTCAATGACCGTCAGAATGACCCCAACAAGCAGTGGAAAATTACGGACGAGGACTGGCGTAACCGTGATAAATGGGATGCCTACGAAGCGGCAGTCAACGAAATGCTGGTGCGCACCGATACCTCGTATGCACCGTGGACTGTGGTTGAGGGCAACAATAAATATTATGCCCGCTTAAAGGTTTTGAAAACAGTTATCGATTTGTTTGAACGTAAGCTGGCAGAAAAACAGCAGTAAAATACAAGAGGATATCAGCGTAATTTTGCGCTGATATTTTCTTAATACATTATAGATACTCGGAGAGGAAATGCTTTGTCCTGGATAATCAAAAACTACATTAAAGAAACAAGAGAAAATGAAACCGGCGCGCAGGTGTATCCGCCGGGCTTACGCCATCCGGTAGCGTTTATTTACCCCAACGTCTACCATTTGGGCATGTCGAACCTGGGAATGCACATTTTGTATCAGATGATTAACAAGCGCGGCGACAGCGCCTGCGAACGCTTCTTTTTGCCGGATAAACGATTGCAGCAGGAGCATATCAAAAGCAAAACACCGCTGCTGAGCCTGGAAAATCAGCGTCCGCTGGCAGATTTTGACGTTATCTTCGTCATGCTGTCCTTTGAAATGGACTATGATAATCTGCTGACGGTGCTGGATTTGGGCAATATCCGCCTGCGGGCGGCGGAGCGCAATCAGCGCGAGCCGCTTGTGATTATCGGCGGTCCCTGTGCTACATTTAATCCCGAGCCTTTGGCTGCTGTGGCTGACGCCTTTGTTATCGGCGAGGGCGAGGAAACAGTGCAGCACGTTCTGGATACCATCTACCGCGAGGAAAGCAAGCAAGAGCGCTTGGCGGCGTTGGCGCAGGTGCGGGGCGTTTATGTTCCCAGCCTGTATACGGCGCAGTACGATGACGAGGGCGAGTTTACCGCCCTGCTGCCGCAGGAAGGTGCGCCTGCGAAGGTAGCGCGCCAGTGGGCGCGTGATATCGACGCTTATCCGCACACCTCTGCTATCGTTACGAGCGGAACGGAATTTGAGGATATGTTTATCGTCGAGGTGGCGCGTGGCTGCGGCCGTCACTGCCGCTTCTGCATGGCAGGCTATTGCTTCCGCAAGCCGCGTCCGCGTAAGCTGGAAAATATTTTGGCAGATATCGCTAAGCGTCCCGAGCGTACGAAAAAGGTGGGCCTGATGGGCGCTGCCGTTTCCGACCATCCGCAGATGGCGGAGCTGACGGAATACTTAGTAGAGCACAAGATACCGTTTTCCGTGGCCAGCATGCGCGCCGATATGCTCACGGAGCAGATTGCGCATGCACTGGCGCAGAGCGGACAGCGCACGATGACCGTAGCACCGGAGGCAGGCAGCGAGCGGATGCGCGCTGCGATTAACAAGGGCATTACGGAGGAGCACGTTTATAATTCTATCGAGCTGGCTGCTGCTGCCGGTATGCGCAACATCAAGCTTTATTATATGATCGGTCTGCCGGGAGAAGAGGACGAGGATATCGTCGAAACGGTGGAGATGATTAAACGCGTGCGCGCCAAAATGGATGCTGTGGGCAACAAGGGTGAGCTGGTTATTTCTGTCAACGGCTTTGTGCCCAAGCCCTTTACGCCGTACCAGTGGGCGCCGCTGTGCAATGTGCGCACGCTGAAGAAGCGCTTTAAAATTTTGGGCGACGGCCTGAAGAAGGAAAAGCGCATTAAGCTGATAACCGAATCGCTGAAGGAAACCGTGGTGCAGTCCGTGCTGGCGCGCGGCAGCAGACGTATCGGCGAAGCGCTGCTGAAGGCACATGTGGAAGGCCGTAGCCTGAAGCAGGTGCTGAAGGAAGAAGGCCTTGATGCCGAGGAGCTGGCGGAGCGCGAGCTGCAGGTGGGCCAGCCGCTGCCCTGGCAGCATCTGGATATGGGTGTAACGCAGGAATATCTTGCGGCCGAGCTGCAGCGCAGCGAAAGCGGCAAGTTTACGCCGATGTGCTTTGACGGCTGCCGCCGTTGCGGTGTCTGCCGGGAGTAAGGCTTAGGCAGTGAAATGACTGCTGCTGATAAAAAAATTGAGCATCCCTACACTTTTTGCAGTAAAAGTGTGGGGATGCTTTTGCTTTTTTACGCTATAATGATGCTGAGGAATACAGCTTTGGCTGCTTCGGAAGCGGTAACAACCCTTCCGTCTGCTCGCCGGTGCTCGCAGCCACCTCCCCTTACAGGGGAGATATAAAGGAATTAAAAAACTTTAAGGTTGATAATTCTCTGTATATGTTCTGCGGGTAACCGAAAGACAGATGCTTGTTGTAAAAAATAAGCATCCTGTGTCTGAAATTTATTGATTGAGGGATTTTGTACCGCAATCAAGGGAGGGATATACATATGAAAAAGAATTTGTTTTTGGGCATGACCTTGGGGATGGCGCTCTTGGCCAATACCGCTTTTGCTCATCTTAGCGGCGGTTATCTTTCGGATATTATTGATGAACATCCGCGCTGGCCGTTGGCAACTCAATGTATTGCTACGGATGTTAACTTAAGAACAGAGCCTAACACAAACTGTGAGGTAGTAACCATGCTGCAAAACGGCGATAAATTTTATGCAAGAAAGGTAGTGTTTATACCTAATATACCTAACAGTAAATATGTGTGGGTGTACGGAACTACCGAAAAAGGCTACAGAGGATACATGTATAACCAATTTATAGGTGCGTTGCCTGATGGCCAATATGCTCATTCAGATGAAGGACGCTTTCAGGCTGCGGTAGAGGCAAACTGGATTAACGATCCCGCCGGCTATGCAGCAGGCTCCGGCTACAGCATGGGCAGAGTAGAGCATGCCGACGATATGAATATTGCTTATGACCTTAATAAGGTGCAGGTAGGTCCGAGAGTGTTCTACACGAGAGCCTTTGACGGAAAAACCTATCAGGTAGTGATTAACAAGGCTCCCGGCGAGATGGCAGGCTATGCAGTCGGACAGCATTTTGATCAGAATGAGCGGAATAGTTTTTACGATATGATGCGGAGAATCGGCTGGCACGAGTCTGCTGTTGATATTGAGGAGCCGACAAACAGTATCGTGTGGGAAAAATCTGTGCTTGATGCGGATGGCTTTGACAGACCTGCCAAGCAGTTGATTATTACGCTGAATGATAATGACGTGATTGAGAGCTTTACATATATCAATTATGATCTTGATTAGCCGCCTGCAAAAATTTATCCCTAAAATGCAAAAAACCTGCTCTTTTCAGAGCAGGTCAGCTTGTAAGAATTAAGCCATAGCGTTGATTCTCTTTGCAAGTCTGGATTTTTTGCGAGCTGCAGCATTCTTATGGATAATGCCTTTGCGAGCTGCTTTATCGAGCAAACCGGAAGCAGTAGCCATAGTAGCTTGAGCGTCTTCTTTAGCGCCGGTTTTAGTCAGAGCTTCTACTTTGCGGGAAGCATTGCGGAGAGCTGCTTTAATCGGAGCGTTTTTAGCACGACGTTCTGCGTCGGTCTTTACACTGCGGATGGAAGATTTAATGTTCGGCAACGAATTTCACCTCCTGAATTTTCTTGTACTGCATTATTCTACCACGAATGCGAGCATTATGCAAGAGAAAATCACAAATATGCCTGCCTGTTCCTGTAAAAAATATTTTGCGGACGCTTGACCTGGAGCTGACTCCAAATGCTAAAATATAAGCAGAAAGCAGGAAAACAATCCTGGCAGGAGGTAAGCGGGATGAAAATAAACGAAGTAAGCAAAATGTATGACATTACAGCGGACACGCTGCGTTATTATGAGCGCATCGGCCTGATTCCGGCTGTCAACCGTAATGAAAGCGGTATTCGCGACTATACTGAAACAGACTGCAACTGGGTAAACTTTGCCAAATGCATGCGTGCGGCAGGTATTTCAGTAGAAAGCCTGATTGAATATGTGGCGCTGTTTCAGCAGGGCGACAAAACACGGGCGGCACGCAAGGAAATTTTAATAGAGGAACGTGCCAAGCTGCTGGAGCGCATGGCGCAGATGCAGGAAACGCTTGATAAGCTGAATTATAAAATCGACAATTACTACAAATGCGTTGAATTTGAGGACACTAAGCTGAAATAAAACGCAGCATGAAGAGAGATGGCGCCGAGCCGTCTCTCTTTTTAGTTTACAGGCTTTGCCGTATAATGGTATAATAATTAGTACTAATAAAACAGGCTCAAGCCAAAAATGGCCTGAAATAATACATTTTAATGAAGGAGCAGGAAGAGTAATTTATGATTGAACAAAATCACATTCGCAACTTTTCTATTATCGCCCATATAGATCATGGCAAGTCTACCCTGGCGGACAGATTGATTGAATATACAGGAACGCTGAGCAAGCGTGAGATGGAGGAGCAGATTCTCGATTCCATGGATTTGGAGCGTGAACGCGGCATTACCATCAAGGCGCAGGCTGTGCGCAGCATTTACAAGGCGCGCAACGGCGAGGAGTATATGCTGAACTTTATCGACACCCCGGGCCACGTAGACTTTACCTACGAGGTTTCGCGTGCATTGGCAGCGTGCGAGGGTGCACTGCTGGTTATTGACGCTACCCAGGGCATTGAAGCGCAGACTTTGGCCAACGTATATCTGGCGCTGGATAACGATCTGGAGATTATCCCGGTTATCAATAAGATTGATTTGCCGAGTGCTGATCCTGAGCATGTTAAAAGGGAAATTGAGGACGTTATCGGTATTGATGCCTCCGATGCAGTTTTGTGCAGTGCCAAAACAGGCATTGGCATCGAGGACGTGCTGGAAGCAATCGTAGCGCGCGTGCCGGCGCCGCATGGCGATGCGGAAGCACCGCTGAAGGCATTGGTATTTGACTCCAAATTTGACGCTTACAAGGGCGTAGTTTTATATATACGCATTATGCAGGGCCGTCTGCGCAAGGGCATGAAGATTCGCATGATGGCAACCGGTGCGGAATTTGATGTTACCGAGGTCGGTTACTTCAAACCGGGCATTGTCAATGTTGATGAGCTGGAGGAGGGCCAGGTAGGATTCTTTGCTGCCAGCATCAAAAATGTTAAGGATGCACGCGTAGGCGATACCGTAACCGATGCCGATAATCCTGCCGAAAAAGCGTTGCCCGGTTACCGCAAGGCTACACCGATGGTATACTGCGGTCTGTATCCGGTAGAGAATTCCGATTACGATAACCTGCGTGATGCTTTGGAAAAGCTGCAGCTGAACGATGCTTCTCTGGTATTCGAGCCGGAAACATCTACCGCGCTGGGCTTTGGCTTCCGCTGCGGCTTCTTGGGCCTGCTGCATATGGACGTTATCAAGGAGCGCTTGGAGCGCGAATATAATCTGAGCCTGATTACTACCGCACCGAACGTTATTTATGAGGTGTTCCGCACCAACGGCGACGTTGAAATGGTAGATAACCCGTCCCTGTTCCCGGACCCGACTGTTATCGACCATGTTGAGGAGCCTTTCGTTAATGCAACCATCATTGTGCCGAAGGATTATGTAGGCGCTGTTATGGAGCTGAGCCAGGAAAAACGCGGTGAATACGATAACATGACCTATCTTGATGATACCCGCGTAATGATTCACTACGCATTACCGCTGAGTGAGATTATCTTTGACTATTTTGACCGTCTGAAATCCGCTACCCGCGGTTATGCTTCTCTGGACTACGAGCTGTCCGGCTACCGTTATTCCGATCTGGTGAAGGTAGATATTCTGCTGAACGGCGAGCCTGTTGATGCGCTTTCCGCAATTGTGCATAAGGAATTTGCTACCGTCCGCGGCCGTCAGCTGGTTGAAAAGCTGCGCAGCCTGATTCCGCGTCAAATGTTTGAAATTCCGGTACAGGCAGCAATCGGCAACAAGATTATTGCCCGCGAAAACGTCCGCGCTATGCGTAAGGACGTACTGGCGAAATGCTACGGCGGCGATATCAGCCGTAAGCGTAAGCTGTTGGAAAAACAGAAGGAAGGTAAAAAGCGCATGAAGCAGGTTGGCAGTGTAGAGCTGCCGCAGGAGGCATTCATGGCAATTCTGAAAATGGACTAAGGCTTAGCGCTTAGTCGATAGTGTCTGATAGATAGGAGCAATGCAATTATGATGATACAACTGCAAGGCTTGCTTTCGACAATCACATTTTTGGATGTTATAGATATTGTCGTCGTTGCCTATTTTCTTTACCGTGTGTTCCTGATGCTGAAAAACACCCGTGCCGCAACATTGGGCAAGGGCCTCATGGTGCTGATAGGCTTCACGCTTATCTGCCGTTGGCTGAACCTGCATGTTATCAGCTGGCTGCTGGAAAAGAGCATGACGGTGATTATGGTTGCCCTGCCGGTTGTCTTTCAGCCGGAGCTGCGCCGTGCTTTAGAGCAAATCGGCCGCGGCAAGCTGTTCCACAAGGGCAGCGAGCTGGATGAGCAGGAGCTGGAGGAAATGCTGGATGCCGTTGCCCATGCCACTAAGGTGATGAGCAAAAACAAGGTAGGTGCGCTGATGGTTTTCGAGCGTGCTACCGGTCTGGCAGAGCGTATCGAAACAGGCGTGCCGATTGACGGTCTGGTGAGCTCGGGACTGCTGCAGAACATTTTTGTTAAGGATACACCGCTGCATGACGGCGCTGTCGTTATCCGCGGCAACCGTGTTGTTGCTGCCTGCTGCCTGCTTCCGCTTACGGAAAACCGTAATCTGAGCCAGGAGCTTGGTACTCGCCATCGTGCTGCTATCGGTATGTCCGAGCAGTCCGATGCGATGATTCTTGTTGTCAGCGAGGAAACCGGTACGATTTCCATTGCCCGCAACGGCGAGCTGATGCGTTATCTGACGGTGGATGATGTGAAGGAAATTTTGCGCACGGCAATTTTCCGTCCGCATGCAGCAGTTAAGAATTCTTTGGTTGATAAAATCAAGAGCTTGTGGGGCGGTGAGAAAAAATGAGATTTTTGCAAAGGCTGGCGCGGAAGGAAAACCTGTTGGCAAGGATTATCTGCCTGCTCATGGCTTGCGGCCTGTGGGTATATGTAATGACCGACCAGAACCCGATAATCGAGCGTAATATCGAGGTGCGCCTGCAGCAGAGAAATCTGCCGCAAAATATGATGGTCTTTAATGCTCCCGATAAAATTCTGGTTAAGGTGCGCGGCTCGCGTGCCAAACTCAGTTCCGATAATCTGAGTGCCGAAATCAATGCTTCTATCAATTTAAAAAATATAACCGAAGGTCAGCAGAGCCTGCCGATTACGGTAACCTACTCCGGCGGCGAGATTGTATCCGTAACGCCTAAGGAGGTTTCCGTATATGTGGATACGGTAAGCGAGAAAAAGGTTCCCGTTACTACGCGTATCGTGGGCGCGGTGAACGGTGATATGACCATCGGCAGCAGTATAATTACTCCAGCGGAGGTTACTTTGCGTGGTGCAACACATCGTATTGACAAGGTAAACCGTGTGGTTGCTCCGATAGATATCAGCAACCATAGCGGCAGCTTCCAGACGGAAAGCGAGCTGGTTGCCGTGAGTGACGACGGTTACGATATTCCCAATATGAGAATTATCCCTGAGCGCGTTATGGTGCAGGCCAATATGGTAAGCCAGATGCATTCGCTGGATATTCCTGTGAAATTGGTTATGAGCGGTGATTTGCCTGCCGGTATTGTTGTTACCAAAACAGAGATTGTGCCGACAAGTGTTCGCGTTACCGCACCGCCTTCCGTGCTGAAGGAGCTGAAGGATGTCAAGACCAAGCCGGTGGATGTAAGCAAGCTGACCGGCAGCACCGTTGTTGCGGCTGAGCTGGATTTGCCGGAAAAGGTTATTCCCGAAAGACGTACGGTGCAGATTAAAATATCGGTAGAAAGGCAGAATTAATTTTAGATGAAGCTGAAAATTAACAATGTGCGTATCAGCCTGCGACAGGAGCAGACGCTTGAGCAGGCGGTGTGTCGTAAATGCGGCATTCCGCGTGATGCTTTGGGCAGTGTGCGGATAGTACGCAAGGCAGTGGATGCGCGCAAGAAAAATGATATCTGTCTCAATTACCATGTGCTGGCAGAGGTTGAAACAGGCGGCAGACAGGCGAAGCGTTTGTTGGCGGACCGTGATATTACGCAATATCAGGAGCAGCAGCAGCCGGCGCTTGAGCTTGGCACACTGCCGCTGAGCGCACCGCCGGTGGTTATCGGTGCCGGTCCTGCAGGCCTTTTGGCGGCACTGCAGCTGGCAGAGCATGGCTATAAGCCGCTGCTTTTGGAGCGCGGCAAGCCGGTGGCGCAGCGTGTGCAGGATGTGCAGCGCTTTTGGCAGACGGGAGAATTTAACCCCGCGTCCAACGTACAGTTTGGCGAGGGCGGTGCAGGCACCTTCTCGGACGGCAAGCTGACCACGCGTGTAAACGATCCTATGATGGCCGAAATCCTGCAGCTTTTTGTGGATGCAGGCGCGCCGGAAAATATTTTGTACGAGCATAAGCCGCACGTAGGCACGGATAAGCTGCGTGCGATGGTACAGGGACTCAGCCGCCGCATTGCGGAGCTGGGCGGCAGCGTGCGTTACGATGCGCATGTGGTTGATCTGGATATCAAAAATAATGCTGTGCAGGGCGTAATCCTTGACGGCGGCGAAAGACTGGCGGCGGGAGCTGTGGTTCTGGCCTGCGGTCACAGCGCGCGCGATACCTACGCTATGCTGGCACGCAGGGGCGTTGGCATTGTGGCGAAGCCCTTTGCCATCGGTGTGCGCATCGAGCATCCGCAGGAGCTGATTGACAGGGCGCAGTACGGCAGCTTTGCCGGACATCATCTGCTGGGCGCAGCGGATTACGCGCTTGTTTACCATACACAGGATAAAACGCGCACAGCCTATTCGTTCTGCATGTGCCCGGGCGGTCAGGTGGTTGCCGCTGCTTCGGAGGCCGGTGGCGTGGTTGTCAACGGCATGAGCATGTTTAAGCGTGACAGCGGCATTGCAAACAGTGCGCTGGTGGTGAATGTGGACAGCCGGGATTTCGGTGAGGGTGCGCTGGCAGGCGTAGAATTCCAGCGCCGCTATGAGCAGCTTGCTTATGCGGCGGCAGGTAGCAGCTATTATGCGCCTGCGCAGAATCTGGACAGCTTTTTGAAGCGCAGCACTCCGTCCCTGGAATGTCTGGTGCAGCCAAGCTATCGTCCGGGACTTGCGGCCTGCAGCTTAGACAAGGTGCTGCCTGCTTACGTTACGGATACTCTGCGCGAGGGCATTACGAGCTTCGGCCGCAAGCTGGCGGGTTACGCCGACGGCGGTGCACTTTTGACGGGTGTGGAAACACGCACCTCGGCGCCGGTTCGCATAGAGCGCGACAGGCAGAGCTATGTATCGCTGACGCATGATTTGCTTTATCCCTGCGGCGAAGGCGCAGGCTATGCCGGCGGTATTATGAGCGCCGCGCTTGACGGCTATCATGTGGCGCGTGCGATTATGGAAAGATTTGCGCCGGTGAAGTAATTTAGGTTGAAGGATAAACAACCCTCAGTCAAAATCACGTTAGTGATTTTGACAGCTCCCTTGACGCTAAGACCCAGTTTGTCGCAAGCTACGTCTTGCGACAAACTGCTGGTCGTGCTAATGTCGCTTTGCGACTCAGGGAGCATATAAAGGTTTAAAGAATTGCGAAGTTTGCTGTTTATAAGCCTGTTATATCGCCCCTGAAAGGGGAGATGTCACCGTAGGTGACAGAGGGGTTGTGTATAGATTTTCGTCAACAATTCCCAACTCACATATAAACGCATTAACATTAGGGAGGTTATTACAAAAAATGGCAAGATTATTTGGTACTGATGGTGTTCGCGGTGTGGCGAACGTAGAGCTTACTCCGGAGCTGGCCTTTAAGCTGGGCTATGCTGCCGCAAAATACTTTGGCCGCGAGGTTTCCTGCCCGAAAATTATTATCGGCAGAGATACACGCCGCAGCGGACAAATGTTGGAAAGTGCTTTGGCAGCAGGTATCTGCAGCGCTGGCGGCAATGCACATCTTCTGGGCGTTATGCCTACTCCGGCAGTTTCTTTCCTGACCAGTGAGGTTAAGGCTAACGCCGGTGTAGTAATTTCTGCTTCTCACAATCCGTTTGAAGACAACGGCATCAAATTCTTCTCTCAGACAGGTTACAAGCTGCCTGACGCAGTAGAGGACGAAATCGCAGCTATCGTTGCTGCACCGATTGATTACACTCAGGCAGTAAGCGGCAGCAGCGTCGGCCAGATTATTCATGAAAAGGATTTATCCGCACTGTATATTAAGCACATTCTGAGTACTGCTTATGCTAAGCTGAATGGTCTGAAGATTGTTATGGACTGCTCCAACGGTGCCAACAGCGAAATCGCACCGGTTATCCTGCGCAGTCTCGGTGCTGAGGTTGTGGCAATTTTCAACGAGCCTAACGGCATCAACATCAACAACGGCTGCGGCTCCACTCATCTGGAGGCTTTGCAGAAGAAGGTTGTCGAGGTTGGCGCTCATGTAGGTATCGCCAATGACGGCGACGCCGACCGCTGCCTGGTAGTTGACGAAAACGGCGAGGCTATGGACGGCGACCAGATTATGCTGATTTGCGCTCTGGAGCTGATGAAGCGCAACAAGCTGCATGACAATATGCTGGTAACCACTGTTATGAGTAACGTCGGCCTGCATCAGGCTATGAAGGCTCATGGCGGCAAGACTGTCAAAACAGCTGTAGGTGACCGCTATGTACTGGAAGAAATGCTCAAGCACAATTATTCTATCGGCGGCGAGCAATCCGGCCATATCATTTTCTCCGAATTCGCTAAAACCGGTGATGGTATTCTGACTGCTGTACAGCTGTTGTGCGCAATGGTTCGCAACAACAAGCCTTTGTCCGAGATGGGCGCCGTAATGACTAAATTCCCGCAGATTCTGCTGAATGTACGCGTGAAGAATAAAAACGGCTGGGAAGAAAAGGCTGCTATTCAGGAAGTAATCAAAAAATACCAGGAGGAGCTGGGCGAAAACGGTCAGATTCTGGTACGTGCTTCCGGCACCGAGCCTTTAATCCGTATTATGGCCGAAGGACCGAAGCAGGAGCGTCTGGAGCAGATTGCCAACGCTATTGCCGACGTTGTAACTAAGGAGCTGGCATAAGCAGGACTTTGCTAAAATATTTTTAAAGTAAAACTAGACTTTTACTGCATTTGCAGTTGGTAAAGGTCTAGTTTTTTATCTGAAATTTCTTTTTTGGGATTAAAAGTTCAAGGAATGTTTTCTTGACCTGCCAGTCATCATATTGTAAAATTAAATTAGTCTGAGGATGTGCCGCGTGGGACTGCCTGCCTGCGCGGCTCATTGTCTGTTTGCTCATAAATCAGCAGAGCCTTGTCTTTGCTGCCAAAAGCAGACAGTGAAGGATGTAAGCGCATGTACCGCTCAGGCGGTGGACGAGGAATGAGGTTATCGATCAGTCAGCGGATGCCTCACGGCCGGCTGCAGGCCGCAACCCATGTACAAAGCCCTCCGGTAACGGGGGAGAGAAAAGCACGGTGGCAGAAAGGGCAAAGAATATAATACAGGCTCGCAAGGGAGAAGGTATCAGATACGAGGAAACCTGACGAAGTATACCTTGCAGCGTAGAGGAGGATTACTACTTATGTGCGGAATTGTAGGTTATATCGGTAATCACGAAGCTGCTCCATTTCTGCTTGATGGTATGAGCAAGCTGGAGTATCGCGGTTATGATTCTGCCGGCATTGCTGTTTATGAAAACAACAGCATTCGTGTAGAAAAATGTGTAGGCCGTCTGGATGCAATGCGTCAGAAATTGGCAGGCAATATGCCTGTGGGCAATGTAGGTATCGGTCACACACGCTGGGCAACACATGGCCGTCCGTCGGATCGCAACGCGCATCCCCATACGGACAGCAGCGGTAAGTTTGTCGTTGTCCATAACGGTATTATTGAAAATTATCTTGGCCTGAAGGAAGAACTGATTGCCAAGGGACATGAATTCCTGTCCGAAACGGACAGCGAGGTTGTAGCTCATCTGATGGCGGACCAATATGACGGAGATTTCGAAGAAACCGTCAAAAAGGTGCTGAAGCTCATCAAGGGCTCCTACAGTCTGGTATTTATGTGCGAATACGAGCCTGATAAAATTATCTGCACCAAAAAGGATAATCCGCTGATTATCGGTCTGGGCGAGGGTGAAAACTTTATTGCCTCCGATATTCCGGCAATTATCAACCATACGCGCCGTACCTTTATCATGAGCGACGGCGAAATAGCCACGGTAACGGCAGACGGTGTATGGGTGCAGGATATCAACGGCACTCCCATCAGCAAGAAGGTGTTTGTTGTAAACTGGAATGCGGAAGCAGCGGAAAAAGGCGGCTTTGAGATCGGAAGAGC
>ERZ506988.336-NODE-336-length-15743-cov-4.63845_pt1 | contig 15743 bp, 12 predicted proteins | sample MGYA00512884_ERZ506988 | MGnify/ENA metagenome assembly ERZ506988 | reverse complement strand
GCTTATGCTCCAGGCATATGGGGCACTGATGTGATTCTTCCTCACACCGATGAGTATGTTGCAATTGGTGCTGCACGTCAGGCGGCGTGGGTGGCACTGAGTACTGATGATATTCCTGCATGGGAATTAAATATTGATGAAGTTCTCAGCAGCTCCCCAACTCCTGAGGTTTACGAACAGTACGCTCGTTATCGAGCATAAAAACCGCAAGATTATCCCTGCTTGTAGATAGAACACTATCTCAGGCAGGGATTTTTACTTCTTTCTCTTCTCACCACCCACTCACCAGCCCGAAAAACTAGGATTATATGGTAAAGCGACTCTTTGGACTTAGCAGGGGGGGTTGAGCAGAAGATGTTGTTTAGTAGGTTCCAGTTGATCCCTCAGAATGTCAGGTTTCAAGACATCGCCCCGATGCGAATGTGGTTATTTTTATATGTGAAGTCGATACGCGCAACCGATATGCCAGTTTTGAAGCCATTTTTGCCCATCAAAACTGGCATAACAGATGTATGAATCGGTTAAGCAGAATGCGTTAGAACAATAGCCCTTCGAATTTAACGCAGTGTGAAGGGCTATTGTACCGAACAGCCGCTAATCACACACCTGCAACCTAAAACCCCCGCTAAAAACCGAAGAACCAGTAAAACCTTCCCCATAAACATTTCATCGAATTTTGTAGATTGAATCTGAGCGCAGCAACACAGGCATATATTTTCGGACTATCCCAAGCCCTCGTTGAGCAAAACGTAGAGCATTCTACTAAGTCACGTTCCACGAGCCGCCAGTCCACGCGCTCCTACCTACATCAAGAATAATCAGTTAAAACGAGCTGTACCAAGCCAAAGCCCCCAGCTCAAATCCCAAGAACTCAAAACTACGTCATACAACAAAGAAGTCAACACATCAGTGTTGACTTCTTTAAACAGAAGGAAAGAGAGATAAATAGCTTACTTTAAGGCTTCAAACATATAGTTATTGATTGTTGCCTTAACAGACTCAAGATGATCCGACTGAGTTGCTGCAATAAGCTCAGACTGTGGCTTGTCGAGAGCGTATTCTTCCAAGGAAGCTAAGGTTGCAGTACCGTCTTCAATGGTTGCACCAATGCCGGAATCATAAGAGCTATAGCGCTGCGCCTGCAAGTTCTCAATATACTTGTCTTCGTGCATCTTGTCTGCAATAAGCAGGCCAGCAGCAAAGGCATCCATACCTGCGATATGTGAGCGGAAGAGATCTTCTGCTACGAATGAGGTACGACGTGGCTTTGCATCGAAGTTCAAACCACCATGAGGACCAATCTGGCCTTCTGCAAGAACTTCCCACATAACCGTGGTTGTTTCATACAAATCTGTTGGAAACTCATCCATATCCCACCCAATAAGCTTGTCACCCTGGTTGGCGTCGAGGGAACCAAGCACACCTGCTTCGCGAGCAGTACGGATTTCGTGCTGGTAGGTGTGACCAGCCAAGTTTGCGTGGTTGCCTTCGAGGTTGAGCTTCATTACATCCATCAGATCGTAGGTCTGCAAGAATGCGATAGCAGTTGCAGCATCGAAGTCGTACTGGTGCATGGTCGGTTCCTTAGCCTTTGGCTCAATGAGGAACTGTGCATCCAAGCCGATTTCCTTAGCGTAGTCGTTGCACATATGGAAGAACTGAGCCATATGAGCCTGTTCACGCTTCATCTGAGTATTCCACAGGTTTTCGTAACCTTCGCGACCACCCCAGAATACGTAGTTTTCTGCACCCAAGCGCTTTGCAATCTCCAAAGAATGCTTCAGCTGACCTGCGGAGTATGCATAAATATCTGCAAATGGTGATGTAGATGCACCAGAAACAAATCGTGGGTTAGTAAACAAGGACGAAGTGTTCCACAGAAGCTTGACTCCTGTAGCCTTCATATTCTCTTCAATCTTATCCACTACCTTATCGAGGTTTGCATTGGTTTCACGCAAGGTATCGCCCTCTGGAGCAATATCGCGATCATGGAAGCAGAAATACTCCGCGCCCAGCTTAGTGAAGAATTCGAAGGCGTAATCAACCTTAGCCAAGGCTTCATCCATTGGATCTGAATACTTGCCATACCAAGGACGATGTGAAGTACCAGTACCGAATGGATCCACCAATTCCTGATCGAAGGTGTGCCACCATGCTACACCGAAACGCAACCAATCCTTCATCTTCTTGCCCGCAACAACACGATCTGCATCGTAGTAACGAAAACCAAGACCCTGCTCAACATTGTCAGTGCCCACGAATGGAATCTTTTCAACATCCCACAAACCCATTATGTAGCTCCTTTGCCAAACTATCTGTTTTCTTTCAGCCGTAGCTGCTGTTTATGAGAATACCAAACTTTACATAGTTTGTAAAGTCATTTAACTAACTCAGCGTTTCGCAAGTAATTCCAACGAAAAAGCCCCGCGATGCATTCAGCACCGCAGGACTTTTCTCGCAATTTTATTCTTCAGCCAATGCCTCTACAGGACTAACCTTTGCTGCTTGGCGTCCAGGCAACCATGCGGCCAGCATAGACGCAAGCACAATCACCGCAAACAGTCCTCCAAGCTGATCATATGGAAGCGCAATCTTTACTCCCCCACTCAATCCATTAAATGGCAGAGTATACATGCCAATAATGCCGAAGGTAATACCCAGCCCAATACCCACTGCTGTAGAAACTGCAGAGGTGAGGAAGGATTCAAGCACAAGTAATCGGCGCATCTGACCTCGGCTCAAACCCAAAGCACGCAGTAAGCCATTTTCATGCTTGCGTTCCGCAACGCTCAATCCTAAGGTATTAGCCACACCAACAAGCGAAATGACCAAAGATACACCCAAGAGAACCATGAAGACCATGACGATAACATTAAGCATTTGCATATAAATAGCACGCATAATATATCCACCAGATACCGACACATCAGAGCTCTTCTTATTCATAAAGGAGATGATCTCGTCGAACTTAGTTCCATCTTCAACCCGCATAATAACGCTCACTGTTGGAGCATCAGGAACAGAGCTCTTCAAATCTTCAGCAGTTAAACGCGCCGATCCCATAGAAACGGTCTTATCCTTAACTACCGTATAATCCTTGCACGAGGCAGAAGTATTATCTCCAGTTGTAGGCATAAAGCACAAAGTCATTGGTTTAGCAGTATCATAGCCCTCGTCAGGATTAACGTGCACTGTTCCCGAAGCAATCTCAGGCATAGAAGAGCGTGCAATATCCTTCATATCCGGATAACCAAGAACCTGCACAATATCATCAGCTTTATTGTTCACGGTAGCTTTAGCACCTGTAACCAGAGCAGTTTTGCGAGCATGCTTATAACTACTTAAGTCTTTAATCTCCTTACGAGTCAAAGTACCTTTCAAGCTCGTCGCAGTAATATCAATTGGATAGTCAATGCTGAGCATAGAATCAAGAGTGCTTTGTACAGACGCAACACCTACGGAAATTGTAGACATGAGCACCACACCAATAATTACTGCCACACCCGTAGATGCAGTACGGCCAGGATTGCGCACCACATTACCGCGCGCTAAACGTCCTACTGGAGTGCGTACAAGAGCACCCACTGCATGAATCAAGTATGGAAGAACAACCGAGAAAATCATCATAGCTGCAATCCAGCAGATAAAAGTAGCCAGTACTACTATGCCGAAGCGCATGTAGATTTCATTTTCTTCTTCATGAGGCATTCGCAAGCCATAAACAATACCTGCGATGCTAGCAGCCAAAATAACAGCACCAATAATCAGACGCACACGGTGGCTACGCTTTGTTTCTTGCACTGATTGCACAGGAGATAGAGCATCCAAAGGAGAGACCTTCGAAGCATCGCGAGCTGGAGCAATACCAATCAAAGTGGTCAAAACGCTGGCAACAATCCATGTAACAAGAATGCCCTTCCATGGCAAAATAGTTAGACTTTCTGCATAGCTAGCAGCTACACCGAGCTGAACTTGCAGAACCAAGCCCACAAGAGAACCTACTGTTACACCAATGAGCGAAGATACCATACCTGCAATAGAGGTTTCACGGAATAAGAGAGTGCGCACTTGCTTTGCCTGCGCACCCACAGCACGCAACAATGCCAGTTCGCGACGGCGTTGCAATGCAATCACACGGAAGGTTGTGCCCACAATAATAGAAGCAACGAAGGCTGCCAAAAGAGGGAAAAGCAATGCCATAGACGTCATGTATGTTGCAGAATTGAGCTGAGCTTTCTTACCTGAGTCCACAAACTGCTGAGATTCGTAAGCCACATATTCTATGCCTGCTTTCTTCGCATCAGCATTAACAGATTTCAAAGCATTCTTCACATTAGCAGTTAACTCTTTTTGCGCTTGAACACTCGATTGCGGAGACCGTAAGGCAGAGTCATCTGGCACAAGCTTGTAGCTGTCTGTCATAGAGTATCCACCGACTGCTTCAGCACCCTGCAGAGTAACAAAAACCGTATTGGTATCGAATTTCGAACTTACAGTAATACCTGAAACTTTGAGATCATGAGCGTCTTGAGTACCAGCTGAACGCACAGATACCGTATCGCCTACTTTTACATTAAAGTAGGATGCTGCTTCACTATCGATTGCAATTTCTTTATCCGAAGACGGAGCATGTCCGGATGCATACTGTTCAGTTGCCAAAGGAGCCTGTTGGGTGTACGACATAGTACGCAAAACAGTTTTATCACCATACGCAACTTCCGTATTTATGGAACCTTTCAAAAGCAGATAACTGCCCCTATCCTGCACGCTTGCAGTAGTAGGAACAACTTGTTTCACGCCCGATACTGAACGCAAAGCATCCAGAAGACGAGATTCATCATTGGTTGAAGCTTGATTAGCCAAGTTTTGCAGTGAAGAACTGTCAGACTCTTCGCTGCTTTCATCTTCTGTATCTATATACTCTTTGCCAACAATTACTGCCGTTCCTCGAGTAGAGTTTTCATACGTTGCTGTATATTGATGAGACATTCCTCCCACCAAAGTAAGTGCCAGCACAACAAAAGTAGATGCAATAGTAACTGCAATAGCAGTAGAAATATATCGTGACGCATGACGACGCACGTTAGCGCCAATCAGTTTATTAATAGCTGAAGCCATCTTCTTCCCCTCCTATTTCCTCGTACCACCTATAACAAGGAAACAACCTGATCCGGGGTTGCTCCTACCATATCGGCTTTAATGAAGCCATCTGATACGACAATAACGCGATCAGATACGCTGGCTACCGCTGGATTATGCGTTACCATAATTACTGATTGTCCAAACTCATCTACTGCTTGGCGAAGGATAGATAGCACTTCATCGCTAGTTTTAGAGTCCAAGTTACCCGTTGGCTCATCAGCAACGATAATTGCCGGACGTGCTACTAAAGCACGAGCTACTGCCACACGCTGCTGCTGACCACCAGACAATTCGGATGGGCGATGCTTCAAACGATCGCTCAGACCTAAGACCTGTACAACGCGAGACATCCATTCTTTGTCAATCTTTTGATTGGACAGCTGCATAGGCAGCAAAATATTGTCTTCCACGTTTAAGGTTGGCACCAGATTAAAGGACTGGAAAATAAAGCCAATGCGTGAGCGACGCAGCTCAGTAAGTTCCTTATCTTTCAGATGCGTAATATCAATGCCATCTACAGTTACCACACCCTTCGTTGGATTATCGAGACCGGCAATAACGTGAAGCATGGTTGATTTTCCAGATCCAGAAGGACCCATAATAGAAGTAAATTCACCCTTATTAATGACTAAGTCGATGCCTTTGAGTGCACGAACTCGCGTGTCACCTCGACCATAAATCTTAGTGACGCCACTCAAAGAAACAACTGGCGACTTTACTTCAGGTACTGATTGATTTTGTAATGTAGTGTTCATGGTTTCATTTAATCACGCGACATCTGTTCACTACACCCTCAAACACACCCACATTGTCCCTGAAAAGCACTCACACCATCTTCAGGGTTTTCCCTGAATAGACATCAAACCTTCTGCATAGTACACTGAATAAGTAGGTAGCGTTAAACGTTTGACGTCTCTCTCGATACAAGTTAAGGCGTGTCGGACTCAACCGATTAAGTTGCATATTTTCTGCGGTTAGCGCTAGACTATCCAGAGGAAGAAAGGAACACCATGACACAACCTATCGTGGTCAGCCTCGGCGAAATTCTGTGGGACATGCTCCCTGAAGGAAAGCGCGCAGGCGGCGCCCCAGTAAACTTTACTTATCATGCTTCTCACAATGGTTCCATTGGACGCTCCATCAGTGCTGTTGGAAACGACTCTTTGGGTGACGAGCTTGTAGCAGCTGTGAAGAATGCCGGCATTGATGCCATTATTCAACGCAATGACTTCCCTACTGGCACAGTTGGCGTAGTACTCAATGATGGTATTCCAACATATGAGATTGTTGAAGGCGTTGCATGGGATCATATTGCTTTGACTGATGAACTCATTGATGTTGTTGCACAGGCAGATGCTGTATGTTTCGGTTCTTTGGCTTGCCGTGAGGAAGAAAGCCGCAACACTTTGCTTGAACTGCTCAAGCACACCAAGCCAGGCGCTTTGAAGTACTATGATATTAATATTCGCGCTGATTACTTCTCTCAAGAACTTATTGAAGAACAGCTTAAGGCTGCAACTGTATTCAAGATTAACGATGACGAGCTTGAGCTCTTGCGCCCTATGTTCAATGTTGAAGGTTCTGATGAAGAAGCATGCGCATGGTTCATTAAGAACTATGATTTAGACTACATGATTTTAACTGGCGGTTCACGCTTCTCCATTATTATGCACAAGGATGGCGAAGTCTCCCACGTAAAGACGCCTCGCGTAAAGGTGAACGATACTGTGGGCGCTGGAGATTCCTTCTCCGGTACTTTCACCAGCGAAATTTTGCGTGGAACTCCACTGCACGAAGCTCATGTTCGTGCATGCAATGTTGCCGCTTATGTGTGCACTCAGGCTGGAGCATGGCCAGAGTATCCAGAAAATATTCCTGATTATGTTCAGCAACAAGGTCTCGATAAGTAGACTATTTTTATACAGATGAGTGGAAGTAACCATTGGTTACTTCCACTTTTTTATTTCTCGCATCTGCAGATACAGTGTTCCGCATTTTCATTATTATCAGGTCTTAACTCAACACAACATGTATGTTTAACTGGTTCTTGGGGTTGTGCCACGCTCACAACATCCACGCCGTCCCAGCCTACAACCCCGCTAAGTCCGAAGAGCCGCTTTTCCGCGCTTTTTTGGATTGTGTTTTCTCTGATTCCCATTGCAGCAGATAGAGTTTGAGCTATGCCATTCTCTGTCCACATGAAAAAACATGTTGCTCTCGAGACCGTCCAGTTCTGCATTCCGTTCCAAAACTGAAACCCACTGCATAGCATTGATGGCGAGTACTTGTGTACCCGCCGTCAGTTTCTTAATGTACGTTTTTTAGCTCACGTATTGTAGCTAGTTTTATTCCTGCAGAGATCGTAAATTCGAAACTCTCTAAGAAGGTTACAGACTGAGTCAGCTGTCCTGGAGCGTCAAAGATAAAACTACCTGCATCTTCACCCTTATTAATAAAGACTTCGAGAACCGTTCCATCCATAAATATCTCCACTGTGTGCACGGAATCAACATGAGTGGAATAGAACAATGCGTCCATTCCTGTGCCACGAATAGATATACCAATAACTCCATCTCTACGTTCCAGATGAACCGATGCATCGCCTTTTTCAGCAAGTATCACATCAAAGTCACTTTTAACTTCTTTGCTGTCAGCATCAAGTTCAATCCGAGCATAATATGGGCTATCCGCGTCTGCAGTGCTCAATTTATCTTTGACTGCATAGTCAAAAATTTCTTGAACTGGGTAGCTTCTTAAAGTACCATCCACAATATGAAGTTCGCGCGGGAAGGTCATGGCGCCATTGCTTGCACTCGTGCTTTTACGACGCTGACCATACCAGTCTACCAACCAACCCACAGCAATTCGACGTCCCCGCTCATCTTCGAAAGACTGCACAGCATAGAATGCACTACCAAAATCACACAGCCCACGCGATTGCACGTTGAGGCGTAGAAGAGGTGCATCTTGTGTGCCTTGCTGAACAATATTTCCTACGTACCAGTTCACTGGTTGGAATGCTCCACGCGAATCGCGCACATGCATAAGAGCAGCAATTGATACCTTACGCCCGTCTAGTTCAAAAGTATCGGGACATTCATAAGTCTTTGCTACACCATATTCATACTCTGCTAATAAAGCTCCTGAATATGTCCACGACTCTGGTTTGCCCAAATCGGAACCTGGTGAAGCAATATAACCAGCAATAACTGGAACAATTTCAGTAGAAGCAGTCCATTTCTCGCAGTCTGCACTATCCCATGCAGACTCAGTAAACCAATGTCCAGCAGGAGTCATTGATTCCACATCGAAAGCGCGTACTCCTTGAGCTTCACTGAAATATCCGTTATCGAAACCTGCAGGCAGATTGGTAGCAATGGAAATAAAGCTCGAGCCTTCTTCCACACCTTCTACCCCACGCAAAGCAGTAACATCAATTTTAGAATCTCTAAAATCTACTCCAAAATCATCAGCTTCACGATCAATAATCATCTGTGGCTTCGTAAAATGAATACCATCTGTACTAGAGCACATATATTGGCATTCAACTTCAGTCTCTGCTGCTATACGTGGAATCTCATGATGATATGTGAAGAAAATATTAATTGCTATGGCATTAGCACCATTGCATGGCTGACCGTCAGCATCAACAGGAAGAGCGGAACCAGAGAAAGCTCCTCCCACCCATTCATCATCTGCATAAATAACATCATGCGCATCGAGTGCCACAGGCAGATGCGTCCAATGTACTAAATCATGGCTAACTGCATGTCCCCAATGCATTGGACCCCAATCCCATCCAAAAGGATCAAACTGGTAGAACATATGGTACACTCCATTGAACTGCACTAAACCGTTAGGATCATTCATCCAATTGACTGGTGGCTCGAAATGAGTTGAGCTCTGGGAAACCCGAGGCAATTCAGGTTCAGCACTGTAATCGAGCATTTTAATACCTTGTTCATAGATATTTTCGCACTCACTCAAATAGCCGAACGTAATGCGAGCGCGCTCAGCAGTAATACTAATCTGAGTATCGTGTGGCACTGTAGCGCTGAGATGGAAGTATTTATCTGAGTTATTAATTGTGAGATTATGTGTGTCATTCTTATAGTCAAGGAGAATCTGAGCATCATTGCCTTCACGTACTCCGTAAAGATCAATACGAGCGTAGTTAGAGGTGTTATAGCGCATAATACTTATCTCTCTGTGTATTTTATTGTTTTTGATTGATTGTTACTACTGATTGTCTGCGTATCATTGCGCATTCAACTGCAGTAGCTGATGGTGTTAGTTGAGTTAGTTGTACTCCGCTGGTAAATGGCGTCATCTTCTGCATTATGATGGATGACTGGCTAATTTGCTCAACGAGTTTGTAGACTGCCCAATACCCCATCTCGTAATGCGGTAGTTCAATTGATGTAAGACCTGGACGTAGAGAGTTGATAATCAGCGGCTGGTTATCAACGCTAACGACGCTTATATCTTGCCCAATATATATTCCTCGACGTTCTGCTTCTGCATAGATAAAGCCTGCACGAATATCGTTAAAACACACTATGCCATCAGGTTGTATATCATCGAGAACATGAGCTGCACCGTAGGAGAAGGCATCTTCGTCTGTGTAGCCTTCATCGATAGGTTCTAAACCAGCTTCGTACATTGCATGCTCATACCCCTTATAGCGTAGTTCTTGAGCAATAAGGTCAGGAAGAGCGTCAAAAAATACTATGCGAGTGCAGCCAGCATCAATAAGTTCACGAGTTGCCATGTATCCAATTTTTTCTTCATCTGGACAAATAGAGCTGACTCGCCCATCCTCATCAGTGCCGTCAATAATAACCGTCTGCTCATGTGTAAGATTCTTAGGGATCTGCACACGTTGGTTATACATGCAGGCGTATAAGTAACCGTCTACTCCATAGTGTTTGAGCGCCTCAATTTCTTCGGCTTCAAGCTGTTTATTTCCTTGACTGTTCACGATAACAAGGAGGTAACCTAACTCGCGTGCTGCTTGCTGCGCTCCTACCACAATGCGCCCAGCAAACGGAGTACTGGCAATATGATCGCTCAGGAATCCCAGAATGCGCGTGCTATTGGTTTTTAGGCTTCTAGCCATGAGATTTGGTTTATATCCTAATTCACGGGCTTTTTCTTGAACTTGCTCAATAATATGTGGCTTTACACGTTTCTCTGCTTTACCGTTGAGAACCATAGACACGGTAGCTGTTGATACATTGAGTTCTCGCGCAATATCTTTAATCGTTACCACTGCTACCTCGCCTCTTTACTATGAAAAGCTTCATATTTTACTCTCTTCATCCATTCTAACCGAGAGTAACGGGAGCTAAATCTTCGTGTTCACGAGGGTCTAAACCAGGTAACTTGCCAAAGCAATACACAATAATTTCTGTAGCAAAAGCAAAAGTGGATGTTCCGAACCCAATAATAAGACCTGGCCACTGTACGTAGCACCACGCAATCATAAAAATTGCACAGCCCAACAGAACAGAGCATAAAGGACGAGCAATCACCATGCTGAAAGCATAGCGCATAATCCACGTTGTTCTCTCACTAAAATGCGATTGCACTGCCCAGCACATGGCACTCCATAGAATCATAACGGCGAGGAGAACAACGAAGAAGCCAGATAATACTACACCCAACATTCCCGTGCGAACATTCCAGTTAACAATGAAATAATCATAGGCTAGAAGCAGACTTATACCGAATTGCAACCATCCAATAGCCTGTGCGCTGCGCATACTCGCCTTCCATTCACGATGGAAAACTAACCATGTTTCGCGCACACGCCATAAACGGTCATCGCTCAGAAGCCATACTCGGTAAGTATTATGTGCGGCTGCAATAGCGGGAAAAAATCCTACAACTACAGCTCCCATGAGTGCATGCACAACGATAGCCACATGAACCGTAAAAATGATGACAATAGTGCGGCAGAATTTCTCGTAGAGAACAGCAAACTGAGCCATGATTCCTTCGTCCTTTATATATTTTCGTTAATATCGTCGCGTTAACCCTTAACTGCACCCAGCATAACGCCCTTGTTAAAGTAGCGCTGAAGGAATGGATACAGTATGAACAGCGGCACAGTCGAGACAATAATAACCGCGAATTTAATCTGATCGGCAGCTCGAATCAAATCCAAAGAATTAATATTGGTTGTTACATTCACTTGGTTAACGAGTAATAACTGTTGAAGAACGTTTTGCAACGGTTGTTTATCCCAGTCAGTCACAAAAATCAAACCGGTCATATAATCGTTCCAATGTCCTACGAAATAATACAAACCAATCACAGCTAAAATAGCGCTCGACAGTGGTAATACAACGCGCATAAAGTAGCCGATATAGCTCATACCGTCAATCTTCGCAGCATCAAAAAGCTCCTCAGGAATGGATGTTTCAAAGAAGGAGCGAGCTACAATCACGTTGTACACACTTACAGCTCCTGGCAAAATAAATACCCACATGGAATTCAAAATGCCCATGTTCTTATACAGAAGATAGCTTGGAATCAAGCCGCCGGAGAAGAACATCGTAACAGTAAAGAGAAACAGAATAATACGACGTGGCTTAAACTCACTGCGAGACAAAGCAAAAGCACACGGAATAGTTACGACCATATTCACCAGAGTGCCCAGAACACAGTAAATAAGAGTGTTCTTATAGCCCGTCCAGATCTGCGAGTTTTCAAAAACCTTCGCATAACCATTCCATGCTATGCCATGAGGAATAAGCTTCACAGCTCCATTAGCCACAGCAGATGGATCAGATACCGAAGAAATAGTCACAAACCATAGCGGATATATCATCGCTAAAACCGTGAAAATAAGCAGACCATAAATAATAACGAGAGCTACATAATCCGATGGCTTCTTCTTATAACGCACTTTTGGATTCCATGGAACATCCGCTGAACTCAACGCCACCTTAGCGACCTGTGGTAAAGCTGTAGAAGTCTGAGGCTGAGAAATAACAGTCATGATTCATCCTTAGAAAATGCTCGACTTAGTGGCCTTCTTAGAAATGAAGTTTGCCACAATCAGGAACAGGAAGTTAACCACAGTATTAAACAGACCGATAGCTGTGGAATAAGAGAATTGGCTATTTAGAATACCAATCTTGTAGGTATAGGTAGAAATAACTTCAGTAGCAGGCAGGTTCAGGGAGTTCTGCATCAGGAAGATCTTATCGAAACCTACACCAAGAATAGAGCCCATACTCATAATGAGCAGAACCGTCATTGTTGGCATAATTGCTGGAATATCAACGTAACGAATGAGTTGGAAACGTCCAGCACCATCAATTTTTGCGGCTTCATATAAAGAGGTGTCCACAGATGAAAGAGCTGCCAAGTAAATAATGGAGTTCCATCCTACATGCTGCCAAATCTCTGAGATCCAATAGACAGCAGTAATAACATGTGTGTCACCCAAAATACTGGTATCGCCAAAGAACTGACCTAAAATACCAGTTTTTGGAGTCAGGAAAATATTAATCATGGACACAATAACCACAACAGAAATAAAGTGCGGCATATAGGTAATAGTCTGAACGAAACCTTTAATTTTTGGAGAGGAAATCTGGTTAATCAGCAAAGCCAAAATAATTGGAGCAATAAAGCCCATAACCAATGTCCACAAGCTGATGCGAATGGTGTTTCCCATAATCTCACCAAAAAGCGGACTGTTAAAGAACTTCTCAAAGTAGCTAAAGCCTACCCACTGCCCACCGGTTAATCCCTTATCTGGATCGAATTCGCGAAAAGCCAGCTGAATTCCCCACATAGGAATATAGGCAAAAACAAGAACAAAAATTAAAGCAGGAGCAGCTAACAGCCATAACTGCCAATAAAGCTCAGTATGACGTTTAAACGACGCCAAGGGTGAAAGTTTTTTCTTCTGATAAGCGGTGCTTTCTCCACCACTACGTAATGCACGTGTCATGTGAATTCCTTCTATGAAAACCATGAGAATAAAGCGAACGATAGCGTTGATGTATGCCATACAGCCAAGCTAAGGGGAACCTAGGTGCTCGTTTACCAGAAACGAGAGAAGAGTAAAGAGCACCTAGGACGTTGCACAGAGGTTTAGACAAGCACTGATTTACTTCTCAGCTACGTCATAAGCCTTCTGCCAGATAGAAATATTCTGATCTAAGCCGAGGGATTTGTTATTTACTTGCTTCACATACTCATCCCACTGCTTATCGATACCACCCTTTTGGAACCATGTGGCCAACATATTGTCGGTGTAGTTAAAAATGGAGGTATTATTCGTTGACAAGGTATCAAGATCTTTAGCGCTTGGAGCAGCATAGATTGACACCACATCAGTTTTTTCGTTCACATTATTGAGTGCTGGCTGAACGGCTTCATTATCCGCCGATACTGCGTCTGCATTGGTGTCGTTGAGAATAGTGTAATCATCTGGAATCCATCCTGCAAAACGATCTTGAGCGGCAATTTCGCGAGTATCCACGTACTTTTCGTATACCTTATCCGAGATAGTGTATGTGTTGTTATCGGACTTGGCTACATATTTATCGAGATCGCCATAATACTGCTGGATGGAAATTTCTGGATCATACATAGCATTAATAATCTTCCAGATTGCATCCTTATTAGGAGCTTTCTTGCTGACTGTTAATGCATTAGCAAGTTCTGTATAGTCCTGACTATAGTCCCACTTTACCTGAGAATCAGATTGCCCCGCGGTTTGCTTGAGCACAGGAACAGATGCATATTGATCAGCCAAAGTTCCATACTCGTTTTGACGAGACCAACCGAAAGAGAAACCAGTTATTGCCGTTTTACCATCGCTAGTTGTTTGTGCAGCATACTTCGATCCGTCACGGGTTAAGGAATCCTTAGGGATAAGACCTTCTGACTGCAGCTTATTGAGGAACTTGATTGTGTCTTTCAACGCATCGCTTGTCAAATAGCTTTTAACTTTGCCATCCTGCACATAGTAACCTTGAGATTCAGCAGAAGCTCCCATAAAAGCAGTGGTTACTCCGGTTGAATTCATCAAAGTAAGAGCAGACCACAAACCAAAGTTGAGACCGCGAATATTCATTGGCACTTCATCTGCTTTACCATTACCGTTAGGATCTTGAGTTTTAAATGCTTTCAAAACATTTTCAAGCTCGTCCCATGTTGTTGGCATAGACAGTCCTAACTTATCGAGCCATGCCTTATTAATAAACATATGTGTAGCAGATACGCGATACCCCTTACCGCGATCAGATGGGAGAATCTGAATCTTTCCTTCATCTTCTACCATCTTCTGAGCTACTGGTCGAGCCGTGAAGAATTTCTGAACATTCGGCATTTTCTTGAGATGAGGTGCTATATCTTCAAACTGGCTGGAGTACTTGGAAATATCGTTACGATCATACATAGACATACCAATATCCGGAAAATCGCCAGCAGCCATTTTTGCACTCTTCTGCTGGCCCCATGCGTTATCAGTAATTTCAGTCCATTCAATCGAGCAATCGCAAGCTGCTTCCAACTTTTTCGTCCAACCCATTGACGAGAGCTTAACCGCTGTTGTGTTTCGACGCATAGAGATACGAACAATCGGTTTACCATCTTTGGTTGTTGTTGGCTTTGAGTTACCTGAGCATGCACCCAGAACAGATATTCCTAATGCAACTGAACATGCTACAGCACATGCCTTCATTGTTCGAGATATAGCTGGACGGACCATAACCATACCTTCCTTCTGATTTTCACTGGGGAGTACCCTACCCCGTAAGACCACCGTGGTCTTGCGATAGTTTTTATTAAAATACGTTAATCATTTAACGTCAAACGTTTAACGTTTTCGGCGTGTCGCAAGAGACAGCATAAAAAATCGGCACCCGCAAACGAGCACCGATATATAAGTAAAACCTTTATAAACCGAGGAATTGCACAGCTTGAGGCAATAAGGAAATACTTATATCGTTCGATTTATAAGCTACTTCCCCATCTGTTTGAACCCATACAGGAACATTCGTTGTAATGCGATATACTCGCCCACGTGCCATATGAACGCCGCGAGAGCTAGTATGATGTCCCTTCATTGCGCGCGGAATAAGATGCACAAGCTCAGTTTTCTTAACCTCTTGAGCAATACATGAATCAAGCTGTCCATCATACGGCGATGCTTGCGGACAGATTTTAAATCCACCGCCCTCATACGGTTCATTCATAACCGGCACAAAAAGCGTATCGTCATATCTACAAACTTCTCCATCAATATCCACAGATACAGAAAATCCTCGATGCTTAAAAAATCCCGGCAGTGCAGCGCATAAATAGGCAAGCTGAGAAAGATGTAATCGCGATAGCCTATCACTCACATCCGAATGCAAAACTTTTACACACACATCTGCATCAAAACCAATACCCGCAGCATTATTGAAATGCCATTGTTTTGCGGCAATATCCAGCGCTCTGCCTTGATCATCAAACACGTATTATAGGTGAGAACACCCATATCTAGTGAAAGCACTCGACTTACATCAGTAATGCGCTCAATAATATCTTCATACGTGCCAGAAATAGAATTCGAATGCACAAAATCATTG
>ERZ506988.329-NODE-329-length-15983-cov-17.3918_pt1 | contig 15983 bp, 20 predicted proteins | sample MGYA00512884_ERZ506988 | MGnify/ENA metagenome assembly ERZ506988 | reverse complement strand
TAGGGGGGAGAGCTTTTCTTAAGTCAAGTGGGAATTTGTCTATCAATTTCCTAATGTCTTTTAATAACAATGTACAAAACCCATTTGTGATTTTGCCTTTCTTCAATCTTTGAAAAGCCAATACTTGTTAATAACTGACTCAATTCAGGACTTGTTCCATAATCTGTCATATGATACTTAATTTTTTCTTTTTCGGAAGCAATAATCAGAGTAGAATGATTGGACATGACTCGATAGATTTCCTGAAAGCTTTGTTTTAAATCTTTCCAGAAAATATGGGTCTGAATGGCAAAGACAAGATCAAAATAATGATTTTGGTAGGGGAGGTTTTCGACATTGCCAACCATCAGCTGGACACTATCATTTTCTATTGACTTTAAAAGCATCCGTTTAGCAGTTTGATAAGACTCCTTGGAAATATCAATGCCATGAATGTCAAGATTTTTATCTAAAGCAAGTAGGTTTTTGATAGTGCTACCACCGCCATAACCGACTTCTAAAATACGACTATTGTTAGGGATAGTGGTTTGTTTTATTACCCAAAGGCTGAGTTCCTTAAAATAGGACGACCAGATGTTGGTAATCAATCGACCGACAAGACCACTCGGTTTTCTAGATTGCTTTATAAGATATTGAATGAGCATGTTCCCTCCCATTTTTGAAAATAAAGTTTGAAATATAGATGGTTTAAATTCAAACTTTATTATAGAGAAAGCTAGTAAGAATAGCAAGAAAAAATGAAATATATGCTCATTAATTTCAAACTTATGCTACAATTGGTAGTAACAGAGGTGTTCACATGAATCAATATCAAAAGACGACTGAGAAAAAGAAGCAAGCGATTATTCAAGCAGCTTTGCATCTATTCAAAGAAAAAGGTTTTAAGGAAACGAGTATAAAATCTATTGCAGAGGTAGCAGAAGTATCACCTGTTTCTATCTACAATTATTTTGGGAGCAAAGATAATTTGGTGGCTCTCTGTGTTAATGACTTGTTTGAAGAAATAACCCAACAAGCCGAGGATATTTTAAAAAGTAATCTAGCTTTTAATACAAAATTAGACCAGGCTTTAGACCTATGTCAGGAGAAAATGAGTCAGCAAATCTCGGACTATTTTCAAGATAAAATGGTGAAAGATTCTGTTTTCTCAACTCTCCTAACGAAAGCAATCACTGCAAAAAAACGTGACATCTATCGTGCTTATATTCATCTCGGAAAAGCAGAGGGCCTTATTGCTGAAGACCTATCGACAGAGCTTATCTTAAATGTCATGGATGCTCTTAATGGTATGGGAAATCAATTAGCCCATAGTGACAATTTAGAGACAGAGGTTGAGCAAATTCATCAGATCTTTTTGTACGGTATTTTAGGAAAAAAGAAATCATGATTTTCCTAATTCTATTATTGTTCACAGCTAGCAACATCCCATCCCAATCAGTTGTATATTCTCATGCATGGGTGTAAAATTTACTATATAAAGATAAAGAGGAGCAAGTTATGGAATTAAAAGATTTTACAGAACAAGAACAAAAGCAAATCGAAAAAGGTTTGAGCACAGCTGAGATTTCTGATAAGGAAGCGGCTAAGAAGTTACTCGCTCTCGTACCACAAGAATGGATTAAACGCATTCCTTTCTTTGTCAGAGGGCATGCGACGACTAAGACAGTCGAGCGTGTAGCCAAGCAATATCCTGAACTTTATGCAGTGGCTAAGCGCCAAGGGGACCTTCCTGAAAAAGAGAGAGAAGAGTTACGTAAGATTATGACAGACATCTTTGAAGAAAAGATGAACAAACACAAGATTAAATAAGATTTTTAAAGACAATGTGTTTATTTCTACAATTACGAATCAACCTTCCATAAAAAAGAGATATTGTCAATTTTACCATCCCGTTACGGAGAAAAAATGAGCAAATTTATTTCAAAACAATCAGTTGCTATCTGGTATGTACTGTCTGCCCTCTTTGCTACATATATAGTAGGGCAAGTTATCCTATGGTGTTTCCCAGACAGGAGTAGTCTGGGTGCCTCACTACTGTTTATCCTAATGAACTGTGTTCCCCTGATTATGGCGGCTGTCTTTTCTCTTGTGTTGAGTGAAGTCAAATCCTTGGGTGAATTTTTCAAAAAGGTCTTTCTTCAAAAAGAAAGTCCCCTGTCCTGGATTCTAGCTCTCTTCATTCCAGTCATCTACTATGGAACCTCATTCTTTCTCAGGAATGTTAGCTTTACTGGGAACACCCTCTTGGCCTTCTTACTATATTTTCCCTGGACCTTTTTATATGGGGGGCTGGAAGAAGTAGGTTGGCGTTGGTTTTTACAAGAACATCTTTACTTTAGTAAGCACTTTATAACTAAAATGATGGTTCTTTCCATTGTCTGGTTCCTCTGGCATATCCCTATCTATCAACTCCCTTGGATTACAGCAGGTTCCTCCAACTATCTCATTTTTTACCTGATGATTTTAGGAAATACTTTTCTATTTGGAGCTCTCAAAGAGTATTCGAAAGGAGCTGCTCCTTGTATCCTTGCCCATATGCTGATCGATAGTCTGGCTGTCCTTTTGCTAGTTCAGAGTTCTATTACTCAGATTATCCTTCTGGTTATTTGCGAAATCCTACTAGCCTCTTGGCTGGTGGTGGTACGAAAATCATAGAAATAGAGTTGAACCTCCCACTGAATTTCGGTGGGAGCTTTTCTTTCCTATCTGTTGATATAATGACACAGTTTCATTTTTAGGAGGTGACTCGTTTGGCCAAGGATACATTTCATCATCAAAAGGCTGAAAAAGAATGCCAAGAGTTACGTAAGATTATGACAGACATCTTTGAAGAAAAAATGAATAAACACAAGATTAAGTAATGTTGTATCAAAAGAGGTATAAGTCTACAAACTTATACCTCTTTCATATCTTTACTTCTTACTTGATTTGGATAGGGTGATGGCAACCATTGTCGCACACAGGAAAAAGGCTGCTAGTAAACCTTTTGTAGTCGTAGTCATAAAGGGTTTATCAAAGACATAATAGTTATAGACAGAAAATCCCAGTCCAATAAGAGTTACAATAATCGACACAACAAATAGCGTCACCCATAATTTTCTTTGAGTCATCATCAACCTCCTCTTTGTATCCGTTTTCTTTCTGCCTATAGTATAACATAAAAAACCTTAGCTAAATTCCAGAGAGTGGATTGGCTAAGGTTTTTCATTTTATTTCGTCAAGATAACCGTATCATTTGGATCGTGGTCATCATCTTCAATAGTCAGCTGATTGCCGTCAAGTTTATAGTGTTTGGTATCGTCACCAATTGTTAGACTTTGATTGTCAGGGTTAACTGTTACAGACTTGCTTTCCTTCTCGCCATCTGCTTCGTCCTCTTCCCAAGTTCCAGTATTTCCAGAGATGGTTAGGGTAATGCGATCATTTTCATCAGTTCCTTTATAGGTGCCATCTAGCCCTTCAGTCTGTTTAGAAACTTCAGAACTTTGTGAAGATGAAACCTTACTTGAACTTTGTTGGGTGCTAGCAGAGCTTTCAGGTGTTTGAGCTTTCTGGTTTGAGCAGGCTGCTAAAAGACCAAGAACTGCCATAGAGGCAAGAGAAAGTGTGAGTTTTTTGGACAATGTCATAGGCTTTGTCTCCTTTCTTTGATACCTTAAGTATAGCAAACGCTTACAAACAAACCAAGCAAAAACCCTTTTCTGAAAATAGTTGGAAATCACTCTTCAAATTCTCAAAGGCCTAATCTATTATCCCCATTTAAACTATGCTATACTGATAAAAAGCAATCAAGGAAGGTTCCTAATGACAACTACCAATCCACGTCGCCAGTGCGAGCGACTTTGGGCAGCCAATAAGTACCTGGTGCTCAGCCATTCAAACAAGATTTACTTAGAAATCCGTAACTATCTCAAGAATGATGAGGTTAGTTTGGATCAGGTTCAGGCCTACATTGATCAAGCACTTGACCTTCCTGAAAATCCTGGTCAGGTCGTCAATGCCTTCCAACATATCTGGGGGTATTTTAAGAAAAAAGCAACCACTAGCGAGAAGGAAATGTTTATGGCCCAACTGGATAGCTATGCAGCAGGCCAAATTCCTCAGCATGGTTTAGTGGAATCTGTCAAAGAGCTCCTCAGCAAGTATCCTAATCGCTATCTGGAGGAGTCAACCTTAATTAATGGGGGTTCAAAATGAGACTGTGGCATCAAGAGTTGATTGCAAAACTACCTCGTCAGCAATTATTAGGGCAGCACCGAGAATGTTGTGCCCTTCGTGGTAAGGGATGGCAACGAAAACATGCGACGGTTAACTATGTTTTTGACTATTCCCCTTACCGCTTGTTTAAATACCATGAGCTTATTATGCAAGAAATGACGGAACGTGGCTATCGTGTTAGCCCAGAGTGGTTGGACAAGGAGTATCGAGGTAAGCAGATGCCAGCCTACGATAAGCTTGAAGTGGAGAAGCTACCAGTCATCATTTACCCAGAGCATGATACTGCCTATTTACAGGAATGTCTGGACAATCTCAAGCAAAAAGGAATCATCATCTAAAGGAGGAAAACGATGCATTTGTTTAAGTGGCTTGCACCTAAAAAGAAAGCAGCAGAAGGCCTTGTCATGCGTATTTCGACAGCTGATCAGGTAGACTATGCGACGATTACAAACCCAAGTGACAGTGATATCTGGGATGCCTTGGTGCAACTTCCAGTATCCTACGATAGTCTCTATCTCACTTATAGCGAAAAAGGGTCAATGAGTTTTATCTTTGTTGAATCCGAGGATGACAAGTATCGCTTGGAACACGACACACCTGAGCTAGGATTAGAATTGACAAATGTCGCACGTGTATCCCAACAAGTTGCCAGAGACATCCTTATTCGCTTTTCTAAAGAGCACACAGTGATTTTGGACGACTATTGGAAACAAGAGAAAGTAAGGTAATCCTATGGCCTACCTCACCCCAGAAACCAGACGAAAACGACGAAAAGCCTTTTGTTTAATTATTGAAAACATTTGTCTGGTTCATTTTGCAATCATTGTCCCGCGAGACCGGATTTTTACTCCTGAAAAATGGGCTCGTACCCCAGATCACATGCGTCATAAACTCATGTGGAGTTTTCACCGGCAGTATCAGCTTGAGGGCATGACGAGAAAAGAAGTGGAGAAGCTCTTGGGCAAGGGTGACGATCTTCAAGGAAGTGTTGAGTACAAGCTGAAGGACGATTGGATTGGTGGCTGGCGTGTTTACCATATTGACTATAAGCAAAACCGTGTGATTCGTGCCAAAGAAACCTGGCAAGACTGGTGAAAATGGGCTTTTTCTTCCCCTAAAAGTAGTATAATCAAGGTGTAAAGGTAATCGTTTTCAAAAGAACGAAGCTGTCTTTTGACTAGAAGAGGAGGAAAAACTCATGACCCTATTTATGTCTAAACTGATGAGCGGTATTATGGAACTGCTCATAGTCTCTGTCATTCTTTTTATCACTTGGTTAATTTGGAGCAGGAAAAAGGTCGGTTTCTTTGACTGGATTGGGTTGAAGAAATTTGAGAGTCAGAAGAAGAGGCAATTACTACTGACCATTTTGGGTATTAGTCTAGTTTTTCTTCTTTTTTCAATTATCGTCTTCGCTTGGTTCGACTCTAGCCAAACGGCCACAGCAGATTTTTCTGGAAAGGGAATTGGAGCTCTTCCTGCTATTCTAGCCTATGCTATCTTAGGGACTGCCTTGCCAGAAGAAATCTTCTTTAGAGGTTTTCTATTAAAAAGGATGCAAGGAAAACTAGGATTTCTAGGAGCAAATCTGGTTCAGTCTCTCTTATTTGGTCTCATCCATGCACTTATGTTTATCCAACTAACTGGTTACCTTAAGGCTTTTGCCATTTTGGTCTTTATCAGTCTCATAGCTTACGTTTTTGGTGCTATCAATGAGATAAAAGCAAGTGGGTCCATTCTTCCTAGTGTCTTTATCCACGCCTTGGCCAATACGGTTGTAGGGTTGCTCTTTGCCTTCTCCCTCATTTAGATAAAATTATATAGAAGAAAGTTAACATGGATGAATTAAAAGATATCAAACTTAAAAACTATCAAACTTAAAAACTATCAGTACCTAAATGAGGTTGCTATCAAGGGGGAAACGCTTTTCACGGGCTCCTCTCTCATGGAGCTTTTTCCCATTTGTGAAATCGCTAGGAGTAGAGGTATCGACGATATCATCTACAATCGGGGCATCAGTGGTTTGAATACGGATGAATTTCTCCAGCATATCCATCCCCTACTTTTGGATCTGCAACCGAGTAAGGTTTTCATCAATATCGGTACCAATGACATGACCGAGGAGCCTTATGGAGATCAGTAGTTCCAACATATGACGGCAAATATCAGCCAAATTCTGGAGCAAACACTTGCTATTTTGCCCCATACCAAGATTTAACTGATGGCTTTTTACCCAGCCAATCTACATCTGCCTTGGCAGACACCGGCATCTATCCAGTGGATGAAACTGCGGACTCCTGAAAATCTTGACCGTTGCAACCAGGCTCTTGAGGAAATTGCCAAAACCTATGGCTGCCACTTCATTAATTGTAATGCTGATTTGGTTGATGATAGAAAAGAGCAGAAGGCTGAGCACACCTATGACGGCGTCCACCTTTATGCCAAAGCTTACTTAAAAGTCTTTGAAGTTCTGGAGCCATATCTCCTGCATTAAGAAAATATGAGAGAATTTCCAGTTCTTACTCGCTTTTTTCCCTTGATTACAGTACAATAGACGTCAAAAGTGAAAAATTGAAATGAGGTATCCCTATGTGGAAATGGTTTAAACGACTCCTTGTCCTCGTCATTGTGCTCTTTTTTGCAGTGGCGGCTCTACTTATTCCGGACAAGATCGATAGTCAGGACCAATTAAAAAATGTATCAACACAAACATCCCTTGCTGATTTAGCCCAGGCTGGTATTGGTGGGGCGTCCCTTTCATCAGGCGGGGTTTCAACTGAGATTAATCTTGACAGTAATCAGTTTCGTCAAATCCTAAAAGCAAGCATGGCTGATTCTAATGACGAGACCTTGCAAAACAGTAGCGTAGAGTTGAATGATTCCTATCTAACAGCTAAGGTTCCCGTATCTCTTGGACCTATCGAATCAACATTTAGCCTTGATTTTACGGTCAGCACTAACAAGGAAGTCATCCTACTAGATTTGGCAGGTGCCCACCTGGGTCGCCTTCCAGTTCCAAAATCACTGGTTCTGCCTTACCTCAAGAAGAGCATTGCCCAGTCCAGCAGTGGTATTCGCATGGTTAATGACCAAATTCAGCTCAAGCTTCCAGAAATCGGCTATGAAATTGAGCAAGCCTCTGTGACCAATAGCAAGATGAAGGTTAAACTTAACATTCCGATTTCCTTGCCAACAAGTTGGTAATCCATAATGAATCTTTCAAAACAAGTCCAGACTATGGACTTGTTTTTTGATACCTTCACTTCTAAACTAAGAAAGTTAAAAAATTCTTGAAATAATAGCTTTAAATCCCTCAACCCCCTAGAAAATGAGCTTTTCCTATGCTATCATAAGATTGTAAAATTGATAAGCGTCTGACACTCATTGAAAAAGAGTTATTTCACTGAGTTAAAGAGTTTTAGGATAGTAGTTAGGAGGAAAAAATGGACGCTTTAAAATATATCACACCCAAATTTTTCACTACCATCAGGAATTATTCTAAGGGCCAGTTTCTTAAGGACTTAATCGCAGGAGTCATCGTGGCTATCATTGCCCTGCCCTTGTCGATTGCCCTTGCCATTGCCTCTGGTGTCAATCCCGAACAAGGTCTTTACACAGCAGTAGTTGCAGGCTTTTTTATTTCCTTCTTAGGAGGTAGTCGAGTTCAGATTGGTGGACCTACCGCAGCCTTCGTTGTCATCATCTATGGCATCATCGCCCAGTATGGCATGGCGGGTCTGACTGTTGCCACGCTCATGGCGGGACTCATGCTTATTATCATGGGGCTCCTGCGTTTTGGTGACCTGATCAAGTTCATTCCCAAAACCATCACACTTGGTTTTACCTTGGGGATAGCTGTTGGGATTGTGGCTGGACAGGTTAAAGATTTCCTGGGCCTTGAGATGAAGTCCGTGCCAGCTGAGTTCTTAGAAAAACTTCTAGCTTATGGGAAGCATCTTTCAAGTATTAGCTGGCCGACACTTGCAATTGGTATCTTGGCCCTAGTCATTCAAATCTTTTGGCCACGCCTTTCTCAGAAAATTCCGGGGTCTTTGGTTGCAATTATTGTGACTACAGCCATCGTAGCTTTTGGTCATCTGCCAGTCAAAACCATTGGTGATCTTTACACCATCAAAGCAGGACTTCCAAGTTTCACAGTTCCTGACCTATCATTTTCTTTGATTCGTCAAATGATGTCGCCAGCCTTCACCATTGCCATACTAGCAGCCATTGAATCCCTACTTTCTTGCGTTGTTTCAGACGGGATGATTGGTGGTAATCATCGCTCTAATGCTGAATTGATTGGCCAAGGTGTTGGGAATATCATGTCAGCCCTCTTTGGCGGGATTCCTGCAACGGGTGCCATCGCCCGTACCGCAGCCAATGTCAAAAATGGAGGACGGACACCAGTAGCGGGGATGGTTCATGCCCTTACCTTGCTTCTGATTTTACTCTTTCTCATGCCTTATGCCTCATTGATTCCTATGACCTGTTTGGCCTCAATCCTAATGATTGTCTGTTATAACATGAGCGGTTGGCGTACTGTTGTTCGTATGATTCAACGTGCTCCTAAGAGTGACGTAGCAGTCCTTATCGTAACCTTTATCTTAACCGTTTTCTTTGACCTAGTGGTTGCCATCGAATTTGGTATGGTCCTAGCAGCCTTCCTCTTCCTCAAACGCATGTCAGACGTGGCTCAAATTCGTCAGTGGGTGGACAAGGGGAATCTAGAAGATCCTATATTGTCTGAGGACAGCGACTTGAAACAAGTTCCTAAAAATGCAGTCGTATATGAAATCTTCGGTGCCCTCTTCTTTGGTGCAGCCAATAATTTCTTGAATGTTATCAATGACGACGGTAAGAATGTCCTTATCCTACGCATGCGCAACGTTCCAGCCATGGATATCTCTGGTCTGGATGCCCTTGAGGAAACGCTTGCTATCTGCCAAAAACGTGGCATGACCTTGCTTCTTTCTCACGTTAACGCCCAACCCTACCGAGTTCTCGAAAAATCAGGCTTCATCCAGACTATCGGACCAGATAATATCTGTGAGTCGACGGACCAAGCCCTTGAAAAAGCAGTAGCCCTAGCAAAAGAAGGTTAGACAAATCCATTTTGCACAAGAAGAAAAAGCCAGTTCAACTGAACTTGGCTTTTTAAAATAATAACAGTGCTAACAAAATAATGTTGTGAATTTTCAGATATTATTGTAAAATATTAGAAAAAAGCATAAGGAGATTCTTAAATGAGCGACTTAGTTTTAGGACTTGATATCGGTATAGGTTCTGTTGGTGTAGGTATCCTTAATAAGGTGACGGGAGAAATTATCCATAAAAACTCACGCATCTTCCCAGCAGCCCAAGCGGAAAATAATGTAGTACGTAGAACGAATCGTCAAGGAAGACGATTGACACGACGTAAAAAACATCGTAGAGTTCGTTTAAATCATCTATTTGAGGAAAGTGGATTAATCACCGATTTTACGAAGGTTTCAATCAATCTTAACCCATATCAAATACGAGTTAAGGGCTTGATCGATGAATTGTCTAATGAAGAATTATTTATCGCTCTTAAAAATATGGTGAAACACCGTGGGATTAGTTACCTTGATGATGCCAGTGATGACGGAAATTCATCAGTAGGAGACTATGCACAAATTGTTAAAGAAAATAGTAAACAATTAGAAACTAAGACACCGGGACAGATTCAGTTGGAACGCTACCAAAAATATGGTCAATTACGTGGTGATTTTACTGTTGAGGAAGATGGAAAAAAACATCGCTTAATTAATGTCTTTCCAACATCAGCTTATCGTGCAGAAGCGTTAAGAATACTACAAACCCAACAAGAATTTAATCCACAGATTACAGATGAATTTATTAATCGTTATCTCGAAATTTTAACTGGAAAACGTAAATATTATCACGGACCAGGTAATGAAAAGTCACGGACTGATTATGGAAGGTATACTACTAAGAAAGATTCTGAAGATGAGTACATAACTTTAGACAATATTTTTGGTATCCTAATCGGGAAATGTACATTTTATCCAGAAGAGTATAGAGCAGCAAAAGCATCTTACACGGCTCAAGAATTCAATTTGCTAAATGATTTGAACAATCTAACAGTTCCAACAGAAACCAAGAAGTTGAGCGAAGAACAGAAGAATCAAATCATTAATTATGTCAAAAATGAAAAGGCAATGGGTCCAGCGAAACTCTTTAAATATATCGCTAAGCTACTTTCTTGCGATGTTGCAGATATCAAGGGATACCGTATCGACAAATCAGATAAGGCTGAGATCCATACTTTCGAAGCCTATCGAAAAATGAAGACACTTGAAACCCTTGATGTTAAGAAAATGGCAAGAGAGGAACTTGATAAATTAGCCTATGTCTTAACATTAAATACGGAGAAGGAAGGTATCCAAGAAGCGATAGAGCATGAGTTTGCTGATGGGACCTTTAGTCAGGAGCAAGTTGACGAATTGGTTCAATTCCGCAAAGCAAATAGTTCTATTTTTGGGAAAGGATGGCATAATTTTTCTGTCAAACTGATGATGGAATTAATTCCAGAATTGTATGCGACGTCAGAAGAACAAATGACTATTCTGACACGACTAGGAAAACAAAAAACAACTTCGTCTTCAAATAAAACTAAATATATAGATGAGAAACAACTAACTGAAGAAATCTACAATCCTGTTGTTGCTAAGTCCGTCCGTCAAGCTATTAAAATCGTAAATGCAGCAATCAAAGAGTATGGTGATTTTGACAATATTGTCATCGAAATGGCCCGAGAAACGAATGAAGATGATGAAAAGAAAGCTATTCAAAAGATTCAAAAAGCCAACAAAGATGAAAAAGATGCAGCAATGCTTAAGGCTGCCAACCAATATAATGGAAAGGCTGAATTACCACATAGCGTTTTCCACGGTCATAAGCAATTAGCGACTAAAATCCGCCTTTGGCATCAGCAAGGAGAACGTTGCCTTTATACTGGTAAGACAATTTCAATCCATGATTTGATAAATAATCCTAATCAGTTTGAAATAGATCATATTTTACCTCTTTCGATCACCTTCGATGATAGCCTTGCCAATAAGGTTTTGGTTTATGCAACTGCTAACCAAGAAAAAGGACAACGAACACCTTATCAGGCTTTAGATAGCATGGACGATGCATGGTCTTTCCGTGAATTAAAAGCTTTTGTACGTGAGTCAAAAGCACTTTCAAACAAGAAAAAAGAATACCTTCTTACAGAAGAGGATATTTCAAAATTTGATGTTCGCAAGAAATTTATCGAACGAAATCTTGTAGATACAAGATACGCTTCAAGAGTTGTCCTCAATGCCCTTCAAGAACACTTTAGAGCTCACAAGACTGATACAAAAGTTTCCGTGGTTCGTGGTCAATTCACATCTCAATTGAGACGCCATTGGGGAATCGAGAAGACTCGTGATACTTATCATCACCATGCTGTCGATGCATTGATTATTGCTGCTTCAAGTCAGTTGAATTTGTGGAAGAAACAAAAGAATACCCTTGTAAGTTATTCAGAAGACCAACTACTTGATATTGAAACAGGTGAACTTATTAGTGACGATGAGTACAAGGAATCTGTATTCAAAGCTCCTTATCAACATTTTGTTGATACATTGAAGAGTAAAGAATTTGAAGACAGTATCTTATTCTCATATCAAGTGGATTCTAAGTTTAATCGTAAAATATCAGATGCCACTATTTACGCAACAAGGCAGGCTAAAGTAGGAAAAGATAAGAAAGACGAAACTTATGTCTTAGGGAAAATTAAAGATATCTATAGCCAGACTGGCTATGATGCTTTTATAAAGATTTATAAGAAAGATAAGTCAAAATTCCTTATGTATCGACACGATCCACAAACCTTTGAGAAAGTTATCGAACCAATTTTAGAGAACTATCCTAACAAGGAGCTGAATGAAAAAGGGAAAGAAGTACCTTGTAATCCTTTCCTAAAATATAAAGAAGACCATGGCTATATTCGTAAATATAGTAAAAAAGGCAATGGTCCTGAAATCAAGAGTCTTAAATACTATGATAGTAAGTTAGGTAATCATATTGATATCACTCCAAAGAATAGTAACAATAAGGTTGTCTTGCAGTCAGTTTCTCCATGGAGAGCGGATGTCTATTTCAATAAGACTACTGGAAAATACGAAATCCTTGGATTGAAATATGCTGATCTAAAATTTGAGAAAGGGACAGGAACATATAAGATTTCCGAAGAAAAATACAATGACATTAAGATAAAAGAGGGTGTAGATTCTGATTCAGAATTTAAGTTCACACTATATAAAAATGATTTGTTGCTTATCAAAGATACGGAAACAAAAGAACAACAGCTTTTTCGTTTTCTTTCTCGAACCATGCCTAATGTGAAACATTATGTAGAATTAAAACCTTATGATAAACAGAAATTTGATGATAATGAAGAGCTTATCAAAATTTTAGGAATTGTTGCTAAAGGAGGACAATGTAAAAAAGGGGTAAGTAAACCCAATATTTCCATTTACAAAATAAGAACGGATGTCCTAGGGAATCAGCATATCATCAAAAATGAGGGTGATAAGCCTAAGCTAGATTTTTAATATTAATTGTTAAAAAGTGTTGCAATTATAGTTATCATATACTATAATTATCGTGTAAGGGACGCCTTACACAGTTACTTAAATCTTGCAGAAGCTACAAAGATAAGGCTTCATGCCGAAATCAACACCCTGTCATTTTATGGCAGGGTGTTTTCGTTATTTAAAAAGGAGAAGAAATGACTTGGAGAGTCGTACATGTTAGTCAAAGTGAGAAGATGCGCTTAAAACTTGATAACTTGTTAGTGCAAAAGATGGGACAAGAGTTTACGGTGCCACTTAGTGATATTTCGATAATTGTTGCTGAAGGTGGGGATACAGTTGTTACCCTTCGATTATTAAGCGCCCTAAGTAAATATAACATTGCCTTAGTTGTTTGTGATAACGATCATCTACCAACAGGGATTTATCATTCACAAAATGGGCATTTTAGAGCTTACAAGCGATTGAAAGAACAGATGGACTGGTCTCAGAAACAAAAGGACAAGGCATGGCAGATTGTGACATACTATAAAATTAATAACCAAGAGGATGTCCTAGCCATGTTTGAAAAAAGTCTGGACAACATTAGACTACTTTCAGACTATAAAGAGCAGATAGAACCCGGTGATAGAACCAATAGAGAGGGCCATGCTGCCAAGGTCTACTTTAATGAACTCTTTGGTAAACAATTTGTCAGAGTAACCCAGCAAGAAGCAGATGTCATAAATGCTGGCTTAAACTATGGCTATGCTATCATGAGGGCTCAGATGGCTAGAATAGTGGCGGGTTATGGTTTAAACGGTTTGTTAGGTATCTTCCATAAAAATGAATACAATCAGTTCAATTTGGTTGATGACTTAATGGAGCCATTTAGACAGATTGTAGATGTTTGGGTTTATGATAATCTACGAGATCAGGAATTCCTTAAGTATGAGTATAGGTTGGGATTGACAGACTTACTCAATGCTAAAATCAAATATGGCAAAGAGACATGCTCAGTGACAGTTGCTATGGATAAGTATGTTAAAGGCTTTATCAAATATATTTCGGAAAAAGATAGCAGTAAATTTCACTGCCCAGTGGTATCAAGTTTAGAGTGGAGAAAATAAGATGAGGTATGAAGCGTTGAGGTTATTATGTTTTTTTGATTTGCCAATGGAATCCAAGGATGAAAAAAGAATCTATCGAAATTTTCGTAAAGAATTAATTTCAAATGGGTTTGAAATGTTACAATTTTCGGTCTATTATCGCACTTGTCCTAATAGAAGCTTTGCAAATAAATTTTATAAGAAGCTAAAGATGAGCAATCTACCTGCTGGAAATGTAAGACTTTTGGCGGTTACTGAAAAGCAATTTTCAGAGATGACATTAATCATAGGTGGCAAAACTAAGCAAGAAGAAATCGTCAGTGATAATAAGTTGGTGGTTATATGAAATTTTTTGTACAACATCCTTACAAGGAACGTATTGAATTGAATATTGGTGCAATCACTCAAATTGTTGGTCAAAATAAAGAACTCAAATATTATATTTGGCAGATTTTGAGCTGGTATTTTGGTGAAAAAAAATACTCAAGTGAGGACTTAAGTATTTTTGATTATGAGGAACCTACTATACTTGATGAGTCTGGAGAAATAGTGAAGCGAAGTAGCTATCACTATATCGACATTTCAAGTTTTAAGGATTTACTTGAGCAGATGGAATATAAGAAAGGGACACTTGCTCAGGGTTACCTTGGTAAAATTGTCAATCAAGTTGATATTGTAGCCCATTTGGAGAAAATTAATGAACAAGTAGAGCTTATAGAAGGGGCAATGAACCAGCATATCAACTTAAACAGTGGTAGGGTGGAATACCATTTAGAGAATCGTCCTCTTACACTAGATCAACTACTTTCAAAAAATTTTAGCCCATTTTTTGCCATTGAGAACAAGAATTTATCTTTTGAATGGGTTTCTAATACTGATAAACTATCCCTCTTTTTAGAAATGTTAGACCGTCTTCTGTCACAAACAACAGAGAAATATCTCATTGTGCTAAAAAATATTGATAGTTTTATTTCAGTGGAAACATATGATAGTTTTTATAAGCAAATTGGTCGACTAGTCAAAAAGTATCCAAACCTAACCTTTATTTTATTTCCAAGTGATCAATGCTATTTAAAGATTGATGAGGAAAATAGTAGGTTTGTCAATATTTTATCTGACCAGGTGGAGCATTTGTTTGATGTAGAGTTTATGTATGAAAGTGTGGCGAAACACTATCCAAGCAATAATTTTCCAACGAGAGACGGTTTTAGGATGTCCTTAGAGACTGTGACGCCTTATTTGTTAACAAAAATGACGAGACAACCTAGTCTCTCACTTGTTGATTCAGTAATTTTGAATATCTTAAATCAATTGTTTCATTTTAATTACCGTATAAGATATCCACAAACATCTGATGAAAAACTTTTACAGAAATTTTTAGAAAGTAAGAATTGACAATGACAGTTATTGATTTTATAATCACTATGTGGGTATAAAAACGTCAAAATTTCATTTGAGGTTTTTGTACTCTCAAGATTTAAGTAACTGTACAACTGTTAGGCTGTGTTGCAAAAAAGCGGACACGTTTTTGTACTCTCAAGATTTAAGTAACTGTACAACTTGAGCTGAATATGCGAGAAACTAGCTTTGTTTTTGTACTCTCAAGATTTAAGTAACTGTACAACTTATTATATAGAGGTGTTTAGTCAAGTATGTTTTTGTACTCTCAAGATTTAAGTAACTGTACAACCGGCTCGTGGATTGAGTACACACCTAAGCCGTTTTTGTACTCTCAAGATTTAAGTAACTGTACAACACTAAATCAAAATCAATACTATTTAACTCTGTTTTTGTACTCTCAAGATTTAAGTAACTGTACAACTTTGTTGGCGCAATTGACTTTTTCCAAGGTTTTTTGTACTCTTAAGATTTAAGTAACTGTACAGTTTGATTCAACTTAAAAAGCCAGTTCAACTGAACTTGGCTTTTTAAAATACGCGATAAACATAGGGATTGTCAGGCTGACCGACCTCTTTAACCTCAGTCAAATTGAGGATAGGAAGGCTCTGTTTGAGATTTTGATAGTAATCCACAGTGATGGTACCAGTGACTTTTACCCAGGTATTGT
>ERZ506988.322-NODE-322-length-16181-cov-15.8958_pt1 | contig 16181 bp, 8 predicted proteins | sample MGYA00512884_ERZ506988 | MGnify/ENA metagenome assembly ERZ506988 | reverse complement strand
TCATACGAGGAGCTGTCCCCATTTTAGGATCTTGGAAGACTCGTGAGAGGTACTTAGCACGCTTCTCAGCAGGGAGAGACGTAACATCCTCACCCATGATGAAAATCTGACCACTGGTCAACATGAGGGTCCCTGCAATGACATTGAAGAGGGTTGATTTCCCGGCACCATTTCCACCAAGAATGGTAATAAAGTCACCTTCTCTAATGGTAAGGTTGACATGGTCCAGGATGGTTTTTTTGGTGTCAAAACCGTTATTGACCTTAACAGTCGCATTTTTAAGTTCTACAATAGCTGTCATCGTGATAAGGTCACCCCCTTAAAGAATTTTCGGCGTAGGACAGGCGAAATCAAGCAGAGGGCAAGAACAATCGCACTGAAGAGTTTCAGGTAGTTGGTGTTAAAGCCAAGAGCAATAACGCCAGTCAAGAGGAATTGGTAGAGGATAGAACCAATACAGATGGCAATCAAGCGTTCCAACAAGGTCAAGTTGGTCGCATACAAGACCTCACCAATGATAATGCTGGCAAGTCCGATAACGATAACCCCAATCCCTTTAGAAACGTCGGCATACCCGTCCTGTTGACTAATCAAGGCTCCTGAGAGAGCAATAATACCATTTGAGATGACAAGTCCCATCACTTCCATATTGTCTGTGTTAATACCAAAAGATTTAGCCATGTCTCGATTATCACCAGTAGCAATATAGGCTTGCCCTAGGCGCGTGTTAAGAAAGACAATCAAGGCAGCAATGACTATGGTTACGGCTAAGAGACCAACAATCAAGAGGTTGTAGTCCTTACTGAAAGGAAGTAAATCTTGGATCGTTTTAATATCAAGAAGACCAAGATTGGCTCTTCCCATAATCATAAGCATGACTGAATTAAGTGAGGTCATAACCAAAATCCCTGCCAAGATAGTAGGAATTTCACCCTTAGTATAGAGGAGACCAGTCACAAGTCCAGCACCACATCCAGCCAGGACAGCAACCAAGGTCGCAAGAATGGGGTTCCAACCAAAATTCATAAGGGTTACTGCTACTGCCCCACCTAGTGGGAAAGAACCTTCTGTTGTCAAATCAGGAAAATCCAAGATACGGAAGGTCATGTAAATCCCAAGACCTAGGATACCGTATAGAAGCCCCTGGTAAATAGATGAAATAATCATAAGTCCTCCTTATTTATCAGCCTTGACAGCAATGTCTGACTGCTTAAGCACATTTTCAGGGATAGTGATGTTGAGGTCTTGAGCTACTTTGAGGTTAAGGGTCGGTGTTCCATCATCAATCACATCAACTGGGACATCCTTCACTTTTTTACCTTTAAGAACCTTAACGGCACTACGGGCTGTGGCTTTTCCAAGCTCATATTGGCTTTGAGCAACTGAAGCCAGACCGCCTTCTTTAACCATAGTATCAACAGTCGTATAAACTGGAATCTTAGCTTGGTTTGCTTGGGAAACAACTGTAGAAAAGGCTGAGGCAATGGTATTATCCTGAGGTGTCCAAATAGCATCTACCTTACCAGTCATGACTGACATGGTTGTGTTGATTTCATTGGTTGATGGGACGGCATATTCAACCACATTTAAACCATCTTTTTCAGCGTATTTCTTAAAGCTTTCAACCTGTGATTTGGAGTTATCCTCACTAGAAGCATAGAGAATACCAATGGTTTTGGCATTTGGCGTCAAGGACTTAACCAACTCCACTGTTTGTTTAATAGGCACTTGATTGGATGTACCCGTAACATTACCTTCTGGATGTTTAAGGTTTTTAACCAATTTGGCCCCAACAGGGTCTGAGATAGCTCCCATAATGACTGGAATATCCTTGGTAGCTGCCGCTAGCCCTTGTGCTGCTGGTGTAGCAATACCGATAACGACGTCATTCTTGTCATTAACCAATTGTTTAGACATGGTTTGGATTTTAGATTGGTCCCCTTCAGCATTTAATAAGGTGATTTGAACCTTGTCTCCCTTATAACCAGCTTCTTTAAGACCATCTTCGACACCTTTTTCAATTTGATCCAAGGCCTCGTGCGTCACGAACTGGAGGATTCCAACTTTGACAACTCTATTAGCATTTTGATGTTCTTTTTTGAAAAGATCTGTTCCAATAGAACCGAGCGTCAAGATAGCTAAGAAAACCAAAGTCCAAATTAAACGCTTGTTTTTCATATGTGTCTCCTTCTATAAATTCTTCCTTTCTATTGTAAGTCATTTTCAGTCAATTAGCAATATTCTTAATTTATAAAAATTGTCTTGTAGAAAAAAGAACCGGAACGTAATGTCCGATTCTGTTTATTGGTATTGACTTAAGTCTAGCTTCATTATGTAGAAATAGAGTTCACCGTAAGGTCCCTTAAAGTCAATATCATGACCATTAATAGTTACCTTGGTTACTGGTGTTGAATCAGGAAGTTCAATCCAACAGGCCTGCTGCGCTCGTACAAACTCATTGTAATTTTCATAAGAAACATGTTTTTCTTGCTTAGCTGTATTTAGATAAGTGACTTCAATCATAGATAGACCTCCTTTATTTAACTTCTAGCTTACGCTTCTAGGGAGGCAAAGTCAACTTTGACGACTTGAAATAAAAGCTTACAAGAGCATACAAATAGCCCTCCTGTCATTTGACAGGAGAGCTATTTTTGCTTTGACTTCGAAAAACCTTGATATCTTTACGAACAAAGCTTATTTTAGCGTTTACGACGTTTAGTGCCGTAAAGTCCAAATCCTGCAAGAAGACTTGCTAAACCAAAGATTGCAAGGTTTGAATCTTCACTACCAGTTTTTGGAAGTTGAGCATTTTCATCAGTTGGATTGATGAAGCTTGCTTCTTCTTTTGTTTCTGGAAGAACAGATTCTTCTTGTTTTGCTTGTGGAGTTGGCTGTGGCTCTGGTGTCGGTGTTGAATCCGGCACTGGTGTTGGAGTCACGGTCTTCTTGTAGATGTGTTGGGTATTACCATTTTCATCTACAACTGTCTTCACAAATTCATAACCTGGAATATCTTTCTTAGGTTGTTGGCCTTCTTCTGTTGGGTAACCTGGAATTGGAGTGCCATTTTCGTCCACATAAGAAGTTGTCACTTTTTCGTAGACGTGTTCGAAATCACCATTTGGCAATTTCTTGGTTTCGACGAAGCGGTAACCAGAAATCTCAGCTTTTGGTTGTTCACCATCAAGAGCCGAATATCCTGGGATTTCCTTGCCTTCTTTGTCCACAAACTTAGTGATTGGACGTACAGTTGGTGTGTAGGTTGCAGAAGCTTTAGTTCCATTCACATCTTCACGAACCACTGTTACTGCTGGTGCAGTTCCTGTGAATTCAGCTTCTGGTGTGAAGGTTACAGTACCATCTGCTGCTACTGTGTAGGTACCAACACCTGGGATAGTCTTGGTTGTTGAGCCATCGTCAAAGGTTGCTGGAACCTTGTCATTCATTGGAACACGGCTATCGCCTTCGGTAAAGACTGGTTTACCTGTTTGGGTTTGGCCCTTGTTTCCAATTGAAGTTGTAGATTCTGCTGTTGGAGTTACTGGTGTCACAGTTGGGGTGTAAGTTGCGGTAACTGGGGTACCGTTCTTATCCACACGTTTGACTGTTACGCCAGTTCCAGTTCCTGTGAATGATTTTTCTGGTACGAAGGTCACGGTTCCATCTGGAGCAACTGTGTATGTTCCTTCACCTGGAATGGTCTTCGTAGTTGAACCATCTTCAAAGGTTGCTGGAACATCATCATCCATTGGGATTGCAGGGTTACCAGGTGTGAAGCTTGGTTTACCACTTTGTGTTTGACCTTGGATGCCTGTAGATGTTGCAGGATCAGCAGTTGGAACAACTGGCGTGATCTTCGGTGTGTAAGTTGTCTCAGCGACAGTTCCGTTTGCATCAGCTGCTTGAACCTTAACTGGAACCACTTCTCCTGAGTAAGATTTATCAGTCGGTGTGAAGGTTACAACGCCTGTAGTCTTATCAACTGTGTAAGTACCGATTTCTTTACCTTCTGGTGACTTAGCAATGACTGAAGCAGCTGGTTGGCCGTTTTCATCAAGGAGAGTAATGGTATCCTTGTCGATTGGGGCAGCAGGATCACCTTCGGTGAAGGTTACAGTTCCCGTTTGAACAACACCTTGAGGACCAGTTGATTCTGCTGGTGTCGCTGTTGGTGTCACAGGAGTCACAGTTGGGGTGTAGGTTGCAGTAACTGGGGTACCGTTCTTATCCACACGTTTCACTGTTACACCTGTACCTGTTCCTGTGAATGATTTTTCTGGAACAAAGGTTACGGTTCCATCTGGAGCAACTGTGTATGTTCCTTCACCTGGAATGGTCTTCGTAGTTGAACCATCTTCAAAGGTTGCTGGAACATCATCGTTCATTGGTACACGGCTATCGCCTTCAGTAAATTCAGGCTTACCTGTTTGAGTTGCACCTTGAGGACCAGTTGAAGTGGTATCTTTAGCAGTCGGTATTACTGGTGTTACGGTTGGCGTGTAAGTTGCAGAAGCTTTTGTTCCGTTCTTATCTTCACGAACCACTGTTACAGCTGGTGCCGTTCCGACGAATGATTTTTCTGGAACGAAGGTTACTGTACCGTCTGCTGCTACTGTGTAAGTTCCAACACCTTCAACAGTCTTAGTTGTTGAACCATCTTCAAAGGTTGCTGGCACGTCATCGTTCATCGGTACACGGCTATCGCCTTCAGTAAATTCAGGCTTACCTGTTTGAGTTGCACCTTGAGGACCAGTTGATTCTGCTGGTGTCGCTGTTGGTGTCACAGGAGTTACTGTTGGCGTGTAAGTTGCTGTAACTGGGCTACCGTTCTTATCTACACGTTTAACCGTTACTCCTGTACCTGTTCCTGTAAATGATTTTTCTGGTACGAAGGTTACAGTTCCATCTGGAGCAACAGTGTAAGTTCCTTCACCTGGAATAACTTTAGTTGTTGAGCCATCTTCAAAGGTTGCTGGTACATCATCATCCATTGGTACACTTGGGTTACCAGGCGTGAAGCTTGGTTTACCTGTTTGTGTTTGGCCTTGAATGTCTGTAGATGTTGCAGGATCAGCAGTTGGTACAACTGGAGTGATCTTCGGTGTGTAAGTTGTTTCAGCAACTGTTCCGTTTGTATCTTTACCTTGAACCTTAACTGGAACCACATCACCTGAGTACGATTTATCCGTTGGTGTGAAGGTCACAACACCTGTTTCTTTATTAACGGTGAAGGTACCGATCACATCACCTGCTGGTGATTTCGCATCTACTGATGCTGCTGGCTGACCATTATCATCAAGAAGAGTAATGGTATCCTTATCGATTGGGGCAACTGGGTCACCTTCAGTGAAGGCTACTGTTCCAGTTTGAACAATACCTTGAGGTCCAGTTGATTCTGCTGGTGTTGCAGTTGGTGTTACTGGAGTCACAGTTGGTGTGTACTTAGCAGTAACTGAAGTACCGTTCTTATCGACACGTTTAACCGTTACTCCTGTACCTTCTCCAGTGAATGATTTTTCTGGAACAAAGGTTACGGTTCCGTCTGGAGCAACAGTGTAAGTTCCTTCACCAGGAATGGTCTTCGTAGTTGAGCCATCTTCAAATGTTGCAGGTGTATCATCATCCATAGGAACATTTGGATTTCCTGGTGTGAAGGTTGGTGTACCTGATTGCGTTTGACCTTGTTTGTCAGTAGATGTTGTACCTTCTGCAGTTGGGGTAACTGGTGTTACAGATGGTGTGTAGGTCGCAGAAGCTTTTGTTCCGTTCTTATCTTCACGAACCACTGTTACAGCTGGTGCAGTTCCGACGAATGATTTTTCTGGGACGAAGGTTACTGTACCGTCTGCTGCTACTGTGTAAGTACCAACACCGTCGACAGTTCTCGTAGTTGAACCATCTTCAAAGGTTGCTGGAACATCATCGTTCATTGGTACACGGCTATCGCCTTCAGTGAATTCAGGCTTACCAGTTTGAGTCGCACCTTGAATATCTGTAGATGTTGCTGGCTCAGCTGTTGGGGTTACTGGAGTCACAGTTGGTGTGTACTTCGCTGTGATTTCAGTACCGTTCTTATCCACACGTTTCACTGTTACGCCTGTTCCAGTTCCGGTGAATGATTTTTCTGGGACGAAGGTTACAGTTCCATCTGGAGAAACAGTGTAGGTTCCTTCACCAGGAATGGTCTTCGTAATTGAGCCATCTTCGAAGGTCGCTGGAGTATCTTCATCAATTGGAACATTTGGATTTCCTTCCGTGAAGGTTGGTTTACCAGATTGTGTTTGACCTTGGATATCTGTCGATGTAGCATCTTCAGAAGTTGGAACAACCGGAGTAATCTTCGGTGTATAAGTTGTTTCAACTGTAGTTCCATTGGCATCAGCTGCTTGAACCTTAACTGGGACAACATCACCTGAATAAGATTTATCTGTCGGTGTGAAAGTCACTACACCTGTATCTTTATCAACGGTGTATGTACCGATCACGTCACCTGCTGGTGATTTCGCTTCTACTGATGCTGCTGGTTGACCATTTTCATCAAGAAGAGTAATCGAATCCTTGTTAATTGGAGCTACTTCATCACCTTCTGTGAAGGTTACAGTTCCAGTTTGAACAAGACCTTGAGGTCCAGTAGATTCAGCTGGTGTCGCTGTCGGTGTCACTGGAGTTACGGTTGGTGTGTAAGTTGCAGAGGCTTTAGTTCCGTTCTTATCTTCACGAACAACCGTTACGGCTGGCGCTTTACCTATGAATGATTTCTCAGGAACAAAAGTTACAGTTCCGTCTGCTGCTACTGTGTAAGTACCAACGCCATCTACTGTCTTGGTAGTTAAGCCATCGTCAAATGTTGCTGGAACATCATCGTTCATTGGTACACGGCTGTCGCCTTCAGTAAATTCAGGCTTACCTGTTTGAGTTTGACCTTGCTTACCTGTTGTTTCAACTGGTGTCGCTGTTGGAGTTACTGGAGTAACAGTTGGCGTGTAAGTTGCAGAAGCTTTGGTTCCGTTCTTATCTTCGCGAACAACCGTCACTGCTGGTGCAGTTCCAGTAAATGTTTTCTCAGGTACGAAGGTTACGGTTCCATCTGCTGCTACTGTGTAGGTACCAACGCCGTCTACTGTCTTGGTAGTTGAGCCATCATCAAATGTTGCTGGAACATCATCGTTCATTGGCACACGGCTGTCGCCTTCAGTAAATACAGGTTTACCAGTTTGTGTAGCACCTTGAATATCTGTAGTTTCAACTGGTGTCGCTGTCGGTGTTACTGGAGTCACAGTTGGTGTATAAGTTGCAGAAGCTTTGGTTCCGTTCTTATCTTCACGAACAACCATCACTGCTGGAGCAGTTCCGACGAATGATTTCTCAGGTACGAAGGTTACGGTTCCGTCTGCTGCTACTGTGTAGGTACCAACGCCATCTACTGTCTTGGTAGTTGAGCCATCGTCAAAGGTTGCTGGAACATCTTCATTAATTTCTACTGTTTTCTCAACGCCATCAACGGTTACAGTGCCACCCTTGAATTCAGGTTTACCTGTTTGTGTAGCACCTTGAATATCAGTGGTTTCAGCTGGTGTCGCTGTTGGGGTTACTGGAACGATTTCAGGTGTATAAGTTGTATCTACCTTGATACCGTTTGAGCTTTCGGCTTGAACCTTAACAGGCGTTACTTGACCTGTATAAGATTTGTCAGTTGGTGTGAAGGTTACTTGGCCAGTTGCTGGATCAATTGAGTAAGTACCGATTTCAGTTGTACCGTCTGCCGCATAAGCTGGTGTCGTTGAAACTTCGTTACCATCTTTGTCTAACAATGTGTAACTGTTGTCTTTGATGGTGATTGTTTTGTCTTGACCATTAACTTGAACTGTTGTACCTGCAAAGGTTGGAGTTCCTGTTTGAGTTGCACCTTGGATGTCTTTAGATGTAGCTGGTTGAGCTGTTGGAACAGCTGCTACAACTGTTGGTGTGTAACTTGCATCTGAAGTAATAGTTGAAGTCTTACCAGCTTCATTTGTAACTGTCGCAGTTGCCTGAACAGTTACACCTTTAGCTGTCCCAACAAAGTCTTTTTCAGGAGTAAAGGTAACCGCTCCTGTAGTAGGATCGATTGTATAAGTTCCTTCACCTGCCACTGTCACACTTGTTTCATCTGTTGGTTGACCTGTTGCAGGGTCAATCAATTTCTTGCTTGTAATTTGAGCAGTCTCATCATCACTCAAAGCAAATGTAGGAGTCTCTGTTTGAGGGACATTTTGAATGTCTTCAGAAACTTTGTTTGTTGGAGTAAGAGTGACCGGATTTACAGTTGGTGTATAAGTTGCAGAGGCTTTGGTTCCGTTCTTATCTTCACGAACAACGGTTACAGCTGGTGCTGTACCAGTGAAGCTTGGGTCTGGAACAAAAGTTACAGTTCCGTCTGATGCTACTGTGTATGTACCAATGCCATCAACTGTCTTAGAAGTAGACCCGTCATCAAAGGTTGCTGGAACGGCATCGTTCATTGGCACGCGGCTGTTGCCTTCAGTAAAGACTGGCTTGCCAGATTGAGTTGCCCCTTGAACACCTGACGTTTCAGCTGGTGTCGCTGTTGGAGTTACTGGAGTAACAGTTGGCGTGTAAGTTGCAGTTGCTGGCGTACCATTCTTATCAACACGTTTCACGGTTACGCCTTCAGGTGTTCCAACATAAGTAGGAAGTGGCTTGAAGGTAACTGTTCCGTCTAATGCTACAGTGTAAGTACCAACACCATCGACCGTCTTGGTAGTTGAACCATCGTCAAAAGTTGCAGGAACGGTATCGTCCATCGGCACACGGCTATCGCCTTCAGTAAAGACTGGCTTACCAGTTTGAGTAGCTCCTTGGATATCTGTAGATGTTGTAGGTTCAGCAGTAGGTACCACCGGCGTAATCTTAGGTGTGTAAGTTGTCTCTACTGTTGTTCCATTTGTATCAGCTGCTCGCACTTTCGCAGGAACTACGTCACCTGAATAAGATTTATCCGTTGGTGTGAAGGTCACCACACCTGTTTCTTTATCAACGGTGTAGGTACCAATAACATCACCTGCTGGTGATTTGGCATCTACTGAAGCAGCTGGTTGACCATTTTCATCAAGAAGGGTAATAGAATCCTTGTTGATTGGCGCAACTGGATCACCTTCTGTGAAGGTTACTGTACCCGTTTGAACCAAACCTTGAGGACCAGTAGATTCAGCTGGAGTCGCTGTTGGAGTTACTGGTGTTACGGTTGGTGTGTAGGTTGCTGAAGCTTTTGTTCCATTCATGTCTTCACGTACAACAGTCACCGCTGGTGCAGTTCCGACAAATGATTTTTCTGGAACGAAAGTTACTGTTCCGTCTGCTGCTACTGTGTAAGTACCTACGTTTGGAATTGTCTTAGTTTTTGTACCATCGTCAAATGTCGCTGGTACAGCTTCATTGATTGCTACTGTCTTATCAACGCCATCAACGTTTACTGTTCCACCTTGGAATTCAGGTTTGCCTTTTTGAGTCGCACCTTGAATGTCAGTGGTTTCAGCTGGCGTTGCTGTAGGTGTCACTGGAACGATTTCTGGTGTGTAAGTTGTATCAACTTTAATACCATTCGAGCTTTCAGCTTGAACCTTAGCCGGTGTAACAGCACCTGTATATGATTTATCAGTCGGTGTGAAGGTTACTGTTCCAGTTGCTGGATCAATTGAGAAGTTACCGATTTCAGTTGTACCGTCTGCTGCATATGCTGGGGTTGTACCGGTTACTTCGTTCCCATCTTTATCCAAGAGTTTGTAGCTATTGTCTTTGATGGTAATAGCCTTATCTTGACCGTTGACTTGAACAGTTGTGCCAGCAAAGGTTGGCGTACCAGTTTGCGTAGCACCTTGAATATCCTTAGATTTAGCAGATTGAGCTGTTGGAACAGCTGCTACAACTGTTGGTGTGTAAGTCGCATCCGATGTGATTGTTGCAGTCTTACCGTTTTCATTAGTAATGGTTGCAGTTGCTTGAACGGTCACGCCCTTAGCAGTTCCGACAAAATCTTTTTCTGGAGTAAATGTAACTGCTCCAGTCGTTGGATCGATAGTATAGCTACCTTCTCCCGCTACAGTTACAGTTGCATCATCAGTCGGTTGACCAGTTGTTGGATCCACCAATTTCTTGCTTGTGATTTGAGCTGTCTTGTCATTACTTAAATCAAAGGTTGGTGTTTGTGTTTGAGGAACGTTCTGAACATCTGCAGAAACTTTATTTGTAGGAGTAGCCGTAATTGGTGTTACTGTTGGAGTGTACTTAGCAGTCGCTGTCTTAACGTACTCATCACGAATCGTACCATCTTTATCTCGTCCAACAGGAGCAGACAAGGTCACCGTTACGCCATTCGCACTGCCTGTAAAACCAGGTTCTGGAACGAAGGTCACTTTACCAGTCGTATCATCGATAGTGTAAGTTCCTTCTCCTGCTACCGTAACAGAAAGCGCATTTGTCGGTTGACCAGTTGCTGGGTCTACCAATTTAGCAGGATATAGCGCACTTGGAGTGATAGCAACCTTATTACCATCTAGGTTAGTTCCTACTACGTTAAAGGTTGGTGTACCAGTTTGGGTTGCTCCTTGCACATCGGTAGACGTCTTGCTTTCGCCTTCAATATCTTTCGGAGTAACCGTTGGGATGTAAAGACCGTCCATGGTATTGATGGCCGTATCGACATTAGCTTCCATGTCAGGGAATTTAGTAGACCAACCTGTATCATAGCCATTGGTATCTGTACGGCGGATCGAAATACCATCCGCTGTTCCTAGGAAGTGATCTTCAGGAATGAACTCAACATCCACTGAAGTCCCGTTTGGAGTGATCTTATATTTCCCTTGACCAGCCACAGCATAATAGCCATCTGCTCCAGGTGTTACGACTTGACCAGTACGGTTGTCCACTATCTGAGGAGCAACAGTTTCGTCAATCTGAGCTACAGCTGTACGGCTATACTTGTAGAGACCACGAGCCGTAAAGGCAACCGTTGCCGTTTGTTTTTCGCCTTGAAGGCCAGACGTTGCTTTGACTTCACCTTTTGGTGGGTGAGTAACCTGAGTTCTGAAGTCTTCGACTTCCCCTGAGAAAGCCATTCCTGTAGGTTTTTCGATTTGATCAGCATCCTTAGCAATCCGGACACGTACACCTAGTTCATTGACACTAGGATCGATATAGGTTTTGCTCTTGGTGAATCTTAGAGTAACAGAACCATCCTTGGTAATAGTAGCCAAGTCAGAGCGTTCATCTTCATCAAAGGTGCCGTTTTGGTTAAAGTCAATCCAACCATAAATATTGGCTTGAGGCGCCCCATCTGTATGAGCTTCAAGAGTGATGGTGTAGTTCCCTGGATGCGTACGATCCATCTTGATCATCTCATTGGTTGTCCCTTTGAGGTCAGCTGGGAGCAATTGATCAACTCCTTCATCAGCTGTCGTTGCATTATCATCACCAAACCAATCATGTGCGTTGTTTTCATCCATATCTGGGCTCAAGTGACCAAGATAAGGTTGAGTGACTTTGTTACCTGTTATCCCATCAACGGTTGCGATAGAGTGGATAGCCTTACCATAAGACTCCGGTGCATCCCCTTCATCAAGCGGGAAAAATCCAAACATAGCTGACTGTTTCCCACCAGAGACGATATAAAGACCAATCTCAGAAGCCCCCTTAGTCATAACAAGAGGAACAGCAACAGAACTTGCAGAAATATTTGGTCCAAACACTCCTGTTCCGAGACCTCCAGTTGTTAAATCGGAACTACCAAAGTATTTCCAAGCAACCGCTTTTTTATCCGGTCCAACTTGATTTGAACGTCGAAGTTGGTCAAGGTTCGTCCTATAGAGACTCATGCCATTTATATTAGTGGAAGGATTTGAGCCAAATAAATTGTCTGTATCTTGTGGAATAAAAGTTTTAGTAGCTTTATTTCCGTATTTATACCACTCACCAATTTGTTGCCATCCTTCTCCGTTTGTAGTGAACATAAGCAATTCACCTGGGTTAGCGGACTCACCATCCGCCATGACAATGGCAGGTTTGACTACTTTTCCACGGAAGGTCGCAGAAATTTCAAACTGAACACCGATATTGCCACCATCAAACTCGGAACTGATGGTTGTTTTTTTAGCCCCAGTATTGATGCCTTCACCCTTTATTTCTGACCATCTGGTTTGAGCTTCGGCAACAACTTTGGCTTCTTCACCAGCACTAAAAGCTGCTTTCGTATTATTTGTAGTAGCCCCATTCACATAACCATTTCTAGCATTTGGATCATAGGTCGCTTTTTCAGCAGCCGTCGCTCCTCGGTCTTCTAAACGCTTTTTGTAGATTTCTGTTGCTTGGAAGGGTTTCAAAGATTTGACTTTGATGGTGACCACATAACCCGGCATAATTTCCTTAGTATAGGCAGACCCTACTTGAAGGGCAAGATTCCCACTCGATGTCGTCGTTGTTCCTGTCCAGTTAGCCACATCTCCAAAATCCAACCAAGAGATTTGGCTAGCCAAGTCAGTAGCTTTGATATTAGTAGTGAAACCTGGTTTTGCTTCTTTCGGAGTTGAAGTGGCATCTTGGACATCATCTGCGATGAGGTTTGGATCGTTTGGATCACCAATAGAACGACGGCTACGACGTTTACCAGAAGTTTCAGCTGTCACTACAGGTTGTTCTACTACTGGAGATTCAACCCCTCCAGAAAGGGAGTTACCACTAGAAGCCTCTACTTCAACATTCAAATTTTTCGCTTCAGATGCTGAGGCTGAGGCTTGTGATTCAGAAGTGGCTGCTAAACTAGATGCTGTCGTTGAAGCGCCAGTCGTGCTACTAGCTACATTCACAGTACCAGCAACACTATTTGAAGATTGTACAGAACTAGCTGATGTTTCAGAAGTAGAAACAGCTGCCTGAGATATTGCTTCACTAGAAGCTGGTGTCGTTGATGCTTCAGAGACTATTTGGCTAGCTGTTGAAACAGCTTGAGACTGACTATTTGCCTCAGAACTAGATAAAATATTTGCGACTTCCATCGAAGCTTGAGTTGCAACAGTATTTTGAGACTGTGTCCCTTCACTTGCTACTGCAGTCGTATTGGTCACATCTTCTACTTGAGTTTGGTTGCTAGTTTCATCAGCTGAAACTTGATTTGCAACACCAACCATAACAAGAGTTCCCAACAGAACCGAACAAACTCCTACATTTAATTTACGAATCGAAAATCGACTAATTCGATCATTAAATAAATCTTTACCCACTTTGGTAATCCTCCACATTTATGCATTTAAGTATCTCACCCCTCAATGAGATTAAAAGTATTCAAAAATACTAATCGTTATACATTCTAACAAATTTCCTAATATTTGTGGGAATATTTGCTCATATTTTCAAATATTTTAAATTAATCTTAAATCAAAACCAACAAATATTGCTAATACAGCATAAATATAATGTTTTTCCGGGTTATATTACCATACCTATGTATAACTATCATTTTTTAGAATTATCTGTAAAAAGAAAATCGAGATTTCATTATTTTCGATATTACGTTTTCAAAATGAGAGTTTTATGGATATTATTAAAATTCAAAAAATTCCTTATTTTTCATAAGGTATCCATTCCGAATAAAGCTAAATCGTTAACAACACTAAATAAGATTAAACTACCACACTTCTGAAATAAAGACCTCACTTACTTAACAAATAGCTAATCACTATTTGTCCAAAATAGCCCTAAATCTTTAAAGAAGTTTAATGACTCTAGAGATATAGAGCCACAAAAAACAAAAACAGAGCCGCAAGAAAGTTAATTCTTGCAGCTCATCATAGCAAAATGGAACCACTCCATGAGAGTGATACTACTAAGATATTCTGGATAAATAGAATTTAACTTTCTCGCAATGGGCGCAACAATACCATACATACTGGTAATGCTGCTTTTGTAAGATTATTTGCAAGAAAAGTTAATCATCCTTTCACCCCACTTAAAATATATTTAACTAAATAATATTAAGAAAGCTCTATATCGTCAAGTTGTGAACGTGATGCTGGATAGCGTAACTAGATGTAGATGTCGGGATTTTGCCCCCAAAATAGAAAAAATATTAAAAATTGTTTTATTCCGGCCTGTTCGCGATAGGTTTTGATTTTATTAATCAGCGCCATCTCATACCCCCTCACTGCCCATTATGTAAATTAATACCGCCCTTAGTATGGTTACCGCGTATATATATTGCCCCTTAGTAGCGTAGCCCTTATATGCGGGTTCAATAATTTTTGCTGATCACAAGCTGAGAAATGATCTCAATCCCGTCAACGGAAAAATAATATTCTACAATTCCGGTACGAACAGACTCGTCTAAGAGTCGCTCCGCTTTTTTTAATATCAATTTTTGAACATGATTTACATTAACCGCGAGGAGAAAGACGATAATCCCGAACACCAGATAAATATACCATAGCAATGTTAATTAAAGCTTCCTTCTTTTCATCTCTGAAATCCATATGATATATAAACACAAAGCTATCTCATTATTTGCTTGTTATAGTTCTATAAATCTAGTATTTATACCTAATCTAAATATCCAAAAACTCATAAGGCTTTTCCGAAAGAGAAGATTCGCAGCACTCAGCAAGATACGCATCCTTCTCCTTTAGGCTCTCTATGTCCGGATATACGTTTAACACTCTGTCCCCCAGATTCCAAAAATCATGTGACCAAGACTGCGGGTTTTTCCATACGTGTGGATTTCCTTTTGCCCAATTCGGAAGCTCCTTGCGAACCTTGGTTGCCACTGCAAGCTGCCCTTTTGCAGTTTTATAAATCGTGTCAATCCTTATTCCACCGTCTACCGGACGTTTTACACGAGTAATCTCCATACCATAGAACATTACCTTTCTTCTTACCCCTTTTTCATAGAGATTTAACTCAATCTTGTCATATCCTTCGCTTTTGTTGCGTTGAATACTTAGAAAGTCCTGAAGTGCCTGTATCACAGCGGCAGAAACACTTCCGGCGTACTTGGCAGCATCATCAAATAAGTGTAGATCTGCTTCTGCAACATAAATATTTTTTGTGGCCATAACCATACCTCCTTATTTTTGTAACTTGTATCTGAAGTTTAGTATCTATATGATTATAAACATAATTATAATCATATAGAGGTATTTTGTCAAGATAGACTTTCTTTCTATCATTATGATGTTGAAGACTGTGATTCTTCACTGATACTGGGAGCCTAATATCAAAATGCAATATACAAAGTTCTTCGTTTTTGAACAAAAAAAGAAGATCCCTAGGACCTTCTTTCTATTTAAGTAGAAACTAAAATTATTTGACTGTGCGGATACGCATAGTGTTTGTTCCACCTGTACCTACTGGAACACCAGCAACGATAACAATGTTATCACCAGATTCTACAAGACCTGATTCCAATGCAACTTTTTCAGCAACATCAAACATATCATCAGTTGAGCTTGGTTTTTCAGTAACTACTGGAATAACACCCCAGTTAAGCATCAATGATTTTTGAGTAATTTCATCGAATGTTACTGCCAAGATGTCAGCTTCTGGACGGTATTTAGAAATCAAACGAGCTGTGTTACCAGATTCAGTAAGTGCAACGACAAGTTTGATATCAATTGAGTTTGTAGCATCTTTAACTGCAGATGCTACAACTTCAGTCTTGCTTGAACGACCAAATGTTGATGAATCAAGACGACCATACTCTTTAAGAAGAGTTTGTGCATTTTTATCAATTGTAGCCATTGTACGAACTGATTCTACAGGATATTTACCATTAGCAGATTCACCTGAAAGCATTGTAGCATCAGTACCATCAATAACTGCGTTAAATACGTCAGATACTTCTGAACGAGTTGCACGAGGTTTGTCAGTCATTGTTTCAAGCATGTTAGTTGCTGTAACAGCAATCTTACCTGCAGCATTGACTTTTGTGATAATCATTTTTTGGTAAACTGGAACCATTTCAAATGGAACTTCGATACCCATGTCACCACGTGCAATCATGATACCATCAGCAGCTTCGATGATTGAATCAATGTTTTCAATACCTTGTTGGTTTTCGATTTTAGCCAACAATTTAACATGTCCATTACCAGTTTCTTCACAGATAGCACGAACTTCTTGTACGTCTTTTGCAGTACGTA
>ERZ506988.318-NODE-318-length-16407-cov-4.75385_pt1 | contig 16407 bp, 13 predicted proteins | sample MGYA00512884_ERZ506988 | MGnify/ENA metagenome assembly ERZ506988 | reverse complement strand
CGTAAGAAAAATCAAAGCCGTCATGATCCCAATTCATGACGGAGGAGTTGGGGCCGTATTTTGAAAGAATACGGGCTGCAATAGCTTGTCTGTCTGCCCCGGGTGAAGCATAGTACACGGAACCGTTGCGGTCCGACACGACGACGGCAATGCCCTGAGCTTCTAATAAATGTGCCGGCTCCAGGTAGTCCTTTACTCTTGGTTTGTCTTTGCGTTCGGCACGGACTCGCAGGGAACTTACCGCGTATTGTACGGTAAGTGCAGACCCTTTTTCGGGCCATAAGGCCGTAAGGATATCTTTTTGAGTGGTTCCCGAGTAGCGGAAGGCCGATAATAAAAGGCCCCCTGCAAGACTAAGGAGCAATACGGGTACGGCAACCATCATGAAATTAGCTAACAATAATCTTTTTCTTAAGGATAGATCACGAAATCTCAACATAAGTGTCCTTTCACGGTAATATCAGTTCATGTTTTCTCTATAATACTATGTTTATACGGAGTCGAACAGAGCGGATCTGAAAGGTTATGAATTCTTTTATAGGCTATTTATAGTTTGTTTAGAAGTTCTCGATATACTTTGACCATGAACAAAATATATTATGACCGAAGGTCAGAGGAGGTTTTACTATGAACACTGAAAAAAACATACAATCTGTAAAAGAAACTGTACAAAAAATAGTTACGGTTAAAAATGCAAAGCGATTAGCGGCGGCCCTTGTCGTTTGTGCCATCCCTTTAAGCGGCGGTGCCTGGTATCAGTATCAACAAAAGGCTGCGGTAAAAGCTGAAGTAGAGTCCGCTAAATCGCAAATGGTTGTCCAAGAGGCACAAGAAAAGGGCCTGAATCTTATCGGTGAAGATAAGGTTAAAGAGATTGCGGCATCTCGTATCGGCGCGGATGTAAGCAGTATTACCTTTAATAAGATTTCCCTTAAAGACGGGACGAAGGATAAAAACACAGGTGAAGGGGAAGGACATAAAGATAAGAAGGACAAGAAAGATAAGCAACATAAGAATCATAAGGAAAAGAAGGGAAATGGAGATAACCGGAACGATATGTCTGGAGAAGGTATGGGTAGGGAAGGAATGAACCCGCAGCCGTCTGCACAACCGATGCCGCAACCGCAACAACCCGACATGAATCAGCAGGCACCCGTGCAACCGATGCCGCAACCGCAGCAAACCGACATAAATCCGACGGCTCTTCCGGCTCAACCTCATGTTGCCGACTTTATTCCCGTATATAAAGTAAAGTGCCAAGTTGGAAATGTGGAGTATAAATTTGTTATTAATGCCGTAAACGGCGATGTTTTGCATACGAGTATTGATGAATAAAGAAAAAATCTGCACGAAGTATTTCGTGCAGATTTTTTCTTTTGAAACTCTTTATCAATGAATTTGACAGTTGCCTTGACTAACGGTCGGCAATCTATTATGATAAATGAAATGGTGGGGTATTGTGCCTTGCTGTTTTATTTTATTTTGGGCAGTTGCACTGTCTGTCGATATTTACGAAAAAGATATATTCTTAGCGCTGGCTCTCGTAACGGAGAGGACGAGGAAGAGGTTGTCGAACATTCAGCGGATGCCTCTCGGCTCAGCCGGTCGATAAAGGTCGTTAAAACCCGACGGTGACGACGGGGACAAAGCGGTATATAAGGCTATCGACAGAACTGCGCGCGTAATTGCAAGGAGGTTCTGATTATATGTGCGGTATAGTAGGTTATGTAGGTAAGGAGCAGGCAGCTCCCTTTTTATTGGACGGCTTATCCAAGTTGGAGTATAGAGGATACGATTCGTCAGGAATCGCTACCTTTGACGGTACAAAGCTTGTCGTAGAAAAATGCGTAGGTCGGCTGGCAGCTTTAGAAGAAAAGATTGCCGGTCATATTCCCCAAGGTCATATCGGCATCGGCCATACGCGTTGGGCGACACACGGTCGTCCGGCAGATAATAATGCCCATCCTCATACAGATGGGAAAGGGCAATTTGCTATTGTTCACAACGGGATTATTGAAAATTATCTGCCCTTGAAAGAGGCTCTTTTGAAAAAAGGGCATGAATTCAAGTCGGAAACGGATACGGAAGTGGTAGCACATCTTTTAGCAGACGTATATGACGGTGATTTCGTTGCCGCTGTTCGTACGGTGCTGAATACGGTCGAAGGATCGTACTCCCTCGTGTTTTTGTCCAAGGCTCATCCTGATTGTCTGATTTGTGCTAAGAAGGATAACCCTTTGGTTATCGGTCTTGGGCAGGGGGAAAACTTTATTGCCTCCGACATTCCGGCCATTATTAACAAGACGAGAAAGACCTATATTTTGAATGACGGTGAAATGGCTGTCGTTCGTGCCGATAATGTAGAAGTCATGAATTTGGCAGGCGAACGGATTGATAAGAAGATTTTTGAAGTCAACTGGAATGCCGAAGCAGCTGAAAAGGGCGGCTACGAACATTTCATGTTGAAGGAAATTCACGAACAGCCCAAGGCTATTCGCGATACCATGTCTCAACGTATTTCAAAAGATGAAAAATCTGTCGTCTTTGACGAATTGAAGTGGGATAAAGATTTCCTTGATTCCATTAACAAAATCGCCATTGTTGCCTGCGGTACGGCTTATCATGCGGGTTTGGTAGGCAAGTCCTACATTGAAAAACTTGTCCGACTGTCTGTGGAAATCGATGTAGCCTCCGAATTCCGGTATAAAGAGCCGATTATTGACGACAAGACTTTGGTCATCGTCGTCAGTCAGTCCGGGGAAACGAGCGATACCTTGGCGGCCTTGAAAGAATCGAAACGACTCGGTGCCAAGACCTTGGCCATTACCAACGTAGTGGGTTCATCCATTGCCCGTGAAGCTGACCAGGTCATCTATACCTGGGCCGGTCCGGAAATTGCAGTAGCTTCGACCAAGGCTTATACGACGCAACTTGTAGCCTTTTTCATGTTAGCTCTGTACATGGCGGAAATTAAGGGGACTCAGTCGCATGAACGGGTGAGCGAATTAATTGAGGCCCTGCGTAAATTACCCGATAATGTGGGACGCACCTTTGAAGATGTAGAGCCTGTTAAAACCTTTGCTCGTCAATACGGGTTCAATGAGGACGCCTTCTTTATCGGCCGTTCTTTGGACTATAATGTGGCGATGGAAGGCTCGTTGAAGCTTAAAGAAATTTCTTACATCCATGCGGAAGCCTATGCCGCCGGTGAATTAAAGCACGGCACACTGGCCCTTATTGTAGAAGGGGTGCCTGTCATTGCCTTGGCAACGCAGAAGCATGTGTATGAAAAAACTCTCAGTAATATTAAAGAAGTAAAAGCTCGTGATGCCGTCGTTATCGGGATCGCTACGGAAAATGATACGGAACTTGAAAAGTATGCGGATCATGTCATTAAGGTTCCCGAAACGGATGAACTTTTGACGCCCATATTGGCTGTTATTCCTTTGCAGCTTTTGGCTTATTATGCCGCTATTACTCGCGGTGCCGATGTAGATAAGCCGAGAAACCTGGCTAAATCCGTCACGGTAGAATAATTACATAATAAGAAATGTAAAAAGAGTCTTGTCTTGGGGCAAGACTCTTTTTTTGAGAAAAAACAACTCTAATGCAAGCACACCATAGCTATTTAATTCATAATGCTAAAACGGCAATATAATTATTCTTGACACGCATAGATAAGTATATATATAATAAACATATAGTTAAACGTTATACTAAACTGCGATAAGGAGTGAATTTCATGGTAAAACTGATTACAAAAACTATGGACGGTAACCAAGCGGCAGCAGACGTAGCTTATGCATTTACGGAAGTGGCTACGATTTATCCTATTACGCCGTCATCGCCCATGGCTGAACATGTCGATGCTTGGTCGGCACACGGGCGGAAAAATCTTTTCGGACAACCTGTTAAGCTGGTTGAAATGCAGTCTGAAGCCGGAGCTATCGGGGCTGTTCACGGTGCCTCCGAAGCAGGCAGTCTCTGTTCCACCTTTACGGCGTCACAAGGCTTGATGCTTATGATTCCCGTATTACATCGTTTGTCCGGTCAGTTAAAGCCGGTAGTACTTCATATTGCGGCACGTACGGTAGGTACACATACCATGTCCATATTCGGCGACCATTCAGACGTTATGGGCTGTCGTAATACGGGCTTTGCTATGCTTTGCAGTGCCGGTGTACAGGAATGTGCCGACTTAGCGGCAGTAGCTCATTTGTCGACCATCAAAGGGCATGTACCGTTTATGCATTTCTTTGACGGGTTCCGTACGTCTCACGAAATCCAGAAGATTCATACGGTGCCTGAAGAAGAGCTGAAAAAACTCATTGATGAAGATGCTTTGTATGAATTTAAACATAAAGGACTGAATCCGGAACATCCGGTTATGCGCAGTACCGTAACGAATCCGGACATGTACTTCCAATCGAAGGAAGCCAGCAATATCTGGTACGACCGTTTGCCTCAGATCGTAGATGAATACATGCAACAAATCAATACGCTCACAGGTCGCAACTATAAACTCTTTAACTACTACGGTGCAGAAGATGCCGAAGATATCTTAATCGGCATGGGTTCCGTTACGGGTGCTGTTCAGGAAACGGTAGATACATTGAATAAACAAGGCAAGAAGACCGGTTATATTCAGGTTCATTTATACCGTCCCTTCTCCTTACCGCACTTTACACAGGCCTTGCCGAAGACAGTTAAACGCATTACCGTATTGGACCGCACGAAGGAACCGGGTGCCTTAGGCGAACCCTTGTATGAAGATGTGTGCGCAGCTATTCGCCACACGGACTTGTCACCTGAAATTTTTGCCTGTCGGTATGGTCTTTCTTCGAAAGACGTATCTCCCGCATCCATCCATGCCGTATTCTGTAACATGGAAGCGGCAAAGCCGAAAGTTCACTTTACAGTCGGTATAAATGATGATGTAACGAACCTTTCCATTCCCGACGTACCTTTAGTCGTCGATCATGACGGTATCGTTAACTGCAAGTTCTGGGGCTTCGGTTCCGACGGAACGGTAGGGGCTAATAAGAACTCCGTAAAAATTATCGGTGATAATACGGACATGTTCGTACAGGCTTATTTTGAATATGATACGAAAAAATCGGGCGGCGTTACGAAGTCTCACTTGCGCTTCGGTAAGAACCCCATTCGCTCGACTTATTACATCAAAGCGGCTGATTTCCTGGCTTGCCATAAACCCGTTTACATGAGTACTTACGACATTGTCGGTGAAGTGAAAGACGGCGGTGTATTCCTCTTGAACTGCGGCTGGTCACAAGATGAACTGGAAACGCATCTTTCCGCTAAGGTTAAGCGGGATATCGCTCGTAAGAAGCTCCGCTTCTATATCATTGATGCTGCTAAGATTGCCGGTGAACTCGGTCTGGGGACGAACCGTACCAATACGGTATTGCAGGCAGCTTTCTTTAAACTGGCCAATATACTGCCTATTGAAGATGCTGTAGAATACATGAAAAAAGCTATTCAAAAAACCTACATGGCCAAGGGTGACAAGGTAGTGGCCATGAATCAGGCGGCTGTCGATCGCGGTATCAGCGATGTCGTAGAAGTACAGGTGCCGGCAGCATGGGCTGAGTTGCCGGAAGAAAAACCGCAGGAAGATACGAGAAATCTTCCTGAATTCATTAAAAAGATTGTTGAACCGTCGAACTTGCAAAAGGGTGATGATATTCCCGTCAGCGAATTCGTTCCTTATGCCGACGGCTCTTATCCCATGGGTTCCACTCAGTATGAAAAACGCGGCATTGCGTCTGTTGTGCCTCGTTGGATTGCCGACAATTGTATTCAATGTAATCGTTGCTCCTTTGTTTGCCCCCATGCGGCTATTCGTCCCTTCCTGGCATCTGAAGAAGAACAGGCGAAGGCTCCCGAAGGTTTTGTAACCAAAAAGGCTGTAGGCAAAGATATGGATAAATACGGTTTCCGCATCCAAGTATCTCCCCTTGACTGCTACAGCTGTTATACCTGTGTCAATGTATGCCCGGCTAAGGAAAAGGCTCTGGTCATGGAACCTTTAGATACACAGGTTAAAGAACATGAAAACTGGGAATATGCCGTAAGCCTTACTCAAAAGGAAACGGGCCTGGATAAATACACCGTTAAGGGCAGTCAGTTCAACCAACCCTTACTTGAATTCTCCGGTGCTTGTGCAGGTTGTGCCGAAACGGCTTATATGAAAGTATTAACGCAGCTTTTCGGACAGCGTATGTTGGTTGCCAATGCAACAGGTTGTACTCAGGCCTGGGGCTCGGCAATGCCCAGCTTATCCTATACGGTAAATAAAGACGGCTTCGGCCCGGCTTGGTCCAACTCCGTATTTGAAGACAATGCCGAATTTGCTCTCGGCATGTCCTTATCTATGGAACAACAACGTGACGACATTCGCCTCAAAACGGAAGAACTCGTTACTTTAGTAGACGGTGAGCTTCGCGATGCAGCCAATAAGTGGCTTGAATCCTTCGGGTGCAGCAATGAAGGCGAAGTGACGGAAGCAACGAGTAAGGCCTACATTGCAGCCTTGGCTAAGGCTCAAGTGAGCGGTCGCGCTGCTGAATTGCGGACATATCTGTTGGCCCATAAAGAACACATTGTTAAGAAAACCATCTGGATGTACGGCGGTGACGGTTGGGCTTATGATATCGGGTACGGCGGTCTTGATCACGTCCTGTCCATGAACTACAATGTCAACATTATGCTCGTCGACACGGAAGTATACTCCAACACGGGTGGACAGTCCTCCAAGGCTACGCCGGTAGGTGCTGTGGCTCAATTCGCTTCAGCCGGCCGTCGTTCGAATAAGAAGGACCTGGGACGACTTCTCATGACATACGGCCACATTTATATTGCACAGGTTGCTTTAGGGGCCGATTCCAATCAATTAATGAAGGCTATTAAAGAAGCAGAAGCCTATGACGGACCGTCTATTATTATCGCCTACTCGCCGTGCATCAACCACGGTCTAAGCTGCGGTATGGGACGGGCTCAGGAAGAAATGAAACGTGCCGTTGACTGCGGGTACTGGCACTTGTATCGGTATAATCCGGATTTGAAGAAGGAAGGAAAGAACCCCTTCATTCTCGATTCTAAGGAACCGCAAGCATCGTTCCGCGATTATCTTATGGGAGAAACGCGCTATGCCGCTTTGACAAGAACTTTCCCGGATATTGCCGATGAACTGTTTACACAGGCAGAAAACTTTGCTAAAGAAAAATACGATATTTACCAGACTTTGGCAGATAAATAAGAGTTAATAAAATCCGCTCCTTATAAAGGAGCGGATTTTATATAAAAAGAGGATTCCCGTAAGGGAATCCTCTTTTCTTTATTTTTTTGTCGAATTAGATTTTGATTTTCTGGTCGAGCAGCAGCTGCCGCCGCCGTCACAGCAGGAGCAACCGGAAGAACCGTTAAACATGCCGCGTACATGTCTTACCATGTAGATGACGGCAATAAGAATTACAATTCCTACAATAATAGTTGCCGGACTCATAAAATCGCCTTCTTTCTAAGAGGCACGACATCGTCCGAAAAAGTAATGCTTACGCACCCAATCCGGCGAGCAATGCCAAATGATATGTTGCAAAAGCAAATACATAAGCTAAGACAAGACCGAGTCCTGCCGAAAAGCCCATCCATTTCCAAGAGTTTGTTTCTCTCTTAATAACTGCCAAGGTAGCGACACAAGGCATGTACAAGAGGGTGAAGACCATAAGCGAGAGTGCTACGGCCTGATTGAAGTCGGGGTCGTTAGCCAAGTAAGTAACAAGGCCCGCTTCGTGCTTGTCATCGGCTTGAACGCTGTAAATAGTAGCCAAGGTGGAAACCATGACTTCCTTAGCTGCCGTGCAGGCAATAATACCCACGCCGATTTTCCAGTCGAAACCGAGCGGACGAATAGCCGGTTCGATTACGCGGCCGAGACGAGCTGCATAGCTCTGACCAATTTTTTCGGCATTTTGCTGAGAGTCGAGATCTGCCGTTGCATCGTCAGCTGCTTTTTGTACATCAAAGAGCGGTAAAGCTTGAGCGTATACTGTCGGATTTTCTTGCTGTAAGTCTGCAAATGCATCGGGGTATTCCGGTTTGGCTTGGGCTTCTGCAGCCTGTTGAACGTCACTGACATCCTGATCTTCGGCGGCAGCCGCATCGTCAGCATCTTTTTGAGCCTGAATCATGTCGTTATACATGTTGTTCAGTTCTTCGTTGTCTTCCATGCTGCTCAAGCCGTAAGAGGCGAGAATCTGAGATTGTTGCTGTTCAGCCGTAGCCGTTACGGCATCCTTGGCAGCGTCATAATCCTGGGAATAATCGACATCCATCGGATATGCCGTCAAGAACCAAACGAGAATGGACGCACCGAGAATAATCGTGCCGGCTTTCTTCAAATAAAGTATCGTACGTTCCCACATGTGCATGAGCACGCCTTTTAAGGTCGGAATGTGATAGGGAGGCAGTTCCATAACAAACGGTTCCCGGTCCCCCTTAAATTCCGTGCGACGCAAGATAAGTGCAAGAGCGATAGATACGATAATACCGAGGAGGTAGATACCGAAAAGAACCGTACCGCCATAGCCGCTTGCACCGAAGAAGGCCGCAATCAGCAAGGTATAGACGGGAAGACGAGCCCCGCAAGTCATGAAAGGAAGTGTCAAGATAGTAACCATTCTATCCCGTTCGTTATCGAGTGTACGTGCCGCCATAACTCCCGGAACATTACAGCCGAAGCCTAAAATCAGGGGAATAAAGGACTTCCCGTGAAGGCCGAAAGAACGCATGAGACGGTCAATAAGAAAGGCTGCACGTGCCATATAGCCCGAGTCTTCAATAATACTGATAAAAAGATATAAGAGGACGATAAGGGGAACGAAACTCAAGACCGCCCCTACACCGCCGATAGCACCGTCTACGACAAGAGAGCGAAGCTGTTCGTCGGCAATGACGTTATTAAGCCAGTCGCCCAACATACCGAAACCTTTTTCCAGCCAATCCTGCGGATAAGCGCCGATATCGATAACCACTGTAAACATGAGCCACATAAAAAAGAGGAAGATAGGAAGTCCTAAGATTTTATGTGTAAGAACGCGGTCAATCTTATCGGAGAGAGTATCGCTCGTACCTGCCGAGACAACGGAAGCATTATAGGCTTGGACAGCGAATTCGTGACGAAGCTGTGCAAAGTGGAAGTCAAGATCCACCTTGTCCTTCAGTGAATCGCGCAAAACCGTAGCCTTGGATAAAATATTTTCCGTATCGGGGAGAGCTTTTATTTTCTTAACTACGTCGCTGTCGTTTTCCAAAAGCTTAACGGCAACCCAACGGTACGGATAGGTAATGGAAGAAGCCGCTTCAATAAGTTGCTGCAACTCTTCAATAGCCGGTTCGACAACGGGACCGTAATCTACCTTCGGGTTCTTCAAGTTTTTCAGCTTTTCCGTATCCGAAACGGTTTCCAAAAGTTTATCTATGCCGACGCCCTTACTGCCTACGAGGGGAACGACAACGGCACCGAGGCGTTCACCCAACTTATCCAAATCGATTTTAACGTTCATACGGTCGGCAATATCCATCATGTTCAGGCCGACAACCATGGGCCGTTCCAATTCGGCGAGTTGCGATGCCAAGTATAAATTACGTTCCAAGTTGGACCCGTCAAGAATATTGACGATAAGGTCCGGTTTTTCATTGATAATAACGTTACGTGCGACGACTTCATCCAATGAACGAGCCGTCAAGCTGTACGTGCCGGGCAAATCGATGAAGAGAAGGTCTTTACCGTCATAAATACAGTGGCCTTCCTTTTTTTCAACCGTAACACCCGGGTAGTTACCTACGTGTTGCTTGGCTCCAGTAATGTTATTGAAAATCGTGGTCTTACCGCAGTTCGGATTACCGGCCAAGGCAATGCGAATCGTATTGTCAGAACTCATAGTCATATCCCCCTAGTCGACGATTACGCTAATCATGGCCGCTTCACTTTTACGAAGCGCCAAAGCGCATCCTTTTACTTTTACTTCTACAGGATCCCCTAAGGGAGCTGTTTTGACGACTGTAATACGAGAGCCTTTAACGACGCCCATATCAACCAGGCGATGTTGGACATTACCGTGTCCTTCCAACGATTCGACAGTGCCGGAAGTCCCCACTTCCATGTCTGCCAACTTTTTGATACTCAAAACACTACACCTCCTGAAATCAATTGAATGATTAAATCATATGAAAAAACAATAATCTATATCATATGATAATAGCATTCATTTCCACTCATGAGTATATAAAAGTAAAAGATGACTGTCAACAGGAAAAAATAGTCATTATCATTTGTTTTGTGATGATTCTATATAAGAGGCTATTTAGCGATAAAAATAAAAAGCTTTTACCGTGTTATTCACAGTAAAAGCTTTGAGGGGAATCTTCTTTTTAATAATCGGGAGGAATCGTTCTTTTGGTTCTCGGCATGTTCGGAGCTCCTCCGGGCGGTACATAAAGTTTAGGAGACGGCTTACTGAATCCCGAACCAAAGACGTCGGAAACGTCGTTGATGGTCATGAAGGCATAAGGATCGACCTTGTTGACGATTTCTTTTATTTTAGATACTTCCGTCAGTTTAATGACGGTGTAAATAATCTGCTTGTCTTGAAGCGTATAGGCCCCCTTACCGTTTAGGAAGGTAACACCGTGTCCTATGTAGCGCATAATAACTCCGGCCATCTGCTCGGGACGAACCGTTACGATGGTAATGGCTTTGCGCTGATTGAGACCGACGACGACCTTATTTGTTACGAAGGCGCTTACATACGAAGAAATAAAGGTCAATACGGCCAATTCGAGATTAAACATATAAGCGGCTCCCATAAGGACGAAGGTGTTAAGCCCCATGACGACATTACCCATCTCCAGGTTGTAGAACTTCTTGGCAATGGCACCGATAACATCGAGGCCTCCCGTGTTGCCGTTGTAACGATAAATAATACCCATGCCGATACCGTTTAAGATACCGCCCATGATGGCAGCCGTCATGGGATCGTGGATGAGGTTGAAGTCGGCAAAGAAAGACGTAGCGTCAATAAGTGCGGAATACATAATGGTACCGATAATGGCGAGGATGGTATAGCGCCGTCCCATAAACCTGTAACAGGCAATAAGAACAGGAATGTTCATAATAAAGTTGCCCGTGCCGACGGGAAGACCCGTAGCGTAATAAATCATGATGGCAACACCGCCGATGCCGCTACTCAATAAGTGCTGGGGAATGAAAAAACCGTTAATACCTATAGCCGCAATGACGCTGCCGATGAAGTTCGCTATATACGGAATAAGCAGCTGCCGGGTCGTCAGCTTTTCTTGTTGACGCATGTCCGCATGCACCGTCCTTTAATCAGAATTGTAAAAGCAGGGAGAAACCGTTATAATACAACGTAATAAACAGATTATAAGAACCTTATCTTACCATGTGTTTTGCGTATACATTACATGCGTATTATAGCACGTTAGGATTGGGAAGTTAAATAGAAACCATAAAAAGATTTTATAACTATATAAATCTGGGGAGAGACGGCATGATTTCTGAGTCTGCCTACGGTAAAATTAATTTAGCTATGCGAATTGTCGGTCGCCGGCCCGACGGATATCACGAAGTGGACACAGTCTATCAATCCGTGGCTTTACATGACACGGTAACGATAGAAGAAAGCTCCGTCTTTAGACTGACGGCGGATCGGAGCGATTTAGTATGCGATGAGACCAACCTGGCCTATAAGGCTTATAAGGCTTTGGCGCCTTTTTGTGAAGTGCCGCGCCCTGTACATATCCGTCTGGAAAAACGGCTTCCCGTGGCAGCGGGGCTGGCCGGTGGTAGTGCCGACTGTGCCGCTGTTTTGCGCGGCTTGAATCGCTTTTGGGACCTCAATCTGAAAGCTTTCGACTTGGAACGCATCGGGGCGGCCTTGGGGGCGGATGTTCCCTTTTGTGTGACCGGCGGCACGGTCCGCGGTAGCGGTATCGGTGATATTCTCACCCCTTTGCCGTCATTGCCGGCATGGGAAGTTCTTATACTGCATCCCCATGTCTGCGTCGAGACTGGCAAGGCTTATGATCTCTTTGATAAGGCCGGGTCTGTATCTTTTGTCGATGTAGGTGAAATGGTTGATTCCGTGCGTAGTGCGTCTTTTGAAGGTATTTGCAGAGCCATGGGAAATACCTTTGAGTCCTTCATAGTGCCGCTCGTTCCCGAAGTGAGTGAGTGTAAAGAGGCTTTAAGTCGTCTCGGGCTCAATCCTCTTATGTCGGGAAGCGGACCTACCGTTTTTGCCCTTGTACCGCCTGAGCGAGACGGATCTTTTTTTGCGAAACGGTTGGAAAAAGAAATGAAAAATACGGATGTAATGTTAACGTCCTTAATATAGGAAGGGATTAAAGTGAACAAAGAACATAAATTGGAACCCATACGCTTGGACACGTATAAGCCCTTACGTGACGTTGTCAGTGAAGCTCTAAGACAAGCCATTAAAGAAGGCATACTAAAGCCCGGAGAACGCTTGATGGAAATTCAACTGGCCGATGAGTTGGGCGTAAGCCGTACGCCTATTCGGGAAGCTATTCGCAAGCTTGAATTGGAAGGTTTTGTCGTTATGATACCGCGTCGCGGGACGTATGTAGCCGACATTTCCTTAAAAGATGTAGTTCAGGTATTTGAAATTCGGAGTGCTTTGGAAGAGTTGGCCGCCGGCCTTGCGGCAGAACGCATCACACCCGACGAATTGGAAGAACTGGAACGTATTTTAGTAGAAATTAATGAATATATAGACCGTGACGAATTTGATAAAATCGTTGATACGGATATTCGCTTTCACGGCGTTCTCTATCGTGCCAGCCGTAATAACAGACTGGTCGATATTTTACATAATTTACGGGAACAAATGCTTCGTTTTCGTTCCATATCGATGCATTATCCCGGGCGATTGGCCGCGACGTGGGAAGAACACAGACAGTTGGTGGAAAGCATTGCTAACCATAACAGTGTTCAGGCTCGAAAAATAGCAAAAAAACATATGGAAAATTCGGAAAAAACCCTTATAATGGGTATTAAGCGGGATAAGGATTCAGCCCGATTGGTACAAGAATTATTTCCGCACTAAGAAAAGGAGTAATACATGGAAGCAAATATGAAGGTAGATAAATACCACGAGCATGAAGATTCATTTGAAGCATTCTTAGGATACTTGGCTAAGGGATCCTTCGTACTCATGTTTGGCCGACTGCTTATTGCCTGGGCTATGGGTACCTTATAATCTTAGTAATAAGGGTACAAAAGGCTATCATGCGAAAGGGAAGCGAAGGTCGTTTTTGTATGTATGTACAAAAACGAAACGCTTCTCTTTTTATTTCTCGTTAAAGGGTGATGTAGATGAAATATAATGCGGTTACTAAAGAATTGTTGCAAGAATTGCGAAAGGTTGTGGGAGACAAATACGTGAAGACGGATCCGTCCGTCTTAGATATATATAAGGCTGATGAAAGCCTGGCTCCGTCTTATTGGGTTATGCCCGAAGCGGTGGTGCTGCCGGCGAATGCACGGGAAACGGCGGAAATCGTGAAACTTGCCAATCGGTATAAAGTGCCCTTAACGCCTCGCGGTGCCGGAACCAGTGTCAGTTGCGGAGCCGTACCGGCACAAGGCGGTATTGTAGTTCTTACGGAGCGGATGAATCACATTCTTGAATGTAGTGAAGAGGGAATGTATATGGTCGTCGAAGCCGGCGTAAGAACGGCGGATATTCAGGCTTTGGCCAAGTCGAAGGGACTTATGTATGCCGGCGACCCGTGTAGTGCCGACAGCTGTCTTATAGGCGGAAACTTGGCAACCAATGCGGGCGGTAACAAAGCGGTTCGTTACGGCACGACGAGAAATCAGGTATATTCCGTTGAAGTCGTATTGCCTAACGGAAAAATCGCGACCTTCGGCAGCACTTTGAAAAAATGCTCTACCGGATTTTGTTTAGATCAACTGATTATCGGCAGTGAAGGAACGTTAGGGATTATTACAAAGGCCACGTTGAAACTCGTGCCTTTAAGCCCTTTTCATGTAGACGTTCTCGCAGTTTTTACAAAATTAAGCGACGCTGCCGAAGCGGTACCCAAAATCGTTAAAGCCGGTATTAACCCGACGTCCGTTGAATTTATGGACGTATCCTTCGTGCGCAGTGCTTGTGAGTACTGCAAACTGGATTTGCCGCACAAGGAAGACGGCTATTATGACATCATTACTATTGAGGCTTTTAACGAAGCGGAACTGGATGAAAAAACGGAAAAATTGATGAAGATTTGCGAAGAATGTCATGCTACAGACGTTGTAGAGGCTGACGATCGCGTTTGGAGCGTACGCCGTAATTGCCTGGAAAGTACGCGAACCTATTCGAAAGTGGGCACATCGGAAGACTTGGTCGTTCCTGTTACGAAAATTGCAGATTGCATAAAAACGCTGATGGAAGAAAGCAAGAAATATGATTTTCGTCCCTTCTGTCTGGCCCATGCCGGTGACGGAAATATTCACTTTCAAATCCTGAAATGTGATATGAGCGATGAGGATTGGGAAACACAGTTGGAACAATTCCGGGCTGTTGCCTATCCGTATGTATACTCTTTAGGCGGTAGGCTTTCGGGAGAACACGGCATCGGGCTGAAACGCTTGAAGTATATGGAAAAATACACGGATCCGGTAGAACTGGAATTTATGAAAACTATAAAGCAGGCCGTGGACCCCAACTGGATTATGAATCCCGGCAAAGTGATAGAGCCTTAAAACCGGTATAATTAGACTAACTATTAAAAGTCAATTGGAAAATAAGATTTTTTGAATAAGACATCACCAGATGTTTTAGATAGCCCGGAGGCAGGCTTAAGCCTCAATCAGTACCTTGAAAATCGCATGACAAATAGAACATCTAAACAGGTGCTCTCAGAAAAGGATGTGAAGTTAATGAATTATCTTCGGTAGGCTTCGCCTGTAAGTTCCATTCGGTATATGGTGCGTACCAGTTTTTTCGTTGCATGACCGATAGCAACATTATAGTGCTTGCCTTCGCCTATCTTCTTTGAGAGGTAAGCTCCGAAATTCTCATCCCACTTGCAGACAAATTTCGCGGCATTGAACAAAGCATATCTTAGATAACGAGAACCTCGTTTCTCCATATGAGAATAGCTAGAATCCAGTTGACCTGATTGGTAGGTAGAAGGTGACAACCCTGCAAATGCCAGTATCTGATCAGCATAGTTGAATCGAGTGAAGTCACCAATCTCTGCAAGGATCATAGCTCCCATACGATAGCTAATCCCAGGGATTGTCATAATCGGAGAGTTACAAGTGTCCATGATGGATTTGATGGAATCTTCAATTTCATCAATCTCTTCCGTCATCACCTTAATCAAATGGATGGTGTGCTTTAGTTCCATTGATTTTGCCGGTATCACAGAGCCGATAGAGTCCCTGGCGGTGTTTCTTAAAGTAATCGCCATATCTCGTCCGTAATGGCCTTTAGAGGCTGTTTCTAGGAGATTTTTGAGATGGGTAAGATGACATTCGGTAATGTAAGAGGCTCCGGGAAGTTTGGACAGCAAGGAATACACCGAAGCCATATGAAGGCTGGGGACGAGTTTTTCCAGCTCCGGAAAAAGATGTTTACAAGACGAGCTACGGAAGATTTGAGTTTTGCCCGCTCCTGAACCTTGTCGAAACGATAACGAGTTAATGACTTAAGTTCTTCGTTATGATATGATATGTCTGAGTAGGGCTTGAGAGTCTTATTAGTCATTAACATCATAGCAATCGAACGGGCATCGACTTTATCCGTTTTCGTCTTTCTAAGGCTTAGACCTTTTCTGTAAAGATTGGTATGTAACGGGTTGATAACACAGGTGGGTAGACCTTTATCAATGAGCGATCCGAGAAGATTGAGTGAGTAGTGACCGGTAGCTTCAAGACCTACTTTTATTTTGGTCTTATCATCAGTCACAGAGAACATCTTCTCATACAGCTCATCAAAGCCCGCCTTGTTATTCGGAATAGTAAATACCGGAAAGAGCTTATCGGCTTCTGATCCCAAGATGCAGCAATCGTGTTTATCCTTTGCAACATCGATACCAACATAGATCATCCACATGATCCTCCTTAAAAGTATTTGACGCTGTATTGGATCCACAGGGCTCTCTGCCGATGTAACCTCGTTCTACATAAACCGTCATGCGGTATCTAACTGATTAACACTTTGACAAAGAGGCTGTGGTTGGAGCCTTTCTGTAACCGTCTATGCGGTAGGAGGCAAAGACCAATCCACAGCATCTTCAACAGCATACCCTATACCTTAGAACAGGTAAAGA
>ERZ506988.308-NODE-308-length-17081-cov-4.30424_pt1 | contig 17081 bp, 28 predicted proteins | sample MGYA00512884_ERZ506988 | MGnify/ENA metagenome assembly ERZ506988 | reverse complement strand
CGACGCTCTTCCGATCTAGCGGCTGAAGGCGACGGTATGGCTTAACGCCTCGATTTTTTGGTTGTCCATGATGACGAAAATTTGATTGGTCACGGTGGGGATATAGAAAGTATATCCGGCTGCTTTCAAGGCCTGGCGGATGACATTGGCGCTTTCAATGGCTGGATGCCCGATTCGTTCGTAGAGGCCGTCGCTGAACAAGACATCGAATTGTGTACCCAACAGCCAGCCCTTAGCCAGCAAGGCGCCGTGTTGTTTGATGGTTGTAAAGAAGTGAGGAATCCGTCCCTTTTGAGGGATGACGACAGCGTCTCCGATGAGGGCGCCACATTTTGTTCCGCCAATATAGAAGACTGTACAGGATGCGGCTAAATCGGCCAGGGTGATATCGTTTTCCGGGGCCGCTAGGGCATAGGCCAGGCGGGCTCCGTCCACGTAGAGCGGCAGGTCGTATTGGCGACAGGTTTCGGCTAAAGCCAACAATTCTTGTTTTGTGTACAGCGTGCCATATTCTGTCGGATGGGAAATATAGACCATGCCGGGTTGTACCATGTGTTCGTTGTTAGCATCAGCCCTAAAGGTTTCCATGAACTGCCGGACTGTGGAGGCTAGCAATTTTCCTTGTGTCTGCGGCAGCTGGATGACTTTGTGCCCCGTGTATTCGATGGCACCGGCTTCATGGATGCTGACATGTCCCGTCGTGGCGGCGAGAACACCTTCGTAGCGGTGTAACAAGGCATCGATGACGATGGCATTGGTCTGGGTACCACCGTTGAGAAAATAGATTTCTCCGTCGGGGCAGTGGCAGGCTTGTCGTATTTTGTCCTTGGCGCTGGTACTGATTTTATCGGTTCCGTACCCGCTTTGGGCTGTAAAATTCATGGCTGTCAATTTTTCTAAGATAGCCGGATATGTGCCTTCCATATAGTCTGAGGCGAAGGGTAATAAAGTAGTCATAATGGGTCCTCCTTTTTGTCGAGTCCTTTACGGATGACCTCATTATAAGCTACAATAGGATAATGACACAAACGGTGATTTAGCATGTATGTCATGACGAAATGGGGGAATGAGTATATGGATAGTGTGAAATGCCAGGCTTTGCTCTTGGCGATTCAATATGGCAGTTTGACAGCAGCTGGCAAGGAACTGGGCTATACGCAGTCGAGGATGACCCGCATGATCCGCTCGCTGGAGAAGGAAATCGGCTTCCCGCTGCTCGTGCGCAATAAGCAGGGCGTCCGGCCGTCGGCCAATGGTCAGCAGATGGTGCCGGTCTTTCAGGAAGTCGTCCGGGCTTCGCAAAAGGCCGCCGACTTGGGGGCAGCCATCCAGGGAGTCCTGGCCGGCGTCCTTAATATTGGCAGTTATTATAGTGTCGCTGCGGCGTGGCTGCCGGCGATTTTGCGCCATTTCCAGACCCAGTATCCTAAGGTGGAAGTCCATTTGCTAGAAGGGACGAATCAGGAGCTGGCCCAGTGGCTCAATGAGAAGGCCGTCGACTGCTGTCTGGCCGCCAAGCCCGGAGGGGATGTGGCCTATGATTGGATTCCTTTGAAAGACGATGAGCTCGTCGTCTGGCTGCCGCCGGATCATCCTTGGACGGCAGAAAAGGAGATTCCCGTAGAATGGTTGAACGGCGCGCCTTTCGTCATCCCTCTGCCAGATCACGATACGGATATCGACCGTTTCCTGGCAGCTAAGCAGGTGCAGCCCGATATCCATTTCACGACGACCGATCCGTACACGGCGTACTGTATGGTCGAAGAAGGCCTGGGAATCAGCATCAATAACCGCTTGACGACGGAGAAGTGGACTGGCCGCGTCGAGCTCCGGCCTTTGGTCCCGGCTCAGTCGATTTCGCTGGGCCTGGCCGTCCCGGATATTCAGGAAATGTCACCGGCGGCGAGCAAGTTCGTTGCCCAGGTCTGGCAGATTGTCAACGGCAAGACGGAAAAATAGGAGTTTCCTCTCTATAGAAGAAAAAAAGCTTGACAAGGTATGCCTAAATCTGTAAAATGAATAGGTAAGCTTTTCACTTGGACTCCACTTAGCCCCGGAGAAAGAGCACCAAAAGCTTGGTCAGTTAGTTAAATTCAGGGAGGAATTACACAGCATGAAAACTACATTTATGGCTAATGCAGGCAACATCGAACGTAAATGGTTTGTTGTTGATGCTGAAGGCCAGACATTAGGCCGTCTTGCTGCCGAAGTAGCTAAAATTCTTCGGGGAAAACATAAACCTACTTTTACCCCGCATGTTGATACAGGCGATTATGTAATCGTAGTAAACGCAGCAAAGGTTAAATTAACAGGTAAGAAATTAATCCAGAAAACCTATTTCCATCATTCCGGTTATCCCGGTGGAGCTAAATTCACTCAGGCCGGTCATATGCTCGAAGCACGTCCGGAACGCGTTGTTGAAATGGCAGTTCGCGGCATGCTCCCGAAAAATAAATTGGGTGAACAGATGTACCGTAAACTGAACGTTTATGCAGGTGCCGAACATCCGCATCAGGCTCAGAAACCTGAAGTTTTGAAGTTAAACATTCGCTAATTAATACCGGGAGGAAGATTTCATGGCAGTAGCACAGTACTACGGCACTGGCCGTAGAAAGACATCCGTTGCTAGAGTTCGTCTGGTTCCGGGTCAGGGTAACATCACAGTCAACAAAAAAGAATTGAATGAATATTTCGGTCGTAAGACACTGGAATTGGTTATTAGACAGCCGCTCGTACTTACTGGCGTAAACGAACAGTATGACGTCATTGCTGACGTTAAAGGCGGCGGCCCGTCCGGCCAGGCCGGCGCAATCCGTCACGGCATCAGCCGTGCCCTTTTGGAAGTCGACGCTGATTTCCGTCAGGCTCTCAAAAAAGCTGGTTTCCTCACACGCGACCCGCGTGAAAAAGAACGCCGTAAATACGGTCTCAAGAAAGCTCGTAAGGCTTCCCAGTTCTCGAAACGTTAATATATCGTATATTTTCGTCAAAATCTATGCATATGAAAACCCGCACAAATACAATGTTTGTGCGGGTTTTGTTATTGTTGTCTATAAATTCAATATACACAAGAACGAATAAGAATGAGTAAGAATTACCTCGTAATATGCGCGCAATATGCGTGCAATATGCAAAATCTATATTTTATTTATAGCATCGACGAGCTGAGCCGCCGTCTTGTGTGTATAGACACGGTCGGTAATATCTTTACTCGCATGGCCTAAAATTAGCTGAATTATTTTTTTATTTATATCCGCATCAGACAATAAAGTAGCACAAGTGTGGCGGCCATCGTGCGGTAAATGGGACATTTTGGACAAAATAGGGGAGCGCTCCCATACCTGTGACCGCAGCCGATCATAGGTAAATAGCGGCTTCTTGTCTTTTTGACTCATTGCAAGATATTCGCCGCCGTCATTATACATATCAGTAATAAATGGGGCTATTTTATTCGCAATCGGTATAATTCTATTTTTCCCTGCTGCTGTTTTCATGCCGCCGAGCATATACTGTTTATCAATAAAAACATTTTTCCGCTTGATACGCAGCAGCTCGGATGGCCGAAGCCCCGTATAGATGTATATGAGAGCATACCGCACGCCCGCATCGTCTGTATGCTGCCATAGCGTTTTTATTTCAGCACGCGTAAACGGCTTATGCGCACGGCTTTGCGTGGCTGTTGGCAAGATAATAAATTGCGCGTAATTGGTCATGGTTATTTCTATGCGCATTGCATACTTGTATAGCTGATTACATAGTATTTTTATGTTTTTTTTCGTGCTATAGCCTTTTTCGCACCGATCCACGGCCGCTTGCAAGTCGTCCGGGCGTAAATCTAAAAAGGGCATATTGTGTAACTTTTCTGACCATTTATACGCCGAGATATATGAGTTGGGTATTGTCTCATCTTTATATTTCCATACCGACCACTTTTTATACAATTCGGCAAAAGTAATATGTCGCGCGTCGGCATCATATGGATTATCGTTATATTCTTTTAAAAAAGCCAGCGCTTCGGTCCGGGTTTTAAAAGAGCCAAGATATTTTACGATTTGCTTGCCCCCATCGGTATATCCGGTAGTCACGCGCACGGCGAAAGGCTTGCGCCGCTTTCCTCCCATCTTAAAAATTGACCCGTATTTATTTGGCAATCTCATAAAAAAATCACATCCTTTTCTACCATCAGCACTAAAGCATGATATAATAATATTGAGCTTGGCACACATTTGAGCGAGCTCAGACTTTTCTCCTTCTAAATGATATATACTAAAGACACAAGGACCAATCCAAAAAAGGCACCCGCGGTAAGGGTGCCTTTTTTGGTATCTATTTTATTTAATTCCCGGGTGCACCCAGTATTCATCTGCGACGGAGTGGAGATTTTCCCACAAAAAATTATCCCAGTTAATCGTCTTTGCTGTTGCCTGCGTCATATTGCATTTAGCGACGGTCATATGTGCAGTATTCCCTTTTTTGTCTACCATATCGGCCTCGCCGAATGTCGTAACCTCGCTGACATTGGCGCCGCTTTGATATGTATCTTTTAATATTCGCGCGCTCCTCGTCTCAAAATGATTTGCTGATGATGTCGTAAAATGCACAAGTGCAATCTTACCGCCGTCGTTGTTGCCGCTTAAATCGTCGTTGATTGTAATTTGAGCGTCATCTCCAGCGGCTTTTTTGCATGCCTGCGTGATTTTTTCTGCATCTGATAGATTCGCTGTATCTTTTTTAGAGTCATGCGATGATAATCCTCCGATGATTAATATCACGACAAAAATAAAAAATATAAATCCCAGGCAGCCAAGGCAGCCCTTCTTTTTGCTTACGTTTTTATCCATTTCCTCGCCTCTTTTTCGTCTCTTTTAATTTCCGGCAAAATAGCCGACATAATGCCCGCCAGTCTTTTATATCATCGTAACGCGGTACGGTTAAATATAAATCTTTTACGCTCATATCATAGTAATGCGCTGCCAGCATATAAGCAAAAACGTCGGACTCATATTCGCGATGCTCATATGCACGCGGCCATGCATTATATGATAAAAATAGCGTCCGGTCATGCATGATATAGTGTCCGATTTCATGAGCGACGACGAGCGGCCGTTCCCACGCATGCGTTTTGTCGTTGACCGCAATCCCTACACTACCGTCATCGAGGGCTAACATGTAGCCTCGGACGCTGTGGGGGAGTGGTAAATACACGATCGGGATTCCGTAATGCCGTGCAATCGCCAACGGGCATGCGGTGTGGCATTTGTCGATAACGCGATGCACAATTTTTTCAATCGTCCTCCTCCTTGCCATGTGCCGTGCCTTCTTTCTGATTTCTCAGCTTTTTAGCTTGCAATATGGCTTTATATGTAGCCCCAAAAGATTGTCGTAGCAGCTCTCTGTCTTCATCAGTCAGCTTCATTGCTGCCCCTTGATAGATGATTTTTACTTGATTTAGATAACTGTCAAAATCCGCGCGGCTCGTGTTGTCACTCGTTGCATTATCCACCAAGTCATCAATAGACACATGGAAAATGTCAGATAATTTTCGTAGTATTTCAATACTTGGCGGAACTATTCCAAGCTCATATTTTGATATAGCCGCCTTCTGCACAGAAAGCAAGCGTCCAAGTTCGGCCTGAGTAAGCCCCATTTTTTGCCTAAAGTATTTTATTTTATTCATTGCCTCATCCCCTTATTATATATATATTATCGTATCTTGTTAAGATACGCAACAATACTATCTTATAAAGATACTTTTAAATATAAAAGCTCTTGACAAGATACGGAAATCAACGTATAATACAAGTATCTTAACAAGAGATTGGAGGGGCAAAAATAATGATAAAGTATCCTAACCTGAGACAAGAAAGAAAAAAGAAAAAACTTTCCTGTGCAGATATGGCCACTGTAATTGGATTAAAAACCAAGGCTGGATACAACAAAAAAGAGCTCGGGCAAGTTCCTTTTACAGTGGAAGAAGCCAAAAAAATATCAAATGTTTTGAGAAAAAGCATGGATAAACTTTTTGCAAGTGGAAAGGAGATGAACTAAATGAGGTTAAAAGTAGCAGATGCAGCCCGCATCTTGGACATGCCAAAGCAAGCCGTGCGAATTGGACTACAGCGCGAAAAACTGCCGATTGGCTACGCTGTACAGAAAACAACAAGCAGCAAATGGGCATACTACATCAATCCCGCCCAGCTGGCAGCATATGCCGGGTTATCCATGAAGGAATTAAAAAAGGCGGTGGCAGAATGAAAAAACTAATTATTGCCGGGCTTATTGCCGTGGCTTTAGGGGCCGCGGTAGGAATAGCAGGTAACACAAAGCAGTCGCCAAAAACTACGGCACACATTGTCGAAGAAAATGAAACGCTATGGGATATAGCAAGCGCAAATACAGACGATAATACAGACGTTAGACTTGTTATCGACAAGATTATTGAGATTAACAAGTTAGCCCCAAACGCTGCTATTTCGCCGGGTCAACGCTTAATTATCCCAGTAACAAAATAATACACCGAAAAAGAAGGCGAAACCATGAACAATCAATTCAGTTTTTTATTAGCAGCCGCACGGAAAAGTGCAGGATACACGCAAGAACAGGCAGCGGAGCGGCTAAACGTGGCAACGAGAACGCTTGCGTGGTATGAGCAGGGAAGGATACCCCCGGATAACATCATGGCCCATATGATGCGGCTATATGATAACTCCGCGTTAGGATATGAATATTTATCGACAATATCCGAAGTTGGCCGGTTAGTTCTTCCGGAATTGCGAGAAATTACGGGAGTTGCTGCGGGAACGATGCAGCTACACATTGCAATAAAAAAAGCCGTCAGCGTCTACGAAACACTGGAGCGGGTATGCTGTGACGATGAAGTTGACGCAGACGAGGAAGACGAATACCGAAAATGTTGGCAAGAACTCGACCTGCTCATGCAAGATTTAGTTGCACTAAAAATGTGCAGGACAAAGAAAAAGAGCCCAACGGTTGCAGCCGTAAGACTCTAAAAGTTAAATATAAACATTTTTATTTATTATATCACAGAAAAGAGGAATTGTCTTGTTAAATCCTGAACGACCTGAAACAAAAAAATTTATTGAGCAGTTTGTATCGAGTCCGATATGCTGCCGTAAAGTATGCGAACGACTAGATCTCGTTTTTCCCGATAAAGGCGACAACATTGCTTTTTATTTGTATCCTGCAAAGGAATATGTAAAAAGCAAATTTCAAATCCATATCAAAAGAGCTGCTAAAAAGAATGTGTGGAGCTTTGTAATCATAGAACATGGCAAAGCCAATCAGAACACATATAAAAATAATCTGAGCGTAAAACAAACGCTGCAGGCGATATTGGATGTATTGGAAGAGGAGGAAAGTACCCATGGATGCTGAGTTGATTATGACCGTGAAAGAAACGGAAGACCGGAACGCATGGCTGAAAATGCGCACGCAAGGGATTGGCGGTAGTGATGCAAGTATTATTGCCGGTATGAATCGTTGGAAATCTCCGTTTCAACTTTGGCAAGAAAAAACCGGGCAAGTCGAACCGGAAGAATTGGACGACAACGAATATATTTATTGGGGCCGTGTGTTAGAACAGGCCGTTGCCGACCGTTTTTCCGAGCTAACGGGAAAGAAAGTCCATAAACAGGGCATGTTGCGAAATAAAGAGTACCCATGGATGCTGGCTAATGTAGACAGAATGGTTGTTGGAGAAGATGCAGGGCTGGAATGTAAAACGACAAATAGCTTTGCGGGTAAGCAGTGGGACGGTGACAACCTTCCCGACGCGTACTATCTCCAGTGCCAGCATTATATGATGGCCACAGGGTTAAAACGCTGGTATATTGCCTGCTTGATTGGTGGGAACCATTTTGTATGGAAAACCGTAGAGCGCAATGAAGAAGATATTCAAGCGTTGTTTAAATTGGAAAAAGAGTTTTGGGAAATCAACGTAGAAAACCATGTCATGCCGGACGTAGACGGTACAGACTCTTGTACACAGGCATTGCGAGACCGTTTCCCGGGTTGCAATGCTACGGCGATTGATCTGCCAAGTGAATCCGAGCAGATACTGAAAGAGCTAGACACATACAAAGAAAGCAAAAAACAGAGCGAAACAAAAATTAAAGAGTTGCAAAATAAGCTTTGCTTAATGCTTGGCGATCATGAGGCTGGGTACTGCGGAGACAGGCTGATTACATGGAAATTGCAAAAAGGGCGCACAACGGTTGATAGTAAGAAATTAAAAACAGAACAGCCGGACATATTTGCAAAATATAGCAAAGTAGGTAAACCACAGCGAGTATTACGCACGTAGGAGGAGAAAAGAATGGCAACGACAAAGGGCGGCGTATTGGCCGCAAAAAAGAATGCAGACTCACCGATGAAGGTCATGCAGAATTTATTAGTAACGATGAAACCGCAGATTGAGGCAGCGTTACCCTCAGTGTTAACGGGAGAACGGTTTACCCGTATGGTTTTGACGGCGATGAGCAACACGCCGAAATTAACACAGTGCACACAAAATAGTTTTCTCGGTGCTATGATGCAGGCGGCGCAACTGGGGCTCGAACCGAATACACCGCTTGGCGAAGCATATCTCATTCCATTTAAAAATCATGGCGTACTGGAATGCCAATTCCAAATCGGTTATAAAGGGCTCATTTCTTTGGCCCACCGGTCGGGGATTTTCGTCGCAGCGCACGAAGTACATGAAAATGATGAGTTTGTTGTAGCTTACGGATTGGATCCGCAGCTCATCCATAAGCCGTCATTTAAAGACAGAGGTAAGGTTATCGCCTATTACGGCGTGTGGAAAGATAAAGACGGTCATAATTACGGCTTTGAGGTCATGACACGGGAAGACGTGGAAGCACATGCTAAACAGTATAGCCAGTCATATGGCAAAGGGTTTAGCCCGTGGAACTCGAATTTTGACGAAATGGCCAAGAAAACGGTCATCAAGAAGGCACTTAAATATGCCCCGCTGACAACGGAATTTATTAAAGGCGTAGCGAGTGACGGCACAATCAAAACTGCATTGGCAAAAGATATGGTTGATGCTCCCGATGAAACGGATTACACAGACATCGAAGCCGAACCGGTGCCGGACAACGTGGACCCGCAGACCGGGGAAGTATTGAAAGATACACGAACAGAGCAAGAAAAAAAAGATGATGACGTATTAATGAACTCATTGAATGTATAAAGAAAAAGCGCGCCGGTCGCATAAGCGGCTGGCGCAATGAAAGGGCTAAAATATGGACCGGCTGAATATTAAATATATTGATGAAATCAATTCTTTTCACGATTGGCTGCTGACAAACTCTATTTCAGCATCCGCACGTCTCCTTTGGTTTGCACTGATGCACTACTGCAACAAGACCGGATGGAAACGGGAGTTTAATGTCGCCATATCAGCATTAGAATTGGACACAGGATTGAGCAAGCAATCCATCATCAGGGCGCGTAATTCGCTGCAGCAAAGTGGCCGGATTATTGTCCGCGCACGTCGCGGGAATCAATCGTCGACTTATCAGATAATTCCATTTGCGTACCACACAGGTACACAAGCCGATACACAAGCCGATACACAAGCCGATACACAAGCCGATACACAAGCCGATACCATACCTAGACTAGAAGAGACTAGACTAGAAGAAGGTGAGGATGAGGGGGGACGCGCGCGCGCGCGAGTGGCCCCGGAACCCTGGAGCGCTGTCTTTACTGCCTACCAGAACAACATTCACCCGGTAGCCAGCCCGATTGAACGCGACCGTCTGGTCGACTTGGTGAATGATTACGGGGCAGAGTGGGTCCTGGAAGCCGTCAAAGTGGCCGCGCTGGCCCGGGCGTCTACGATCCGCTATGTCGAGGCTGTATTAAGGCGCTGGAGCTCGACCGGGCAACCACGCCCATGGGAAGACAGACCGAAGCCGCCACCTCGGGTAAGAGCGCCCCGCAACAGCAAGAAAGAAGCAATTGATACCGTGAATCGCCTGATGGCAGAATATCAGGCTCAGGAAGGAGAGGAGAAAGATGACAATGACAACGGAAGCATCGACCCTGCGAGCGATTGGTCTTTTGCAACTGGCGTACAAAAATGATCTCCCGGAGGAACGGTTGCGTTTCTACGTGGAGATGCTCAAAGACATCCCGCCGGCGGCCTTGTCGGCCGGGGTCAAGTACTGCATCAACCACTGTACGTTTTTGCCCACCATCGCCGAAATCCGGCGAGCCTCGGAAAAAGTGGCTACGCTGGCTATGGGGACGAAGCCCATCGACAGCGCCACCGCTTGGGGCAAGGTACAGAAAGCCATTGCATCCATCGGCTATACCGGCGTGCCGGCATTCGAAGACCCGGTGACGCAGCGCGTCGTCGACCGGTTCGGATGGAAAGAGATCTGCCAGACGCCGACCGATGACACGGCCATCCTGCGGGCCCAGTTCCGCAAGGCTTACGAATCGGAAGCGGCCCATGTGGCCGAGGTGAAGGAATTCGCCGCGTCCGGTGTCCCGGTCCATCAGAAGTATCTGGCCGATGCCGGCCTGAAAGAATTGACAGATGGATTGGCCGCCCGGCTGAAAATGCCGGAATAACGGCAGAAAAGGAGAGAGAATCATGAATTTTTTAGAGCAAGTAGCTAAATGGATCGGCGTAGAACTCAATAAGCCGTTCCGGGTCTATGACGGCCAGGCAGCCTACGTGACCACCGCTGTTTTTAAGCCGTACCGCGACGGATGCCAGCTACAGGTGATCCCCGAAGACGATGATTGCATCGACCCGAACGCCGTATTAGGCGGCCTCATCCGCGGGGACTTCGTCCCGAAAAGGATACTGAACGATTGCCCGTTTTGCGGCGGCCAGAATGCCTTAGTGCAGCGGATGCGGTTCACTGGAGAGGGGCAAATACAGATCATGTATACCGTGTACTGCCCAGATTGCCGGGCACACGGCCCGCTTGAGGAAACCGAGGACGCAGCCGCTGATGGCTGGAATGAAAAATGAATAGGAGCGTGGAAAAAATGACTTGTAACGTGATTTGGCTGCGGCAGGCTCTGGCGGCCTACCAGGACCGTTTGAACAATGTCCTTTTAGTGACGGCTGCGGAAATCCCAGCGCTAGAATGGCGACGGGACAACGGGCAATATATCCCCAGGGCACAGTTCATGGCATTCGATGGGACGAAATACATTGTCGTCGACAACCGGCAGGGGCAGTTTGAAAAAGAAACCAAGGAAACGCTGCATGCCTCGGTTATTGTGACGCTGCACTCACTCCGGCATGATTTCAAATGGGGCGCGAAACGCTTGCAGGATCTACAGCAGTATATCCACGACAACATCGACGCCGTCCTAAAGAGCCATGTCCCTATCTGGGAATTCATGAAATGCCTGCACGTTGAATGCGGGATTGATTACCCGGCCCTGACGGCTTATGAAAAACAGTTCGGCCCAGTTGATATTTACCGTGGGAACCGCGGAGAAAGGTAGAAGAAGATGACAGAAAGAGACATTTATTTCGACGCCGCCGGGCGGCCATATTTCCCCAAGGGCTTCGACTTCAAAAAAGCGGAACGCATCATGGGAAATTGCATGCAGTGTTTCTCTACTTCGCATTTTACCTTTGCCGAAGTCGCGTCATTGTTGATCCTCCGTGGTACAGGATACGACGGAGGGACGTCATCTAATCATCTGTGCTATGTGCTGGGCGTAGACGGCAGCGACCGGGCCACGCTCAAAAGATGGAAAGCGAGGGTAAAGCCATGAAGTTCGGACGATTCAAGCCGTGGAACGAATGGAAAGACCACCTCGACGGGACGGAACATTACCAGTTCCACTTTAAAAACGGATACGGGGCCAGCGTCATCCGCGGCCCTCACAGCTACGGCGGACCGCAAGGCCTGTATGAGCTGGCCGTACTCCGGAAGCGCCGGGATGCGGATGCCTGCCAATAGGAAACGGAAATTATAGGTATTTGACTGAGCGTGAATGCTGGCGGCTTCAAGGTTACAGCGATATCGACTTTGATGCAGCCGCTCAGGTTAATAGCCGGAGGACCCTTTACCGTCAAGCAGGCAATAGTATCCCCGTCCCGATTTTTGAAAGCCTTTTCAAGAAAATGCTATAGAAAGGAATGGTGTGATTGAACAAATGATTTACCGATTCACAATCGACGGCCGCCCGATGACCAAAAAAAACAGCATGACCAAGACCCGCTATGGACTCATCCAGTCAAAGCAGTACCGTGACTATGAAAAAATGGCTCTGGGACAGCTGATGACCCAGAAGCCGAGGCGTTTCCGCACGATTGCTTGCGCGGCCCGGATGAACGTCGAATACTACATGCCGAACCGCAAGGGCTGGCCTGACCTGTTCGGGCTGATCCAAGCGACGGCCGACATACTGGAGAAAGCCGGCATCGTAGAGGACGACGGCTATATTGCCGATGTGGCCTACAGCTGCATCGCAGGTGTTGACCCGGAATGGCCGCGCGCCGAAATCAAAGTCATCCCCATGCCGAATGACAAACTCAACGAACTACATCCAAAGCTTAGAAAGAAATCAAAATAATTAACGATTCAAAGGAGGACCTAGTAACATGAACAAAACAGAATTAATCGCCAAAGTAGCAACGGAAGCAGAAATTACCAAAAAAGATGCTGAAAAAGCTGTAAAAGCTGTTTTCAACGTCATCAGCGAAGGCCTCGCCCAGGGCGATAAAATCCAGATCATCGGCTTCGGCACGTTTGAAGTCCGTCAGCGTAAAGCTCGTGAAGGCCGCAACCCGCGCAACAACGAACCGATTCAGATCGAAGCATCCAAGACCCCGGCTTTCAAAGCTGGCAAACAGCTCAAAGATTTAGTCAACGGGAAATAAGAGGCCGCCATGGGCAGATGCTACTACTGCCATCGGAACCTGGCCGGGCGCCACATACACTATGTAGTGACACCGGCTGGGAACCTGGCCCCGGTCTGTGCCGATGACCGGGAATGTAAACCGAAAGGCATCCTATGCTATGGACATAAGCCCAGGCTTCGACGCTCGCCACGGACGCGGGCTTTGAAACGGAATCAAGGAGGAGAATGAAAATGATCGATGACAAGGTGGCCAAGATGGCTGCAAATACAATCAAGATGTATTGCCAACAATTTGATAATTGCGGCACTTGTGCTATGCAGGAAAATTGCTTGATATCCTTAGAGGCAAGGTGTGATAGATTCCCTATTTCCATGATTCGATGTTTTCCTAGGATGAAGTTATATATGGATGTAGGCAGCTTCATAAACAGAGATATTTCTAAGACGCCGAAATTCGACGTTACGCAGAAAGACAGCGCAGATTTTCGGAAGTACATCAATGAAATATTTTTGCGGGAAGCGGAAAAATACGGACTCCCGATGAACACGGCCAACTCGATAAAGTGGTTCGCAAACGGGAAAATCAAGGTCACATTCGTCGACGATGACAACAAAACAAACTACATCGGCGTGGCGAAGTGCCATCCAGACGATGCTTTTAATCCGGAAATCGGCATCAAACTTGCTATCGAAAGGGCGGCTCAAAACATGAGGAAGACCTTCATTCCATACACTTGTCAAGAATACTACTACGTGGATGGGGACGGAACCGTTAGCGCCGCTGTTTTTTACGGGTCAATCGATAGCCATTTGAAGATAGCTATGGGAAATTGTTTTAAGACAAGAGGACAGGCGGCAGCGAATGCAGGCATAATGATGAAACGGCTGGAAAGAGCTATAGAGCTGCTGAAGACGTTACGAGAATAAGACGAATACAGGGAGGATGATATAAATGCGATGGGTAGATGTGAATGAGCAACTGCCCATTCCGTCCCGGCGTGTATTGGTAGCGATGCATGCCGGCACGGAGTGGGAATTTAAAGCCGTCGGGGTGTTTTGCTGGGACCATTGGATCGTAGACGGGGAAACCCGGCTCATCCCGATGAGTGAAGTAGATTATTGGGCGCCGATAGCCTCGACGCCGAAGCGATAAGGAGGAACTAATATGACAATTACAATTGCAGGATTTTTAGCACTAGTTGGAATTGCGTTAGCTATTTATTTTATGATCGACGAACAGTCTGGTCCTATTCAATCACGCGCCATACTTTCTGTAAGCTCTCTGGTGTTATTTCTTGGTATTTCCGCAGCGGTTGCCTTTGGATACCCACAGTATAAAGTGTGGGAGCAGGGCAAAGCCGGCGAAGCAGCTCTTGCAAAAGCTACACAAGATCGTCAGATTAAAGTACAAGAAGCGGAAGCCGAACAGGAAGCGGCTAGTAAACAGGCAGAAGCGAATCGGATATTGGGTGAAAGTATCAGACAATATCCAGAATCCATGGAACAAAAGTGGGTCGAAGCCATCGAAAAGACTTCGAACCAGGTCATCTATCTGCCGACAGAAGCATCCGTGCCAATTACAGAAAGCGCTCGCATGGCTAAAAAAGCCACGGCTGGAAAATAGGAGCGTGATAGCATGACGAAGCGCATGGTTTGGCTGAGAATCATCATTTATGCGGTGATATTCGCAACGGCATTTGTGACGATGCTCATCATGATTTTAAGGTAAGGCGATGGATTATGGAAAACTGGTACAAACCTGGCCCGGTACATTGCCGGCAGATGACAGAGGAGGAGCGCCAGTACTACACCCCGAAGAAGGCGAAAGCGCCGGACAAGCGGCTGGAATCTGACATCGAGACTTACCAGGTCGATCAGATATTCAAAATCCGGAATAGGGGGCTTATAGCGGCTATGGGACGCAAAAATAAAAGACGGAAACAAAAACCGCCTTTGCTGCCCTGGAACCGAGAGCCGGAACTAAATCACGGAAGGGGGACCGTCCCTCATCGGAGCCGCACGACTATACCGTATTAGTGAAGGGAGACGACCATGAGGGAAATTGTGGATAACTTTTATTTGGGAAATATCCCGCGAATGAAAAAGTCTAAGAAAAAGTAAGAGTAAAAAATAAAAAAGGAGCAGACAAAATGTGTCAGCAGGATTGTATTTTAAAAACAAAAAAAGCGCTACGAAGCTATAAAGATTTAAAAGACTATGTCGCCAACGCGCACGCAATGATAAACGACTTGAAGCAGCGGCTGGCTGTTTTGCCGGCCCCGAAAGTACCAAAGCTATCATTTAGCGGCGGCGGATCGAGAGACGGTACTAGTCCGCAAGAGCGAGCATACATGCAGCGCGAAGCGATGATAGAAAAGATAAAAATGCTCACGCTGGAAATTAATCGCGTCGAGCCGATGATAGCGCGAATTGACGACGCATTAGACCGGCTCGAAGATATAGACAAAATTATTATCACGCGGCGGCTCGTCTGCAATGAATCGTGGCTGCTGATTAGTTCTGATTTAAATGCAAGCGAGTCGTACTGTCGTAAGCGGCTGCCAAAAATCGTGGAATCGCTAGCAATAAAACTTTTCGGTACGTCGGCCGTGCCGGAGCAAGAGAAATTTAATTTTAACGAGAAGAGGAAAAGATGAAAATATTAAATGTGGATAACTTTTATTTGATACCGTTTTTGTACCGCTTTTATACCAGCGCTGACGGCTAAATAGTGATATAATAATAGTGTCAAAAATCATCCGAAGAGAGCGAACGGTATTTTAGTGCCGGCGCTCTCTTTTTAGTTGTAAAAAATGGGAGGCGGGCGTATGAATTTAAATAGTAAAATAAATAAATTATTGCAGGCATTCCGCGCCCGTGGCCAAATTGTGCTATTGACGCGTAAGCAGATTTTTTCGGAGCAATACGGCGTATTGACAAAGTATACGGTAATTGAGCAATATGGTGCTATGCGGAGTCAGAAACATAAAAAGAAAAAAGAAGTTATTGCCGAGGGATTTAAACAGCTTGATATTTTAAAAGCACTTGTTGAGTACTATAAAGGCGGTGTTGGCAAATGAAGCTGACACCGAAACAACAGGCATTTTGTGATTATTACATTGAAAATCACAATGCAACTCAGGCGGCTTTGAAAGCTGGATATAGCGAAAAGACGGCGTACACAATTGGGGCCGAAAACCTCAGGAAACCACAGCTAAAGGCGTACATCGAGCAAAAACTAAAGGAAATGGGGCGTACAAGTGACGATAGAATTGCACAAGCCACAGAGGTAATGGAGTTTTTTACGCGCGTCATGCGTGGGCAAGTAAAAGACCAATTCGACCTTGACCCGACGTTATCTGATCGTCTCGATGCGGCGAAGCAATTACAAAAACGGTATGGGTTGGATAAGGTGGCAGTTGTTGGCGGTGAAGATAGCGATAAACCCGTACAAGTCGAACACGCTATAAAAATCTATCTTCCGGACAATGGGCGCGGAGATGTAGATGCGGACAGCGATAATTAGGTGGTGCTTGACATGCAGATTTTAAAACCGCAGCCGGGACCGCAAGAGGTGTTTCTGTCGAGCCCGGCAGACATTGCTATATACGGCGGCGCTGCCGGCGGGGGCAAGACATATGGATTGCTGCTTGAGCTATTGCGTCACACAGATAATCCTGGATTCGGCGCCGTCGTTTTCCGTCGCAATAGCGGGCAGATTACGAACGAAGGGGGATTGTGGGATAACGCTAAAACAATGTATCGCGCGCTTGGCGCGACGTTCCGCGAATCCAACCCCAAGACCGTTGTTTTTAAAAGCGGCGCAAAAATTACGTTTAACCACCTGCACGCAGAGGACGACGTATATAGCTATCAGGGCGCACAGATACCGCTCATCTGTTTTGACGAGCTGACGCACTTTAGCGAGTCGCAATTTATTTATATGATGTCTCGTAACCGCTCAACGTGCGGGGTGCGGCCATATATCCGTGCTACTTGCAATCCGGATTCTGACAGCTGGGTCGCGCGTTTTATTGCATGGTGGATAGACCAAGATACGGGCTATGCGATACAGGAGCGTAGCGGCAAACTACGGTACTTTATCCGGCTTGATGGGGAGATACATTGGGCAGATAGCCCCGGCGAGCTCGCCGAACAATTTAAAGTACAGCCAGAGCTGTGTAAGTCGGCAACGTTTATAAGATCGGAAGAGC
>ERZ506988.283-NODE-283-length-18046-cov-14.4641_pt1 | contig 18046 bp, 3 predicted proteins | sample MGYA00512884_ERZ506988 | MGnify/ENA metagenome assembly ERZ506988 | reverse complement strand
ACCGACTTATGGAAGGACGTACGGTCTTCGTTATTGCCCACCGTCTTTCAACCATCGTCAACTCTGACGTTATCATGGTTATGGACCACGGACGAATCATTGAACGTGGTGATCACGACAGCCTTATGGAACAAGGTGGTACTTATTACCGACTCTATACTGGTGGTCTTGAAATTGATTAAGACTAAAAAACTCAGGTTTTGCCTGAGTTTTTTTGCATCTGAAGAAAATCTTTCTTTTTAGACTTTTCTTGTAAAAACGATAGATTTGATATCCTAAATCTCAACTTCTTCTAAACCATGTGCGTCTAGTCGGTAGATCTTTTGGCAGACTTGTCTGAGGTAGTTGACATCATGTGATACTGTAAGAATTGCCCCAGAATAGTTCTCGAAGAGCTGTCGGACTTGGGGCTGTGAGGTGGGGGAGAAATTTCTGGTTGGTTCATCTAGGATAAGGAGCTGAGGGGCTTCTAAGACCAGGTGTAGTAGGAGTAGTTTTCCTTTCTGTCCTCCAGATAAATCAGAGATTGCATGGTTCATTTCATCATGACTAAAGTTGAGGTTAGCGAGATGGGAGCTTATAACCTCTCGTTCAGACTTGTCGCCAGTCTTACTCAAAAACGCTATTGGAGACAAATCCAGTGGCAAGATAGTGTCATAACGTTGGGGCATGTAGCCAATGGTCAGGTCTGTCTTCTGGCTAAGTTTTTGGTAGAGATAGTGTAAGAGAGTAGATTTACCGCAGCCGTTATCTCCAACAATACCAATTTTTTCCTGGCCTTTCAAAGAAAGTTTGAGGTGGTCAATGGTCAAGTGAGGAGCTATGTTTATCTGCTTTTCATCCAGATTTAAGAGATATTTCCCCTGAGGTAGAGGGTCAATATGAGAAAAGAAAAGTTCAATACTGTCTTCTTTATCAGGCATCTGTGTCATGTCTTGGGCAAGGCGGTCGTAGCGTTTTTCTTGTGAGAGGACTGCTTTCATCTTTTTAGCAACCAATCGTCCTTGTGTACTATCATGCGTATTGCGTAGGGTGGTTTGGACATTTTGTTTGATACGGCGATGCTTGGCCATGGCTTTGTCATAGGCTTTTTTCTCGGTTTTCGCTTGCTGCATCTGTTGTTGGTAGCTATCAGTGCGTTGTTGGCTATAGTTATCATAGTCGAGGTGCTCCACACTGGTCCTTGCCTGTCGACGACGTTTAAGGAGTTCCAGATGGATAATGGTATCCGCTGTCTGACTTAGTAGGTCCTCGTCATGTGAGATGTAGACAATTGTTTTATCAGAGTGTTTGATAAAGTCTTTTAACCAAGTCATGGTAGTCAAGTCCATATCGTTTGAGGGCTCATCAAGAAAAATAATGTCGTGGGGACGAGCTAATTCTCGGATGAGTTGAATTTTGAGTTTCTCACCACCTGATAGAGTGGAGATAAGCTGACTGCTAGCAAAACGCTCACTATCAAAATGAAGTTCATCAGCCAGACGATAGAGGGTAGCATAGTCTAGGTCATAAGTATCCGCAAAGAAGTAGTCGTTAAGGGTTAGGGATTGTAAGTCATCCGAAATCTGTTGGGGAATATAGACCTGTGGGCTATCTGGTTTATTAATAGTTCCCTCGTAAGAAAGATGGCCGAAATGTGTTTTAGGATTGACAAGAAGGGCAAGGAGACTAGATTTTCCATTGCCTTCCTCCCCAATGATGGCGACTTTTTCACCAGTAGCTATCGTTAGATTTAAGTCATGAACGAGTTCACGCAAATCTTTGGTATGGGTAATAGTTAGATGTTGAATCTGTATCATAGGACCTCCTAGGTCTGAGTGCTTGTTGATAGTGTTTCATGGGTAGTACAGTTTTTACTTCAAACAATATCAAAGGTCAAAAAACAGTCCTACCTTATAAGATAGAACCGTCTTGAATCTAGCTAAAAAGCCCTCTAGGAGATAGTGATGGTGTGGATGCAAAAAAAAACACAGATACCACCAATAAATTTTCTACAGAAAAAGAGCGCAAAAAAGACATGAAAACAATCTATCAAATAAAGCAGGTTTATTGTGAATAGACTTAGTTGTTCATGTCTCCATTTACCTCCGAATGTTACTTGTCTCGATTGTACGCTGTCAGAGAGCTTTTGTCAAATGAAAATCGAAAATCCAGCTCTCTTAGACCGCCGATGTACCTTATCAATAGTCCCCACCTATGCTGTGAGTGGAATAGGATAGATCTACTTTATTATAGAAAATAAATCTATATAAAGTTATAAAGAAGCCGAAGTCAATTTAACTCTTGAAATTAGCTGAAAAAGCAGATATTGAAGATTATTCAAACCAGTAAGGTCTAAGTCTTTCTATACTTAATGATTAAGGCTACTTACAAACGTTATTTGCTACAAATAAAAAATATCTCAGTTTCAAAATCCAAACACTGAGTAAATAAACATTCTGGCTGACTCGAGCAATTTGGAGCATGTCCAATCTTTTTAGTGTCTAATATTTGTGATGTACTTTTGGCTGTCTGATAGACTTCTTGGACGTCGATTAGCAAATGAGTCAAGATATGATTGTAGTGTTTGAAAAACAAAAAAATAAATTTACTTACTTTTTAACATGCGGATATAATAGGCTAATTTTTTTGCTTCAACGAGAAGAAATATTAAAGCATAAATGAGAATATCAGCTATTTAAACTAGTTTTATTTTCTCATGAGTTTAGAATGATAACATGTTCAAGTCGATTAGGTTAAAAATGAAAGTGAATTTTATATTTTCATAGAAACTTGGAAATACGCCATAATAAAGAATTTTGACATATTTTAGGTGGAATTCAGGAAGTTAAAACAATAAAATTATCAGACAACTAATTTTATTTTAAAAAAGTGAGATTAAAACCTTGACTGTAAATTGTCAGAATGTTAGAATGTGGAGTGAATCATGACTATGAGAAAACTGACTTATAATCATGTGACCTATAACTAACTATCTTTTAGAGGGAGATTTTTAATGAAAGACTTTTTTAATAGACGCCAACGCTTTTCATTGCGTAAATATTCGTTTGGTGTCGCTTCAGTCTTGCTAGGAACAGCACTTTTTGCTGCCCATAGTGCACAGGCAGATGAAGTAGCAACTCCAACTGTATCGGCGGGTAATCCGGGCACATCCGTAGCAGGAGAAAGTTCAAGTAGTTTAGTCAATACTACGACAACAGCACCCCAACCAAATCCAGCAGCTAGCGTGACTTCCCCATCCGCTTCTGCAACATCTACGTCAACAGTTGCTTTGGTATCACCAGCTTCAGAAGTAGCAAATGCTTCAACAACAGAAACAACGTCTACAGCTACAGCACCAGCGACAACAGCAACGGCTGCAGCTACTGCTAGCTCAACTCCAACAGCTGCGGGTACTACATCTGTAGGTTCAGCAACTTCTTCTTCAACAGGTGCAACTAGCACATCAGCTGTAACTCCAACAGTGGTACAACCTACAGTGGCACAGCCGGTTGCTTCAACAACACAACCGACGGCTACAACACAACCTGTATCAGCGCCTACAGCTACTCAGCCAGTCGCTTCAACACAGCCTACATCGGCTTCAGTGGCACAACCTGCAACGACAACTTTGACAACGTCAACACCAAGTCCAACGTCTGCTGCGAATACAGCAGCCTTGACAACAATGTTGACGGCGAACCCAATGTCCGCTGCAGGAACTGCAACAGAAGTACGTAGTCGTAGCAGTCGTAGACGTCGTTCGCTTGATAATCCAGAATCAACAAGTCACACAACTGGTGCAGCAACAGCGACACCAACTATGAGTGATCCTAACGGAGCAACGATTACTAACCGTCCTCTTGTTGTACCTACGCCAAAAGATCCAAATGATCATATTACAGCTGGTATTAACTACCAATTGAATCCAAATACTTCTCAGTATACTTATCTCGTTACTGATTTGATGGGATTCAATAAAGCATACAACACGAAGTACTATTATCGTATGTCTAAACCATACGACAACTCTACAAATGTAACCATTGAGTTGGTAGATGGTGCTACAAACACTGTTAAAGAAACAAAACAAATCAATGGTGCTGGTACTGTTAACTTAGGTCAAGCTACACTTGCTCCTATTTCTGGGGCTAAGCAGGCCTATATTGAGTTCCGTTTTGAAAATATTGTGGATGCAGATAAGACAAACCGTCCAGCTCTACGTGCAACTTGGAAATACAATGGTAGTGCTACTGATTTTGATGGCCAACGTTCGGCTATTCAAATCTATGATGTAGTTAATCCTGCTAACGAAGGTACTACAATCACGGATCCACAATACTACATTCCACGTCTAACTCATAAAACAACGTATTATAAAGTTGTTGATAAAAATGCATCAACTTATGATATGAATCGTCTTGTCGGTAAATTTGTTCAAGATACAAATGGGAACTATATTAAAAACTCATCTACTGCGGGTGATTATAAACTTGTAAATAAAGATGGTACACCAGATGTTGGTACACAGTCATATAGAGAAACTGGAAACGAAGAAAGTCTTGGTAGCTTTACTCTAACTGCTATGGAGGGACAGGATTTCCATGCCTCAGCCCTTCGTGCTTTTGAAGGTTACAGTCTTTATCAAACAGCGGATCCTCGCTCACTTGTAGATGTGCTTAAAAAGCCTTATCAAGTAGGTCAACGTTGGTTTGACGTCGCCAATGCAGAGGGTGCTGTTAAACGTATTAAGGAAGTTGTCAAAGAGGATGGTACCGTCCGTATCGAAATGTGGGCCATTAAATCTGATAGCTTAAATAAGATTGCTAAAGACGTAAATACTGATGGATATGTAAAAGTTTACGAGACAGTCATTCGTCCGGGAAGCAATAACAAAATTGACCATCCAGAAGATTTTGGTAAGAACCCTACCATTGATGATGCTGGTTGGAATAGAGATAATAATAAGCCAAGCTATGAAGGTCTTAAACCTGAGTATAGAGATAAGCTTGTTATGGGGCAACCTTTTGCTATTTTCTCAGATAAACAAAACACTAACTATAAGGGTGACTTAGAGTTTGCTAGAGGTTCAGGCGCAGACTTTATTTATAAACGTCCAGATGGCACTTTCTATCGAATGTCTTGGGCTGGGAATGTAGCACAAAATAATGTTGAAGTTAAAGAAAATCCTGTAAGTGCTACTGAGGCTGCTCAATATAGTCCACGTTATTCTTCTGCAGGTGAGTTTTATGTAAACCGTGGTAGCTCAAATACGTCCTATACGATTAATGGTGTTCCAGTTGCTTCAGGTAACATTTTCCGTTTGGAAAACAAATTGTCACCTAGCTATGAAACGGTTTACTATTATGTAAAAAACGAACCTATTGATATTGAACTTAAGCTAAAGAAAGTCCTAAAGAGTCTTAATACGACAGTACAACCTGAATTGAAAAAGGGAGACTTCTCTTTTAATATAACAAATGTTGCGGCAGACCCTGCTAATCCACTTGAAAAAGATGGACCGGCTATTAATGCGACAGTAACAAACAAGGAAGATGGTTCTATTCCCTTCACTCAAAAAATAAGACAAGCTGATGGTACTGAAAAAGAAGTATCGCTTATCCAATTAGACAAAGTTGGTATCTATAAATATCGTATTACAGAAGTAGCTGGTTCTGATACTGAAGTTGACTATGATGGAATGAGTGTTACGGCAACCGTTACAGTTACAGAAAAGAAAGACTCTTCTGGCAACTACTTGGGTGAGTATGAATATACTGTTACGTACACTTCAAAAAATGGTCAAGATGACTCTGGAAACACTGATGTTTCAGCAACAAATCCGACGGGAACCGGTACTGATACTGAATTCAACAACTTTGTTGTAGCTCCAGTAAACGTTGAATTTGACTTTACGAAGAAATTATCTGGTCGTAATCTAAAAGCAAATGAGTTTACTTTTAATCTTTTGAATGAAGCAGGTACAGTGGTTGGTACTGCAAAAAATGATGCGAACGGTAATATTAAATTCACGGGCATTAAATACAAAGTTAGTGACCTTGGAACAAATTCTGCAGGAAAGCGAAATGACAGCAAGACCTTTAACTACACTGTAAAAGAGGTTGTGCCAACGACAGCCGAAGCTGGTATGTCTTATGACCAAATGGAAGCGAAAGTAGCTGTTACTGTTACTAAGACAGGTCATACTTTGACAACTGCTACAACTTACTCATCAGTTAATGGTATTGATGCTAATGGTAACCCAACGACGGGTGTAGATAAAGAATTTAACAATACCTTCACACCGAACCCAGTAAAAGTAAACCTTGAGTTCGATAAGTCTCTTTCAAATGGTACGCTTAATGCTGGTGATTTCAGCTTTAAATTGACTGGTGACGGTAATGTTAATGAAACAGTAACAAATAAAGCTAATGGTAAGATTAACTTTAGTACGTTGTCATTCGATAAAGCTGGTGTCTATAACTACACTGTAAAAGAAGTAGCTGGAACAAACACAGATGTTGATTATGATGCGATGACAATCAACGTGAAGGTTACCGTAACAAAAGATGCCAATACGGGTCTATTGTCAGCAAGCACGGTGATGACTTCATCAGGTGGTGAAGCAACAGATGCCAATGACAGAGTCTTCAACAACTTTGTCGTTCCTCCAGTACCGGTAAATGTTAATTTCACAAAAGCTTTAGCAGGTCGTACACTTGTAGCAGGTGAATTTACATTTGAAATGAAGGATGAAAACGGAGTTGTTGTTGCTACTGGAACCAATGATGAACATGGTGTTGTTACCTTTAATCAACTCCCAGAAGTGAAAAATGCTCAAGTTGGTAAAGTCATCAAGTACAAGGTGACTGAGAAAGTTCCAGCTAACAAAGAATTCGGTGTCACTTACGATAACATGGTTGCTGAGGTTTCTGTGACTGTTTCTAAGAATGCAGACCACACTTTGAAAGCAACGGTAACTTATCCAGGTGGAGATACAGAGTTTAACAATACGGTGACTCCTCCAACAACGCCAGATTTCCAACCAGAAAAATTCATCGTTAACAAAGAGAAATTTGACATCACTGGTAACAAGTTGATGGATGACGACAATGAGTTGACAAATGAATACACTGAAACAAATGCGGATCCATACGTAGACAAGACAAACAACAATGAGCCTGAAAACTTGAATACCAAGACAGTTAAGAAGGGCGATGAGATTGTTTACCAAGTATGGTTGGATACAACAAAATTAAAAGCAAGTGACAATATTCAAGCTGTTGGTATTACAGATAAATATGAAGCTGACAAACTAAAGATCAATGCTGCAGATATCAAAGCTTACGATTCAGTAACGGGTACAGATGTAACCTCTAAGTTTGTCATCACAGTAAACAACGGAGAAATCACTGCAACTTCTAAAGACGAGTTTATCAAAGATAAAGTTATCGACACAACTAAGTTCGAGTTTGGCCGTTACTACAAATTTGATATTCCTGCCACTGTTAAGACAACGACTCCAGATGGTGTGGATATCGAAAATACGGCAAATCAAATTGTTCACCAGTACGATCCGACAAAAAGAGATATCACTAAGCCAGAAAAACCAACACAAAAACGTGTCGTAAATCTTCCAATTTCACTTCCTCTTAACTTCACTAAGAGACTTGATGGTCGTCAGCTTCAGGCTAATGAATTTACTTTTGAACTCCGAAAAGATGGCGTTAAGGTTGCTGATGCCCAAAATGATGCACCAAATGCCAATGGTGTTGCCAAGATTAACTTTAAAGCACTTCAGTTCACCCATGCTGATCTTGGAAAAACTTATACTTATACAGTAAATGAAGTTGCGGGTTCAGATGCAACGGTGACATACGATACCATGGTTGCGACGATTACAGTCACTATCCAAAAAGATGGTACGGCTAAAGCTATCGTTGCACACTTGGACCAAGATGCACCAGATAAAGAGTTTAACAATACGGTGAAACCACCTGAAGAACCTAAGTTCAACCCAGAAAAATACGTTGTTTCTAAAGAAAAATTCGATATCACAGGCGACAAGTTGCTTGACGATGATTCTGAATTGACAGACAAGTATGGTGATACAAAGGCCAACCCATATGTAGACAACACGAACAATAACGAACCAGAAAACTTGAATACGAAGACAGTGAAACCAGGTTCTAAATTGGTTTACCAAGTATGGTTGGATACAAAACAATTTAGCGCAACTAACACTGAAAACATTCAAACAGTCGGCATCACAGATAACTATGATGAAGATAAATTGGATGTGAACTCAATCAAGGTTTACGATAGTGTAACTGGCGCAGACGTTACTTCTAAGTTTGATATCACAAACACTGGTGGCGTGATTACAGCGACACTTAAAGCTGGCTTCACGAAATCACTTGGCGATGCCAACAACACTCAAATCATTGATACAACTAAGTTTGAGTTTGGCCGTTACTATAAAGTTGATATCGTAACAACTGTGAAAACAACTGTTGAGCCAGGTAAGGATATCGAAAATACAGCTGGTCAAATCGTACACTACTACAACCCAAGAACAAACAAGGTTGAGAAACCAGAAAAACCAACTCAAAAACGTGTAAACAGCGTTCCAGTTCCACTTGAGTTGAAATTCACGAAAGCTCTTGCTGGTCGTCAACTTAAAGCTAACGAATTTGAATTTGTTCTTGAAAAAGACGGCGTTGAAGTCGAACGTGTGAAGAACGACGCAGCTGGTAAAATCAACTTCAAGAAACTTGAGTTTGGTAACGATGATCTAGGTAAGACTTACAACTACACTGTACACGAAGTTACAGGTTCAGACGCAACGGTGACATACGATACCATGGTTGCGACTGTAAGGGTTTCAATCTCTCATGATGGTACAGCGAAAGCAATCGTGAAGAATGTTGTAGACGCACCAGATAAAGAGTTTAACAATAAGGTGAAACCACCTGAAGAACCTAAGTTCAATCCAGAAAAATACGTTGTTTCTACAGAAAAATTCGATATCACAGGCGACAAGTTGCTTGACGATGATTCTGAATTGACAGACAAGTATGGTGATACAAACGCTAATCCATATGCGGATGGTACAGCTAACAATGAACCAGAAAACTTGAATACGAAGACAGTGAAACCAGGCTCTAAATTGGTTTACCAAGTATGGTTGGATACAAAACAATTTAGCGCAACCAACACTGAAAACATTCAAACACTCGGCATCACAGATAACTATGATGAAGATAAGTTGGATGTGAACTCAATCAAGGTTTACGATAGCGTAACTGGTACAGATGTTACTTCTAAGTTTGATATCGCAAACACAGGTGGCGTGATCACAGCGACCCTTAAAGCTGGCTTCACGAAATCACTAGGCGATGCCAACAACACCCAAATCATTGATACAACTAAGTTTGCATTTGGCCGTTACTATAAATTTGATATTGTGACAACCGTGAAAACGGATGCCCCAGCAGGAAAAGATATCGAAAATACAGCTGGTCAAATTGTTCACTACTACAACCCAAGAACCAACACAGTTGAAAAACCAGAAAAACCAACTGAAAAACGTGTAAATAGCGTTCCAGTTCCACTTGAGTTGAATTTCACTAAGAAACTTGATGGTCGTCAACTTAAAGCTAACGAATTTACATTTGTTCTTAAGAAAGATGGCGTTGAAGTAGAACGTGCGAAAAATGATGCTCCTGATGCAACTACCGGTATCGCTAAGATTAACTTCACGAAACTTGAATTTGGTAAGGATGATATTGGCAAGACTTACAATTATACAGTGGAAGAAGTTAAAGGAACAGATTCAACAGTGTCTTACGATGGCATGGTTGCAACAGTAAGGGTTTCAATTTCTCATGATGGTACGGCAAAAGCAATCGTGAAGAATGTTGTAGACGCACCAGACAAAGAGTTCGATAACCGTGTGACACCACCAGAAGAACCTGAGTTTAAACCAGAGAAATATGTTGTTAGAGATGAAGACTTTGATTTAACTGGTAAGAAACTTTTGGATGATGATTCTGAGTTAGCTGATAAATACGGCGATACTAAGATTAATCCTTACGCAGATAAATCTAATAATAATGAAAAAGTTACTGTCCGTAATGATAAGGGCGAGTTGGAAGAAGTCTTTGAGAACCTCAATACTCAGCCTGTTAAACGTGGTCAGAAATTCTACTATCAAGTATGGCTTGATACAACTCAATTTAGTGCTAACAATAAGGAAAATATCCAAACTGTTGGTATCACAGACAATTATGATGAATCAAAATTGATTGTGACTAAAAACACTATTAAGGTTTATGATGGTGAGACTGGTGCAGATGTGACATCTAAGTTTGACGTTGCTGTTACTAACGGTATTATCACTGCAAACTTGAAATCAGGCTTTACGAAGTCACTAGGTGATGCAAATAATACTCAAGTTATTGATACAACTAAGTTTGAATTTGGTCGTTACTACAAAGTAGTTATACCTGCTACAGTTAGTCAAGATGCTTACGATGGTTCTGAAATCGAAAATACTGCGACACAAACGGTTCATTATTATAACCCAAGAACGCATACAGTTGAGACTCCAGATAAGCCAACGCAAAAACGTGTGAACAACATTCCAACAGCTATTCAGCTAATCTTTGGTAAGACACTTAATGGTCGCAAATTGCAAGCAGATGAATTTAGCTTTGTCTTGAAAGATAAAGAAACTAATAAGATTCTTGAGAAGGCTAAGAATGATGCAGATGGTAAAGTTACCTTCAAGACAATCAACTATTCAAAAGCTGATATTGGTCAAACATTTAACTATATTGTTGAAGAAGAGAAAGGTGACAAACCAGGTGTTACTTATGATGATATGAAGGTTAACGTGACTGTTCAAGTTATTCAGCCTTCTTCTGGTGATCAGTTGTCAACAGTTATCTCTTATGCTACTGAAGGTGGAGATGCCTTTACTGCGGATGATACAGTATTTGACAATAACGTAACACCAAACTTCAAACCAGAGAAGTATGTTGTTTCTAAAGAAAAATTTGATCTTAAGGGCACAAAACTTCTCGATGATGATGCGCCTAACGGTAAGGTTGAAGCTGAAAACTTGAATCACCATACACTTACTCGCGGTCAGAAATTCTACTACCAAGTATGGCTTGATACTCGTGAATTTACAGCTGAAAGCAATATTCAATCAGTAGGAATCACAGATGACTATGATGAAGCTAAACTTGATATTGATGAGTCAGCAATCAAGGTTTATGATGGTGAAACAGATGTTACTGATAAATTCAAAATTTCAATCAAAAACGGTGTCATCTACGCAACTTCTAAAGCGGAATTGACTAAACCTATTAGTGCAACTGATGCGACTCCAGTTATTGATACGACTAAGTTTGCCTTTGGACGTTACTATAAATTTGATATCCCAGCAACTGTTAAAAATATTAAAGACAATGACGGTGTTGAGTTTAGTAATACGGCCAATGAAATTGTTCATCAATACAACCCTTACAATAAGCAAGTTACAACTCCTAAAAAACCAACTCAAACACGTGAAAATAACGTTCCAGTTCCACTTGAGTTCAACTATACTAAGAAACTTGAAGGACGTGAGTTGACTGCAGGTGAGTTCAGCTTCTTATTGAAAGACCAAGATGGAAAAGTCCTTCAAACTGTATCAAATGATAAAGACGGCCACATCAAGTTTGAACAACTCTTGTTCAGCAAAGCTGATCTTGGTAAGACATTTACTTATACTGTAGAAGAAGTCAATGACAATAAACCTGGTATTTCTTACGATGCTATGAAAGCAACGGTGACAGTACAAGTAACTAAGGATGGTAAAATTCTTAAGACTGTCGTTAATCATGCTTCAGCAGGTGGAAATGCTACAGATGCTAACGACAAAGAGTTCAACAACAAGGTGGTTCCACCAGAAAAACCTAAGTTCCAACCAGAGAAATATGTTGTAAACCAAGAGAAATTTGACATTACTGGTGATAAACTCGTTGATGATGATAAAGAGTTGGCAGACAAGTATGCGGATACTAATGCGAACCCATACGTAGACAAGACAGACAACAACGAGAAAGAAAACTTGAATACTAAGACTGTGAAACGTGGCGATAAATTGGTTTACCAAGTATGGCTTGATACAACTAAATTTGACGCAAACAATAAGGATTATATTCAAACCGTTGGTATCACTGATAACTACGATGAGAAGAAACTTAATGTTAACCAATCAGATATCAAAGCATACGATGGTAAAACTGGTAAAGATGTTACAGCAATGTTCGATATCAAGGTTGAAAACGGTGTGATTACAGCCAACCTTAAAGATGGCTTCACTAAGTCACTTGGTGATAAAGATAATACCCAAATTATCGATACAACTAAGTTTGCCTTTGGTCGTTACTATAAGTTTGACATTCCGGCAATTGTTAAAGACAGTAAGAATGAAAAAGGTGAGTTTGATGTACCTTCTGGTTCAGATATTGAAAACACAGCGGGACAAACAGTTCACTACTACGACCCAACAGTTAAGAAGGTCGTGAAAACACCTGAAAAACCAACTGAAAAACGTGTTGTTAACATTTCAGCTAGTGTTACGTTTGAATTCACTAAAAAACTAGAAGGTCGTGACCTTAAGGCTGGTGAGTTTAGCTTTGTACTTAAGGATAGAAAAGGTAAAGTGATTGAAACTGTAAGCAATGATGCTGACGGTAAGATTAAGTTCTCAGCACTTGAGTACAAACATGGTGAAGAAGGTATCCACTTCTACACGGTTGAAGAAGTGAAAGGTAATGATACTACAGTAACTTACGATAAGATGGTAGCTAAAGTTACTGTTTTGGTAGCTAAGGGTGGTAACGTTATGACAGTAACTTCTAAATTGCCAGAAGATACTGAGTTCAACAACATTGTAACGCCACCGACACCACCAACTCCAGTGGTGCCACCAGTTACACCACCGACACCACCAACTCCAGTGGTGCCACCGGTTACACCACCAACACCACCAACTCCAGTGGTGCCACCAGTTACACCGCCAACACCACCAACTCCAGTGGTACCACCGGTTACACCGCCAACACCACCAACTCCAGTGGTGCCACCGGTTACACCACCGACACCACCAACTCCAGTAGTACCACCAGTTACACCACCGACATCTCCAGAAGTATCTAGAGAACAGGGTCTTCCTAAGACTGGTGAGAACAAGTCTGTAGTAGCAATGGCATTCGGAGGACTCCTTGCGGCAGCTGGACTTGGTTTGGCAGGAAAACGAAAAAAAGAAGACTAAGATAATAATAGGCGTAAAAATAAGATAGTTAGTAAGATTATTTCAGTTTTCAAGAAGAGAGGCTTGACCGAATAAGGTCAGGCTTCTTTTTGTTCGGCACTTAAAAATATCGTAAGTGACCAATAATGAAGTCAATTAAGAAGTTCCAAAGTCTTTATGGGCTGTGGAACTTTTTTATAATTAGCTAACTTATTACATGGACATGTGTGAGGAGGGTGATCTGATTGTTTCTCTCACAAGAGATGAGCAGATTCAAATTGATATTAACTTCTTCATGACAGTAGATTAGTACTTTCAAATAAAATATATTATGAATGATGTGGGTAATGGTAGAAGCTGATAAAAGACTTTGAGCTATTGTCTATTTAGTTATGGTGAATTTGATAATCTTGCAGTCACAATAGAAGCATCTTATCTAGGGGCTACATCATCATTTTTTGATTGAGAAATCAGAAAAAATCAAAGTTTAAGTTCTCTTATGAACTTTCAATAGACTATCATTACTCATTTTATGATTAAGATGATGGGAGGTAGAAGTTTCATAGAAGCAATAGGGAGCGACATTAAAGATAACATCTAGTAGTCCGATTAGTTAACAGTATTGGAAAGGGAGGAGACTTTCTGATAGTTGCTTTGTAATTGGGTACTCAAAGATCTCTTATAAGATAGAAATGTATTACTAGTACTATTTGAGTATTGAAATTATTTCGTAATATCGTTGGTTATTCTTTCATTTGTATTTGAATAAGATACTAGTAGGCATAATTTTTCTCACAGGTTTTGTTATCTTTTGATTTTTTGAAGTTAGAAAATACTAGGACTCATTCTCTATTAATCCTAACTTATGAGACTCTTTTTTAAGTTGAATACTAGTATGCTAAACAGGTGAGAGCAATTATGGATGTTGGATTGTTGCAAACTTTCTTTAAGATTTTACTAGTGTTAATGAAGAAATACTGTTAAACGAAGAAGATGTTAGTATTATTTTAGACGGATAAAGTTATTCTAAGGTTAGGACTAGATGTATATGCCATTTTCATTAAAGATAAAAATATCTATATGAGTGTAAAAGGGAAAGAAATGAGAGGTTGTGTGCGTATATTGCCATTATTATGGATTAAAGTGAGAATAATATAGTGTATATTATAAGATGTTAATTTATTTTTATAATATTATTTCTTTCGGATTATAGGTTTAAATTACTATTTTTAGAACTTACTTCTGTTTATATATGGTGATTCAAGTATTTATGGAACATGAGATGGGTTTGGAATCTTTGACGCTTTTATTAGAAAATAACAAATGAAATCCGAGTTAATTTATTTTAGAAAAGCGTAATTTATATAATGAAATATTAGAAAACAGTAGTTGTCGCCTTATTTTAGAAAACGCTTAACATGTTATAAATAAAAGGTTTCTAACGTTTTTATGTTTTTTGTAAATAACGTTACTCTTACAATTGTCAGATAACTAAACTTTTTTTAAAAAACATTATTTAATCACTTGACTCTAAATTGTCAGAATGTTAGAATGAAAAAGAATCATGGATATGAGGGGAATTAACTTATAATCATGTATCTATAACTAACTATTTTTTTAGAGGGAGACTTAAACATGAAAGACATTTTCAACAGGCGCCAGCGCTTTTCATTGCGTAAATATTCATTTGGTGTCGCTTCAGTCTTGTTGGGGACGGCACTCTTTGCTGCTCACACTGCACAGGCTGATGAAGTCGTAGCATCTGATGCTTCTTCATCAAACCCTGGTTCATCAGTTGAGGGCGAAAGTTCTTCAGAACTGGTTGAGACGAATACAGCATCAACAGCTCAAGCAGATCCTACTGCAGCTGTATCTTCAACTGAGGCAACTGCGTCAACATTTAACTTGACGCCAGAAGCTTCAACAACAGATAAGGTTGCCGCAGAGGCAACTGACAAACAAGCTACAGAAACTGCGAAACCAGAAGCTTCTAAACCAGCTTCAGAGGCTGCAAAGCCAACAGAAAAAGCTACTTCAGAAGCAGCTAAGCCAGCTACAGTAGCATCAACAGCTACAGCCAGCAACAATGTTGAAACACCAGCTTCAACAAGAACAGCTTCAAACACTTCAGCTACAGCATCAACAACTGCTCCAGCAACTGAAAATACTGAAGCAGCCGAAACCGCAGCAGAAGCTACAAGTGTTAGCCCACGTGTTACAGCAAATACTTATTCTGTAAGATCTGCTGCAGACCGTAGTGCAACACTTGACCGTGCTGCTAGTGATATCACAAATGCTGGTGCTTTGGCAACAAGTCGTAGCCGTCGTCGTAATACACGTGCTTTGACAGATCACAACTATGAGGCGGTCTCTGTAGAAACTCACCTTAAAGATGGTGAAAAAGCTACTCCAGATATGACAGATCCTAATGGTGCAACTGTTCGATCTCAAACAGTGCCATCGGGCTACCAAGCTAAAGAAGGTGACTACTATACTTATAGTATCGTAGATCTTACTAATTTCAACAAACGTTACCATACAAATTACTATACACGTGCTTACAAGAGATTTGATGCTTCAACAGATACTACTGTTGAATTGGTTGACAAGAACACTGGTAATGTAGTAGAAACAAGAACCGTATCAGCTTCTAGTGGTATTCAAAAATTTACGACTACCAAAGCAGCCTCTAATGGGGAGTTAACTTGGCAAGTAGATTACGATAAAGGTTTAGGTGCTGGACCAGGGAAGACAGATTCACCGTTTATCCAACTTGGATATGAAGTTGGTCCAAGTATCAAGGCTTTAGTTGCTCCAGGACACAATCTAACTCCTACAGAACAAGCTTTATATGATGCAGTTTATGCTGCGCGTAATTCAACGGATATCATCAACGTTGTAGAACCAGCATATAATGGTCGTACTATTACAGATACGAATGCTAAAATTCCATTATTTGTTCAAAAATCAACTTACTATAGAGTAGTCGATAGAAATAATGCTTCATTTAATGCGAATAAAACAGATAAAACTGTTCAAGATTATGTACCAAATGGTAATGAAGTAACATTAGCCAACTACACGCTGAAAGCGATGGAAGGACAACACTTTACAGCATCTGGTGAACGTCAATTTGATGGTTACAAACTTTATCAAACAGCTACTCCAGATTCAACAACTGGTTATGTTAGCCGTCCTTATACAGTTGGTACCAAGTTTATGGATGCTGATCGTGCTGGAATAAAACGTATCAAAGAAATTGTTGGAGAAGATGGATCTGTTGTTATTCGTGTTTACTTATTAGATCCAAGACAACAAAACAAACGTTCTGATGGTACATTGAACACTGATGGCTATATGTTGCTGGCAGAAACCAAGCCTATTAAACCAGGTGATTATAACAAAGAAGAGTTGGTTGTTAAGAAAACACCACTTAAAACGATTGCACACACTGTAACTGATCCAAGAACAGGGGCAAAAACTAATTATCCAAATGGTAAGGACGTTCCATTTGATTTCCAAAGAGATGCTTCTTACACTCCGTATAAGACAGTATTTGTACCATTCTTGGGAGATAATATCGGTCACCTTTCTCCAAACGCACAATTAGAGCGTGGAGTAGGAGGTATTGGTACTAACGTTGACTTGCTCAACTCTTTGACGCCATACAAGCCAACAGTCTACTACTATGTGAAGTCAGAACCTGTAACAGTGACTCCAGAAGTTGAAAAACAACTTGAAGGACGCACACTTGTTAATGGTGAATTTAGCTTTAAGATTAAAGAAGAGCAAGCTAACAAATCAGTTCCTTCATATGAAGAAACAGTAACTAACCAAAATGGTAAAGCTACATTTAGTAAATTAACATTTAACAAAGCTGGAGTATACACTTACACAATTACTGAGGTTAAAGGCTCAGATACAAACGTCGATTATGATGCAATGACTGTTACAATGACAGTTACTGTAACTGAGAAAAATGCTGCTGGTGATTTGCAAGCTTCAGTTAAATACAGTGCTGAAGGTGGATTCAAATCAAGTGCAGATGATAAAATTTTCAATAACTACGTTGTAGCTCCAGTTAAGACTAAGTTCGACTTTAGTAAGGCTCTTTCAGGTCGTACTCTTAAAGAAGGCGAATTTACATTTGCTCTTAAAGATTCAACTGGTAATGTTCTTCAGACCAAGAAAAACAGCGCTAATGGTGTTATTGCCTTTGATGACTTGACATTTGATAATACTCAAGTTGGTACTCACAAGTATACTGTAGAAGAAGTTATCCCAGATAATAAAGAAGCTGGTATGACTTACGATACAATGAAAGCTGAAGTAACAATCACTGTTACTAAGGAAGGCCACGTTCTTAAAGCAACTAACATTCTTCCAGCAGATACAGAATTCAATAACACATTCACACCAGGTGCGGTTAAAGTTAACCTTGACTTTGATAAATCACTTTCAAATGGTACTTTGAACGCAGGTGACTTTAGCTTCACGTTGACTGGTGATAACAATGTTAATGAAACTGTAACCAATAAAGCTAACGGTAAGATTAACTTTAGCGAATTGTCATTTGACCATGAAGGTGTCTACAACTACACTGTTAAAGAAGTGAAAGGCAACAATGCCGATGTAGACTACGATGAAATGACTATCGCAGTTAAAGTAACGGTTACTAAAGATGCTACTACAGGTCTTTTGGCTGCTAAGACTGAAATGACTTCAACAGGTGGTGAAGCAACTGGTACTGATGACAAG
>ERZ506988.254-NODE-254-length-19626-cov-4.84518_pt1 | contig 19626 bp, 14 predicted proteins | sample MGYA00512884_ERZ506988 | MGnify/ENA metagenome assembly ERZ506988 | reverse complement strand
GATCTTATCGTGGAGCATTTATTGATTACGCTATTATTTTGAGCGCTTTTATTGGTCATATGCTCGGCTATATGATTTCGAGCAATAATTTATCGCAGGTTGTGTCTGCATACCGCTATATCGGTGTGGTTGAACGTCGCCGTATTTTAGCTGTTGTGTATACGGTTTTTGCCACTGGTCCGCTGGTAGCAGCTTTCTCCCGCGTGCACGCTGGGCCGCTCTCATCCTTAGGTATGCTTTTGAGCGCTGATTCCGTTAGTGCATCGCATCATATTACGTGTGAGAATAATTCTTTGGGAGCAGACTGTCTTATTTTCCATCGTGCTTTGGGCGCTGACCGCGTTTTGAGCATGACCTTAAGTATTATGCTACTTCTCGTTATGCTTACTATTGCTTGGGGATTATTGCGAGGATTAAGAGTAGCAGCCTGGTCTGCGATTGTTTTGAACGCTATGATTGCGTTGACAACATCAGGTTTTTATATTTTCTTACCTCTGACGCGAGATACTGCTGTAGATGTGTCCTTCGCTGAACGCATCAAGTTTGTTGTATCTAATGGAGGTCTTTTTAACCTCGCACTTATGGCAATTATGACTATTGGTTTTATTATTGCCATTGTTGTGAACTTTGGATCTTTCCCTTATACCACTAACCGTTCACGCCTCATAAATGGCGGCGGTATTATTGGTTTTTCGGCTGTCACTCTTATTGACTTGTGCATTATGCTTTCGAGTGATTCTGTGAAATGGTCAACAAGTTTCGGTCGTATTGTGCTCGACTGTATTGCTTTGTGCCTCAATATTTTGTTGCATTTCTTCCCTATGGGCTTCTTGCGTCAAACCTGGGGAATGGAACATGGTGTGCTCAATTCCTCTACCGGTATTTGGATGATTCAGCTGAGCGGTTTAATCTTCTGGCTGATCGTTGAAGGCGTTTTCCTGCGATGGTTTAGCGCTGTAACAGCAAGTAAGAACGAACAGAGCGCTCACGTGGATGCAGTATTGCGCAAGGGCGGTGAATCCATGTCGTTTATGGCAACATGGGATGGAAACCGTTACTGGTACAGCAAAGACGGAAACACAGCTATTGCTTACCGCGTATACCTCAATATTGCTATTGCTGTAACAGGCGCTTTCGGTACTCCAAGCGCATACGAGCAGGCTCTTAAAGAGTTTACTCAGTTCTGTGAAGAACACGGTTGGACTCCTGTTATGTACAGTGTGCATAATAATCAGCGAGAAATCCTCGAAAACTGGGGATGGAACTCTCTAGACGTGGGTACGGAAATGATTATTAATCCGCGTGAATGGAAAACCACAGGAAAGAAGTGGCAAGATATTCGCACGGCTATTAATAAAGCAAAACGTGAAGGTATTACTGACGTTCTATCTACTTTTAAAGCTGAACCGATCGAAATCCGTCAGCAAATCATGGATATTTCTGAGGAATGGACGGAAGAAAAGGCTCTGCCGGAAATGAGGTTTACGCTCGGCGGTGTAGAAGAACTGATGGATGAGCGCGTAAAAATTCTCTATGCTATCGATGAACAAGGAGTAGTGCAGGCCGTAACCAGTTGGATGCCAACTTACCGTGACGGAGTTATTGTGGGATGGACGCTTGATTTCATGCGTCACCGCGATAACAGCATGAAGGGTATTATGGAGTACCTGATTGCACGTATGGCAGAACGGCTGCATGGCGACGAGAACAGCACTGTTGAATTCCTGAGCTTGTCGGCTGCTCCGTTATCGGGGATGGCTGTGCATGATGGGCAATCTGAACTTCTGTCGCATACCTTGGAATTAGTGGGTAAATTGCTTGAACCAGCTTACGGTTTCAGCTCCTTATTCTTCTTTAAGAAGAAATTCCAACCACAAGAAGATCATGTATTTATTGTGTATCCTGATTCTGCGAAACTATTACAGGTATCGTTAGCAATTAGTCATGCGTATTTGCCACAGATATCGGCAAGTGATTTGATTACATTGTTAAAAACAATGCGAGGATGAGGATAGTGTGATTTATGAAAGATAGCGTTCATCTGCGTGCAGTACGTTCGAGTGATATTGCACAGTTAGCTACCATCATGTTTGACACGTGGTATGCGCAGGATAGTCAAGAGGCAACTGCGCAGCAGCGAGAACTGTTACATTCCATGGCACTATTCGACGTTGCACACTACTGCGAAACATCTACGCACGTCATGGTTGCTGTAGATGATGACCCGCATATTCCTGATATGGATATTCTCGGTGTAGCTATGTGGCGCAACGATACTGACTGGGAGCAGGGGATTAATCAAAAAGACGTAGTGAGCAATGACCTCAATGCTATTGCGAAGTTGCGTTCTTCGTCTGCACAGTTCAACCTGATGATGGAAGAATTTGAAGCAGATGCGGCACGTACACTAGAGCTTGCTGAGGCAGCCGCTCAATCCAGTGGCGCAGAACTGCGCTTATTTATGATTGCTCAACACGCTCGAGGGCTCGGAGTTGGGAAGCGTTTGCTCGGCAGCGCTGAAAGTTCCATGCGTCTAAGTGGCGCTCAGCGCTATTATCTGTATACTGATAGTGAATGTGACTACAGCTTCTACGATCATCGTGGAATGACTCGAGCCACACAAGCTCTTCAGGTTCCAGGACCTGGAGGAAAAATTGTAGATAAATATATTTATATGCAAAACTTGTAGCCCGACTTGAGGCGCATGTAACACGGTATGTTTTCATACGCGCAGACTCATCGGTGACACAAAGAGTGAAAGCTAGGACAAGAAGTGTATAAAAAGATCTTCTCTATTCCTGGCGCCGCCGCTTTCTGCGTCTCCGCAGGAATGGCGCGCGCTACAATGTCAACTATTGGGTTAAGCATGATTTTGTGCTTAAACAATATTTATAACGAGTGGACCTCTGCCGGCATTATGAGTGCTGTGTATGTTATTTCTGCAGCAGTGGTTACTCCTCTTTACGCAAAACTTTTCGATACCTTTGGGCAAAAACGTGTGGGATTAATCGTTGCACCTGTGCAGTTTGCTACTCTGCTCACCTTTGCAGTCGCAGCGTATATGCGTGCACCTTTAGCCCTGCTCTTCGGACTTGCTGTAGTAGTGGGACTGAGCATGTATTCGGTGGGAGCAGTGGTGCGAACACGCTGGGCATGGGTTTTGCGTGATAAACCAGAAGCATATTTGAACACTGCTTATGCTTTAGAATCTGCTGTGGACGAACTGATTTTTATTATCGGTCCTATTGTGGCTGCGTCCATCGCAACAAGCTTCCCGCCAGTATCTACCGTTATTCCGTTTATACTTTTCGGCGGCATCAGCTTTATTGGTTCGCTCATTTTCTACAACCTCAAATCTTCAACGCCTCCAGCTGTGAAGACCATGCGTAATGTGGATGTGAATAATGTTGAACCAGCATCGGCTCATATGTCTGCTGTGCTGCGCGATCGCAATATTCTGTTCTATCCAGGCGTACTCATGCTCACCATTGCAATTGTGCTGTTCAATTCCACTTTCTCGGCATTTGACGTAACGATGACTGCTGTTATGAAGAGCGTGGGACTATACCACTATACTGGATTTATGCTTGCAACCATTGCTATTGGTTCGCTTATTGGTGCGCTTATTTTCGGTTCGCGCTCGCATACACACAATCCGTGGATGCGCATGATTGGTTTCATGATCTTGCTCGCTGCCGGCATTTCGGGCGTGGCATTTAGTGTGCAATGGTTGTTTGTTGCAGCCCTGTGGGGAGTATTCGCAGGACTTTTCGTAGCACCAACCTATGCCTCTGCCAATATGATTGTTCGAGAAATTGCTCCAGCTAATAAGCTGACCGAAGGATTAAGCTGGGTATCTACAGGTGGAACAGTAGGTGCTTCTTTAGGCTCGGCAATGAGCGGTATTTTCCTCGACAATTTGGGAAATAATGCCACCTTACACACTTTGTGGTTATGTGCTGTTTTGGCTATACCATTCTTCTTCCTCGGATACCTCCAAGTGCGTTCTTTCGAAAAGAAGCACGGCGCTCTAGCTGCGGGTGCAGAAGATAGGTTAGAGTAGCTGGGATGGCTGGAACAGCTGCTCAAGTGGTTGTTGTGCGTGGGTTTGCTGCTATATAAGCGGCAAACCCACCTTTTATGTGCGCGCTCTTGGAGGCTGGGTGGTGTCATATGCGGTTTTCTGTTCCAATCCGCTTTTACCAGGACTGATGTAGTTGATCATCCGATAATCAACTTAGCCGATTAATACACCTACTGTGCCAGTTTTGACGCACAAAAATGGCTTCAAAACTGGCATAACGGTTGCGCATATCGCCTGCACACTCCACCAGCACACGCTCCCGCACCCGCGCCCACGCTACGCCACCCACATCCACCGCCATGTGTCGCACTTCAATTGCATAATGCAATCAGAAGAGAAGCGAGCAAAACTGAGCAAAAGCAAGGAGATAAAATGATTCATGTTTCTGTTATTGGCGCTCAAGGTCGTATGGGTAGTCATGTAGTCGCAGCAGTGAATGCTGCGCAAGACATGCAATTGGTTCATGCTCTCGACCGCGACGATGATTTGAACATCATCAGCACAGACAATACAGACGTCGTTGTGGAGTTTTCTGTTCCAGATGCTAGTTTGAAAAATGTACTTGCCATGGTTAACAAGAATGTGAATGTTGTGGTGGGTACTACGGGTTGGACCGAAGAGAAAATGGATACTGTGCGCGAAGCACTCGAAGAGCATCCAAATATCAGCGTGTTTATTGCTCCTAACTTTGCTATCTCCACAGTGCTTGCCGAGCATTTCGCCACACAAGTAGCCAAGTATTTCGAGTCAGCGGAAATTATTGAACTGCATCATCCAGATAAAGTTGATGCGCCAAGCGGAACAGCTTTGCACACAGCTCACAAAGTAGCTGCAGCACGTAAGGCTGCGAATATGCCTGAAATCCCAGATAATACACAGACAGATGGCGGTTCACGCGGTCAAGTCGTTGAAGGTATTCATGTGCATGCTGTGCGTTTGCGCGGCCTGAACGCTCATGAAGAAGTTCTGTTTGGAAATGCGGGAGAGCAGTTAGTTATTCGTGCTGACTCCTTCGACCGTACGTCCTTTATGCCGGGCGTTTTGCTGGCAGTACGTCATGCAGGCGAAAAGCCGGGGCTGAGCGTCGGCTTGGATAACTACTTAGATTTATAAACGTAGAGAAGAAACTATTGCGCTAAGTCAAAGCCAAAGGGTACTTTGTAAATTATGACTACCGAGATGCATCTGTTAGAAAGTGCGCCATTCGGGCGAGTAATTCCAGCTATGGTTACTCCTATGAAGGCGGATGGAACTGTTGATTACGAAGCTGCTCAAGTATTAGCTAAGCACCTCGTTGAAGATGGGGCAGATGGCATCCTACTTAATGGAACTACAGGAGAATCTCCAACCACGCACCTTGAAGAGAAGATTGACCTTGTGCGTGCGGTAAAAGAAGTAGTGGAGGTTCCTATCCTCACCGGAGCAGGATCAAATGATACCGCTCACTCCGTGCGCATGGCTGAACATATTCAGGAAGCTGGAGCAGACGCTCTGCTCATTGTTGCGCCATACTACTCTCGTCCTTCCCAAGAAGGCATTTATCAGCACTACAAGGCTGTAAATGACTCCTCGGACGTGCCAGTAGTTATTTATGATGTGCCAGGACGTACCGGCGTGCGTATTTCCACGGAAACTTACGTACGTTTGGCAGGATTATCGCAAGTTAAAGCTGTAAAGGACGCGACTGGCGATTTGGCTGCTGCAGTGGTCAAGAAAATGGAAACAGGCTTAGCTTGGTATTCTGGTGATGATGGCGTCTATCTGCCATTTCTCTCTATTGGTGCTGTGGGTATTATTTCTGTGATTGCTCACGTAGCATCAGGACCATTGCGCGATTTAACAAACGCTTTTAACGAGGGGCACATTCTAGAAGCTCAGCGTATTGCTGTGCAATTAGCTCCTCTTGTTGGCGCTTTGAACGGTGACGGTTTCCAAGCAGTTATGGCTAAAGCTGTTTGCCATGTACAAGGATATATGGATAGCACTGCTATGCGTCTGCCAAATGTGGGTCCTCATCAGGCACAGTTGGAGAAGGCACGCGAAGGAATGCGTGCAGCAGGAGTTCTCAAAGCATAGCGCTCAAGCATAGCTCGCCATAGTAGCGGCTACAAGCTACCCAGTATGTAAATCTAAAAGGGTAGCCGGAGCCGTACACAAGAACATTAAGTAGTTTGAGGTAGTGGATTAGGCTTACAACGAGTTCGGCGAGACGAACTCACCATAAAACGAAAGGTTCATAATGCCTTCCACTCAAGGAAAACAAGGAACACAAGAAAAGAAGACGCAACGTAAAAACTCACGTTCAGCGTCTACAACAGCAAAAAAGAAAACGTCTACGCGCGCTCAAGCTAAATCAACGGCGAAGAGCACGCGCCTACGCACTAACCGCAAGAACAACGGTCCAGTGCGTTCTGTTAATGCGCAAGCAAATCCTCATACCACGTCGGATGGCAAGCCATTAATTGCTCCTCCTAAGTATCGCAAGGGCTCTATGCGCATTGTTCCGCTCGGCGGTTTGGGAGAAATCGGTCGTAATATGAATGTGATCGAATATAACGGTCATATTCTTCTTATTGACTGCGGTGTGCTGTTCCCTGAAGAAGAGCAGCCAGGTGTTGATTTAATTTTGCCTGATTTCAACTACATTAAAGATCGTCTCGATAAAGTTGAGGCTTTGGTTCTTACCCATGGTCATGAAGATCATATTGGCGGCGTGCCATATTTGCTGCGTTTACGTAAAGATATTCCTCTTATCGGTTCTCAGCTTACCTTGGCTTTGGTTGAAGCAAAGTGCAATGAGCATCGCATTAACCCAATCTTAAAGCCTGTTCAGGGGCGAGATAAGATGAAGGTGGGTGCTTTTAACCTTGAATTTATTACGGTTACGCATTCTATTCCAGATGCCTTAGCGGTTTCTGTGAAAACCCCTGCAGGTCATATTATTGATACGGGCGATATGAAGCTCGATCAGCTGCCTTTAGATCATAAGATTACTGATTTACGTCAGTTCGCTAAGTTGGGTGAGCAGGGCGTTGATTTGCTTATGTCTGACTCGACGAACGCAGAAGTTCCAGGTTTCGTGAAGCCAGAAACCACGATTGGTCCAGCATTGGATCGTGCTTTTGCTGAAGCAAGCCGCAAGATTATTGTGGCAAGCTTCTCTTCGCATGTTCATCGCGTACAGCAGGTTGTTGATGCCGCTCATAAGCATGGGCGCAAGGTTGTTTTCGTGGGACGCTCGATGGTACGTAATATGGGTATTGCTGCCGACTTGGGCTATCTGCATTTGCCAGAAGATACCGTTGTAGATCTCAAGAAAGCACATGATATTCAAGACGATAAGATTGTATACATGTGTACAGGTTCTCAAGGTGAGCCAATGGCAGCTTTGGGACGTATTGCTGATGGCAATCATCCAGATATTTCCGTGGGAGAATTCGATACCGTTATTTTGGCAAGCTCCCTGATTCCAGGTAACGAACACGGAGTGTATAAGGTTATTAACAAGCTCACACGCTTAGGTGCTCGCGTAGTTAACAAGGATAACGCTGCTATTCACGTGTCTGGTCACTGCGATGAAGGCGAATTGCTGTACTTCTACAATATCGTGCAGCCAAAGTCAGCAATGCCTATTCACGGTGAGCATCGTCACTTGGTGGCTAACGGTTTAATCGCTGTGAAAACAGGTGTGGATCCTCATAACGTCGTTCTTGCAGAAGACGGTGATGTGGTCGATCTGTATAAAGGTCATGCTGCTGTTGTGGGTTCTGTGCCTTGCGGATACGTATATGTAGATGGTCAATCAGTCGGCGAGATTGGCGAAGAAGAACTCGAAAAGCGTCGTATTCTCTCAGAAGAGGGCTTCGTATCATCTTTCCTCGTTGTCGATACAGATACACAAGAAGTTATTAGCGGTCCAAAAATTTATCTGAATGCTGTAGCAGAAGATGAAAGCGATTTCGAGGAAGTGCGCTCACGCATCGTTACAGATGTAGAAGATGCTTTAATCCGCGGAACGCGCGATACCCACCAGTTGCAGCAAATCATGCGTCGCACTTTGGGAGGCTGGATTGCCCGCAAGTTCAAGCGCCGTCGTCCAATGATTGTGCCTGTCGTTGCAGACGTGGCACAAGATGTGCAGCCAAAACAGTAAGTAATGAAGTAAAGGAGAAAAATGCCAGGAGCAAATCTCACCCGCGTAGAAGCGGAAGAACGCGCAGGAATCGTGACGAATGTGCGCTACAACGTGCATTTAGATGTAACTGGATCAGATACTGATTTCCGCTCTATTAGCACTATAGAGTTTGATGCTACTGAAGGTGTGTCAACCTTCCTCGATTTAATCGCTAACACGGTTAATTCCGTTGAACTGAACGGTCAAAAGCTCGATCCTGCTACAGTTTTTGTGGATAACCGTATTGAATTGAGCAATCTGGCTGCGCATAATACAGTTACCGTGGATGCTCTTGTACAGTATTCACGCACAGGTGAGGGTATGCATCGTTCTGTTGACCCAACTGACGGCAATGTCTATTTGTACACACAGTTTGAGGTTCCTGATGCACGCCGCGTTTATGCAGTGTTTGATCAGCCAGATATCAAAGCAGAGTTTGATTTTAGCGTTGATGCCCCACAGGGTTGGGAAGTTATTTCCATTATGCCAGCCAACGAGCCAGAGCAGATTGCTGATGGTGTGAACCGTTGGACGTATCCAACCACGCCAAAGATGAGTTCTTATTTAACTGCTTTCGTAGCTGGTCCTTACGCGAGCTGGCATACGTCGCATAAGCTGTCTGATGGTCGCGAAGTTCCTATGGCTATTTATGCTCGTCAGGCTTTGAAAGAAGCTATGGCAAAAGACGTTGATTACTTATTCGACGTGACTAAGGCGGGTATGGACTTCTACGATAAGACGTGGGGTGTTCCATACCCATACGCAAAGTACGATCAGCTTTTCGTACCAGAATATAATGCTGGTGCTATGGAAAACATTGGAACTGTAACTATTCGCGATTCTTATGTTTTCGAATCCAAGGTAACTGACGCTATGGCTGAACGTCGCGATGTAACGGTTTTGCATGAACTGGCACACATGTGGTTCGGCGATTTGGTGACTATGAAGTGGTGGAATGATTTGTGGCTCAATGAGTCTTTCGCTGAATTCACCTCCACCTTGGCGACTGCTGAAACCACCCAGTGGCATGATGCTTGGGCAACCTTTGCTTCGGGCGAGAAAAGCTGGGGACAAGCTCAGGATGAAATGCCATCTACCCATCCAATCGTGGCTCCAATTAATGATCTGCACGATACCGAAGTCAACTTTGACGGTATTACCTATGCTAAGGGCGCTTCCGTGCTTAAGCAGCTCGTAGCATATGTGGGACGCAAGGAATTCTTCGAAGGTATTCATAACTATTTGCGCAAGCATCAGTATGCTAATGCAACGTTGGCAGATCTGCTCGCCGAGTTGGAAGCAACTTCTGGTCGCGATTTAAAGAGCTGGTCTGAGCAGTGGCTGGAACACGCTGGCATTAATACTATTACCTCCGAAGTGCGCACTGCTACTGATGGCACGATTGAAGAGATGGCTTTGGTGCAGACAGCATCTGAAGAGTATCCAGTTTTGCGCGACCATCGTTTGGCAGTAGCATTCTACGATGAAAATGCTGATGGCAAGATTGTGCTCACGCAGCGTTTCGACCTTGATGTTACGGGAGAGCGCACGGTTGTAGAGGCTGTGAAGGGCAAGAAACGTCCAGCTTTCATTATGGTGAATGAAGATGATTTAACATACACCAAATTGCGTTTTGATGAACAGTCTTTGGATTTTGCTCAGAAGAACTTGTATAAGTTCGACAGCGCTTTAACTCGTGCAGTAGTATGGCTCAGCTTGTGGGATATGACTCGTGATGCTCAGCTTCCAGCTGTTGATTTTATTAACACATCCTTGAAGGCATTGAGCACTGAGAAGGAATCCACAACCTTCCGTTATGCTTTGGGACAGATTGCTACCACAGCTGCACATTATGTGCCTGCTGCGCGTCGCGATGAGATTAAGCAGCATATTGGATTAGAATTCTTCCGCTTGGCAGGTGAAGCAGCAGCTGGTTCCGATGAACAGTTCCAGCTTGTTACTGCATACCTTAACAACGGTACCGACCCTGAGTTTGCTGCACGTTCTTCCGCTCTGTTAGACGGCTCGCTTGTTTTTGATGGCTTAGAGATTGACAACAATATGCGTTGGACTATTCTCGTAGCTCAGGCAGCAGCAGGCGTTATTGATAATGAGCGTATTGATGCAGAGCTTGCTGCTCGCGATACGAAGGAAAATCGTCAGTTCGCTGTTATGGCTAAGGCTGCAATTCCAACTGCTGAAGCTAAGGCATGGGCTTGGGATCAGGCATTGCATAACAATGAGTTGACCAATTCTCAGCTGGAAAACGTGGCTGGTGGCTTCTCTATGAATTCTGACCCAGCTTTGTACGAAAAATACGTAGACAAGTATGCTCAGATTATTGACTGGGTATGGGAGAATAAGACCTTCCACATGTCTGAAGCATTATTGCAAGGAACAACACGTGGATCAGGCTTGTATCCAAGTGCTTCTGATGCTGCGCGCTTGGTTGAAGTAGGCGAAAACTGGTTGAACAGCCATGCTGATGCGCCTGCAGCTTTGCGTCGTATTGTCATGGAAAATCTCGATAGTTCACAGCGTGTTCTGCGCGTTCAGCGTTACAACGAGAGCTTGTAGAACATCTGCGTATTACACGCCATCTACACTTAACCTGCCGTGCTACTACAATGGGAAGCCGGCAGGTTTTCTATAACAAAGGAGAGACAATGCCTCGTCTTTTTGGAACTGATGGTGTGCGCGGTTTAGCAAATGGTTTGCTCACTGCTGACCTTGCATTGAAAATGGGTGACGCAGCTGTGCGCGTTTTTGGAGCAGATGCCGCTCATGGACGTCAACGTGCTTTAATCGGTCGAGATACTCGCGTATCCGGTGATTTCCTGGCTTCAGCTTTAGCTGCGGGTATGAGCGCTGGCGGTTTCGATGTTATTGACGTAGGTATTTTGCCAACCCCAGGTTTGGCATATCTCACTTCTATTTTGAACGTAGAAATGGGAGCTGTTATTTCTGCTTCCCACAATGCTATGCCAGATAATGGTATTAAGTTCTTTGCTCGGGGAGGTTTCAAACTTCCAGATGCGAAGGAAGATGAGATTGAAGAAATTCTTGGCACAGATTGGGATCGACCAACGGGTGCAGGAGTGGGTCGTATTTCTCACGATAATGTTACGGCAAGCAACCTCTATATTGATCATTTGGTCAGCTCTATTGCTCCTGTGGGTAAAGATAAGATTCAGCCACAGCCTTTGAAGGGGCTGCGTATTGTGGTTGATTGCGCTAATGGTGCAACATCAGCAGTTGCGCCTGAAGCTTTACGTCGCGCAGGAGCCGACGTGATTGTGATTAATGCTTCTCCAGACGGCTACAATATTAATGATCATGCAGGTTCAACGCATCCTGAACAGTTGCAGGCGATGGTTAAAGCCAGCGATGCTACTATGGGCGTAGCTTTTGACGGTGATGCCGACCGCTGCTTAGCTGTGGACGAAGATGGCGTTATGGTTAATGGCGACCAAATTATGGGTATTTTAGCTCGTGCCTATAAGCGTGAAGGAAAGCTCAAAGACGATACTCTTGTTATTACCGTTATGAGTAATTTGGGCTTGATTTTAGCGTTGAAGGACATGGGTATTAAAACCGTGCAGACCTCTGTGGGCGATCGCTATGTTCTTGAAGCCATGCTTCAGGGCGGATATACGCTTGGCGGTGAACAGTCAGGACATGTGATTAATAGGGAATTTGCTACCACAGGTGATGGCACATTAACTGCGTTGTGCTTAGCTAATGAAGTGATGAAGTCCGGTAAGAGCTTGAAAGAGTTGGCTGCAGACTTCCCTCAGCTTCCTCAACAGCTTGTTAACGTGCCGAATGTCGATAAACTTGCTGCTTACACGAACCCTGCTGTACAGGAAGCAGTACGCGCAGAAGAAGCAGTGTTGGGAGAAACCGGACGTGTTCTTTTGCGTCCTTCGGGAACAGAGCCTTTGGTTCGTGTGATGGCAGAAGCTGCAACACAAGAACAGGCAGATGAAGTCTGCGAACGTTTAGCAGCTGTTGTAGCTCGTGAGCTTGCATTATAGAGGGAGAATACTATGGCGTGGAATAGTGCACATATAGACAAAGAATTTGACCGTGAAGTGCGTGCTCTACTCGCAGATACTGATGAAGATGGTAATTTGCCTATTGTGCAGCTGGGTGAACCAGTTTTGCGCATGCAAACCGAGCAGTATGACGGTCAGTTAAGCCAGAAAACATTGGTAAAACTGATTGAGTTGATGCGTTCAACCATGCTTGCCGCTCCAGGAGTAGGTTTAGCAGGGCCTCAGATTGGTTTAGGACTAGCTATTGCTGTGCTCGAAGACCACGTGCGCGATGATGCTGATGATCCGCGCGGTATAGGAGAACTTCCTTTTACCACGATTATTAATCCGCATTATGAGCCAGTTGACGATCAAACAGCAAGCTTCTATGAAGGTTGCCTAAGTTTTGATGGTTACCAAGCTGTGCGTAAACGCTACGTGCATATTAAGGCTACGTGGATGGATGAATTTGGCAATAAGCACGAAGAACTTATGCATTACTGGCCGGCACGTATTTTCCAACATGAAACTGATCATTTGAATGGGGAAGTGTACATTGATAAAGCTGAAACTCGCAGCTTAACTACCTACGATAATCTTGAAGATTATTGGGCGTTCGAAGCAGTTCCTCAAGAAGCATCCAAAACCTTAGGTTTCGAGCTTTAATTGCTGGGGGTGGCGTATTACAATACGCCACCCCCATAGGTTACAGGTTTTTTTCTAAACGAATCATAAGCGCAGAAAAAATCAAAGCCATAATCACAATAATTGCCGTTGTTATAATCAAGAGAACTGATACGTCCCAAAATATTTTTCAGGTGAACGTTGCTGCAGAGCAGAACCCCCATGTTACTCCTCCCAGCTCAAACCCAATACCTGCAATATATCCTATGGAAAGAGCGGCAGAAACATACGACCATGTGATTTTTGATGATAACGGGATGACATACAGAAGCAAAATAACATCTCCAACACCGCTATCTATGGCAAGAGTAATAGCCCAGAAAATAACACCGATAAGAAGTCAGCGATATTCCTTAAAGAGGTGAGGAGCTGTTTTGAGTGCGTCTACAAGAGATTGCTGTTGATCCTCGTCTTTCGTGTCGTCAAAGCTTTTCGGAACATGAACAAGAGTCAAAAGAATAATCGTGACAATACCGCTCAAACTGGCAATAGCAAAAAGGACTTGAGCAGAAAAGTGGGCGGCAATAAGTCCTACTAAAACAGGAGCACCCACATAAGCAATATTGCGTAATGTGCGCACAAAACCATTGGCTTGAACTAAATAATCATGCTCAACAACCGCCGGTAGCAGTGAATAGAGGGCAGGCGAGCCCAGAGCAGAGATAAAAGCAGTAAGTAAAGAGAAAAGCTGAACTTGCCAAGCTAAACCATAGCGCCACGTGAGCACAGCAAAGCCGCTATACGTTACAACCGATATTGCGGCAGCGATTACAGAAATACGTTTCTTACTAAAACGGTCAGCCAGAGCACCGCCAATAAACGCGCAGATAAGTGTGGGCAGAGTGCGGGTGAGTAAAGTGAGAGCCAGACCTGCGGCATCGTTATTTTGGGTATTGGTGAAAACAAGTCCCATAGAAAACATGACGCCAGCTAGCCCTTGAAGTGATTGAGTAAGAGCTAGCTTGACAACAGATGCATTCAGCCATGTGGGATGAGAAATATGATGCATGATGAACCTTTTCGAATGCGTGAATATGGATGTTTTATGAGCAAACAGAAAAGGATCGTCGATACTGTGCGGAGATTTTTACCGTGACTATCTTCTTTTATTCTCTGGAAAGATGTAAACAGTTATGGTAGTCTCATTTTTTTGATTTCTTTGTAAGTTTTGAATCATGGACAGAGCTGCTAGATGATCCAGCCCAGTCTAAGGAATGTAACTGGGCGTCTAGAAGCAGTATTGAACCTTATATACTGTTCCGAGTGAAGCGCGTGCCCCGTTTACGTTTGTGCCTTCGTGACCATTAAATTTGACTAACTGAGTGCCTTGATTATTCCATGCCGACCATGTTGCTGCCTGAGAATCAACTGTAACAACAGCATCATCAACAAACTGAGCATTGCCGTAGAGAGGGGAGTAAGGGGTGCTCATAGACGATGTGAGTGTGTACGTATTATCTTGTGTATTAACTGCATATGTGTATACATATGACCGAGCTTCAGAATTAGTAGCTTGTATGCGTTGAGATGCTGTTGGTAATGCATTACTCCAGTTGAAAGTAGGATTGCTAGGAGAATACGCATAATTATTATTGAATAAGGTTAAGGTATAACCTGTTGCGTTCACATTGCTTACTCGAATATCATTTTGACCGGCAAAATCTGCAAAGTTCCCGTTCTTCTTCATAACAAGATACGAGTATTTTGGGTCATTCCATAGGTTTGCCGGGCCAATAATAGAGGTAATAGATGGCGAATCATTCACATCCAGAGTAATAACAGAGGAGGCTTCACGCGAGGAGAGTAAATAGCGATTATTGTCAAGAGCACTAATCGAATCTAAATCTAGCCAATTCCACGCACCATCGGACGAACCTCCATCTGCCGTCAACGCGCGCGCCACCGTGGTAGTGCGATACGAATTAAGCAACCTTGCAAGATTAGCCAAAACCGTCATCTTACCGTTCAAAATATTGATGCGCACCACATACGTGCCTACTTCTTTCGTTTTATCGAAAGCGTTACCGTTGGTTGCAATAGCAATAATATTACCGTTTGAATCTGTGGTGTAATCGCTGAATAAAGAGTAGCGTTCATCAAAATTAAAGAAGTTTTTCACAGCGCCCAACTTGTCTACACACGCAAACTGGGTAGTGCTCACCGCATAACACGTCTGCTGACCAATAGTAATAAATCGCGTTCCCTTCACATTTTTCAAAGGAATTTCCCCACGCAAAATGCCGCTGCTGTCATACAAAAAAGCAAAATGTGTGGAGCTTCCCTCAGCAGCCTCAGGCATAACCGCATAGAGACCATTGGTCAGTTTAGTGCTGTTATCGGCAAAAAACGTAGCGTTCACGCGCACAGGCTCATTGCCTAATACGTCACCCATGGTGTATGTGTATTGGCGTGTAATAGTATGTTCGTCCACATCGGTGAGGGTGAAAGTAACCACATTCTTCGTGCTAGGAATCAGCCCTGTAACCTGGAATTCATGGGTGCGACCACGCTGAGCTTGAGTGGTAACAACCCGTGTGAAATCAGGGAAATTCGTTTCCGGAGCACTAACCGTGTACGACACACTCATGAGCTGATCAGTGACAAAAAATACGTAGAGAGACGTGGTATTCGTACCGAAGGGGTTCGCCTCAACAAGCATATGATCAACCGTGTAATTGCCTGTTTTCTTTTTCTTCTCAAGAGTAGCGCTAGCTCGTTTTTGGTATCCGATTGTATAAATACGCTCAACAGTATGCGCCAAAACGCTTGATGGCGAGTTTCTACGCGCATTGTAATAGGTGAGTGCGCTCCACGCTGTTAACGCAACAACAACAAGCATGGCAACAATAATGCTGGCTCGGCGAAGCTGTTCACGCCATGTAGGTTTTGTGCTATCATCTTCCGTTTTGCGCTGAGGAGGAACAGAACGATAATCCGAACTTTTGGTGCGCGTTCCAGTAGCATGATGCACGAGTTCAGGTGTTGCCATACGTTCTCCCCACGATTTTTTGAGCTGACACAATTATACGAAAGTCACGCAATCTTTCTCCATTGAATTTTCTCGGTTACTTTTCTGGAACGTTTTCGGTTGCGTTTCTGTTACGTTTTCTCACGACTTCGTTGCTTCGTTCGTTCTCCCGTTTTTCTGGCTCTTGTGATTTTAGCGGGGTTTAGAGGAGAGCATTGCCCAGTAGGTTCCAGTTGATTCCTCGGGATGTTATGTGTTAAGACATCGCTTCGGTGTGAATGTGGTTTGGCTTCATAAGTGAAGTCGATACGCGCAACCGATATGCCAGTTTTGAAGCCATTTTTGCGCATCAAAACTGGCATAACAGGTGTATTAATCGGTTAAGCAGCAGGGCCGATAGTAACAGATCTTCGGATTTAACGTAGTGTGAAGCCTGATTGCCCGGAACAGCTGCTAGTCATGCACGTGCAGACTCCAAAACCCCACTAAAATCTTATGAACAGTTTTCTGATTGCCTTATCATCAGCAGTCTCGCGTGCTCATGAACGTGAGCTGGATCACATCTTTCTGGGCCTACGCGCTCGCCCTGCCGATTGCTGTGTTCTTCTACTTCCAAGTTCCAGAAATTCGCGTGGAAGCGCAGTCTCAGACCGCGAAAGAAAAGATGAATCCGGCTGTGTACGCGCTTGTCCTTTTCGCGATTTTGCTCGTGATGAACAGCATCGCTATTTTCGTGCGCTTCTCCTCGATCGCAACAGAACTGATGGGTGAAAGCTTTAATGCCAGCAATTATTTGGCGCTGATGCCTCTGCTGGGCATCGCCGCCGGTTTTGCCTTCGGTTTCGTGAACAAGCTGTGCGGCAAGTTTACGCTCTACTTGGGCATTGTCTGCTTTATCGCGTCGAACTTGCTGATTGCTATGAGTGGTTCCAGCTTCTGGTTGCTGGTTGCTGGTCTGTTCTTATCGAGTATCCCTGGTTCGTGGTGCTTCCCATACATCTTTAGCAACCTCGATACCTTGACCACGAAGAACACCGTAACTTTGGCCATCTCGCTCATCTTTATCGGTTGCAATATCGGCAACTTTATCGCACCACTAGCCATGAGCGCTATGCAGTTTATGACCGGTAGCAACGCTTTAACTGCTCCGTTCTACATTTTCCCGGCATTCTCGTGGCTGTGCTGATTGTGCTGGTTGTGGTGAACCGCAAAGCTACCGCTTAGCTAGCGCTTTCTTGTTCCTTTCTCTGCGCGCAGACCCTTCTTTCTCGTGATTGCTGTTCTTGGTAATGCGGGGGAGGAGGGTTTGCTGTTGTGGTGAGCAACTTCTGACTGGCGCGTTGCTCAGCAAAACACGGAATAGTAGATTTCGAAGGAGAATCCAGCTGTGGCGAGCAATTCGTTACCTATAAGTTGCTCACCACAACAGTTTGTAATGGTGTGCGGTAACCGAAATCTGAATACTCACACAGATGCAGCCGCTGTGACTATTGCTGTGACTATTTCGTTTTTTCTAGGTAAAGAAAGGTTGTAGAGAGGGAGCTCGTCGCCTATAAACGTTGAAAATAAAGGCTTTCTATTTTGTGCCTCGGATGCGATTCGAACGCACGACACCCGCTTTAGGAGAGCGGTGCTCTATCCCCTGAGCTACCGAGGCAAATAGGAGTACCTGCATTAAAGGCGCAGTACCCGTAAAAAGTGTACACGGTTTTACGCAATTGCGCACACAAGCGTTTTATCGTATGCGTGCGCAAGAATACACAGAACTTACGTAAACTTACTCGTTTCCTTGCGTTCCTGCATTAGCTTGGAACTGGGCTTGAGATTCCTGAACCTCATTAAGTTTTTTAGCTACTTCATCGAGCAGAGATTGTGCGTGCTTAGCGAGTGCTTCACCCAACTCCCATTGATACATGGAATCGTTAAGTTCCAAGCCGCCCGCTTCCAACTTCTGCACAACCTGAACAAGCTGATCTCGAGCTTGTTCATATGTCATATTTTCTATTGCTGAGAGCTGTTCGTCAGTTAAATGTGTATTGTTTGCCATGTTAGTCCTCCATTATTGTTTCGTTTACGGTAGCGTTGAGTTTGCCGCTCCTAAGCGTTACGCTTATGCCCTCGCCAGCTGTCAATGCGTTTGCAACATCAATAACCGTTCCATCTGCTTTTTGCACAACAGCATAGCCGCGGTTCAATGTGGATTGAGGAGATAGAGCGGTAAGTGTAGCGTGTAGTTTATCGATAGTCGATGTGGCTTCAGCCGTCATAAAGTTCATTGCAGTATTCAGTCGCGTGCGAGCTTCCTTAACAAACTGCTGAGGTTTATCGAGAATAGACTGAGGATGCGTCAGGCTTGGACGTTGCGTGTAGGCAGATAAACGTTGCTGTTCAGTAGAAACCTTATTGTGCAGAGCGCCAAATATACGGGTTCGTGCTTCAGAAACAAGCGATAATTCCTCGCGCACATCCGGAACAATCCTTTTAGCTGCATCTGTTGGGGTAGAAGCGCGCAAATCAGCAGCCAAATCAATCAAGGTCCAGTCATCTTCGTGTCCGATAGCTGATACTAAAGGTGTAACGCAGTCTGCAGCCGCACGAACAACGCCTTCGTCCGAAAAACCAATCAAATCCTCAAAAGCACCGCCTCCGCGCGCAACAATAATAACATCCACAGAAGGGTCAGCATCTAACTGAGCTATCGCAGTAATCACTTCACTCGGACAAGACGGACCTTGCACATGCACATGCTGCACAGAAAACTCAATACTTGGCCAGCGCAAACGAGCGTTAGTAATAACATCGCCTTCAGCGCGCGCTCCAGGAGCACAAATCAAACCAATGCGTTGCGGAAAAGCAGGAAGAGGAACCTTGCGGCCATCGTCAAACAGTCCTTCACCTTTGAGTTTCTTGCGTAACTGTTCAATCTGCTCCATGAGACCGCCCTTGCCCACATGGTGAATCTCGTCAGCGCGAAAACTAAGCGAGGTGCGAGGCTGATACATATTCGCTTTGCCGTGAATAACAACTAAATCGCCTTGGGCAAATTTAGCTGCTTCATAGGCAGGGGCACCGAAGAAAACCACGTCCATCTGCGTTGTGGTTTGATTATCGCGCAAAGTCATATACACCTGACCTGCGCGGCGTGCATTAATCTGATGCACCTGACCAGTAATCCAAGCAGCAGGCCAACGATCCACAGCATCGGCAAACTTACTGCTGATAAGCGAAACTGGCCACGGATTATCTTTCGTAGTATCTCGTGCCATAGCAGGCAAGGGCTGCTGAGGCGATGAGCTGTGCGGATCTAACTGCTCGTAACTGTTCATCATGCTTCTAGGATATTAGAGCAAGCTGACACGATGGCAAGGTTTATGAACGGTTGAGAAGCGCTCAAAGATCATGAAAAGAGATGCGCGTGTTTCGTGAGCATTGCGTGCAGTAGAATCAACAAACAGAAAATTGTATGAATGTTTAAGAAAGAACGCATATGAGCGAATTAACACAGCCGAGCCAGAACCTCATCTTACGACCAACCGAGCGTGAAGATGTGCCTGCAATCATGGTTATGGTCAACGCGGCTAAAGCTATGCTTAAAGCCGATAATAGCTCGCAATGGCAGAGCGGGTATCCCAACGAATACTCATTTTATGCAGATATTGATGCTGGGTCGAGCTTTGTT